>Ga0209181_10001272_pt1 | contig 44792 bp, 40 predicted proteins | sample MAT05_FD_187208 | JGI IMG/M metagenome (GOLD analysis project Ga0209181, IMG submission 187208) | Freshwater microbial communities from Lake Fryxell liftoff mats and glacier meltwater in Antarctica - MAT-05 (SPAdes) (version 2) | ecosystem: Environmental > Aquatic > Freshwater > Ice > Liftoff... | reverse complement strand
CTTTATCAAAAAAAGAATTTAGCTGGCTGTGGTACTATGCCATGCAGCAGATGGGGGATGATGATGCTGCCATACAAAGTGCTGCCATGCGTAGTAAATTGTTGCAGAGAGAAAAGCTGAGCAATATAGTTGGATATTTTATTCCTACAATGCATACCCAATTACAATTAAATGCCATAGCACAAAGTAGCCTGCAAAATCAAATTGATTTTTTAGATAGCACCACAGCCTTTCATGAAAAGAAACGATTGTATTTCTATCCAAAAATATTTGAAGAGGAACCGGTGGCACAGGAGGATTGGAGTAAACATACCGTTGAATTTTTTAAAAAGAAACAGAAGATTAATTGGGTTGAATTAATACTACCGCTTTTTATATTAATCATTATCACCGCATTGTTAACATTAATGAATTTTAAAAAGCTAAGACTATAAATATTATCCATGCACGACGTTATAATAATTGGCGGTAGCTATGCCGGCCTTTCCGCAGCAATGACATTGGGTCGTAGCATGCGTAAAGTATTAATTATTGATAGTGGCAAGCCCTGCAACAGGCAAACGCCTTACAGCCACAATTTTATAACACACGATGGTGAAACGCCTGCAGCCATTGCACAAAAGGCAAGGGAGCAAGTATTGAAATACCCCACAGTACAACTGGTAAACGATACCGCACTTAGCGCAAGTAAAAATGAAAACGGTTGTGAAATAATTACAGCGAGCGAAACAGCATACCATACAACGAAAATAATATTTGCTACCGGTGTGTTAGACATTATGCCTGATGTAAAAGGCTTTGCCGAATGCTGGGGTATCTCCATTTTACATTGTCCATACTGCCATGGTTACGAAATAAGGGATAAGCCCCTGGGAATAATTGCCAATGGTGATGTAGCTTTTGAAATGTGTAAACTCATCCAGCATTGGAGTAAAACGCTAACACTTTTTTGCAATGGAAAATCTACATTGAGTGATGAACAACAGCAACAATTAAAAGCTTATAATATTAGCGTAGTGGGAAATGAAATTGAGCAATTGGTGCATGATGACGGCTATGTAAAACACATTGCATTTAAAGATGGTTCATTGAAAACCATAGAAGCCATTTTTGCCAGGGCAGCTTTTGAGCAGCATAGTAAGATACCTGAAACCTTAGGCTGTGCTATAACTGAACAAGGCTTTTTACAGATAGATGCTTTTCAAAAAACAACTGTTGCAGGTGTATATGCTGCCGGAGACTGCACCACTATGATGAGGGCTGTGTCTTATGCAGTTGGCATGGGTACAGTGGCGGGGGCTATGGCCAACAAAGAATTAATAGACGAAAACTTTTAAAATAAAAAAAGCATGAAAAACATAATTTTCTCTTTAATATTTCTTTGTATTTGCAAATTATCTTTTGCACAAAATAACATTGAACATAAGATCAGTAAAATAGCTGTTGACCATTTGTTCTTTTTGATAGATACAAAAGATACAGGTGTATTAAAAACGCTACAGGAAGCAGGTTTGACACCCGCCACCAAATGGCAAACGGCACATGCCGGGCAAGGTACTACGGGCAATTTCTTTTTCTTTTTAAATACTTACATAGAGCTATTGGTAATAACTGATACTGCAGAAGCCAGTAACAATACCCAAAACTTTGGGCATAACATTAATAACCGGGTGAGGAGTGGTCACTCAAGACTGGGCATTGGGTTAAGGCAGATACCATTTAAAAAAGATTCAATACCATTTGCCACGCAGGTGTACAAACAAAAATGGATGGGTAGAGAATCGCTGTACATGGCAACAGCAAATATTAATTTACAGCAACCTCTCATTTTTTTGGAACCACCTGCCTTTGCCAATATGGTAGTAGAAAAAATATCAGATCTGGATAAATATGCTGCGGCAAATCCCGAAATGAAAACATACAGGCAACATGCTGCTGGGATGGAAAAGCTAAGTGGTATTGAAATTTACACAACTGATAGAAAGAAAAAATGGGGTACTCATTTAAAATATCTTTCAGCATTTGGCGGCATTACAATAAAGGAAGCAAAAACAAATTACACCGTACTGGTTTTTGATGCTGGTAAACAACAAAAACAAATTGATTTAAAGAAGGAAATTGGCTTGCTTATCAATTATTAAAAATGAAAGTTTTCATTTTAATAACATCGAACTTATCGGCGACAATCTGCTGAAAGATATTTTAATGAAAGTTATGCTGAACTGAATAAATGGTTTTATGATTATGCCAGGTTTGGTTAGGCTTTAAACAACATGGAAAATATGGGAGATGATTTTTTAAATAATTTTACTTTGAAATGATACAGAAATTAGATTTAGATAAAGTTGGTATTGGAGCTTCTTTATTGTGCGCCATTCACTGTGCATTATTGCCGGTATTATTTACAACATTGCCGCTCCTGGGTGTTGACAATTGGTTGAAAAACTTACTGAATTAAAACAACCACTTCGCTTTGTATTGTACGAAGGTGCAGTGCATTGATTAAGAGGCGTAGGTGAAAGCCGCGATAAAATGTGGTGGGAATGGCTGGATAAACATGTAAAAAATAAAAGCAAGTTACCCGATATGGAATTGCACGGTGAATAATAAATGAAAATAAAATTACTTATACTGTCTCTTTGCCTGCAAGGCTATTACCTGTATGCTCAAGATTCATTGAAAAAATATGGGCTGTACATTATTACTGCGCCTGAAAAATTAAAAGAGACTATTGCTGCTGACAGCAATAAAGTTTTCGTAGAAATAAAGGGCTATGTAACTGAAGTTTTATTGGATATTAAATATGCTACCACACAGAATGTATTTTATACAAAGTTGTATGATAAACCCTATGCAATAATACGTCTCCCTGTAGCCATTGCACTCGCAAAAGTGCAACAGGATTTAAAACAATATGGAATCGGGTTAAAGATTTATGATGCCTACCGCCCTTATAGTATTACCTGTCGTATGTGGGATTTAATGCCAGACAGTGTTTATATGGGTAAGCCCTGGCGGGGCAGCAAGCACAATAGGGGTATATCTCTTGATGTAACATTGATTGATTTAAAAACAAAAAAAGAATTGAGGATGCCCACACCTTATGATGCTTTGATATACCCTGCACATCCTGATTTTATGGGGCTGCCAGATTCCATAGTCCAAAACAGGAAGTTACTTATTTCCACGATGAATAAGCATGGGTTTACCGTCGCTAAAAATGAGTGGTGGCATTTTGATTTTATGGCGGGAGTAAATTATGAACTGCTGGATATACCTCAAAAGGAAATTCTAAAAATGATTGACAAAAAGAAAATTAAGAAATGAAAAGGACGTTTACGATATTGTATTTATTAGTTGCACTTTACTCAAATGCACAAGACAGTTTGCTGCAAGGTAATTTTCTACCTCCTGTAAACTCTCTTAGTATCTATGCAATAAAAGCTATCGGTGCCATAAAATTAGATGGCAAACTAAATGAAGCAGATTGGCAAACAGCAAAACCTTACACAAACTTTATTCAGGTTGACCCAAACCAGGGAGCAATAGCAAAATATCAAACGGTAATAAAAATATTGTTTGATAATAAATATTTATACATCAGTGCTTTTTGTAAAGATACCGCTGGTAAAAAAGGGGTACGGGTGCAAGACTTTAGAAGGGATTTTGGCTACTTTGATAATGATTTGCTCGGCGTTGCATTAGACCCTTTTAATGGCAAAAGAAATGCCACAGGTTTTCAAACAAATCCTTACGGGGCATTAAGAGATTTGCAGGTTTTTGATGATAATATATTTGACAGGGAGTGGGATGCTTTGTGGAGTGCAAGAAGCAATATTACCGATAGTGGCTGGACTTGTGAGTTTACTATTCCATGGAAAACCCTGCGTTACCCAAAAGCAAGTAAAGATTCCGTTGTATGGGGTATCAACTTCAATCGTATTGCAAGGCGGGAAAATGAAAACAGCACCTTTTCTCCTTATCCACGAAGTTTTGATGGTTACCGAATGACTTATGCAGCTTTGCTGAAAGGCATTGAGCCACCGCCACCATCAACCAATATACAGGTTAATCCATATTGGGTTAATGAGTATAACAGTAAAAAGGAAACTGGAAAAGATGCCATCAATAAATACAATACAAAATTAGGTGGTGAAATAAAGTACAGCCCAACTGTACATAGCACTATTGACTTAACCTTCAATACCGATTTTGCACAGGCAGATGCCGACAGGCAGGTAAATAATCTTACCCGTTTTTCTATTTTCTTTCCAGAACGAAGGCAGTTTTTTTTGGAGAATGCAGGGTTGTTTGATGCAGGGAATCAATTTACATTTAAACCTTTCTTCAGTCGTGCCATTGGTTTGGATAATGATGGAAATCCGATTCCCATTGATGCAGGCATTCGGTTTACCGATAAAAATAATAAATACAGTTTGGGTGCTTTATATATTCATCAGCGAAAAACCGATAATACAGCCGCTGCCAATATGAGTGTGCTGCGGTATTTAAAAAACTACGGCAAGCAAAATAATATTGGGTTGTTAGTTACTAACCGTATAGATGAAAGCAACGATTCTTTAAACACAAATATTAATACTACAGCTTCTGTAACAGGCTTCAACAGATTTAGCAATAAGCTACGTTTTAACTATACTATTACCGGGAGTAAAACCTCTGGTAATTATAAAGACGATGGGTTAGCTACTTTTACACGGCTTGTATATGAATCTAACGGGTTTGCGCTTTTTTGGAACACCGGTTATGTATCAAAATCATTTAATCCGCAAATGGGTTTTGTATCGAGGAACAATTTTATAAAAAATTATGTAGATGCTTATTTTGTAAAAAGGAAACAAAAATGGTTTCCAAAATTTATCCGAAGCTGGGAGCCGGGAGTTGAAGTTGATGTGTATCAAAATCCCAACAATTTAAAATTGCAGGAAGCCTACATTGGGGCATACCCAATATTTTTCATTTTTAATAACGGTACTAAATTTATTGCAAGGGCAATTTTAAATTGGCAAAACCTGCCAGTGAACTTTAACCCTATTGGTGTAAACATAGCAGCAGGCAATTATCAGTATAACCAGGTAAGGGCCGAATATTATAGCGACCAGAGCAGTAAATTTTCTTACATATTGGATGTTACAACTGGTGGCTACTTTAATGGAAAAATAACATCGTTAACAGGTACGGTAAGGTATGCTCCATCGCCGCACATTGCTTTTAATATTAACTACGAAGCCAACTATTTACGAAAAGTTGGGATTGCAAAAGAAGACCTCAATACACAATTGGTAACACCAAATATCCGCATCGCATTAAACCCAAGATTACAAATGAATGTGTTTTACCAATACAATACGGCTACAGAACGCAGCCGGTGGAACGCAAGGTTTAGCTGGGAGTACAGGCCATTATCTTATATCTACCTGGTATGGAATGAAAATAAGACAACTGGGTTTAAACAAGACCAGAGTATTGCGAAGATTAGTTACTTAAAACAATTTTAAAACTTTAAAATGAAAAACATTTTTATCTTATTTATCCTATCTTTTTTAATTAATTGTTTACAGGCACAACCAGTAAAACCAATTATTGCAGGCCCCATGATAGGCCATACCGAATTACGCACCTCTGTAATATGGCTTCAGTTTTCAAGTGCTGTTACTGCTGCAGAACTACGGTATAATAATGGCCAGAATACCATCACAAAATTTAAAATAAACGGGGGCGAATTTAATACTGCATCTGTAGTACTTACCGGGTTAGAGCCCGGTAAAACTTACCCATATGCTGTTTATGTAAATGGCAGTAAAACTGCGGCTGCATCTGGCCAAACTACTACACAACAATTATGGCAATTTCGAAAACCTGCACCAGATTTTAGTTTTATTACAGGAAGTTGTGCCTACTTTAACGAGCCCAGATTTGACAGGCCGGGCAGGCCTTACGGTGGCGACTCATCAATATTTGAACCAATGGCTGAAGAGGATGCAGATTTTACACTTTGGCTGGGCGATAACTGGTACACCCGTGAAGTAGATTATTTTAGCGACTGGGGTCTGCATTATCGTGCCTCCGTTACACGTAGCTTGCCCGTGCTTCAAAAACTATTCAAAAAAATGCCGCAATATGCTATTTGGGATGACCATGATTTTGGCCCAAACAATGCCGGCAAAAGTTACCAGCTCAAAGATAAATCAAGGGACGTTTTTATGAAGTATTGGGCCAACCCAACCTATGGTCAAAATAACAAAGCTGTTTATACCAAAATAAGCTGGAATGATGTGGATGTTTTTATGCTTGATGACAGATGGGAAAGAAGCAGTGACGATTTGCCCGATAGTATAAACGGGCAGCCTGACCCCAATAAACAAATGTTTGGCAACGAGCAAATGGAATGGCTTAAAGAAGAACTCCTGTTTAGCAACAGTAACCGAAAAACCAGCTTCCGCATAATTGCCACCGGAAGCCAGGTATTAAATCCATACTCGCCTAACGATTGTATGCGGCATTACCCAAAAGAATTTTATGAATTGCTTGCGTTTATAGAACAGCATCATATCAAAGGCATTTTGTTTTTAACCGGAGACAGGCATCACAGCGAGGTTATTAAGCAGGTAAGAAATGGAATGTACCCGTTATACGAGATTACGGTATCGCCTTTTACCGCAGGCATAGCTAAAACAAGGGGTGATGAAGCAACCAATCCTGCAAGGATTGGAAAAGAAATTGATGAACAGAATTATGCCCGCTTTTCTTTTTCGGGTGAGGGGGAAAAAAGAAAATTGACAGTAACTTTTATTGGTACAAAAGGTAATACTATTGACGAATGGTCTGTTTTTTCTTCCGATATTTCAAAATAATTGGCTTAAAAATAAAACACGCAACCTGCCATGTATAAAATCGTTGTTTATATAATATTTCTTTTTTCTGCGGTAACAACAAATGCACAACAAAGCAATTTATTGCCACATGGTTCATTTAAAAACGGAGATATAATTTTCCAGGACTTAGACTGTGGCCCTTTATGCGATGCTATTGAAAGTGTTACCGCAGGTTATAAAGGAATGCACTTATCGCATATCCCTATTGTTGAAATTACGAATGGTAGCATACAGGTAATTGAGGCCATTGGCAACATTGTTCATAAAACTCCGATTGATACTTTTTTAAACCGCATTGTTGATAGCAATGGCAAACCAAAAATTATTATCGGCAGATTAAAATCATCTTACCTTAAACTATTGCCCAAAGCACTTGCATTTTGTAATAAGCAATTAGGCAAACCATATGATGATGCTTTTTTGCCTGATAACGATAAATATTATTGCAGTGAGTTATTGTATGATGCATTCAAATATGCGAATAGGGGGAAAGATTTTTTCTTTCTGCAACCAATGACTTTTAAGGATAAAATAACAAACGATTATTTTCCGGCTTGGATAAATTATTTCAAGGCATTGAATATGAAGATACCGGAAGGTATTGAGGGGTGCAATCCTGCAGGCATTGCAAATGATAAAAAGATAAGAATGCTCAATTAATATGGACTATACAAATTATACGGGATATGTAAACTGGGGTTTAAAAAATAAAATAGCACTTCGCTTTTTTATTATCTTTTTTGTGCTGTTGGCATTCCCTTTTATGATAGACGCTTATATTCCGGTTTTATCAAAAGCATTCGACTGGTATTATGATATATACAAAACAGCGGTTCCGTGGTTTGGCGAAAAAATATTGCATACAACCTATATAGACCCGGGAGATTTTTATGGTGGCGATACCTTGTTTAGTTATGTAATGATAATTTTATTATTTATAGTAGCATTTACAGGTGCAGCAATCTGGAGTATTATAGATCAAAAACCAAGAAACTATAACCATTTATTATATTGGTTTACTTTGAGTATAAGATATTATTTAGCACTTATTATTTTGATGTATGGTTTTGGTAAAGTAATACAAACACAGTTTCCCTATCCTAACCTGTTTAAGCTAAACCAGACTTTTGGCACACAATTACCCATGGGGTTACTATGGAGCTTTATGGGGTTTTCTAAAAGTTATAATTTTTTTACGGGCATGGCAGAAGTGGTGGGGGCTTTACTTATTTTATTCAGGCGTACCCTTACCATTGGGGCATTAATTTTAGTAACTGTTTTAAGCAACGTGGTAATGCTTAATTTCTGTTACGATGTATCGGTAAAACTTTACTCTTCATTAGAGTTGACGATGGCAATGTTTTTAGCAGGACTTGATTATAAACGGTTGTTGAACGTTTTCTTTAAAAATAAAACAGCATTGCCGCTGGTGGAATTTAAGCCATTTTCAAAACCAACGTATTTTTTTATTAGCAGGATAATAAAATGGTTACTTATTGTGTATGTTCTATTTTATAATTATAAAGAGAATGCAGCTTATTTAGCTTCCACTGCAGAAATAACAAAGAAACAACCCTTGCGGGGCATTTACGATGTGGAAATATTTGTATTGAATAACGATACCATTGCGCCACTTACTACTGATACCATCCGTTGGCGAAAACTAATAATAGAATATCCTAACCGGGCCCAAATAAAATTAATGAATGATAGCACCCGGGGATATACAGTAACATTAGATAATACCGGTAAATCACTGGTATTAATGCGAAACGGCGATACGCTGCAAAAAAATTATTTTAAGGTTGTAAAACATAATATAAATCTGTTGCAGTTTAAAGGAAATTGGAAAACCGATTCACTTACTGTTACGTTAAAAAAGATGGATGAAAATAAATATTTACTAAACAGCCGTGGATTTAACTGGATAAATGAAACATTGAACAGATAATAAAATATGATTGATAAATACAACTATACTGCCCAAAGAGTTTTAACCAACTGGATTATATTTTTTATTGTTAGCCTTACTGCATATTTATTATTCTGCTACCTGGTAACAGATTTTGCTTATGTAAATACAACCGATAAGTATGCGTACCAGGCTGCTGTTGCTATTGCACTTATTGCCGCTTTGCTTACAAAAAGTAGTTTAAACCTAAATGAAAAATTGATTTACTACATACGGCTTTCAGTAAAATGCACTCTATGCTATCTGTTAATTTATTATAGTTTAAGTAAATTAATGGGGGTGATGTTTACAAACTCCATAAGTGAACTGGATGCACCGTTGGGAGCTGCAAGGCCCATTACTCTGTGCTGGCGTTTCTTTGGGGCCAACTGGCAGTTTATGGCCATCATAGCAGCAGGGCAATTATTGGCCGGCATATTTTTATTCAGCAAAAAATATCAATACTTTGCTGCTATTGCAGCCTTTCTTTTACTGGCATTTATTTTTGTGTTGGATATTTTTTATATTACTCATTTACTCATTCCCGTTTCGATGATGCTGTTGCTGTGCCTTTATTTATTAACGCCAGTATGGAGTAGCATAGAAAACGTATTACTTAATAAAAAGCAGGTTTTGCCTTTTGCCCCTGCTTTAACTTTTTTTAATAAAAAAGCTAAGGCAATCAACGTAGTTCTGATTATTTTTTTTATATCGCTAAGCAGTTTCATCAGTTACCAGCGAACGTATAAAATGATAGCCCCTTATTTACGGCCAACAATTTTGTTTGGTGGGTGGAAGGTAAAGTCAGCTTTATTATTGTCAGATTCATCCTGGAGCAAATTATATTTTGAAGAAGATAACACCTGTGTAATTAAACTGCAAAATGAAACATTACTGTACGCCACTTTTTCTTTAGATACTATTTTTAAGAAAATAAGTATTAAAGATGAAAACAGTATTTTAGTAAATTCAGCTTATATCCTTCAGACTGATAAATTGTCATTTACTAAACCTGGCAACGATACTGTATTACTTCAAAAATTCACTATCCCCAACTTGGGTATTCAAAAAAATATGTTTAATTTTTTTAAAAATGAAAAATAAAATTATCAAACGTTTAATTGCCTTTTTGGCAATATGCTCAGCATTAGCAAGCAGTTTCGCTCAAGGTATAATTACCCAGCAGGATATTCCAAAAGTGTATGCCAATATTTTTGCTGATAGTGCAGGCAGATTGTATGTTTCAAAAGATGGTAACCGGATTTACGAAAAACCAACACTACCCAGGCTTTTGCTAAAGCAGGCCATTGCCTCTGTTACGTTAGATGACAGAGGCATTGCTTTAGACTTCAGAAGTGAAAACTTTAATGGATTGGTTTATGCAGGTTTTATTCCCTACGGGGATAGCAAACATCCTATACCGGTCTATTTGAGAAATGAATACGCAGTAAAGAAGGGAAAAACATTTATACCAATAGCAGCAGACTTTAAAGGTAACCGTGATTTTGTTCAATGGAAAAATGGCAAACCATTTACATTGGGCTATCGGTTAATTGATAGCTCTGGCATAATGATGTATGATGGAAAAGTAACACTGGTCTATAACAATAATACATTTAAAAAAATACCAACTATAATTGAAGGGCCATTTGTTACAAATCTTATGCCTTCGTCTGTTACTATTTCTTACACAACCGATGAAGCCATTTTTACAAACATAGAGGTAAATAGTAAAAACAATCCAGCTATAATAATTACAGCCGGTAAAGCTGTTACCAAACATGAGATCACTGTTAATGCACTAAAAAATAATACCCTCTATAATTACAGAATTGTTGGTACAGGAAACACCCCGGTATATAATTTTACAACCTCACCTGTCATGGGTAGCCGTACAAATTTTACTTTTAGTTATGCAAGTGATAGCCGCAATGGCGGTGGTGGTGGCGAAAGAAATTTATACGGTGCCAACTTTTACATCATGAAAAAAATGATGGCATTAAATAAATATAGAAATATTGCCTTCTCACAATTTACTGGTGATTTACAAGGTGGTTATTTAACAGAACCTGATGAAGCTAACCTGATGTTTGCCAACTGGAAAAGGGCTATCGAACCTTATGCTGCTTATTTTCCGGTATATGTAACAATGGGTAACCACGAGACATTAACCTATAATTTTACTGATGGCAAAAACAATTACTCTGTTGATAAGTTTCCTTTTGACAGTGTTAGCGCCGAAAAAATATTTGCGGATAATTTTGTAATGCCCACCAATGGTCCTAAGAGTGAAGACGGTGCCAGTTACGACCCTGATCCAAATGCAAAAGACTTTCCATCTTATAAAGAAAATGTTTTTTACTACACTTATGATAATGTGGCCATGATAGTATTAAACACCAATTATTTTTATGCGCCTACCAACAAACAAATTCCATATACAGGCGGTGGCTTGCATGCCTACATAATGGATATGCAATTGAAATGGCTGAAAGAAATTTTGCCACAATTAGAAGATGATGAAAACATTGACCATATTTTTATAACCAATCACACCCCGTTTTTTCCAAATGGCGGGCATGTAAGTGATGATATGTGGTACAACGGCAATAACGCAATGCGTAGCAGCGTGGCAGGCAAACCAATGGAAAAAGGAATTATAGAAAGAAGGGATGAAATTTTGGATTTACTCATTAATAAAAGCAAAAAAATAAGAGCAGCTTTTTGTGGAGATGAACACAACTATTGCAAAACAATTATTGGCCCCCAAACAAATATGTACCCGCCAAATTGGGATAAGCCAAAGCTAAAACTAACACGAAGTATCATGCAAATTACCAATGGCAGTGCTGGTGCCCCTTATTATGCACAGGAGCAAACACCATGGACAGCATAAACATCTGGCTTTACCACACAAAATGCATTGGTATTTGTAAATGTACATGGTAAAAGTATTTTGGTAGATGTAATGAACCCGGACACACTGGAATTAATTGAAAAATATAATTTAAAGTAATGAAAACGATAGTGAAATATATTATTGCCGTAAACATTTTTTTTGTAGCATCCTGTAATACGGTAAAATATACTGCAAAGAAAAATTACAGGCTACTATCCCCAACAGAAAGAGCAATGGCAGATTCTTTGCTGGCCTACGCTTTAGACCATGAGGCATTGTACACTTTGTTAGATACCATCAAGCCGATTAGCAGCGTAAAATTTTTGCATTACCCAATTGCTAACTACAATGGGGTAAAAGGTAAAGCCGATGTGGTAAATGATGCCACACTTTTACACCCGATAGAAAGCTATCAAAAAGTGTGCAGCCTGTTAAGTAATAAGAATTTTCAGTTTGTAGTATCTCCTTTTGAAAGAATTGACAGCCTTAACAGAAATATTGAAATTTATATTATCCGTAAATCATCTTTCAGTAAAAAAATATATGAGTACCAATCTTTTTTTGGCCAATGGGGTTTTACTGCTTCTGCTGATCCGTCCACGGTACTTTCTGTAATTGAGTACGAAAATAAATACGACCGCTACAGAGGCTATGGTTATTTATTTGGCTACCCCAAATATGCAGTTGATTTTTTTACAGAAGCTGCCAGAACTGAAGACAGCACCAAAAAATTTGTGAAAAGGGATTTTTTTGCTATACCTGTATTTGCTGGCGACAAAGGTTATTTTACATACGCTGTACCAAAGGATTATAGAATTACAAACATCGATTCTGCTATTTATGAAAATGGCCTAGTTACCTTACAGAAATATAGAAGAATAAGAAATAAATTTGTTACAGAAGGGAATTTTAGTGCCTTTAAACTATGGATGAAGCAAATAAACAAGTAAATATGCTGCAAACAAAAAACTTACATTTTTCTTACAATACTGATACTTCATTTCAGTTCCCCGATATTAGCTGTGCCAACAGTGATGCCCTTTTAATTACAGGCTCATCAGGTAAAGGCAAAACAACACTACTCCATTTGCTGGCAGGAATATTAAAACCCACATCAGGTAATATCAATATTAATGACACCGATATTACCACCCTTAAAGCAAATAAATTAGACCATTACCGGGGGCAGCATATTGGTATGGTATTTCAGCAATCTCATTTTGTAGCGTCGTTATCAGTGCTGGATAATGTGGTGCTGGCGCAATATTTGTCGGGCAGAAAAAGAAACAGCAAAGAGGCATTGGTTTTATTAGAGTCATTAGGAGTGGCATCGCAAAAAAATAAAAAGCCTTCGCAATTAAGTATTGGCCAACAGCAGCGGCTTTCAATAGCAAGGGCGTTAGTTAACAATCCGGCAGTTTTGCTTGCAGATGAACCTACCAGCAGCCTGGATGATGAAAATTGCTTTGCAGTTGCCCGGTTACTACAACAACAAGCGGTGCAATTTAATACGGCATTGGTAATCGTAACACACGACAGCCGTTTAAAACAAATCTTTAAACAATCAATTGCATTATCATGATATTTAAAATTGCCATAAAAAATATTTTTAATAAGCCGTTGAATTTTTTATTGGGTTGGCTGCTGCTTACGGTAAGTGTGGGTATTATTTCTTTATTGCTGTTGGTACAGCAGCAGATTGAGCAACAGTTTACTAATGATATTAAAGGGGTGGATATGGTGCTGGGTGCTAAAGGCAGCCCTTTGCAAATGATTCTTTCTGCAGTGTATCATATTGATGCACCTACAGGCAATATAAAATACGCTGAAGCTCAGGTATGGATGAAACACCCATTTGTAGAAAGTGCTATACCGTTGGCCTATGGAGACTCCTACAAAAGTTACAGTGTTTTAGGAACCACAACAGCTTACTTAGATAAATATAGTGCTACCATAAAAGAAGGAAAATTATATGCAAATAATTTTGAAGTGGTGGTGGGGAGTACCGCAGCCAATATTTTGAAACTAAAATTGGGTGATACTTTTTTTGGCACACATGGTGATAAAGAAGGTGGGGAAGTGCATAAAGCACATCATTATGTAGTAACCGGTATTTTAAAACCAAGCGGTTCCATCATTGATAATTTAATTGTTGGCAATATCGAAAGCGTATGGCAAATGCACGAACACCATGAAGAAAAAAAAGCAGTTAATGGGGTTGCTGTTAAAGAAGAAGAAGATCCGAATGAAGCTGATGAACTAAAGCAGCAGGAAATAACTGCGGTGTTATTAAAATTCAGAAACCCAATGGCACAAATCCAGTTACCCCGTATCATCAACAGCAGCACCAATATGATGGCAGCAATGCCCGCAATTGAAATAAACCGTTTGTTTAGTTTACTGGGTATTGGTATTGATACCCTAAAGAAAATGGCCTGGGGTATTATGATATTATCGGCATTGAGTGTTTTTATTACATTATTCAATGCGTTAAAAGACAGCAAATACGAACTGGCATTAATGCGTACTATGGGAGGCAGCAGAGCAAGATTGATGTTGCTGGTTTTATTAGAATCTATGCTGCTTTGTTTAAGTGGTTTTATTTGTGGTATTATTTTAAGCAGAACTGTGTTGTATTTTCTATCAAAGCAGGCACAAAGCGATTATCATTTTTCGTTTAAAAATTTTACTTTACAACTGCCCGAGGAAGGTTATTTATTTTTTATAACACTGGCAGTTGGTATTGCTGCTGCATTAATACCGGCAATAAAAGCCTATCGTTTAAATATTTCAAAAACTTTGGCCAATGGTTAAATTATTTATCAATATAGTATTGTGGATAATTACGCTGCCAATTATAACAGCAGCAATTACGCCTGTAAAAAATAATTTAGGGATTGCTGTAGTAGTACCAGTTAAACTTACCTGGGATATGATGTTTAAAGTATTATTAGTAGAAAAATACAGTAAAAAATATGGGATGACAATTAATGTACCGGAGTTTGATTACAGCTTGCAGCAGTTAAACCGAAAAGAAGTAATTGTCTATGGTTATGTCATTCCTACCGCTGTTGATGGCAATAGTTTTGTGCTTTCAAAAACGCCTTTTTCGTCCTGCTATTTTTGCGGCAATGGCGGTGTGGAAACAGTGATGACGATAAAATACAAGGGCAAAGCACCCCGATATAAAACAGACGACTATATTGCGCTGAAAGGAATTTTTGAATTGAACAGTACCGATATTAATGAACTGATTTATGTACTTAATAATGCTATAGAGGTAAAACAGTAAAAATGGCAAAGGTTTTCTTATTTATTGGGTTAACGGTTCTGTTGGGTTCTTTTAAAAATCACAACAGCAATAACGTTTCTATTGAAATAGATTGGGAACAACTATCCAGCGTAACTTTTAAAGAAAGCTGGAGCAACAAGTATAAAATGAAAACACAAAAGCCTGTGTTTGATGCAGCAATAAAAAACCTCGACGGAAAACAAATTTCTATTACTGGTTTTTTGATACCTATTACAACTTATGGCAACGAATATGTAATTTCTGCAAACCCTTATGCCGGCTGTTATTTTTGTGGCAACGCAGGCATTGAAAGCATTATTGAATTAAAATTTGAAAACAATAATATCAGGTTTAAAACAGACAGGCATAGCACAATTGAAGGCAAATTGCAGTTAAGTGAAAATAGCGACAATGAGTTTATTTATGTTTTGCAAAATGCAAGAGAAGTAAAATGAATATAGCAGCTATTTTGAAAAGAATTGCGATAGGGCTGTTAATAGCAATTGTTGTTTCTTTTATCATTTATCAAAAGGGCCAGGCAAAGCCCACACCTGTTACCTGGCAAACATTGGCACAGGTAAAATTCATTTCAACATGGTATGCCCCCTATAAGGCGCATGTGGATGTGCCTGTGTTCACGGATACATTAAAAAAACTGAATGGACAACTGGTTAAAATAAGCGGCTTCTATATACCTATGGAGATGAACAGTGGCAAATTTGCTTTATCAAAAAATCCAAATAGTACCTGCTTTTTTTGTGGTGGCGGAACGATTGCAACCATTGTGATGGTTGATTCTAAATCGAAAATGATGGATTTTGCAGATGATGAAGTAATTACTATAAAAGGCAAACTTTTATTGGATACAACTTTCAATGAATTCATTTATAACTTAACAGATGCTAATTATGTACGAAGTTATAAATAAAACCTTATGATTAACTCAATAAAAAAAATGACTTATATGGCTCTTTTTGCAATCATATCCTGCTCAAACATGAGTAATTTTTGCAAACATGGTACATCATATAACAGCGATCAGTTCGCTTATAAAAAAACAATTGTAAAAGAAAATAGAAACGATGTGTATTTGTTTGCCCGTGAGATGAATGAGGCAAATAATTGTAATGATGCTCCGCAACCCTTAACCTGGCAAGATTTAGCAGCAGTAACTTATGTTTTAAAGTTTAATAAGCAATACCAAACAGAATTTCAAACCCCGGTATTTGGCAAAACTGTTAAAAGTCTGGAAGGGAAGGAGTTTTATATTTCCGGTCATATTATTCCGTTGGATGTAAATCAGGGTCTCTATGCCATTTCTAAATACCCTTATTCCTCTTGCTATTTTTGTGGTAAAAGTGGTCCTGAATCTGTAGTGTCTTTAAAGTTTAAAAATAAACCATCAAACTATAAGCTGGATAAAATAAAAGCTTTTAAAGGCACTTTAAAATTGAATAATACCAACCCGATGGACTTTATTTACATTTTTACCAATACAGAGGAGTATGATGATAGGGCAGGTAATTAGTAAACCTGCAACCGGTTACTCAGCCACTTTTATAAACGCCGCCTTATTTGCCTGGTGGCAATTATTGCAGTTATTAGAAGCTTATTGGTAGCAATCATGATATTAGTTTGATTTGTTGTTAGCACAGCATCTTTAATAGATTTTAAGGAGGGCTTAATATAAGCATTGGTCCATTCGGTAAAAGTTTTTGCCTGTAATTTTTCATGCTTGTTATGAAAGAGTTTTATTTTTTCCGGCAATTCTGCTAACTCCTCCGTTTCATAACTTACCCTTTCTATATTATTAATTTCCGCTGCGGTTTTTAATCTATCATGGTGGTATTCAAGCTGCATCATGTATTCCCCCAAGCCAGGCTTTAAACCGTTGATGATTTGTTGCAGAGAGTTTATGGTTGTTTCAGTATTATCTAAAGAAGATGTCTGTTTGCATTGGCATAACAAAAATATAATGCAGCAAAAATATAATGCAACAAATAGAGAATATAACTTTTAATAATTTCATTTTTTTTAAACCTAATTTAACGCTTATTATTAGAAGTGAGGGTTAAGAAAATATGTAACATTACTTCCTCTTTTTCCCTGGCACGGCATCATACCCATGCGTACCCCACGGATGGCAACGGCTCAATCTTTTTATGCCCATCCAGGTACCTTTAAAAATACCGTGTATGTATATCACTTCAATCATGTATTGAGAGCAGGTTGGTGTATGGCGGCAATTATTTCCTAACCAGGGTGAAATAACCAACTGATAAAAACGGATGGGTAATATCACAATTTTTTTCAACAAGATCAATTACAATTTTTGCAAGTACCTTTTATAATTACTTCAGTTTCTTTACCCGAAAAGCCTGGTGGTAGCTGCATTGAGGGAATTGGTACTGTTTCTAAGCAAATTGTTTTTCCACAGGCATCACATAAAAAATGCAGGTGATGCTGATAGCAGTCTGCACCTTGCAGGCTACGCATTATGGAATAGTGAATAATATTATCCATGGATGGGATATTATGAATAATCCCTTTCTCAACAAACAATTCTAACGTTCTGTAAATAGTAACTCTGTCAAAAGCAGCATTTGTATAAATACAAATTTCTCTTTGGGTAATAAAGCCTGGCTTCTCAAAAAATGCCATTAAAACCATGCACCTGGCATTAGTTATATGCAAGCCAAATTTTTTCAGGAAATCAATAGTAGCTGATTCAGCCATTAAAATTATTTATTATTTTTTGCAACCAGGATGCAAATGTGCATATCTTTGTTACCCGATATATATTTATGCCTACTTTTTCTTTTGACTTTTATGGACTGGCATTGGTTTTTTTACTTGGCCTTCGGCATGGGTTAGACCCCGACCATATCGCTGTTATTGATAGTATCAGTTTACGGTTAACACAACAGCAAAATAAATTAGCTCCCTGGGTGGGTACTTTGTTTGCTATCGGGCATGGGCTGGTAATTACAGTTATTGCGGTAGGCATCAGTGCCGGCAGTAAATCTCTGCATATATCAGCAACGCCTTTTGAATGGATGCAATGGATACCGGTATTACTGCTTATAGTAATTGGGTTTTTAAATTTTCAATCGCTCCGCAACAATAAAATATACCAACTGGCAGGGTGGCGTTTTCATTTTATTCCAAAAAAATTAATAACAAGCACCAGCCCATTTTCAATTTTGCTGGTAGGCGTTTTATTTGCCATGGTGTTTGATACGGCTACACAGGCTGCAGCCTGGGGTTATGCAGCAAGCAGCAGCGGTACTTCATGGATGGCCCTTATGATTGGATTAGTATTTACAACAGGGATGGTAATTACCGATACTATTGATGGCCGGTTGCTCTATCAAATTTCTAAAAAAGCAATTGTAGATGATACTGTTTGGCAATACCGCCGCAACCTGGGGTGGATAATTGTTATTTCATCTTTTGCCATTGCCGGTTATAAAATCGGCAGTTACTTTTTTCCGGTAATTGAATTGTCCGATACGTCTAATTTAATTATTGGTTTATTAATGGTGTTATTGGTCATGATTACCTACATCAAAGTATTCATTCGTTTATCAAAAATAAAAACAGCCCATGGCCATTAAAAATATTGTGGAAGTAGAAGTTCATTTATTTATGTGCAATGGCGGCACCTGCTGCCAGAAAGGTGCAGAAGAAAGTACGAGGAAAATAAGGGAATACATCGCCGATGAAGGATTAGACAAAGTGGTACATACTTCTAAAACTTACTGTAATGGCCGTTGCGATGATGGACCGGTGGTGATTGCCATGCCCGAAGGTAAATGGTTTAAAAATGTAACACCCGAAAATGCAAAGCGGTTTGTAAAAGAATACCTGGTAGTAAAAAACGGGTGTGAAAAATTATCACTTTTTACTTATGGCGATGATTTTATTAAAGTAGATGAAGTTCTTGAAATAGTAAATAAATAAGTGATGTTTTCTGCAATTGGCAATAAAGATAATAGCGAAGCGGAGTTTAGAAAAAACTCCACCGCTGCTATTAAAAAGTGGGTAAAAGAAAAAATGAAATTGGATGATGACATTACAGTGATGGTAACAGAAGTAAACTGTGCAGAACCGGATTGCCCTGATAAAGAAACTTTCATTGGAATAATGCAGCAAGGCAACAACCAGAAATTTTCTATTCGTAAACCATTATTGTATGTAAGGCAATGGGATATTGATGCCTTGATTAAATAGTATAATTGAAATTTAAATCAAAAATAAATTAGTAAATGCTTCTACCTCCCGCTCTCCTGATATTACCTACGTATGGAGAGGGCTTGGGTGAGGCCTAAAACACATTAATATGGAAAATGGATTAGACTACAGGGTGCCGGTTACGGTGTTAACGGGCTTTCTCGGCACTGGCAAAACCACTTTGCTCAATCGTATACTAACAGAAAATCATGGTAAAAAAATTGCCGTTATTGAAAATGAATTTGGCGAAGTAGGTGTAGATAATGAGCTGGTGATTGGCGCCGATGAAGAAATTTTTGAAATGAACAATGGCTGTATCTGCTGTACCGTAAGGGGCGACTTAATCCGCATACTGGGCAACCTGATGAAACGGAAAGATAAGCTGGATATGATTATGATTGAAACCACCGGCCTTGCTGACCCTGGCCCTGTGGCACAAACTTTTTTTGTAGATGATGAAATGCAATCTCAATATAAAATCGATGCCATCATAACATTGGTAGACGCAAAGCATGTACTGCAGCATATTGATGACAGTGATGAATGTAAACAGCAGATTGCTTTTGCCGATGTTATCATCCTTAATAAAATTGATTTGGTAACCGCGGCTGAATTATCAGCTTTAGAAAAACGCATCCGTAGTTTGAATGCCCTTGCCAAAATCCACCATACAAAAGATGCCGCATTGGATTTAAAACATGTATTGGAAGTAAATGCTTTTGACTTAGACGCAAAAGCAGAATTGAACCCCGAATTTTTAAAAGAAGAACTGCCATTTGAATATGGTGGCATTTATGAATTAGATAATATAGCCTATTCTTTTACGCTCGACAAAGGCCCCGACCCACATATTGATATTGCTTTTGTAAAACTAAACAACAATACAGAACCAGATTATGAAACTGCCAAACGCAGGGCTATAATGCTTTTTAGCGACGAGCCACAGGTTCAGGAACAACATTCGTTTGCAGGCACACATAAAGAATTGCATCGGTTTATGGTTAGCACCAATCACAACGAGTTTGTATTGCGGCCACATGCTAAAGGTTTTTATGCTGTCTTTACACAGCATCACCCCAACGAATTTAATATGCGTATAGAAGAAGATAAGCGCCTAATTGCACCTTTAGAAGATCATGAATACGAACACAGCCATACGCATGATGATGAAATAACCAGCGTAGGTATAGAATCTGAAAAGCCCGTTGACTCCAAGAAATTTCAGGCATGGATTAACTATACGCTGCAGACAAAAGGCACTGATATATTCAGGAGCAAAGGCATTATACATGTAAAAGATAATGACGACCGACTCGTTTTTCAAGGTGTACACATGCTGCTGGATACCGCTGCCGACCGTAAGTGGAAACCCGGAGAAAAAAGAAGAAATCAATTGGTATTTATTGGCCGCAACCTTAATCGACTTCAGTTAACAGAGGGTTTTGAAGCCTGTTTATCTTAAAATAAATCAGCGGATTAAAATAAAAAAATGGATACAGATTTAATAGAATTAATCGGCGACGAACACATCAGTACCGCAACAGATACTCCGCTGAGGAAAGATGCATTTAAAAAAACAGATGAAGAAAAGATAGAAATCATTGAACATCATTTTGCAGAAATTATGCAAACACTTGGTTTGGATTTAACAGACGATAGTTTAAGTGGTACACCATACCGGGTAGCTAAAATGTATGTGAAAGAAATTTTTTGCGGATTAAACCCTGCCAATAAACCCAAACTTGGTGTATTTGAAAACAAATACGGGTGTCATAAAATGTTGGTTGAAAAAAATATTACCCTGCATTCTAATTGTGAGCATCATTTTGTTCCGATACCTGGAAAGGTACACGTGGCGTACATTCCTGCAGATAAGGTAATTGGCTTATCTAAAATAAACCGCATTGTACAATACTATGCACAGCGGCCACAGGTGCAGGAAAGATTAAGCCTGCAAATTGCCAATGAATTAAAAACTGCTTTGCAAACAATCGATGTAGCAGTTTATATTGATGCAAAACATTTATGCGTAAGCACAAGAGGTGTAAAAGACGAAAGTAGCAGTACCATTACTACCATGTATTGCGGGCAGTTTAAAAAAACAGAAACCAGGAACGAATTTTTAAAATACATCACCAATTAATTATGCCGGATATTGAAGAACAGGAACAAATTTTGTGGAGCAAAGAGGTAGATGATTATGTACGTCAGGTACATTTTATTTTTGATGGGCTGTATGTGCTATGTGCCACCAGCAGTGGTAAAGTATATGCTTTTAGTAAAGCTGGTAACAACAGGTTGTTTGCGAGGCAACTGCATAAAGGTGCTATCATAAGCAGTGGCATTTCGCAACAGCACAATGTACTGGCTACAGGTAGCGAAGACGGAACTTTTTTATTAACCGATTTATCCGGCGGTAAAATAATTTACCAGTTTGATGCACCAGGTAAATGGATAGAACATGTGGCCGTAAGCCCCGATGGGAAATGGATTGCTTTTGCCTGCGAAAAAAAAGTGACCATCATCAATATAGAGGGCCAATTGTATGATACCATAGAGCGCAAACAAAACACGATCAGTGCCATTGCCTGGCATCAGGATAGTGAAACTTTAGCAGTGGGTTTCTTTGGCGGCGTGTTACTTTACCATGTAAGTAATATGGAAACTTACCAGTTTTTACCCTGGCAAAATGCAGTCATATCACTAACCATAAGCCCCGATAAAAAATTTGTATGCAGCGGCACACAAGATTACCAGGTACACATTTGGCCAATGCCATACACGCCGGAAAGCGATTTAGCTATGAGTGGTTTTCCAAATAAAGTAAAACATTTAACCTGGCATTGCGAAGGCCAGATGCTTGCCACCAATAGTGGAGAAACTGTAGTGATGTGCGATTTTGGGGGTAAAGGCCCTGCAGGTAAACAACCAGATATGCTGAAAGGGCATTTTTTAAATGTAACTGCAATGGCTTTTCAACACTCCAATGATATTTTGGTTAGTGGCGATGAAGGTGGATTGTTGTTTTTCTTTTGTCCCAAAATCAGCAACAAATCAGCGTACATCATCAATCTGCAAAATGAAATAACAACCCTCTGCTGGAGCCCCGATGATAAAACGGTGGCAGTGGGCACCGCAGATGGCGGATTTTTTATGATACAAAACCCGATAGAAACAGATTGAAAATTAAGCAACAATAATTGTAAGCCTAAAAGCAACTGCTAAAAATAATGGTAGAAGAAAAACAATACAGTACCGGGATAACTGAAAGTAAATCATGGTTTGAAGAATGGTTCGATTCTGACTATTACCATATACTTTATAAAGAAAGAGACGAAGAAGAAGCGAAACTATTTTTAAATAACCTAAAAAAAATAACAGGCTGGCAACCGGGGCAAACTATTCTTGACCTGGCCTGTGGCAGGGGCAGGCATGCTCATTACTTAGCCTCATCAGGCTTGCTGGTTACCGGGCTCGATTTATCGGTAAGCAGCATTGCGTATGCAAAAAAATCTTCCCAAAATTCTGTAGCGTTTAAAGTGCATGACATGCGGCAACCATTTGGTGTGCAGCAATTTGATTATATCCTCAACCTGTTTACCAGTTTTGGATATTTTGATAACGAAGAAGAAAATATACTGGTGCTGCAGCATATTGCCAATGCTTTAAAAAATGATGGAATAGCAGTAATTGAATACATGAACCCACACTATGTAATTGAGCATTTAAAAGAAAAAGAAACAAAGCAGGTAGAGGATATTGTGTTTGAGATGAGTAAGGAAGTAACCGGTAATTTTTTATACAAGCATATTCGTTTTATTGCTGATAAGCAGGAGCATTTGTTTACAGAACGGGTAATGCTGATATACCTTCAGCAGTTTCAAAAGTATTTTGAGGTAGTGGGTTTAAAATTACAGCATTTGTATGGCAACTATAACCTGTCGCCCTATGAAGCTGCAAATTCTCCCCGGATGATATTGGTAATGAAAAAAGAAAATAGCATTACTAAAACAAATGCATAAGCTTCTTTTTATACACTGGAATATAAACCCTGAAATTTTTCGTATCGGAGGTATTGCCGTGCGGTATTATACGTTGTTGTTTTTACTTGCTTTTGCAGTTAGTTATTGGTTGTTATCTGGTATCTATAAAGCGGAAGGGGTTGATGTAAAATTATTAGACAGGTTAGCCATTTATGTTTTTATTGGCACATTGCTGGGCGCCAGGTTAGGGCACTGCCTGTTTTATGAATTTGATTACTACAAAACAAAACCCTGGGAAATAATACTACCCTTTCATTTTAAAAACGGACAATTTGAGTTTACTGGTTTTCAGGGTTTGGCCAGTCATGGGGGTACTATTGGTATCCTTGCGGCTGTATGGTTTTATTGCAAAAAATATCAGGTAAGCATGCTGTGGGTATTAGACAGGTTGGTAATAGCAGTAGCTATTGCCGCTTGTTGTGTAAGGATGGGTAATTTTCTTAATTCAGAAATTATTGGCAGGCCAGCTACAGTTGCATGGGCTGTTGTGTTTGAAAGGGTAGATGATGTACCACGGCACCCGGCACAACTATATGAAGCGTTTTGCTATGGGGCTATTTTTTTAGTACTCCTTTTTTTATACATACGAAAAATGGCATTTGTAAAACCCGGCTTCCTGTTTGGTATTTTCTTAATCACTTTATTCGGTGTTCGTTTTTTGATGGAGTTTTTAAAAGACGAACAGGAAAGTTTTGAAAAAGGCTGGCTGTTAAATATGGGGCAACTATTGAGCATACCGTTAATAGTAGTGGGTATTTATTTTTTACTAACAAAACCAAAAAAATATGGACAATAAAAGAATACCCATTACAATCCTGACTGGTTTTTTGGGTAGTGGCAAAACCACTTTGCTTAATCACCTGTTGCAAAATAGAAAAGATAAACAGATAGCAGTTATAGAAAATGAATTTGCTGCTTACGCATTTGATACCGACATTATCAATAAACAAGCTGTGGATATTACTTCCATAAGCAGTGGATGTATTTGCTGTTCTCAAAACGGTGCTTTGATAGAATCTGTTTTATCGTTGATTGAAAAAGCAGGGCAGTTTAATCATTTGGTAATTGAAGCAACTGGTGTGGCCGACCCTGCCGAGATTACTTTTTCGTTAATGAATGATTTTGTGAGTGATCATTATCAGATAGACGCAGTGGTTTGTTTGGTAGATGTAAATAACATCCGTAAATTTTTAATTGAAACGGAAGAAGCCGGAAAACAAGTAGCTTATTCCGATGTATTGCTACTGACTAAAACAGACGTAGGCGAAATAGATAAACAATTATTGGTAGAAGAACTAAAGCAAATAAACCCGCTTGCACTAATATTTGATTGTACCAATGGCAATGCAAGTGAAGTAGATGTTTTAAATATTGATGCCCATCGTTCTGCTGAAGTAGAAAGAGCTACGGAAAAAGTGTCCCAGCACCATCAACAGCACCAGCATAAAATTTCTTCTATCAGCTTTTACATTGAGGAACCATTCGACTTTTTAGCATTGAACTTTTTTTTAGGAACTACCGAAACTTATCTTGGCAAAAACTTATATCGTATAAAAGGTTTTGTTAATGCCGAAGGTTTTGAGCAGCGCATGATAGTGCAGTCTGTAGCCCTCAGCCATATTTGGCAATCGGGAACGGCATGGCAAGAAGATGAACAGCGAAAAACAAAACTGGTATTTATTGGTAAAGGTTTGAAAAAAGAAAATATTTTAAAACACCTCCAAATGTGTTTTAGTAAAGTACAGGAGATTAGCAGGGTTGGATAACAAAAAAGATCCGAATATTTATAAATAAAAATACAACGATATGGGTATATCAACTAACTACCATGAATGGCGCCATTGCATAGAAGTAAAATGTGGCATTACATTGTCTGCTAATATTATTCAACAACGGATAAAAGCTTTATCTGATTTAAACAATCCTGCCTCAAAAGAATTTGCCAAACTTTACAGAAGGAATTATCGAATGAAAGGAAAGACCCTTTTCCTGAATATTAAAAAATAGCAACCATTAATAAAACATTGCTTTTGTCAGTTACTCTTTTGTTAATTGACTGTTCTCGTATTGCTCAAAAAAACAGGCTCTTATAAGGTGGCGCTAACCATTACCATCAGGTAAGGTTAACCATGTGGGTTAAAACCCGGATGACCTACCATTTCATTAATGTTAAAAAAGTGCTTGCATTGCGGATATTCAATCTGCCTGGCAATATCTTGCACTTGTTCCCAACTAAATCCCAATGCTGACACATAATGTGGATAGTTAAAACAGTGTTTTCAGCTCGTTATCAATTAATTTCCCTAAATTGCAACCTCGTAGCAAAAATTGCATAAGAGTAAAACGATACGGCCCCTGTTAGCTTGTGTGATGCTGATTATTTTTACAATCAGCATTTCTCCAAAGCGTTATCTGCACGATATTTTTGCTAATCACAACGACACTATTTCGCTTGCTGTAAATGATGGTAAACTCCAATTAAGCGAAGCTGGTTATAACTGCGATTGCAATAACCTCGTTGCCACTTCCCCTTTTATGGATGAGGCAGTCAATATTGTAGTCATTTGCCCCACAATCTATCCAGCTTTTTTTGTTGCTTTTAGTAACCCACTACATAGCACTTCTTATTCTTTTACTGAATTGCGGGGTCCTCCTGCGGTAGGATAATTCTATTTGTTTTGCAGGGAAACTATTTTCTGCTATCGTATTTATCCAATTTATTTCAAGTGAAGTTTATTTTTTCAATACTATTTATCATTACATTTTCAGTTGCCGGTTTTTCACAAACATGTACAATCCGTTTCACCGGCCATGTAGAAGATGCCGATACAAAGGAAAAACTAACAGGAGCAGTAGTTACGCTTAAGGAAACCGGTATGCAAATTATTACCGATGAAAAGGGCGACTTTATTTTTACAAAATTATGCAGTGGTGAATATACTTTACTGGTTAGTCACACCAGTTGCGATTCGATAATAAAAAAAATAAGCTTCGCTAAGAATTTTCATCTTGATATTTTTATGCCACATGCAAGGAAAGTAATGGGTGATGTGGTTATAGAAACAAAAATAGGAGTAGCGAATACTGGTTTTAAAAAAGAACTTTCAGGGAAAGACCTGGAAGAAACAAAAGGACTTTCGCTTGCAGAAGCATTGAGCAAAATTAATGGGGTAACCATGCTGCAAACCGGTTCCACCATTTCCAAACCAGTTATTCATGGCTTACACAGCAGCCGCATTCTTATTATCAACAACGGTGTAAGGCAGGAAGGCCAGCAATGGGGAAATGAACATGCGCCTGAAATTGACCCCTTTATTGCCGGTAAATTAATTGTAATAAAAGGAGTAGATGAATTAAAATACGGTTCCGATGCTATCGCCGGAGTGATATTGGTAGAACCAAAACCTTTGCGAAACATTCCCGGATATGCTGCTGAGTTTAATACGGCTTATTTTACTAATAACCGTCAATATGTGGTATCAGGAGTATGGGAGCATCAATTCAAAAATATACCTGCATTTCGTTACCGCATACAAGGCACATTTAAGAAAGGGGCAAATGCCAGCACACCAAATTACAGGTTAAATAATACAGGAAGTGAGGAAAAGAATTTCTCAATCACTTTGGGATGGAAGAAAGAAAAATTCAACACCGAATTGTTTTACAGTTACTTCGCTGTAAAAGTTGGAATTTTCAACGGCTCACATATTGGGAACCTTACCGATTTGCAAAATGCTATTGCTGCTGAAAAACCCGATGATGTTTTTCTGGGAGAGCGCACTTATAAAATCCGCAGGCCTTACCAGGATGTTTCACATCAGCTTCTCAAACTAAAATCTACGATATTAAAAGGTGAGCATAAGTTTAATGTGCTGCTGGGTGGGCAGTTCAATCACAGAAAAGAATATGATGTGGTAAGAAGCAGCAGCAATACCAGGCCGCAGTTAGACCTTTCAATTTATACCCTATCAGAAGATATTAATTGGGAACATCCCAAAAGAAACAACTTTAATGGTGTTGCCGGCATATCTATGATGCAGCAGGATAATACCTATGGTGGCAGGTATTTCATCCCAAATTATTTTGCCTACTCTTTTGGGGGATATGTGATTGAAAAGTGGAGTAAACATAAATGGGAACTGCAGGCGGGCATACGGTATGATAATAAAACGATCAACACAACAAGGTTAAGATTTAACGGTAGCTTAGTAAACTATGATTTTAATTTTTCTACAGTAGCATCTTCTTTTAATAGTATTTATAAGGCCACAGACTTATGGAAATTTAATCTAAACATTAGCCTTGCAAGCCGTGCTCCTTATGTAAATGAATTATTAAGTGATGGCATTCATCATGGAACGGCTACTTACGAGAAAGGTGATATTACCTTAAAGCCAGAAAAATCTATAAATATTTCGGGTGGCGTTAATTTTCAAAACAAGCAAAAAACTTTTCAATTAGACTTATTGCTGTATGTAAATTCAATCAACGATTTTATATACCAGCAACCAAAACCATCAACCCCTGTACTCACAATTGCCGGGGCTTTTCCACTTATAGAATACCAGCAGACCAATGCATTGTTAAGCGGTTTTGACTTATCGGCTTCTGTTAAAGCGCATTCAAATGTAGAATGGCAATCAAAAATATCGGTACTAAATGCAAGGAATACATCATTAAAGGATTGGCTTATCCTGATGCCTGCCAACAGGCTGAGTAACGAAATAACTTATTCTTTTAAAAATGGAAAAGGGATTTCCGACAGTTACTTGGCTGTTGAGGTATTGAATGTAATGCAGCAAAAAAATATTCCTGATGAAAGTAACGGAAAGCAGGATTACAAGGCTCCCCCTGGTGCATACAACTTAATAAATTTCAATGCTGCGTCTGCCATATCCTTTGGAAAAACAAAAATTACCATTGGCATTGGAATACGGAATGTATTGAATACCGTGTACAGGGATTATTTAAACAGTATGCGGTATTTCATCGATGAGATGGGTAGAAATATAAGCGTAAGGGTTAAGATCCCCTTCAACCATGTGTATCAATAACTAATAAATATTTTTCACTTAAAAACTAAAAAAAATGAAAATGAAAAAAATAGCACTGAGCGTGCTGATGGCAGGTGTTCTTATAACATCTTGCAAAAAAGACAAACCAGAAGAACCAAATGACAATGAAGTTATTACTACCATGAAACTGACCTTTGTTCCCGTTGGTGGTGGCACTACACTTACTTACCTGTTTGATGACCCCGATGGGCCGGGTGGAGCGGCACCTACACAGCAGGAAATTGTATTGGCTACAACTAAAACTTACAATGTAACAGTACAGTTGCTGGACAAAACAAAAACCCCTGTAGCTGATGTCACGCTGGAAGTTCAAAGCGAACCCACGGCTCACCGGTTTTATTACGAACCCACAGCACCCAGTAATATAGCCGTTTCTGGCTTAGATAATGATACTAATGGAGTGCCTCTGGGAATAACAAGTACTTGGGCAACCGGGGCTGTTGCAACAGGTAAACTAAAAGTAACCCTGCGCCACTATCCTGGTACACCGCCTAATAAAGCCATTGGCGACCTGGTTAGCAGTTCTAAATCAAGTACAGATATTGAAGTAGAGTTTAATACCAAAATTCAGTAACCGCTAAATGAAGGGAAGGCATATAAACCTGCCTTCCCCTTTTTTAATGTACACAAAAGAAGAACATAAAATAATAGCAACATTTAAGAGCCTTGGTATAAATATTACCAGGTGCAGGGTAGCTGTATTAAAAATGTTTAACCTGCACAAAGAAGCGTTGCCCACATCATATATCAACAAATTTTTTTCCGGAACATTCGACAGAATTTCTGTTTACAGGGCATTAAAACTTTTTATACGGAAAGGAATATTATTACGGATTCCAAATACTGAAGGTGAAATAAGATACCTGCTTATACAAAATAACAATAGCAATTATGCTATCAGTAAAACACAGGTTGCCTATTTTGTATGTACCTGTTGCGACCAAATGAAAATGCTTGACGAACCAGTTTTTCAACAATTTAAATTACCCGACAACATAAAAGCCAACCAATGCTATTTTCTTATTGAAGGCATCTGCAAAAGTTGTGATGGTTAATGATTATCAAAAAAAGGACTTTAAAAAAAAGAATCAATGACGAAAAAATTACCTGTTACTGTACTAAGTGGTTTTCTTGGTGCAGGCAAAACCACTTTGCTCAATCATGTATTACACAACAAAGAAGGATTAAAAGTAGCCGTAATTGTTAATGATATGAGTGAGGTAAATGTAGATGCCAGACTGGTTAACGAACAAAATGTACTTTCCAGAACCGAGGAAAAATTAGTAGAAATGAGCAACGGTTGCATCTGTTGTACACTTCGTGAAGATTTAATGATTGAAGTAGAAAAGTTAGCCAATGAAGGCAGATTTGATTATTTGCTGATTGAAAGTACAGGCATAAGCGAACCGGTACCCATAGCTCAAACATTTAATTTTGTGGATGACGAAAAAGGAATTGACCTTTCTAAGTTCAGTTTCATAGATACAATGGTAACAGTGGTAGATTGTTTCAATTTCTTTAAAGATTTTGGCACAACAGAATTGCTGACAGATAGAAAGCTAACCAATATGGAAGGCGACCATAGAACTATCGTTAATCTGCTAACCGATCAGGTAGAATTTGCTAATGTTATAATTCTGAACAAGACCGACCTTGTTGATGAAAAAACAACTGGGCTTTTAAAAGCGGCTATTCAAAAACTAAATCCTGTTGCTAAAATTATCAAATCAAACTTTAGTAAAGTAGATCCAAAGGAAATTTTAAATACCCGGCTGTTTGATTTTGAAGAAGCACAAGCATCTGCCGGTTGGCAAAAAGAACTGGAAGCTGAAACACATACACCAGAAACTGAAGAGTATGGTATTTCATCTTTTGTATTTCGCAATCAAAAACCCTTTCATCCCCAGCGGCTCTGGAAATATTTGAATGAAGAATATCCCACTGCTATCATCAGGGCTAAGGGTTTATTTTGGCTGGCATCAAGACCAGCCGACGCAATTAATTTTTCACAAGCAGGAGGTTCATCAAGGCTTGAAAAAGCTGGTGTGTGGTGGGCAAGTATGCCGTTTGCCGAAAGAACAACATATCAATCCTTTGTTAACAATCAACAATACATTGAAAACAAATGGAGCAAACAGTGGGGCGACAGAATGAATGAATTAGTATTTATTGGGCAAGAACTCGACAAAGAAGAAATCATTGCCGACCTTGAAAACTGTTTACTTCAAGACGAAGAATTAATTATGTGGCAGGCAAAAATTAAATTTACTGACCCATTCTTTGTAAACTAATAGATACGGTAACTACAGCACCAAAGCAGTCATCCTGCCATTTGCGGGATAAACGACACAAATCCGACTTGCAAACGCCAATCCTGAATCTTTCGGCAAACAACCTAATTTCGGTGAAACAGTATTCAATTTAAAGTACAAATAAAAAGGGGATATCTCATCATGGCTATACCTGTTTTGTAAAGTGAAAGCCCGTTGGCACTTGATTTACAGCCTTAGTTATCCACATTTTTCGCCTTTTGGCACAAAAATGGCAACATTATTTTTCGAAAATAAGAAAGTCAGTTACTTAACAATATACAATGAAGAGTTTTGCTGGTTTAGGGTTTTATTAGGGTAAAAAGACGGGGGTATTCTTATTCCCGTCTTACTTTTCAAAAAATTAAAAAACAAAAATATAAGGTTCCGCTTTAATCCCCAATAAATTGACAAATAATATCTCAAAGAAAACAAATGCCTGCAAAAGGTACAAACAAAAAAACATCCGCCGTTAGGCGGATGTTTTTTTTAGGACAATATGTTTTTTTATTTGATCAGGCTATATTGAAACACCGGTTTCCCCCTTGTTCCACCATCTGTACCAATGCCCATGCTCAGGCATTTAAGTTTGTAGTAATTACCGGTTGCATCTTTAATTACATAAAATCTGTCTTGCCTGGCACCGGTTGCAGGTTGTGTACTGCGCCAACTGCTACCAATGGCCCAGCGTGCAGATGAAAATGTAGTATTATTTACACTGTCTTTATTGAAATTAGTATATGCCGAAGTAGTTGTAACCGCACTGGCATATATTTTGGTGCCCACTGTAACACCGGCGAGGTAATTTACCGCTATCAGGTCCGAAAAATTATACGGCACCGGGCCTGCACCAAAATTTGATTCAAAAATCGAGTAACTCCAAACCAGGTCCCACTTTTCTTTTTCGGGTTGTGCTTCTACCACACCATTCTCAAAAGAAAAAGTTTTAAAATTATATACTGCATCTTTTCCAACTTGTATAGTTCTGAAACTGGTTTCCTGTATGCCTGCATATTGCAGTGTGTAGCCACCGGCTGCATTACGCAGCACCCTTAATTTAACCCATGGCCTTGCGGCAATGCCGCCACCATTGCCTCGGTTTAAAATGATCACTTTGTTATCGGCATCCACGGCAGATATGGCGGGAACAACAGTTTTAGTGAGGTCGCCGGCTATGTTATCAAAATAGGGCAGTTGCACCGGTAGCGGGTTAAACTGGCTGGTGGCTAAGGTCAAACCAATAGTATCAGCAGCAGTAACATCAGCCAGGCTGTTTGTTGCAAGCATTTTGGCACCGGCAACTGCAAAGTTGTTAAGCAGCACCCTGAAATCGGAACCGCAATAGAATCCCAAATCCCAGGCAGAGCGTAAAACAGGGGTTTGCTTATTGGCCGACAGATCTAAGTAAACCGCATTGCCGGCATTGGCGCCTGATTCGCCATTGGCAATGCCGTTCAACTGTACCTCGGCACCGGTGGATGGTGGCACATTAAAAACCGGGTCTGTATCTTTTTTACAGGCACTAAAAAGGATGATGGTTAAAGCGGGTAAAATTATTTTTTGAAAACGTATCATGATTGAATATTTATAGATAAGGATGATTTTTATTTTTTATTCCATTGAAAATTTAAGCCAACAAAATAAGAGCGGCCAACACCAATAGCAACATTGTAACCGGCATTGTGCACACTGGTTGATACAGCAGCATTGTTGCTTACATTGGTAACATCAAAGATGTTTTTTATGCCTGCATTTACCGACAGGTATTTATTGATCTTTGTGGTGCCGGTAAAATCTGCCAGTTGATAAGATTCGGTTTCGGCAATTAAAAGAGCAGGTTGATTGGCCCCATTTTTACCGGTAACTAATTGCGGTTTTTTACCGGTGAATTTATAAAACAGGTTGAACCTGGTTTTAATAATATTTACATTGTAACTGATGGATGCATTCACTTCAGGGCTCCATAAAAAATCTTTGCTGGTTTCGTTGGTATAATCTTTTTCATCATACAGCTTGCGGTATATACCCACGTAAGAGAAGCCCAGCGAGCTTTCCAGGTTTTTGTACGAATATTTATTCTCTATAGTTCCACCAGCGGTTTTTGCTTTGTTTACGTTGTAATAAGTGTACTGGTTAGAGGTTGGTGAAGAGAGTGCAAAATCAATCTGGTTATTAAATGCATTGTAAAAACCGGATAGGGAAACATTGTAACTGCCGGTGGTTTTTGGTACTGCAGTCCAGTTTAAAGAGGCATTTAAACTGTTTGAGTTTTCTGCTTTCAGGTTTGGGTTACCAACAACATTGTGGTTGGCATCTACAAAGTAAAAATACAATTCACGCAAAGCTGGTGAGCGGAAACCATAAGCGTATGCCACCCGCAGATCTAATTTTTTACTAAGAATGAATTTTGTATTGATGGATGGGATTACCGGCGGTGCATTGTACACCGAATTTTTTATAAAACGTAAACCCGGACGGATATTGATTTTAGAACCCGCTTTTATTTCTGCAGAAACAAAAGCAGCATAATCTGTAATTACCGGGCTGTTTGAAATACGTTGGCCGCTGGCAGCCTCCCGGTTAATATCAATACCCGGCTGCAAAGAAATCTTATTACTCAACTGGTACTGTACCGTTGTTCTAAAAACAAAACTGTTGAATTTTGAAACATCCTGTTCGCCTTCGCCGGTTGTAAGTTCATCGGTATTTTTTTCAAAATCGTGGCGGGTTGTTCTGGTAGTTCTTTTAAAATCGGTGTAAGCAACAGTAGCGGCGAGCTGTAATTTTTTACTAAAAGTATAGCTGCCCTGCAACTGGTTGGTAATTCGGTTGCTGCTGTATAGTTGATCAATGGCTTTGTAATTGCCATAGTTGATGGCGCCTTTGCTCAAAATATCTTCTTGCAACACATCCGTACGGAAATAAATGTTTAATGGTCCTTTATCATAACTGATCCGGGCATTGCCCAACCATTGTTCTTTTGGTAACCATGCTTTATCACGGCCGTATGCATCGCCTCCAAAACCATTCAGGTCGTTGTGAGAACCGCCGGCACTAAAACCCCAGTTATTTTTTTTGTAATCAAGATTTATATTTTGCTGGTGTACGCCTTTGTAATTAAATGCATGATATTCTTTACCTGCAGTTTCTTCCTGTACCCTGGCTGTAATCGAAAGCCCGTTGTTTTTGTTCTTTTTGGTGATGATGTTAATAACGCCCGCCAATGCATCGGAACCATAAGTTACCGACATGGGGCCTTCTACAATTTCAATGCGCTCAACAGTGTTAACATCAATCTGGTTCAGGCTCTCACGGGTATCGCCACGGTCAATCATGGGTACACCATCTAATAAAATTTTTACATTGCGGCCACTCATGCCCATTAGTTGCACATCGGTGGTGCCTAAGGTATTATCGGCAGCAAAGCGAAAGCCAATCTGGGTATTAAGTACCTGTTGCACATTGCTGGCACCGCTTTGTGTAATACGTTCGTTGTTAATTACCCGTACCTGGTAAACCGATTTTTTAAGTGTTTGCGGTTTGTACTGGCCGGTAACTACTACTTCTTCCAGGTTTTTATGGAAAAGAGAATCTTGTTGGGCGAAAGCAGTTGCAACATTCAGAACGGTTGCTAAAAGAAGCGTTGTTTGTATGATTTTTTTCATGTAAAAAATTTGCGAATCCAGAAAATTGACTTGTATTTTTTTTAATTTTGGTCGTTCGATAACACAAAGTTGGTTCTGCATGATTTTAAAATTATCATGGTTGTGTCATGATGTTAAATAACTGTTGTAAATCATATTCTTTTACGGAATGATGACAGAAAAACTGACGTAAATCAAAACAGCGGCTGACGAAGATCAGCCGCTGTTTAATAAAAAGAATTTTGCTAAAACTTTGCTCCCACAGAAACAAAAAATGTTCTTCCATCTGCAGGCAATGCACCGGGGCCGGGATAACCCCCTGCACGACGTGTGAAATATTTCTCGTTGGTTAAATTATTGATGCCGGCTTTTATATTCAGTTTATTAGAGAATTTATAAACTGCTGTTAAATCCGTAACCGTGTAAGAAGGTATCAGTCCATTTTGTGCATTGGCAGTTGCAGTAATGGTATTGTTTGCATCGGCATACGATTCATCTACATAACTTAACTGGCCGGTTAACGAAAGGCTGTTGTAAGAAATGGTTAACCCTGTTCTCAGGATATTTTCGGGGGCGTTCTCTACTTTTTTATTTTTAAGATTGGTTTCAACAAGTTGGTTGCTGCTGTTCTTTGTGATCACTTTTAAATTTCCATATTGTGCATCGGTGTAACTATAACTTACAAATAAACTAACATCAGCCTTTGTTGTTTTTTTGCTAAACGCTTTTACCGGATTGAATTCCACCAGGCCTTCAAAACCTTTACTGCTGCTGTTGCCCACATTGGTGCGGTAATTATAAAAACTGCCATCGGTTCGCTGCTGTACAATAGTGCCAATACGGTTATTGTATTGCAGGTAGAAAATACCTGCATCAAAAAACAGGTAATTTTTTATCCTGCCCCGATAACCTAAATCAGCATTATAACCTTTTGCATCTTTCAGATCCTGATTAATTACATCGGTTGTTGGTGGTGCGGTAAGGTCGGCAAATTGTACAGGCCTGTATGCCTGTGTAATGTTAGCATAAATTTCGGCTGTATTGCTGCTATGATATTCTGCCCCAATTCCTGCCAGCACAAAACCTCTTGATTTTTTCTGATTCTGTAAAATAATTTCGGCACCGGTAGTTGTAAACCCATTTCTTCCGCTGGCGTTGCCGGTAATATATTCGTAGCGTATGCCCGGTATAATCAAAAACTTTTTTGAAACACGGAAAATATTTTCGGCAAATGCGGCAATATTGGTTGTTTTAAAATCAATATCCCTGTTCCAGATACCATCCGATAAACTCATATCATAATCGGTTCCGGTTGTGCCCTTGCCATCGGATGCATAACGGAAAGTACCTCCCTTGTAAAAACGTAACCCTGCAGAAATCGTTTGTTTTACATTAAATAAATTATAGTCAGTTATAAAACGGGCCTCTATGCCTGCATTGCGGTATTTATCAGCATTCACATTTCTTGCATTGTATTGATTGGTAGTTTTGTTTATGGTATCAGCTATCACAATTCCTCCCGAAGGAAAATAACCAACACTGTTTCTGTCGCCAAAAATGCCAAATGCTTTTACATTCAATCTTGTGTGTTCATTAATTTCATAATTCGCAATTACAGCGGCTGTGGTCCAGGTAATATCAAACCAGTTTCGGCTGCAGAAGCTTTGCTTTGTATCCTGTTTTATTTGCGTGTCTGTTAATCCACCCGGTTGCTGGCTGCGGATATGAGAACGCATCAACTCCGTAGTTAAACTAAATTTTTTATTGATGCGGTAAGTGAAAGTTCCGAAGCCTGAGTTGGTGAAATATTTGCTGTTCTTGCGGTATCCATCGGCATTGCGATGATCAAAAAAACCATAGTAATGATATTTTTCTGTTTCGCCGCCAACAGCATTATAGCTGTTGAGCAAACCGTTGCTGCCAACGGTTTGCTGTGTTTCAAATTCAAATTTTTTATTGATCTCACTGCCGTTGCGTAAAATATAATTTACCAGTCCGCCAAACTGCGGGCCGTATTGTAAAGCACCCTGTCCTCTAACAATTTCTATTCGTTGTACTGCCTGTAACTGTGGATTGTAATAAGCTTCGGGATAACCGAATGGATCGGCAGAAATATCATACCCGTTTTGGCGAATATTGAATTCCCAGCTACGGTTGGGGCTTAGGCCTCTTGCAGCCATGCCAATTTGTATACCGCTGCCATCGCTTTCCCAGATATGGATGCCGGGAACTTTGGCAACAACCTGCCGCATATTGTTGCTAACCACATTGCCTTTTACATTATCCAAAACAATCAGCGCATTTTTTTTGCCTGCATAAATTGATGTACCTACAATTTCGGGCAGTTGTTGAATATCGCTTTTACTGTAACGTCCTACAACCGTTACATCGGGTAAATATTTATGATTCGGTTCTGATGTATCTTTTATAATATTGGTTTTATCCTGTGCATGTACACATATGCTTAACCCTATTAATAAAATTGAAATGTTGAATCTTTTTGCCATTGCTTATTTTTTTGCAAAAATGCAGGCATAAAAAAATAAACAACTTCTTAATCGGGAAAAGCATTTACGTAAAAAGGAAAACTACCTCAGCAACAACTCACAAGGTTTGATGCCTGTGTGTTTTTTAAAAGCTGTAGAAAAATGCGATATAGAAGAATAGCCTAGCAGCATAGAAACTTCTGTTACGCTGAGGCCTTTTTCGTACAACAAATATTTAGCATGTTCCATGCGCTGACTTTGATAAAAATCGAAGATGGTGGTACCAAAAATTTCTTTAAAACCTTTCTTTAAATAACATTCGTTAATGGCCACTTTACGGCTGAGCGCCTTAATGGTAATGGGTTCGCCAATATGCTGCAGTAAAACTTCACGGGCTTTAATAATCTTTTCTCTGTCCTCGGCATTTTGCAAAAACTTGCAGGTAAATTCAGTTTCCTTGTCATCGCCCAGCATACAATCCATACTGTACAATAGCAGTATCTGTGTTTGGGCATTGATGAAAATATTTTCCCTGGTATCGGTATAAGTATGGTTCAGCAACGCTTCAATAGCAGTTCTGGTTTTACCACACAAGGGCAATTGCTTGCTGAAAGAAGTTTTGTGTTTGAATGAAAGTACATTTTCAGTTAAACCGGTTTCGGTACTGTTATTGGTGAACTGTGTTAAGTAATTTGGCTTGAAACTAAAGCTAACTACATCCACGCTATCTACTTTTTCAATGCAGCTTTTACTGGTATTGAATTTACAGTAATCGCATTCGGTTTGTTTTTGCCTGCAGTACACATTGCCACTCACACAAAATTTCAATTCCAGGTAATTGGCAGCAGGGTTATTTTTTTCAACGTGATAAATCAGTATTCCTGTATCATCAATACTCCATTGCGGCTGTTTGCGGTAGCGTTTTATCGAATATTGAACCGATCCCGGCACAGTGCGGTCCACATGTAGTAATACATCCAGATCCTCCTGCAAAAGCGGTTGCCGGTGTGCAATGGCTAATATGTCGGTTGATTGATTCATTGAAAAATTTCGATACAAAGATACGAAAGAATGTTTGAACATTGGAAAAGATGGAACACGGATTTTAAGTATTGAACGGATTAACACAGAATTATAATAATCCATTATAAAATTCAGTATTTACAATAGTTGAAAATAACGGCAAACAGTTGATTCTTTCTTTAGGTTGCGAAGCAGCCTGAAAAATCTGTTGACATCCGTTACACCCGTATCATCCGTCTTCCGTTTTATGGCATTTATTGGGGTAAAACCTGTGCAAAAAATCAACCCAAAATAAACCCCTTTTAATTGCCCGAAACCCTTGTTTTTTCGTACCTTTGCCCGAATCTGAATTTTAAAAATAAAAAGCGATTTTGATCGAAAATATGAGCACAGAAACAGCAGCAGTTCCCACCCCCGCCAATACAGGTTACGGCGCAGACAGTATACAGGTTTTAGAAGGTTTAGAAGCGGTTCGTAAAAGGCCAGCAATGTACATTGGCGATATAGGCGTTAAAGGCCTGCATCACCTTGTTTACGAGGTGGTAGATAACTCCATTGATGAGGCACTTGCCGGTCATTGTAAAAATATTACGGTAACTATTAATGAAGATAATTCCATCACAGTTGAAGATGATGGCCGTGGTATCCCCACGGGTATGCACACCAAAGAAAACCGCAGTGCATTGGAAGTGGTAATGACCGTTTTACACGCCGGTGGAAAATTTGATAAGGACTCTTACAAAGTTTCAGGTGGTTTGCATGGTGTGGGTGTAAGTTGTGTAAATGCATTGAGCAGTAAATTACATGTGGTTGTAAACCGTGATGGCAAAAGGTTTGAGCAGGAATATGCTACCGGTATCCCAAAATATCCGGTTAGGGAAATTGGTAATTCTGATACACATGGCACCACAGTACAGTTCTGGCCCGACTTGTCCATCTTTATTACCAGCGTTTACAACCGTGAAATTTTAGAAGCACGTTTACGGGAGTTATCTTTTTTAAACAGGAAAATAACCATCCATATTAATGATTTAAGAGAGGTTGAAGAAGATGGATCTACCTACACCAAAACTTTTTACAGCGAAGGGGGTATTGTTGAGTTTGTAGAAATGCTTGATAAAAATGCCAATCGTAATTCTCTATTGCCTACGGTGATCTATTGCGACGGCTACGACGAAGCCAGTAATGTAACGGTAGAGGTTGCCATGATCTACAACACAGGCTACCAGGAACACCTGTTCAGCTATGTAAATAATATCAATACCATTGAAGGCGGAACGCATGTGGCAGGTTTCCGCCGTTCTATAACCAGGGTATTTAAAAGCTATGGCGAAAAGGAAGGCATGTTTGAGAAAGCCAAGGTAGAAATTGAAGGCGATGATTTTAGAGAAGGATTGAGTGCCATCATTTCTGTTAAAGTACCCGAGCCACAGTTTGAAGGACAAACCAAAACCAAGTTAGGTAATAATGAAGTGATGGGAGTTGTGGATAGTACTTTAAGCAGGGTTTTAACAGCGTTCCTGGAAGAGAACCCGAAAGATGCCAAAACTATCATTCAAAAAGTAATATTAGCGGCACAGGCAAGGGCAGCAGCCAAAAAAGCACGGGAAATGGTGCAGCGCAAGAGTGTACTTACCGGTGGCGGTTTGCCCGGTAAACTGGCCGATTGCAGCGAAAAAGACCCACACCGTTGTGAGTTATATCTAGTGGAAGGGGACTCGGCTGGTGGTACAGCCAAGCAAGGCCGTGACCGTAGTTACCAGGCCATACTTCCCTTACGTGGTAAAATACTGAACGTAGAAAAAGCCATGGAGCATAAAATTTACGATAACGAGGAGATACGCAATATGTTTACGGCACTGGGTGTAAAAATTGGTACGCTCGAAGATCCTAAGGCGTTGGACTTATCAAAACTACGTTATCATAAACTCATCATCATGACCGATGCTGACGTGGATGGAAGCCATATCGCTACACTGATTTTAACCTTCATTTTCCGCTATATGAAAGAACTGGTAGAGCAGGGTTATGTATTTATTGCACAGCCGCCATTGTATCTTGTTAAAAAAGGAAAGGAACAATCTTATGCCTGGACCGATGAAGAACGTAAGGCTTTAATTAAACTATACGGACAGGGTAAAGACGAGAGTGTAAACACCCAGCGTTATAAAGGTTTGGGAGAAATGAACGCCGAACAATTATGGGAAACCACCATGAACCCGGCTACCCGTACTTTAAAACAGGTTACAATTGAGAGCTCGGCCGAGGCCGATCGTGTGTTTAGTATGTTGATGGGTGATGAAGTGCCGCCACGCAGGGAATTTATTGAAACGCATGCGAAATATGCTAAGATTGATGTGTAGGTGCATTTGATTAATTAAGAGGCGAATCTGCATCAAAACCGTCTTTTTCAAGCTGAAAATCAGATTTTTTAAAATATTTTTTAATATCTTTTATCACCATTTTTAAAGGGGCTTTGCCCCTTTTTTTAGTAACTGTCTTTTGTTGAACATCTAAATGCGAGATTAGCCGTTTTTAGGGGTAACTGATTGTCTGCTAAGGCTTTTAAGCTGCGTAATGACTATAATGGAAATCGGGTTAAGTATAAATTTACAGTCTTTCAGTATAAAATACAACATCTCTTATTGGGGATAACCAAAGTGCTTTATAACTCATTTCAAGCTGAATCACGTAGTGGATTTTTGCCAAAACCAATATTTTCTGTAGCTTGTAATCAGTTCTTACGTAAGAACTCGCCGTAAGGCGAATTCCTACACCCATATTTACTAACCATATAAATTCATTAAAATGTCAAAAATGTTAACAGCCTATTGCATGAAAACAAAGGAAAAAAACGTTCCAATGCAGAATGCGGTAATAACGAAAACATCTCGTGGCGGCTATATGGCCCAGGGCGATGATGGTAAAGGAAACAAAATGACTACCATGCTTAGCGAAGCTAATGCCGTGCAAGCCGTTAAAGATGGCGTGGCTAAACAAGCCTGGTAATAACGTACACTTAAAATTTTATTAAGGCCGTTCATTTAAAGATGAACGGTCTTTTTATTAAATGGAGGGATATTTCATTTAATAGTGAGATAAAACATTAATTTCAACCCGAATAAACCCTAATGACTTTTAAAATGAAAACAGTTTTTTTTCTATTAATGTTCCTTTCTTTCAGTAGGGCAGTACAGGCCCAGGATAATATTCCTGCTTTTGGTAAAATTGACAAAGCCGACCTGGAAATGCAGGACTGTGGTTTTGACCGGGGCGCTGAGGCGCTGGTTTTATTGGATGTTGGGCAAATTGAAATCAGTTACCTTCAAAATACAGGCTGGGTGTCTGAAAGCAGGTATCGAATACGGATAAAAGTGTTGAAAGAACGGGCTGTGAGCCGAAGCGAAATAAAACTATCGTACTATGCAAAAAGTGGTCGGGAAGGCATTTCAAATATCAGTGGCATCTCTTACAATCTTGATGCAAACGGCAAAATCGAAGAATCAAAACTTGAAAGCGGGAATATTTATGATAAGATAATTGACAAGGATTTTTCGGAAGTATCATTTGCATTACCCAACGTAAAAGCCGGAACCGTTTTTGAATATAAATATAAAAAGCTCCGCAAATCTTACAGCTATATCCCCACCTGGAATTTTCAACAAAGCATTCCAGTTAAGTACAGCGCTTACAATGTTATTATACCGGAATATTTTCAATTTACTTTACAGGTTACAAAACGGCAGGAAATGGAAAAAAAGCCAAGCACCGGAATTAATGAAGGTACCTTTTACATCATGCATGATATAAAGGGGCTTAAAGATGAGCCTTACAGTTCAGGCAAAAAGGATTATCTGCAAAGAATAGATTTTCAACTTTCCAATATCACAACGCCCGATTATCGTGAAGAAATTAGAACAACCTGGCCGAAAATTATTACAGAATTACAGGAAGATGAAGATTTTGGCCTGGCACTTAAAAAAAATCTGCGGGGTATTGATGATATTTTGAAAGTAGTAATACCTATGCAAAAATCGAGTGAAAGAATAAGGGCAATTTACAATTATGTGCAGCGTAATATGCAATGGAATGATGTTTATAGCATCTATTCTGATAAAGGAATAAAAGACGCCTGGGATAAAAAGAATGGAAACATTACAGACATTAATTTCATCTTAATAAACATACTTAAAGAAGCAGGTATAGCTGCAAGGCCTCTGCTGGTAAGTACAAAAGATAATGGTGCGGTAAGCACTTTTTTCCCTTTTTTAAAACAGTTTAATGCTGTGCTGGCTTATGTTAAAGATGGCGAGACAGAGTACATTATGAATGCTGCAGATAAATACAATCCATTTAACCTGGTGCCCTACGATGTGATTAATACCAATGCGTTGGTGGTTGATAAATCTGTTGAAAATGTAACTCAGCTTAATGGCAGCGATAAGTATACGAGTAATGTTTTTTTTAGCTGTAGTGTAGAGTCTGACGGGAAAATAGCCGGACAGGTAACATTAAAAAATTCGGGCTATGCCAGAAATATCCGCATGAACAGTTTTAAAAAAGATAAGTTAAAGGAGATGATTGAGGTAAATGAAGGAATAACTATCCGTGTAGATTCTTTATCTGTTAAAAACGAAGAGGATGAGTTGCTGCCGTTTGAACAAACTGCAGATTTTAGTGGGAGTATGCAGGAAGGTGGCGGTTATTTCCTGCTTCCTTACAACCTGTTTACCGGTTTAGGTAAAAATCCTTTTATCGAAGGGGATCGTGTTATGGCTGTTGATTTTAATTTCCCTAAAAGTTATGTAATAAATGGCAATTTTTATTTGCCCGATGATTTTATTGTTAATGAACTGCCTAAGAACACCAGGCTTATCATGCCCGATTCCAGCATTGTATTAACCCGTAAAATGCAGTTAGACGGTAATATCCTTTCATTTAGAGTTACACTTGACATGTTATATGCCGATTACATTGTTGAAGGGTATCCCTACATAAAAGATTTTTTTAAAAAAATGTATGCCATTCTTAACGAAAGAATTTCATTGAAGAAAAAGTAATCCCGTTATGAAAAAACTCAGTGTCTTTTTATTTTTATTACTGATAGCCTGCTGCAGCCATGCTCAACTTAACATGTACTCGGCACTTACCATACCCGATTCGTTACGTAAAGATGCAGATATAGTAATGCGGGAAGAAAACATAAAAGTAACCATCAAGGATAAAAATACAGCCCGGCTGGATGTGCACCAGGTATTTACCGTGCTGAACGAACAGGCAAAAAAAAAGCTGTTTTTTCAGGAATATTCAGATAAGTTTCAGATGCTTGATGAGGCGGAGATAAAAGTGTATGACCTTTTAGGCAATAAAAAAAATACGTATTCTAAAAAAGAGATGACTTCAGGAAAATATGGCAATGAACTGGTACCGGACGGAAAAATAACTTTTTTCGACGTCAATGCACCTTCTTACCCCATCACGGTAGAATTTAATTACAGCATAAAATATAAAGGCATTTTTAGTTTGCCGGGTTACGATATGCAATCGCCCTGGCAGTCGGTACAGCATTCAATTTTTGAAGTGGAAGTACCCGCTGATTTAGGAGTAAGATATAAATTGCTAAATACCAATCAGCAACCACAAATAAAACACGATGGTGGCAAAGATGTTTTTACCTGGGAAATTAAAAATGTAAAAGCTTATAAACTGGAAAAACATAGCGGCTCCCCCTTTGCCTACGAACCAACAGTTTTGCTGGGCCCCACCAAATTTCAGCTTGATGATTATGATGGGGATATGACGAGCTGGAAAAATTTTGGTGCCTGGATTGATAATTTATATTCAAAAACAACCACACTTCCAGAAGAGAAAAAAGCATTTTACCGGGATATGGTAAAGAATACAACGACTGACCGGCAGAAGGCTGAAATTTTGTATAGCTACATGCAAAACAATATGCGCTATGTTAGTATCCAGTTGGGCATTGGCGGGTTACGGCCATTTCCGGCAAGTTTTGTTGATGATAAAAAATATGGCGATTGTAAAGCGCTGAGCAATTATTTAAAATCGGCGCTGGATGCTGTAGGGGTTAAAAGCAACCTGCTTATAATACAGGGCAGCAACACACCCAGGGAAGTGTATGAAGATTTTTCTGCCAATTATTTTAATCATGCTATACTTTGTATTCCCCAGCAAAAAGATACTATCTGGCTGGAGTGTACCAGTACCACCTTACCCTTTGCACAGCTTGGCCCTTTTACCGAAAATCGAAAAGCAATGATGGTTACAGAAAACGGTGGCGTGTTGGTAAATACACCGGTGAGCAATTATAAAACCAATACCGAATTTATATATACCGTTATTGATGTGAATGAAGAAGGTGGTGCAAAAGTAAAAACAACCTACACTTTATGGGGCGAAGGCAGGGATGAATTGCTGAACCGCTATCACGATTTAAAAGACGATGAAAAAAGAAAATATTTCATCACACAAAATGAATGGAAGCAACCCGATAACCTGGCAATCAGCAATTCAAAAGAAAAGGCCAACCCCTATCTGGTATCTGCAACCATGGATTTCGAAAAAATTTATTCTTTTAATGCCGGCAGTAAACTTTTTTTTGAGACACGGCTCTACCCGTTTTTTGATGAAGAGATACCGGAAAATGAAAAGAGGGTAAGGGATTATTATTTCACGTATCCTTACCAGATTTTTGATACTACGCTGTATAAATTTCCCGCCGGGTATAATATGGAAAATTTACCTAAAAATAAATTGGTAAACTTTCCATTTGCAGCGTACAGTTGTACTTATATCTGGGATGCTGCAAGCCATACGCTCAGTTCTTATGCCATGCTGCAAATAAAAGACCGGGTAATTAAAGCCTCGGATTATACAAAACTGCTTGATTTTAAAAAACAGGTAATGGCCGATGTGAATGAAAA
>Ga0209181_10001269_pt1 | contig 44840 bp, 31 predicted proteins | sample MAT05_FD_187208 | JGI IMG/M metagenome (GOLD analysis project Ga0209181, IMG submission 187208) | Freshwater microbial communities from Lake Fryxell liftoff mats and glacier meltwater in Antarctica - MAT-05 (SPAdes) (version 2) | ecosystem: Environmental > Aquatic > Freshwater > Ice > Liftoff... | reverse complement strand
GCAGTTCCAGGATTGAGCTATTTTTTCAAAGTTAGCTCTGCTCCTGACTTTGAAAATAAGATCCCGCCCACGGTTGAATCAGGGTTTGAGCCTTAAAATCTGCTCAAAATTTGTCCGAAGTATTGAAAAAGGTGCTATGAGAAAAAACAATTTAATGAACGTTGCAGAATACGTCTCCCTGTGTGGGGCGATCGCAGGAACTGTTGCTGCTCAGATAACCCGCCAGACTATTTTTGCTTCAGCCCCCCTATCGTTAACGTTGTTCCTAAATCTGGTCAATCGGCAGCGGGCGGATCAAGTAACGCGGCAAACTGCTGATACGAACCTGTGGCAGCTTCGCGAGGACTTCATCAACCTCGATCGAGAACTGATTAAAGATGTGACCACCCTGCGCCAGCAATTGCTGTCCATGCCCACCTCTCCTGAGTCCGTTGACTTCAGCCGCATTGAGCAAGCGATGGAATCGGTGCGGATGGAGATGGAAACGCGCCTGGTTCCGGTTGATTTAAGTCGGGTGGAACATGCGATCGACTCCATCCGTGCCGAAATGGATAACCGCCTCGTTCCCCTGGAAGAATTGGATCTCAACTTCATTCAGGAAGGAATCTTGCAACTCCAGACCGAAATGAACCAACTGCATTCCGGTCTGCATAGCTTTACCAATGGTTCCCTGCCGAATTTCCAAGCGCTACAAGAGCAAATTGACCAACTGCGAGATAAAACTGACCAACCCGTGGTTCAACCCTTTGATGCCAGCGCCCTAGAGCAGCGGGTCGAGGAACTGAGCACCATCATTAACCAGTTGCGCCAGACGAAAACAACGCCGATCGCCCCTGACCTGGAACCCCTCATTGCCGAAGTGAAGCACCTCTACCAACAGCAACAGGGCATGGAGCAAGATGTGATCAAGGCGTTGCGATCGGAAATGCAAAGTCAGCTTGCCCCCTTGACCACCGTCAGCCTCAATTTCATCGAAGCAGGCATCGCAGAAATGCAGACAGAAATTGCCCAGATCCAAACCAATCTCCACATCATCACCAGCCAGGCTCCAGTCAACCTAACCCCGCTGCAAGACCAGATCAATCGCCTCAACTACCAAATCCAACAACTGCCGCCCCCCTTTGACTCCAGTCAGCTCGCCCAACAAATCGCCGACTTGAGGCAGCAAATGGGCTTTCTAGAACAGGAGATCCAGAGCGTTCCACCGCCGTTTGATTCCACCCAGCTAGAGCAACAAATTACAGACTTGAGAACAGAAATCAGTTTTCTGGGAGAAGAACTGGCAGGAACACCGCCCCCCTTCGATCCGGCACAGTTAGAACAGGATATTGTCGCGTTGCGAAGTCAGATCACTGGCTTGGAGCAAGACGTGCAAAACACGCCGCCCTTTGATCCCCGCCCATTAGAACAGCAAATTGCCGAACTGCGAACTAGCATGAGTCGCGTCGATCAAGACCTCCAGAATATGCCACCGCTGTTCGACTCCAGCCCTTTAGAACAAAAAATTGCGGGCTTGAGGGGGCAAATTGAGCATCTGGAGCAGGAGTTGGGGAGTCTCCCTCCACCGTTTGACTCCAATTCTTTAGACCAAAGAATTGTCGAATTGCAGGCGATCGTGAGTCGCTTGGAACAAGAGATCCAAAATGTGCCACCGCCCTTTAATGCCAGTGATTTAGAACAGCAAATTACTCAGCTTCGGGGCCAAATGAGTTATGTGGAGCGAGAACTGGAGAGTGTACCGCCGCCCTTTGACACGAGTTCCCTCGATCGCCAGTTGGCTCATCTGCGAACTGAAATTAGTCGCTTGGAGCAAGAGATCGAAAATGCCCCGCCCCCCTTTGATCCCAGCCTTCTGGAACAACAGGTTGCGGGTTTGAGAGGACAAATTTATCACCTAGAGCAAGAGATGCGCCATGCCCCACTGCCCTTTGACGCAAGTCCTTTAGAGCGGCAGATTGATGGACTACGTACCGAAGTGAGCCGCTTAGAACAGGAAACCAGAAATTCTCCTCTCAACCAGGATTTAAGCTTATTCTTCTCCACAATGCGAACCCTTTCCCAGCAGCATCGAAATGGTACTGAGTGAACTATTCAAATTCCTGGATGCTCGAATGAAACTTCTGCTCAGATTCTTAGAAATCGTGAACTAAATAAAATACAACAGTCTCTGTTCAGGGGCAAAGTAAGCGGTAAAAGAATATGATTGAGTTTCAAAGGGTTTTGCCCGACTGCCTCGCCCTTACCCGGTCTCTAACTTCTGCAAGTTATTTAATTCCCGATTTTAAGTAATCTGCCCAAAGGATGAAAGTGCCCAGAGTTTTGCGATAGCTTGAGGTATGATTACAGGCTGAACTAAATTCCAGGAGAAGTGCGGTGGAACCGTTAAGTTCGGGGTTGCTGGCTTTGTGGTTAAAAGTAGCGGGAGTCTCTAGTCTGTCTGCCCCTGTAGATGTTTCAGCTCTGCTGGATCTCCCTACCCTGGTGGAGCCAGGAAAGCCAGATTTAAAGGCACAAACGGTCATTCAGCAGTATCTAGAAAAGCTGGCAAAGATCGGGTATAACCCAACTCAAGGTATCTGGTTGCAGTCAGACAAATCGCTGCTGGCGGACAATTTGGGCACGATTCCCTTACCCGCTGCGTCCTTGACTAAAATTGCCACGTCCTTAGCGGCTTTGGAAACCTGGGGCAGCGACCATCAATTTGAGACCCTAATTGGGGCAACCGGGCCCATCAACAATGGCGTATTGGATGGAGATTTAGTGATTCAGGGGAGCGGTGATCCATTTTTTGTTTGGGAAGAAGGAATTGCCTTGGGTAATACCTTGAACAAAATGGGGATCAGACGCATCACTGGTGATCTCATCATCGGTAGCAAATTCTACATGAATTATGAGGCGGTTCCAGTCCTTACGGGTAGCTTCCTGCGACAAGCAATCAATGCAGACCTATGGACTCCTGATATTACCCAGCAATATAATGGGCTTCCTAAGGGCACTCCGAAACCCTTGGTGACGATCGCTGGCAACGTGGAATTAGCCAGACCGCCACTCCCCAAACCCGTCTTGCTGATTAGACATCGATCGCTACCCCTGGCTCTCATCCTGAAACAAATGAACATCTACAGCAACAATCCCATGGCTGAGATGCTAGCAGAATCAGTGGGTGGGGCAGAACAGGTGGCTCAACGGGCAGCCAGTGCTGCAAAGGTCTCTCAAATCGAAGTGCAATTGGTTAATGGATCGGGGTTAGGCAAGGAGAATCGGCTCTCTCCCCGTGCCGTCTGTGCCATGCTCATTGCCATTCAGCGCTCCCTTAAATCCTCTGTGGCGGCAGGGCAACAGCCTGCTTATACGATCGCCGACCTATTTCCAGTCGCTGGACGAGACCAGGGAACCCTTGTAGGCCGCTTCATTCCCACGTCAACCGTGATTAAGACAGGCACCCTATCCGATGTCAGTACCCTGGCAGGCATCATGCCCACTCGCGATCGGGGCTTGGTATATTTTGCCATTCTCAATCGGGGCGACGATTTGAACGACTTTCGCGATCGGCAAGACGACTTGCTCCAAACTCTGGTTCGTCAGTGGAAAACAACGCTACAACTCCCGACTACAGTAGTTCCCAGCCCCCCTGCCAGCCCCAGTCAAAACCGCCTTGGCTCTCCAGAACGCAACGAAATTCGCTTGAAGGCACAATAATTTAAATCTTGCCCTCAGAATACTAAATTACGGCACGATTTGGGTAACGACTCTGCCGCCGCTGATGACGATCGTTTGCGAGTCGAGTTTGCCAAAGGCCTTAGGCCCAGATAAGTTCAACGGTGGGTTGGCTTGGCGATAGGAGACATTGCCCTCAGCCTCAACTTGACGAGTCAACACATACCAGGTGAGCAGACTGGCATTGAGTTGGGTTTGGTTGCGCTGCCCGATCGCCTGCACATTACCCGTCAGATAAAAAATTTGTTTTTGCAGATCAGCTTGGCCCCGATCGGCGGTCACCGTTACGGCTTGCTCGCGGTGGAGGGCGCGTAGGGGCTGATCTGAGGCAACGGTTTGATTCGCTACATTCCAGACGATCGCGTTACTAGAGACATCCAAAGGCGGCGAAATCAGCCTCAGTTGAGCATTTTGCTTTAAGGTGGCGACCTTGGTTTTGAGATTCACCTCGGCTTGCTCCCCCGTGGCCCGATCGCTTTCGGTTTTGCTCACAGGACGTGTGATTTCGATCGGGCGGGTGGTGGTCACCAACTGCTGCGGCACTCGCCATGTCAGTTGCTCAGCTTTTAGACGCAGAACCGGATCTTTCGTCGTGGCAACCACTTGTCCCATTAACTCAATGCGGCGCTCTCGGCTATAAACTCGCGCTTCCTGGGCAGAGGCATCTAGCTGCCGATGGCTGCCCGTCAGGTTGTAACGCACAATCAAAATATTATCCTTGGTCTGCCACTCCAACTCCTGCCCTTTTAGCACCACCCCGTCTTGGGTGTCCGTGGCCACAATTTGATCCTTCAGCAGAATTTTACGACCATCCTGCTGCACTTCGCCACGCTTTGCAGAAATGCGAAACACCAGCTTGCCGTCCTGAAATAGCTCTCCAGAAAGGTCTTGAATTTGAGCAATCTTTTGATCCGGTGTGTAGCGGGCCTGCTTTGCCTTCACTTTCCACAACAACCGTCCCTGTTCATCAACCTGTTCTGATGTGACATTTTGAAAGGTGAGGTTGCTGTCTATCTGACCCGTTGGGGTGCTGTTTTTCGGGGGATTCTGTGCCTGATTGCCTCGGCCGCACGCTCCCACGGATGATAGCAGAATGACCGAAAGTATTCCGACAGCGATCGGGTTGATGGCAATTTTCACAACAATGCACCACACATTACGGCCAGTCCAAGTCTAGGCTAAATTGCCCTACTCTTCCTCGTCATCCATCACGCCGATGCCAGTCAGAGGACGGTAGGTATAGTTTTGCCGACTGTTTTTCTGGATGTCTTCTTTAATGCCATCCAGGTCAATGTAGCGATCGGAAACATTGATCAAACTATCACTGGTCATCGATCGTAAACTCACCACTTCCACCCGCACCCCCCGATAGCTCACCGCATCCACTGCATAGGCCAGATCCCCATCGCCGCTCACCAAAATTGCCGTATCGTAGGAGCCGACTAGCGCCATCATATCTACCGCAATTTCCACATCCAGATTGGCCTTCTTAGAGCCATCTGGCAATTGCACCAAATCCTTAGAAATCACCCGATAGCCGTTGCGTCGCATCCACAACAGAAAGCCCTGTTGCTTTTCGTTGGTGCGGTCTACTCCGGTGTAGAAAAAGGAGCGCAGGAGCCGTGACCCAGCCGTCAAGCGGCACAGGAGCTTCGTATAGTCAATTTCAATTCCTAGCTGAAGGGCGGCATAAAACAGATTCGAGCCATCAATAAAGATGGCAACTCGACCCCGATTTTCTAAAACTTGCTCCGCTGTAAAGACTGGTAAATTTGCTTCTAAATGATTCAACATGGTGGTTATGCCTCGTTTATGAAATGTGATTTAGTAATGAGTTAAGTGCAGCTTTTTAATAGAGAGTGGGGGTAACAAACGCTGAGTTTCTAACTGCTAAAGCACTAAGCAGTGATGGGCAATTCTAACCGTTGAAAGATAGGTTGGGGATCGCCTAACGCTTGGTTTGCTGGTAGAATTCCCCAATTTGCATGAATTACAAATGGGGTCGAAACATCACTTAAAGTTTGGGGATGCCTGTGTTGAGCATTAAAGTCAACAGCAAACCCCAATTGTTGATAGATTGCATTGCTGAGGTTGGGGACGATCGGCGACAAAAGGTAAGCCACCAGCCTCACTGACTCCAAAACGGCATAGATGACCTGTTCCACAGCCTGCTGTTCTCCCTGTTTGTATAATGCCCAAGGTGCCTGGTCATCAACAAACTTATTGCCCATTTTGATAAGGGAGAGCGCTGCATCACCCACCTGATGGAATGCCAGGGCATAGTAGTGACGGGCCACCCGATCGCCCAAGTCTGCCCCGATCGCTTTCAACACATTGTCATCTGGAATATCCGCGCCAGAGATATTGGGTACCCGTCCCTCACAGTAGCGGTAGGCCATTTTCAACGTGCGATTAAGCAAATTACCCAGGTCATTGGCCAGGTCAGCATTCAAGATGTGGATAAATCGAGTTTCGTTGAAGTCACCATCCCGGCCAAACTCAATTTCCTTCATGAAGTAGTAGCGCACCGCATCAGAGCCATAGCGATCGACCAACTGCACCGGGTCGATCGTATTCCCTGAACTCTTCCCCATCTTCACCCCATCCTTCGTCAAAAAACCGTGCCCAAATACACGCTGGGGCAGGGGTAGCTCTGCTGCCATCAGCATCGCTGGCCAATACACCGCATGAAAACGCAAAATATCCTTACCAATGAGATGTAAATTAATGGGATACCATTTGGCTAAAGCATTCTCCAAAGTCGGCTCCACATCCGGATCAAGTAGGGCTGTGATGTATCCCAACAACGCATCAAACCAAACGTAAATCGTATGGGATGGATCAATGGGCACCGGAAATCCACACTCTAATCCGACGCGAGAAATGGAAAAATCTCGCAATCCCTGGCTGACAAAGCTCAGAACTTCATTGCGGCGGATGTCAGGCTGAATAAAATTGGGTTGCTCCTGATACAGCGCCTCTAGCCGCTCTTGATAGTTGGACAACCGAAAGAAATAATTTTGCTCGTCCCGCCATTCTGCCTGCCGCTTGGGATGGATCGCGCAGTGGTGCTGCTCCAGCAGGTCGCGTTCTTCTTTAAACTCCTCGCAGGCGACACAATACCACCCTTTCTGTTGCCCCAGATAGATGTCACCCCGATCCCAAACTCGATAGAAAAACTCCTTGACGATCGCATGATGGGGAGAGGCAGTGGTGCGAATGAAGCGATCGTACTGAATGTTTAATTGGTGCCAAAGGTGCGTAAATCCGGGCACAATTTCATCACAATAGGACTGGGGATCACGTCCTAAACTCTCAGCCGTGCGTTGAATTTTTTGACCATGCTCATCGGTTCCAGTAATCATCAGCACCGCATGATTTTGCAACCGATGAAACCGCGCAATCACATCAGCAGCGATCGTCGTGTAGGCGCTACCAATGTGAGGTAAAGCATTGGCATAGTACAACGGTGTCGTGACTGTAAAGGTTTGCTGCTCTAGAGAATGTTGATCCGTAGAGGCTCTATTTGGATGATCAGAATTCATGAAACGTTATAAACAGCAGTTTTATAAACTATTTTGTAAATCTAAATTTGGAATCTAAACAGGAACCAAACTAACAGGAAAATAAACGGAAAATCTATTGATTAACTATTAGTTAAAACAAATGAAAATGGAAAAAACCGTTTCTCTCAAACCATCAATTTCCTGACTAATCCACAATGGATAGACTCGCCACTTAGATTAAGTAATTCTAGCCTTGGTAAGGATAAAAAGCATGAGAATTTTGAAGCACGATCGAATCTCACACTAGCGAGTACAAAAGGTACAAGATATTGTAAATATTTATTATGGTACCCGTGAATTTACAGTTTAATAGTTGAGAAATTCTTAATTTTTTAGCTACAAGACTATGAGGCGGAGAAGTTTTGCTTTCTAATTTCTAGTAGCTGACAACGTTTTTAGATAAGCACAAGGACTGATGCAAGGAGCGCCTAAACTCTAAGAAAGTGTTTGTAAATTAGCGTACGATCTTGCACTTGCCCCCCAACCCCCCAATCCTGGGGGGCTTTCGAGCCGGTTTTGTTCAAAGTCCCCCAGAATTGGGGACTTAAAGCCTTTCAGGCATACATGAAAAGGGGGCGGATCGGGGCGCAATTTATGTTTACAAACATTTTCTAAAGCATGGGTCTTAATGATATTTGCGGTGTGGTGGGCTATTTATGCAATCTTTGAATCGGGTTTTGGAAAGCCTCAAACGGTATTGGTTGATGGTGACTGGAGCGTTGGTCAGCTTGATCTTGCTGACAGGTGCCATTGCCCTCACGCCACAACTCTTCCGCTGGGGCATCGATCAGGGGGTCGCTGGGAAAAACGTGCACGTCATTCTCTATGCGGCTGGGGCGATGGTGGTGCTGGCGATCGGGCGCGGATTTTTCAACTTTGGGCAAACCTTCTGGGCAGAGCAAGCCTCCCAAAATGTGGCCTACGACCTGCGAAACGTCATTTTCAACAAGATTCAAAACCTCAGTTTCAGTTACCACGACCAAGCGCAAACCTCCCAACTCCTCACCCGTGTCACTAGCGATGTTGAGCAAGTCCGCACCTTCATTGGCACAGCGTTAGTGCAAGTTGTTGGCTCGATCGTCACCCTCGTGAGTTTTGCGATTATTCTGCTCCTGATGAATTGGCAATTAGCGCTCATCACCCTGTCCGTTGTTCCCCTAGCTGCCTTGCTCCTGGGACGATTTTTAATTAAAAATCAATCCCTATTTAGTTTGGTGCAAGAACAATTAGGAGACTTGAATGCCGTACTCCAGGAGAATCTGTCAGGAGTGCGCGTTGTGAAAGCGTTTGTGCGCGAGGCAGCAGAAACAGCCCGCTACACAACCTTTAACCAAGCACTGGTGTCCACCAGCATTCGCACCATCAAAGCCATCCGTAATACCTTCCCATTTATTTTTTTCCTGAGTAACGTCATTACTCTGGCTGTGGTGGCCTACGGCGGCACAGAGGTCATTCGGCAACGGTTTACCATCGGAGAATTAGTTGCTTTTAATTCTTACTTGCTTTATATTCTTCAGCCTATCTTGCTACTGGGATTCTCTGCTCCCGTGATTGCCCAAGCGGCTGCCTCTGCGGAGCGAGTTTATGAAGTGATCGATGCCCAAATCGAGATCCGCGATCGACCCACAGCCGTGTCCCTGCAAAACTACCAGGGTCGAATTACCTTCGAGAATGTCCACTTCCGCTATCCAGGAGCCACAACCGCAGCACTCAAGGGCATTTCCTTTGAAACCAAGCCGAAGGAGTTGATTGCGATTTTAGGCATGACGGGTTCTGGGAAAAGCACCATTATGAACTTGATCCCGCGCTTTTATGACGTGACGGAGGGAGCGGTGCGAATTGACGGACATGATGTGCGGGATTTGACGTTGGATAGCCTCCGATCGCAAATTGGGATTGTTTTCCAGGAAACCACTCTATTTTCTGGCACGCTACGGGACAACATCGCCTATGCCCAGCGTGATGCTTCCTTGGAAAAAATTATTGAGGCGGCAAAAACGGCCCACATCCATGAGTTCATCGAGTCTCTGCCAGAGGGCTACGATACGATCGTTGGCGAACGCGGGGTGGGGTTATCGGGGGGACAAAAACAACGCATCGCCATCGCCCGGACACTCCTGACCCATTACCGCATCCTGATTTTAGATGACAGCACCTCTGCCGTAGATGCAAAGACAGCGGCTCAGATTCAGGAGTCGCTGGATTATCTGATGCACCACAAAACTTGTAGTGCCTTTGTCATTGCTCAACGCATTAGTACAGTCAAAACTGCCGATCGCATCTTTCTAATGGACAAAGGCCGACTCGTTGCCCAAGGAGTCCACGATGAATTGTTACGAACCAGTCCCCTCTATGGCTCAATTCTGGAGTCTCAAATGAAACAACCTGTTCTCAGATAAGACTGGTCTCATCGCTCACAGTAAAGATGGGTAGACCACAAATTTTCAGGGGTCTCAGCTAACGACTTACGGTTATTTCAGTGACCTTGATTCTAAGACTTCATTTCTACAACGCCGATCGATCGCGCCGCTGGTGAAATGACTCTGGGGAACGATACCAGGGTAGAGAAATCGTAAAGCGGGAGCCATTGTTAGGACTTGATTCTAGAGTTACCGAGCCGCTGTGCAATTCTGTTAACTTGCGGGTGATCGCCAGCCCCAGTCCAGTTCCTTGGTGCTTGCGGTTAAGGGAACTATCGATTTGAGAGAAGGGTGAGAAGAGGTTTTGCTGATCTGCTTTGCTAATGCCGATGCCGGTATCCCAAATCTCAAAATGAATTAGATTAGTTTCCCAATCTCTTGTTTCTTCCAGGGAGCTATAAACGTTTAGACCCACCGTGCCGATCGCAGTAAACTTCACAGCATTAGTCAGCAAGTTCAGCAGCATTTGTTTCAGCCGCCTTGGATCGGCCACCATGTAGTCTAAATCAGGCTCTATATCTACCTGGACTGCGAGGTTCTGCGTCGTTGCTTGCTCTTGGATCAAACTTATAGCGTTTTTACACAGGTCAACGATTGAAATGAGTTCGGGTTCCAATTCCAGGCGATCGGCCTCCAAACGAGACAAATCCAAAATATCGTTAATCAGCGCGAGCAAGTGTTCTCCGCTGCTGTGGATGCGTTCTAGATAATCTCTCTGCTTTGGCAAAAGCTGCCCAAAGAATTCTTGCAGCAGGATATTGGAAAAGCCTAGGATGGCGGTGAGGGGTGTGCGGAGTTCGTGACTGGTCGTGGCAATAAATTCTTCTTTAACCCGGGTTGCCTCGGTTAGTTCATGATTTTGGTGTTCCAGCAATTGCCACTGTTGCTGGAGTTCTGTAACGTCTCGGTAACTGCTGAGAACCCGTTGCACGGTTCCCTTGGGGTCGGCGATCGGGGTATAGGTGGCATCAAAAATCTTAGTTCCCGTAGGTAAAATAACTTCGTGGCTGGTGGATACTCGTTCCCCTGTCTCAAACGCTTGACGAATATGGGTTTCGATCGTCTCAGCAGCATCTCCCAGAAGTTCTTGATTTGTTTTTCCCAGAATGTGATCCCGATCGTGACCCAGCAAGCTCGTGCCCGCCGAATTGACAGAAAGATAACGCAGGTTGCGATCGTATTCTATGAAGACATCAGGAGATGTTTCGATAAAAGAACGGAAACATTCAGCACTCGTTCGCGCAGAATGCTCCTGGTAATAGAGTCGAGCTTGGCGAATGGCGATCGCACATTGACCCGCAACCTGGTCTGTTAACTTAATTTCGGCTGGTTGAAAATGGTGCGCCTGTGCTGGGAATTCGTGGGACTGGAACACAAATAAGACTCCAATCAGACCTTGGTCATCGCAAATTGGGCTAATGATCCGTGAGACCCTTAGCTCCGATACTGGAAGTGCAACCTGTAACGCTTGCGAGGCTGGTACGTCTGTTTCTGGCAAGTCTGTGGTAATCCGCTTCAGGTAAAGGGTTTGCTCCATGGGAACAATATCAACATGGGTCTGTCCCGCCAAGATTTCCTGATAAACGATCGGAGACCAGTCTTGAAAGAGTAGACTTTGACCTACTAGAGAGCCAGGAAACTTTAAGTTGTCGCTAAAGTATTCGTACCGAACTTCTAAGGTTTCGTTCAGAGCAGCATCCAGCACACCCAATCCAAGTCCATCCACGGGTGTGGGGGATGCCGCTGATTGAAACAGGCAGGCATAGCATCCATCAACCTTCAAGGTTTTCGCGAGTCCTTGCACGGCTGCGGCTAACATCTCGTCTTCGTCTAAGCCGTCTCGCAGAGTTCCCGTGAGAGTGCGAATTAACGTCTCAAAGCGTAGAGATTGCTCCAAAGATCGGGTACGCTCACTGACGTGGTTTTCTAAATCTTGGGTGTGGGACTGTAGCTGGTGCAGTAAGCTAGACTGCTCGATCGCGATTGCCGCCTGATGTGCAATCGCTTGCACCAGTTGCATATCTTCTGCCGTCCACGTGCGAACTGCCCGACAGTGATGCACAACCAGCAGCCCCCAAATAGTTGCTGTCCTAGGCGCAGATCCTTCTTTCAAGGCATAGATGGCTACAACAACCATGCTTTTTACCTGGATTTGCTTTAGCATGTCCCGATGACAGGCAGAAAGTTCAGCCGTGCGAATATCTGCAACACTCCATTGTCGTCCTACGCTGTATGCCTCCCAATAGGGCGGAGGAATACATTCAGCCGTAAACACGCGCCCCAGTAAGGAAGAGAAGGGAGAGGCAAGGGCCTCGGCCACACAGGTACCACCCTGATTAGGAGCCAATTGATACGCTAGGACACGATCGGTATCTAGAACATGTTGCAACCGCATCACAGCAACTTGCAGCAATGTCGGTAAATCAAACGCAGTCTGGAGCTTGCCCCGAATTTCACTTAACACAGACTCCCGTTCACGCTGCCGTTGGATCTCCTGCCGTGCCTGCTGTAACTCTTGCAGCACCTTTAGCGAAGATTGGGTGAAGGGATGGTGCTCAGTAACGAAGGCGAGCAAGTAGCTATCAGGATGTTCTGGATTTCCAACGCGTGAAAGGGTCACTTCAACCCAATACAAGGAATGATCCGATCGCAACCAGCGTGTTTTGAAAACCTGTGGAGTGGTCTGTGCTGCACAAAGCTGCTGAATAATCTGCAACTCGGCTCCATAATCATCTGGATTAGAAATCGCCTTTAAATCCAGCCGCAACAATTCGTCGGCTGTGTAGCCAGTGAGACGACAAACAGCAGGATTAGCCCTTAAGACACCTCCATCCCAATGCAGATAGAGAATACCGATCGGTGCAGCTTCAAATAAAGCATTCGGCTCCATCCCAGGCGGGTTTGAGTTCAAGTGAGCCTCATATTTAGATGTAAACCGACCTTGGTTCATGTCAGCTTCCCCGCTTTAAGCAGGTACTAAAAGCAGTACGTGTGAAAAACAGATGATGGGCAACATTCCCCAACTGCCCACCCACGGAAACCGGGAAATACTTTAAGTTGCACATCGTCTCTAGACGCTTAACTGTAAAAGTAAGCTTGAAAAGCTAGTCTAACTTAGACTTAATTCAAAGGCACCTGCACTGCATCCTCAAATCCGATACTTTATTTATTCAGAACATCTTCATCAAGGGTCGTTCGACAGCGTTGCTTGCAATGGGTGACGCTTCGACAATTTCCGATTCAAGGCTCAGCATCAGTTTGAACAGTATAGCTTTAATGGAACTAAAGTAGCCTAAGATACAATCGTTGAAAAAAACCGTCAATTTTGCTTTTTGAGAACTTCTTTGCCAGGTTGAAGCAATACTGGACGATCGCAACGCGCTACGGTAAGCGGGTAGTCAACTTCCTAGGGGCAATTTACCTAGTACAGGCTGGTAGCTCAATGTCGAGCCGTCCCTCATCCCCCAGCCCCTTCTCCCACTGGGAGAAGGGGCTGGGGGATTAAAGTCCCTCTCCCCAGGGAGAGGGATTTAGGGTGAGGGTATGCTGAGTAGCTACGGGCAATTTACCTAGCTGCTACCGTGATTTGGCTGAATTGATGACATACCATGCTGGTCTTCAAATTTCGTCACCTTAGAAGATTTTGTCCGATCGGCTGGGTAGCTGACGCTGTTTGGTTGGTGGAAACTCGTTGATGGTTGAGCAATCTAGCTAAGCTAGTATTTCTAAGCGTCGCCTATGATGAGAGTGTTCTCACTAGCGATATTCTGATGGCTTACAGTGAATTTACACTCAGAAGAGCGAAAGAAGAACTGAAGTTGATTTTAGTCGAAGGGGGTCGATTTTTACCGCCAATTGACCCGATTACTCCGAGTCCTTATCTGGCTGAATTTTTAGCAGAAAGCCTGCCGTTGGCGACTGCAATGGGATCAGAAAAAGCCCGATCGGAATTAATTATTAGTCCAATTTTATTTGAAGTGCGGAAGGTGCGCGATCGGCAAATTAGCTTCTTTTCAGGAGAAGACTTTACCGTTGACCCGGCGGCTGGACTGAGTGGAGTCTGTGATTTTTTGATTAGCCGATCGCCAGAGCAGTTATTGATCGAAGCGCCCGCAATAGTGATTGTTGAAGCAAAAAAGGAAAACCTCAAAGGTGGACTGGGACAATGTATGGCTGAGATGGTGGCGGCGCAACGGTTTAATCACTCTAAAGGTAAAGACATTCCAACGATTTACGGCAGTGTTACGAGTGGCAATCTTTGGACATTTCTCAAATTAGAAGGACAAACTGTGACGATCGATTTAACGGATCATGTGATTCCGCCGATCGATGTGTTGCTAGGCATCTTGGTCTGGATGACTAAATCGTAGATTAGTCTGCTGGTTGCGCTGGGTAATAATTGTGGCTGGGACGATCGTGACACAATCATTATTTATATTTAGGGTGAAGAAAGGAGCTATATAAAAATCAATTACCCAATTTGTAGCTTGCAATAACCCATCATTGATTTAGAGTAATGCGTTATGGCATTCGCCTAACCCATCCTTGTAGATTGGCAAGCTGGGAACCTTGGTTTACCCACCATTCAGAATACTTTTTAACTTGAGATGTGCTTAAAGCGTTCATCAATTCAGAACTATGAGAGTACAACGATTGGATTGGTTTAGACTGGCTCTCCAGTTTCGGGGATCGGTGATTCCAGCCGTGCTGCCACGAACCTTGCTGTGTGGAGGATTTGGGCTAGTTGTTGCCCAGCTTTATTTCTCTAAGTTGGTAATCGCTCAGCCCATCTTCCGGGATGTTGTGCCGAGTATTGTGTTGGGGTTGCTCCTGGTCTTTCGGACGAATACTGCCTACGATCGCTTCTGGGAAGGGCGCAAGTGTTGGGGAATGATCGTCAACACAGTGCGAAATTTAGCCCGCCAGATCTGGGTCGTCATGCCAGAGTATGATCCCCAGGATCAAGCGGAGAAAATTGCCATGCTGCGTCTGTTGGTGGCCTTTGCTGTCACTACAAAGTTACATTTGCGGCAGCAACCCATTAACCATGAACTGGAGACTCTGGTGAAGTCTTCTCAGTTTATCCGGTTGCAAAATATGAATAATCCGCCCCTAGAGATTGCGTTTTGGATTAGCGACTATCTGCAAAATCAGTACCACCGCGATCGGGTCACCAACTACCAAATGGTGGCGATGCAGCATCTGCTCGATATCCTGGTGGATATGCTGGGAGGCTGCGAACGCATCTTAAAAACCCCCATACCCTTGGCCTACTCCATTCACTTGAAACAACTGCTGTTGATCTATTGCTTGCTACTGCCCTTTCAGATGGTGAGGGATTTGGGCTGGGTCACCGGCCCCATCGTCGCTTTGGTGAGTTTTACGCTGCTTGGAATTGAGGCGATCGGCACTGAAATTGAAAACCCCTTTGGCGACGATCCCAATGACTTGCCCCTAGATGCCATCTGCGCCACGATGCTTCGCAATGTGGAAGATTTGATCACGTTGTCCCCCACTGCCCACAGCTATCGATCGGAAATAACCAGCAATGACATCATGATTACGGAATAATGGAGGTGATAGCCAGCTTACGGCTACAAATAATCAATGACCACTGACCAAAGAAGAGAGCCTATGTTGCGATTTCGACCCTTTTTGCTTTCAATTCTGGCTCTGATCATGGTGTTCCTGGTCAGTTGCTCAAACTCCCCAGGAATGACTCAAGCTCCTGTCTATACCCCAACTCAAATCGAGCAGATTCAGCGCTATCAATCGGGACTCTTGACGCTACGCGATCGGTTGGCAACCTTAGATCTATCGATTCAGAATCAGGAATGGACGGACGTTCGATCGCTGATTCATGGGCCCCTTGGAGAACTCAGGCTCAGAATGAACAACTTAAGCCGCACCCTGTTACCGGAAGCCCAAACCAAAACAAGCCAAGTTGCCCAGGATTTGTATGGTCATCTGAATCGCCTAGACGAAGCCGCGCAAAATGCTGACTCTGTTCGCGCAAAGCAGTTCTATCGCGACGTATTAAATGATTTCGATACCTTCTTAAGTTTGATCCCCAAAATGTAGCGGAGCCTCCAATGTCCTAGTGTTCTGTCAAGAAAATTTTGAGGGGTCGAAGACCCTCAAAATTTAACTCCCACTAACCTCCCAGCTTTCAGCTACCCGTCAATTAATGATTGACAGACTACTAGACCGTAGGATGGGTATAGCCGTTCCGGCATACCAGAAAAACGATAGCGTAACCCATCCTTAGCACCACACCCATCTTGTCTAAAGGATTAACCTACGGAATCAACCTACGGAGCAGACTCTAAAACAGGAACGGTAACCCTTGGCTCTGTTGGAACTGACGAGGGCGTAGGGAAAGCTGGGGTGGATTCTGGGGCATTTTTTGCACCTAGGGCAGCGGGGGAACCTGAAGGAGCAGAGAGAATCGATCGCGGCTTCTCTATCAGTTCTGGTAAGGGAGACGACTGAACTGCCTTGGGGGAAGGAGCGCGGCGGGCTAGGGGCTTTGGTGCCATCGGCGGGGTAAGGAGCGGGGCGATCGGCGGTTTAGGCTTACGGGGCACGACAGACAGCACTTGGGCAATTTGCGCTTCCTGCTGGAGTTGCTGCGTCGAAGACACCAGCCCACTTAAGCCATTGACTAAATTCCGTAAATTAGTCCGAAAGGCGGGATCACCCGTCAACTCATCCAGATCAGAGGTGATTTTCTGCGTGTTTTGAAAGGTGGCGCGCGCAGAGTCCAGAGTTTGTTGCAGCACCAAAACATTGGTGGGGCTGTTGAGTCCATTGGAAACATCCCGAAGATTAGCGGAGGCTTGGGCAGCGTTTGCTGAAAGCGTCTCCAGGTTACGCAGTAATTGTCCCTGTTTCACCTGGTCAAGCACCGGACTCAGGGATCTAACCGTCGTTTGCAACTGCCGACTGGTCTGGTCGAGATTGTTTAGTGTAGACACCAGCGTTGTGCGATTGGTGGCGATTAAACCGTTGACTTGGCTAGCAGTTAAGCCAATTTGGTCAGCGGCGCGGCTAACTGAGTTGGTCGTGAGGCGAGCAGATGTGGAGAGGGTACCCACCTCTTGCTTCACGGCTCGCGTCAAGCTCCCCACATCATTGGTTAAGCGTGTGACTCCTGCGGCTGCTTCCGAGGCATTTTTGGTGGCGGATTGCACATTGGCAAAAAAGGCGGGGTCGCTGAACCGCTCGGTAAAGCGAATGGAAGACCTAACCAACTCTGTCACGCTGACTCCGGGTTTCCCAATCAGGCGATCGTCATTACACACAATCACTGAAGAATCGCAGTTGGCATCCAAGGGTTTTGTCTGAACAGAAGTACTGGCTAAGGTTTGCTGGGGAATAATATCAATCACCGTTTCCCCAATTAATCCCGATTGGCTGGTTTCAATCACCACATTCTGAGGAATAATCAGGTCTGCGGGGGAAATTTCGATATCCACATCTACCCCATTGGCACTAGGACGGATTTTAGTAATTTTACCTACTACCACCCCTCGGAACCGGACTGAAGCTCCTTCCTGGATACCTGCTGCGTCGGAAAACTCAGCAACGATACGGTAACTGCGTCTGCCCAAGCTGTAGCCCCGCACCCATAGAGCCAGGAGGACAAAGAAGCCAATTCCTACTAAAACGAATAATCCAGCAGACCCTTCCCGAACTGTCCGTGTACGCATATTTTCTTCTCAATGAACGATTTGAATGGGGCCATCAACACTACCAGTGAAAAACTGGCGAATTAGGGGATCATCTGTGGTGTCGAGATCGGACACGCGCCCTTGCCACTGCACTTTGCCTTTATAAAGAAATATAATCCGATCGGCGGTGCGGCGAATGGTGCTTTGTTGGTGAGTCACAATGACGTAGGTGCCACAACCGACATCTACACACTGGATCTGACGAATTAAATCTTCAATCACCGTGGAAGCGATCGGGTCTAGCCCAGCAGTTGGCTCATCGTATAGTAATATCTCTGGCGTGGCTTTGGGGTCGTCTGGATTAGACATGATGGCTCGGGCAAAACTCACCCGTTTTCGCATTCCCCCTGAAAGTTCAGCCGGGTAGCGATCGTTAATGCCACCCAACCCCACCATTTCTAATTTTTGCTCCACCAAATCCCGGATTTGTGGATGGGAAAGCTTGGAATATTGGTAAAGCAAAAAGCCCACATTTTCTTGCACGGTCAAGGAGTCGAAGAGAGCAGCTTGCTGAAACACCATACCAATTAAGATGGGGTCTGCTGCATCCTCAATTAGCCCTTGTCGGCGCTGCCCGCCGACATAAATCTCCCCCTCGTCAGGGGCGATTAAGCCAGCAATCAGGCGCAAGATTGTCGATTTACCTGTGCCAGATGGCCCGATAATTGCCAAGGCTTCGCCACGATAAATGGTGAGGTCAACTTGATCAAGAACTACGTTGGAGCCAAAAGCGATCGTAACCCCCTTAAGTTCAATTAACGGCTCAGCCATAGGAAATTTTTATTGCTGGAATGAAGGACTAATAAATGGATTAACTTGTTACCGTCTAGGTGCAGGACTGTTCAGATAGTTCATCATCTCACCTTAAGATATTCAAATTTAATTGCCCACGTCGGATGTGAAGAAACTTGACCCTAAGCGCTAGCTTTCAAGCCAGATTTCCCCGCCAACTCGATTCAGAACCTTTCGGATCGGCTCTAAGCTGAATACTATCTTGCCTTGCCTTCAGTCTGTTTTTAGGTCGAGGTACCTCTTTTGTATTGGTACAGTCAAAACTATTTAGTATCGATCGCCGCTGTTTTTTACTCTATTTAATAATGGCAATTGGCTCTTTCAAACAAGCTTTCCAGGCTCTAACCCACGAGGCGCGGCAGCAGGCAACCCGAATGCGAGGGGCTTCCAGGTCACAATCGCCTCGCACAACCCAGCGAGTGCGGGGCGCAGATCGCCGGAGCGTGCAGTGGTTCAAGTGGCTGGCACCGGGGTTGTTTGTCAAACGCTGGTTATTGTTGAGTGCCGGGGGGGTGCTATTAACGGCTCTAGGGTTAGCAATATGGGTCAAATTGACACCAATTTTTTACCTAGGGCAACTGATTGGAACTCTTTTAGACAAAATTACTGATATTTTACCAAGTCACATTAGTGGCCCGTTGGTGATTGTGTTAGGCGTGTTGCTGGTGCTGTGGGGGCAAACCCGTACCCTAAGTTCCATTACAGAAGTGCTGATGCCCGATGGGGATGGTGAACTGGTGGATGTGCTGTTGGCCCACCGTCGCCTCCATCGGGGCCCCCGCATTGTCGCGATCGGCGGCGGAACGGGCCTCTCCACCCTGCTCCGGGGCTTGAAAGAATATAGCGCCAACATTACAGCGATCGTAACTGTGGCGGATGATGGCGGCTCATCGGGGCGGTTGCGGCGGGAAATTGGTGTTCTACCTCCGGGGGATATTCGCAACTGCCTGGCAGCGCTAGCCGATGAAGAAAAGCTCGTCACAGAGTTATTTCAGTACCGCTTTCAGGCGGGGGATGGGCTGACGGGGCACAGTTTTGGCAATTTATTTCTGACGGCGATGAGTGAGGTGACAGGGGATTTGGAACAAGCGATCGCCGCCAGTTCCCAGGTGTTGGCTGTGCGAGGGCAAGTGTTTCCGGCAACCCTCAGCGATGTGCGGCTGTGGGCCAAGCTGGCAGATGGACGACGGATTGAAGGAGAGTCGAGGATTACTGCCGCCGAGGGGACGATCGTGGAAATCGGTTGTACCCCCGCCAATCCCCCCGCCTTACCCAAGGCGCTCCAAGCCATTCACGAAGCCGACTACATCATCATTGGGCCCGGTTCCCTCTACACCAGCGTCATTCCCAACTTATTGGTGCCAGAGATTCGAGAGGCGATCGCCCAGCGACAGGTGCCCCGGATCTACGTGTGCAACATTATGACGCAACCAGGGGAAACTCAGGGCTATAGCGTCGCCGACCATATTCAGGCGATCGATGCCGTTTGCCAGGAGCCATTATTCAATGCAGTCTTGGTGCAAAAACAATCGCCCTCAGCCCGCTCTCTCATTCGCTATGCCCAGGAAAGCTCTTACCCCGTAACCCTCGATCGGGATCGGGTGACAGAACTCGATCGCCGCATTGTGCTAGCGAATGTAATTGAAGAAGACGATGGCACGGGCTTGCTGCGTCACAATCCGCAACGATTGGCACGGGTCTTACTCCGTTGGTATAGTCGCACTCAGGCGCTATAATTCGACGGTTATTCCCTGGGGAGCATCTCACTTTTGCAACCCTCACCGTTCGGCTGAGCGCTCACGTCGAAGCCTAAATCCCTCTCCCAGGTGGGGAGAGGGACTTGGATCTTGCTCCCCTTCTCCCCACCTGGGAGAAGGGGCTGGGGGATGAGGGGGTTTGGCGTATCCTCTATAAAACTGAGATGCTCCCTATCCTCTGAAGATGCGATCGGCTTCCATCTTCTTGGGCTAAAACCATTTCCCTCAGAAGTTCCTGCGGAAAAACCATGAAATACTCTGTGCTTTCTCTTATACCTTCTCTGGGGGTTGGACTTTCGCTCCTCTTCAGTGCCCCTGTGCTAGCGAAACCCGCTAATGTCGGCAAATTTTTCGATCCCATTTTGCCGCGATTAAGGCAGAGTCGAGCAGTGGTTCTGCTACCCACCTACATTCCTGGACTCAAGGCAGATAGACTCTATCCAGTCATGGACTCAGAACCTTCTGAAGACGGAGGTTACGGCATTGTCCTTGGCTATGTTCCAGATTGTGGCGGTGGGTTTGCCTGTCGGTTTGGCACAATCACGGTAGGAAAAGTTATACCTGGTATGCAGTCGATCGCCCAACTCGCTGCCGACGTTAGAGATTATCTAAAATCGCCTAATTTACCCGCTCGTTCTAAAGATGTTATGGGCAACGTGACCCTAGCCAATGGGATCAAAGCCTACTTTATTCCCTGGACTGCGGGGGCAAATTGTACTGATGCTCTTGTCCTATGGGAGCAGCAGGGCTATCGCTATACCGTGGGTTTAAAGTGCGCCAACAAGCGGGATGTACTCGATATGGCAGGGTCGATGGTAAAAGTCCCCTTGCCGAGTCGTCGTCCGTAACGTGGGAAGACTCGGAACTAATGGATAGGACTGATCCAGATAATCCTGGAACGTTTAGCAAAAAGGTATATACCAAATAGCATTCAAGGACTTGGCTAGCATGACCCCATCTACCCCCATTTTTCTACCTGATGCGGTGGCAACTCACAACCTGGGAATCACTCTGGGACAGACGCTAACCGCAGGGAGCATTCTCCTGTTAGAAGGGGAGTTGGGGAGTGGCAAAACCACCTTGGTGCAGGGCATTGGAGTCGGCTTGGGAATCTTGACTGCGATCGATAGTCCCACCTTCACCCTAATTAATGAATACCTGGATGGACGAGTGCCGCTCTATCACTTTGATTTATACCGATTGCAGCCCTCAGAGGTAAGGAGCTTACAGGCAGAGATCTATTGGGAGGGTGTGGAAGTTCCCCCCGGAATTGTGGCGATCGAGTGGGCGAGTCATCTCCCCGATAAACCCACGGATTATCTTCAGGTATCCTTACGCCATAATCCTGATGGTAGCCGCCAAGTTGACCTGGTTATGAATGGTATTTTTGATCCATCATTCTTGACACAGCTTTGAAGAATGGCAATCATACTTCATAGCAATTGGGGGAGCGGGTGGTCGCCTGAGATTATCTCAGTCCTCACCCCCAACCCCTCTCCCAAAGCTTGTCATTACCAACATTTTTGAGAAATCGAAGATTTCTCAAAAATGTGAATTCTAAACCTCTTAGAAGTCCCAAATTGTTGCCCGAACCGCCCCCCTGCCCCCCAATTCTGGAGGGTTCTGAGATCGAAGTCCCCCAGAATTGGGGCCTTAAAGCCTTTCAGACATCTATGAAAAGGGGGCAAGTGCAAGATCTAAAGCATTTGTCAGACACTCTCTAAGCTTTTTAATAGATGTTGGTAATGATAAGCTCCCAAAGGGTGAGGGAGCCGATCCAGGTTTTGTTCCCTCTCCTTCGGGAGAGGGCTAGGGTGAGGGGGTTCGGATGGGTACAAGATAATCTCACGCTTCTACCGGGGAGCGATCGTACAGCAGTTCAGAGTTGGAGGATGGGTGAGCCATTACCCTTTCCAGTTTTGTTTAGCCCTGGAAAAGATTTCGTCTAATTGTTGCTCTTCATAGATCTGCCGAGAAACTTCTACATGGTTGGTTGAGTTTTGGTTTATCAGGGCTAGGAAACGCAAAGTAGTTGCCATACCCAGCTCTTTTTTGAGGGTGGCGAGTGCTTTGACTCGAAGTTGAGCATCATTCATGGTTGGGGTAGAGTCTGTCATAAGTTTCCTCTCCGAATGTAATCAACTGGATTCATTACTTCACAGGCTAACGCAAGCTTCCTGGCTTGCCGCAACAGAGCATCATCACAGGTTAGGAAAAAGTCGGCTTGGGCGTAGCTAGCACAAGCCAGATGCAAAATATCTTTTGCTGAGAACTTACCCTACTGAATTAATTCTTGGGCAAGCATATAGATAGCTGTTTCTGGTGCAATTCTAATTTGGCAGAGGGTAGAAAGTTCCAAGGCGAAGTTTTGCCGCTCCGGGAATGGACAGAGTAGAGTTTCATCTTCGTGCATAAACGACCAAATCAGTTGAGCCGTCTGAGCTTCTGCCCAATTAAAGATTTCCTGGCAGGCTAGGGCTTCAATTTGAATTCGGATCTGACTGGAGTCATCAAATCTTCGCTGAAAGCAGTTATAGTCCAAATAAATTAAGTCCATCACCTTTACTCCTCTACTCAAACTATATTATTTGGTAGCATCTGCGCTAAAAGAAATTCAAAGATATTGGACTTTATCTTCAACATCTCTTTAGATTAGATCTTTGGGCTTTGTTAAGACTGGTAGCTTTTGGTCAAACAGGGTGGACAATAACATGAAGACTTGGAGCATGTAGATTATGCGTCCCATTCGGACTTTCAACGTTTCACCGTCCCTACCACAACGCCTCGAACCCCTCCGCCAACTGGCCTACAACATCCATTGGGATTGGAATACTGAAACAAGAGACCTTTTTCGTCGTCTCGATCGCGACCTTTGGGACTCCACACGCCACAACCCCGTGCTAATGCTAGGTAGCATTAGCCAGGATCGGCTGCGGGAAGTTGCCGAAGATGAAGGCTTCCTAGCCCACATGGAGCGGGCAGCCCGTCAACTAAATGACTATATGGAAGAGCGTACTTGGTATCGCAAGCAGCAGCGGGACTTGCGCAACACCGAGCAAAACCTGGATTCAGCCATCTCCCATTTGCCCTCCCCCGTTACTCAATCCTGCTACGCCTATTTCTCGGCTGAGTTTGGGTTGACTGATTCCCTGCCCATCTACTCTGGTGGGTTGGGCGTTCTAGCTGGGGATCACCTCAAGTCCGCTAGTGACTTGGGTTTGCCCCTAGTGGGGGTGGGATTGCTGTACCAAGAGGGCTACTTTGCCCAATACCTCAATGCCGACGGCTGGCAGCAAGAACGTTACCCCATTAACGATTTCTACAATATGCCTGTCCATCCAGAACACAACCCGGATGGATCGGAGTTACGCATTGCTGTCGATTATCCAGGACGCAAAGTGTATGCGCGAGTGTGGCGCATCCAAGTGGGGATCGTGCCGCTCTACTTGCTAGACACCAATATTGAGCCGAATAATTCCTACGATCACGACATCACCGATCGCCTCTATGGGGGCGACCTGGATATGCGGATTGACCAGGAATTAATGCTAGGCATCGGGGGTGTGCAAATGCTCCACGCCTTGGGTCTGCGGCCAACGACCTATCACATGAACGAAGGGCACTCCGCATTCCTGGCTCTGGAACGCATCCGCATGATGATGGAAGCCGATGGACTCTCCTTCAGTGAAGCAGAGCAAGTCGCTAAATCCAGTCAAATCTTCACCACCCATACCCCCGTTCCCGCTGGGATCGACCTGTTCCCGCCGGATAAAATCATGCACTACCTGGGGCATTATGCCAACAGCTTTGGGCTTTCCAGGGAGCAATTCCTAGCTCTGGGCCGGGAGAATACGGGAGATTTGGCGGCACCCTTCAGCATGGCAATCTTGGCGATCAAGATGGCGACCTTTGTGAATGGAGTCAGTAAATTACACGGTGCCGTTTCACGAGGTATGTTCAGAACTCTATGGCCAAACGTGCCCTTGGAAGAGGTGCCCATTACCTCCATCACCAATGGCGTTCATGCCCGCAGTTGTGTCGCCAAGTCTACCCAGGAATTGTACGATCGCTACTTGGGCCCAAGCTGGTCTGATGCTCCCCCCGATCATCCCCTGTGGGATCGCATCAACTCCATCCCCGATGAGGAATTGTGGCGCAACCATGAGCGCTGCCGATCGGAAATGGTGGTGTTTGTCCGGGAGTGGCTGCAACGGAAGCTGCGCGATCGCAGTGCTGCCCTGGCCGAAATTGCTGAAGCTCAGGAAGTTCTTGATCCTCTAGTGCTAACCATTGGATTTGCCCGGCGCTTTGCCACCTACAAGCGAGCAACCATGTTCATGCGGGATCTAGTTCGCATCAAGAAAATTCTGTTCGCTGATTCCAAGCGATCGGTGCAATTCTTGGTCGCGGGCAAAGCCCATCCCAAGGACAGCCCCGGCAAGGAACTGATTCGCGATATCGTCCATTTCACTCGCGAAGAGGGAATGCGTCGCCATGTTGTCTTCGTCCCTGACTACGATATCCACGTATCCCGGATCATGGTCGCTGGCTGCGACGTTTGGCTCAACACGCCCCGCCGCCCCCGCGAAGCCTCTGGCACTAGCGGCATGAAAGCTTCGATGAATGGACTGCCCAACCTCAGCATTTTGGATGGCTGGTGGGATGAGGCAGATTATGTGCGTACAGGCTGGCCGATCGGCCACGGTGAAGACTACGACGACCTGGAATACCAGGATGAAGTCGAAGCGAATGCGCTCTACGACTTGCTGGAAAAAGACGTGGTGCCCCTGTTCTACGATCGGGATCAGGATGGGTTGCCGAGGGGCTGGATCGCTAAAATGAAACACGCCATCCAACTCAATTGCCCTTTTTTCAACACGGCGCGGATGGTGCGGGAGTATGCCATGCGGGGCTATTTCCCAGCTAGCGATCGATATCGGGTAATGACATCCGATAACTACGCCCCAGCGAAGGAAATGGCCCGCTGGAAGGCCAAGCTCACAGAAAACTGGGACAAAATCAAAATCGAAGAGGTGGATGTTTCCAGCACTGCCGCTGAATCTGATGCCCCAACCCTGGATAAATCTGCTCCCTTGGACATTAAAGTGAATCAGTCGATCGCCATCAAAGCTCGCGTGAACTTGGGGGCACTCACCCCCGATGATGTTCAGGTAGAACTCTTTCAGGGTTCAGTTAATCCGGCGGGAGACATCGCCAACGGTGTACCAGTGGTGATGAATTACCAAGGGCAAGATCAACAAAAATGTAGTATCTACACGATCGACTTGGCTTATACCAGTAGCGGGATGCAAGGGCTGTCGCTGCGAGTGTTGCCCAAGCACGAACATCTCAGCAGCCCCCACGACTTAGGACTGATTCTCTGGGCATAGCTTGGAGCGAAGCATCCGGCAAATAAGCCTTTGAATCGACCGGTAGAAACGTGAGATTATCTCGTACCCATCCGAACCCCCTCACCCTAGCCCTCTCCCGAAGGAGAGGGAACAAAATCCAGATCGGCTCCCCTCGCCCTCTGGGAGAGGGGTTGGGGGTGAGGGGCTGAGATAATCTCAGGCGACTACCATCGACCAGAAGGTCATTGCTCGGATGCTTCGCCCTGACCTTTTCTGGAAATTCCCTCAGCAATACTTCGGACAGTTTTTGTGGAGGTGCTGGAAACCCTGTTGTACAGCCAATATAGACCCTCACCCTAAATCCCTCTCCCAAGAGAGGAGAGGGACTTCAATCCGGCTCCCCTGCTCCCGTTCTGGGAGAAGGGGTTGGGGGATGAGGGCTAGCTATCGCAAAAATGTCCGAACTATTGCTCAGGTGACTACCCTATCTGTTTTCACAATGCTTTAAGTAAATTTGACTCGTTTGCTCTGCAACCTGTTGCCAGTCAAACTGCTTGGCTTGTTGCTTAGCCCATTGCCGAGCAGCGCTCAATTTTTGGCGATCGTTCAACAAATCAACTACTTTCTGGCTCATTGCTTCGGTATCACCCGTTGACACCAAATAGTCAGGTAATAGCATCATGGGCGCGCCAGGCGAGTCGTAGGCAATGACTGGAATTGCCGCCGCCAGCATTTCAATCACCCCAAAGGGAAATCCTTCAAAATAGGAAGGGAATATGCCCACGGAGCAGGATTTCAGCAGATCTGATAATTGACTGGAGCTATATTGTGGAATAACTTGAATCCGATTTGCTAGATACCTAGGAAATTTTGATAACACTTTTTGCTCGGATTTGTTAGTCCCTAAAAGCAGAAAGTTGACATTAGGAATTTGTTGATGAATGCCTACCAAAATATGAGGAAAATCCGTTGATCCTTTACGCGGATCAAACGTGCCAATGAAGACGACAACTGGATTTGATGGAAGTTCCGTTGAAATATCATCGAAGAGCGATCGGCGCTGCACACTCATGCCATAGGGCAGAACCATCACCTTTTCTGGGCAAATTCCCTGCCTAACTAATTCCACTTTGTCATAGTGGTTACTAACATTTACCAAATCAGCTTCTTGCACAGTTCGCTTCGCTCGTGCCACCATGCTGTTGTTTTCTGCCACATCTGCCGACCCTTTCAACCATTGCCTTAGTTGACTTTTCCAATCCTTTTCTTTAGGAAGTGGAATAGTTTCTAAGTAATGGGCTAGCAGTACCGATCGCGCCACAAATAACGGTTTGGGGTCGAATTCCTGTCGAGGGAAGGGAAGATAAATATGGTCATAATCAATAACTTGATAGTCCGATGCATATTGATGGAGGTAATTCCTTAATCCCTCAACATATCGCACCCGAAATGGTTCTCCAATGAGATGCAGAAACGGGCGATCGACAAGCTCAGGAGGCCCAATCAAATCACACGTCCATCCCAGATTACTCAACGCCTCGGCCAGTTCAATTAAAACCTTAGGCGCACCTAGTTCTTTAACCAAAGGATTGGGACTACAAAAAAGAATTTTCATTTCACCCATAAATAGGTAGACGTAATTAATTGTAAAAGGGGGAGTGGGGGCTTCGGCGTGAGCACTCAGTCGAACGGCGTTGCCCCCAGGCAGGGGGTTCCACCCCCTCCACCCCCAAAATAATCTTTAGTTTAATTGCACCTAGCTACTTACTGGATCAGCAATTAATTGGTAATAGATTGACTCCAGTTTTGTAATCACTTGATCCCAACTGTAAACCTCTTCAACCAAGGCTCGATTATACTGCCCCATTTTGAGTTGCAATGCTTGAGAAGATAGGATTTCAATTAATGCCTGGGCTAAACCTGTTGCATCACCCGGTTGAACTTTGCGCCCACCTTGCTCGGTCACCAAGTATGCCAATCCACCCGCATTAGTGCCTACCACAGGTTTTCCAGATGCCATTGCCTCAAGAGCGCTCATTCCAAAGGGTTCACCATAGGAGGGCATACAGTAAAGGGTGCATTGCTGCATCAGGGCGGGGACATGTTCGCGATCGACCCTGCCCAAGAGAGACACCTGCGATCGACACGTCATATCAGCGATGATTTGGGTCACGGATGCTTGCTCTGAACCAGAGCCAGCAATGAGTAGTTGGCAATTGGGGAGGGCATTTGCCACCGTTTGGAATGCTTCCAACAAAGTGAAAATTCCTTTGCGCCGACTTAGATGAGCCAAATAGAGGATAGTGGGTTGTGTTATTGGAGTCTCGGCAGGATGAAAGTGATGGGCATCGATCGCGTAGGGCAGGGAGTGAATGCGGCTAGGCTGCACCTCTGGTTCATAGAGCCGAGTGAGTGCGGCTGGAGTGCAAAGGAGCAGGGCGGCAGCTTGTTTTTGCTGTTGCTGATCGCACCACTCCACGAGGGGTTTGGTAAAGGTATAGGCAATGCCACCCAAAAGGGAGGTTTTGTAGGCGATTGGCTCAGCATCAGCCAGCCAACTGGGAATATAGGGGCCTAAAACTACGGGCACTCTAGTATTGAGCAACAAAAAACTGAGTCCCAACTCCACGGGCCCTAACTGATGCACAATATCTATCATGTCTTGCTGGCAAACTTGGTCAAAAATTTGCCGAACTTTGACTATGTACTCCAACGGATTTAAAGTGGAAAATTTAGTCCAAAGCTTTACAGGATGAATCTTTACACCGATAGGCAACTCTCCTTGAATCGACATTGCCGGAGTTGCCACATGGACAGTGTGCCCCCGCGCAGCCAAACGCGAGATAAATCCAAAGGCGGTGAGTCCATCTCCGTGAGGCTGAGAGTTGGTCAGGAGATCTGAAGGGTGAGAGATGAAAATATTCAACTTATGATTCATGTTTTTCATGATTCATTTAAAGGTTATCACCCATAACTCACGCTACTTTCTGTGCAGGATTTGATCATACATTTCCAAATATTGATCGCACAAAGAACTCCAATCAAATCTAGCTTTTGCAGTGAGTTGATTGGACTGTGCCTGCTGATTTCGTGCCGTTGGATTCGACTCAAAGTATAGGATTTTGTCTGACAGGGTGCCTGATTGCTGCATATTGACTAGCCCTAGATTATCGCTCTCTAAGACCCATTCTGTGAGAGAACTTTGATTCACAATAATGGGTAACCCAGCACTCATGGCTTCCAAATAAACACGAGGTAATCCTTCTGTCAAACTACACAGCACAAAATAGTCGGCGATCGTATAAACCTGGGGCATTTGAGCATAGGGAACGGTATCAAACTTATAGGAATTGGGTTGCAGTAAAGTTGCAGCAAGCTGTTTAACCTCTTCAGTTTCAGTATCCATTTGCCCAACTATCCACAGAAAGAACTGGCTGGGATCAAGTCGGGAAAATTCTTGCACCAACCAGTCCATGCGTTTGTGGCTCATATTCACAGCACCCACAGACAGAATGAGCGATCGATCGGTTGGTAAATTCCAAATTCTACGTTGACTTTGCACTGCCTCCCCGTCCAATTTCCGGGTAAAAGGCTTACAATTCAAACCTGGTGGAATGAGAAATAAATTAGGCTCTGGATAACCTGCCTCCAATCCATCTCGAAGTTGCTCTGGAGTTTGAACTTGAACATAGTCATACCTCATGTATTGAGCCGGTAACAAAGGCCCGCCATTACAAAAAAGCAACTTAAATCTTCCTCCTAAACGGCGGCGGAGGTGATACAAAACATTTGCTGGAATCCCCTCATTGAAATGCACAATGTCACAGGGCTTCGTATAACAATGCCATGCTAGCGGCACACTAAATACCACATTTTCAATCCAATAACTCCGCTGCTTGAATCTACTGAATAGAGGAGAGTCATAAATTGCAGAGTTTCGCCTAGGGGCACTAATCGGTATTGCGCCATCCAACACATCTCCTGTGCCTTGGAACAAATCAATTTTGATATCTTTTGAACTTAAGGTTTCATAAAGTTCGCGGGTAAAGGTTTCGATACCTCGGTTGATATATCCCAACCCCGGCGAAAAAAGCACAATATTACCGTGGTGCATCTAAACCCTCAAGTGGAATGGGACGGTTATCGCTTAAAAGTACTCGCTTAATAGAAGTCGGCGAAGTCCAGGAAATCGGGGTTCTCACTAATAGAAATAATTTTTTCATTAGGTTCATTTCTTTTGTGGCTGCAACCATGTCAATGATGTAGCTTAATCTAATCAAACGATATGACAGAAACTTTGATGACCAGTCAGTTTGTACTTTAGGCAAAAACTCTAGGAGGACATCATGCTTCTCTTTACTGCAACTTAAATTGCTTTGATAGCTCTTAGCTTCACTGTGAAATCTGACTTGTGTGAATATGCCTTCAGCCGTTTTTAATTGATAGTGCATTAACAAACGGATGAAAAATTCTTGATCAAAAAAGTAGTGTAAATCTTCTCTGAATCTACCTACTACGTCAAAGGCTTGAGTCCTCCAGAAAGTGCCAGATTGAGGTTGGTATCTTTTCGCCATCACTAATTCTTCCCAGCTAATGCTCGGTAAGTCTGTGATTTCTCGTAATAGCTTCCCGCACTCATCCACTTGCAGCAATCCACCCGAAAAGACCCAGCTAAAAGCAGGATCGCAAAAATGATTGGACACTCGTTGCAGGGCATTGGGAACTAATAAATCATCAGAATTTACGAAAGTAAAGACATCTCCTGTAACGTGATCAATGCCCTTATTCAACGCATGGGATTGACCCCGATCGGGTTCACTAACCCAGTATTTTAAATAAGATTCATACTTTTTAATCACATCGATCGTATTGTCAGTACTACCGCCATCAACAATAATGTATTCCAAATTGGGATAGCCTTGCAGCAACACTGAACGAATCGTTTCTTCAATGAACTTTCCCTGATTATAGGACGGAGTGACAATACTAATCTTAGGTGATAATTGAGCATAACTTATGCTCTCCACCTGTTGAGGAGTCTCCTCAGTCCAGGGGAACCCAACTCGATGGGGCGGCGGTGGCGGCAATTCACTGAGAGTTGGGCAACGCATGTTTTTGTACAACACAAAAGAGAGTTTCTGTAGCGTTTGAATCCACTGAATCACGATCGCCGACCACGGAACCGCCTTTACGAGTGAGGTAGTTAATCACTTCAGATTGATCCGCCCAATAGACTGCATCCGTATCCGGTCGCCAATCCGAATAGAGACAGGCAGGCTCTGGATAAATCAGAAACTCTCCTCCCGTTAGATTGGACGATTTACAGAAATTTGGAAAGCGAAACTTCTTGTCTAAAATATGCGAAATCACATCTGGAAGATTCAAGCGTTGCAGCTTTGTCCGAATACTGGGAGAAGCCGTCAAACCTGACCACATCGAAGGCATCATATTCGGCCGGCAGTTGGGACAAATGATAGCAATATGTCCACCGGGTCGGACAACGCGATACATCTCGTCCAACATTTTTTGGGGCCAAACACAGTGTTCTAAAACATAGAAGGAAACTGCCCAATCGGCTGAATTTTCTAGCAGAGGTGTCGTGTAAATATCACTACAAATAAAATCAGCATCTGGATAGTTTGATTGATTGATCTGAGTTTGTTTCTCACCCCAGTCAATGCCTGTGTAGCGCTCAGGATTTCCTAGATGTCTGGCAGGATGGGCAGACCCGCAACCAAAGTCAACCACCTTGGCATGGGGGGCAATTAGATCTCGCAAATAGCAATGAAACTTGTGGGTGTTAGGATGCCAGGCTTCATTGGTCGATTCAGATGTTTCCCAATAGTTGGCTTCACTGGCTTGGGCATAGAACTGACCCATGCGATCGTTTAATCGCTCAAGTTCCTGCTGATTTGGCTGAGACAGACTCGATAAAAACTGATGAATCATTACTTCTTCCTACTCATGACCCATACATGGTTAGCACTGTAAATAAGTCTCGATTATCTTTTAATTCAGCCCAAACCTTTGGGAAAAAGAGTGGCAGTAAAAGATGACGCTTCGGAACTCTTAAAGCACTCAGTGTTGCCAATCGTTGATGAATTTCAGCACAGGACTTTTCGACTTCAGTATACAACCTAATCCAATACTCAGAAGAATAGGAGCTAACAACTTCTAAAATTTCCTTACGCCTTACACCTCCCCCATTGCGAGTCTTATGAGCGGGGTGATATCGATACACAGAATAGAACTTACGAACATATTCAAATTCTGTTAGCTTTGTGGCTCTAATAAACCAATCCCAATCCAATACATAGTTATAGTCAATGTTTAATTCTCCAACACTTTCCCATAGCTTTCGAGTCCAAAATGAACTAGGCTGAGCCACGAAATCAAAATAAGTTAATTGGAATGCATCAAAGGGAGCAGTGGTTGGCACATTATTTTGGAGCGTGTCATCTCCTTCATCCTGACAAATAGTCACCGTTGCTCCATAGATTAAATGATAGTCATTGGTGCGTCCTTTAAGCCTTCTGCCAATATCTAACAGGGTTCCTGGTAGATACATATCATCTGAATTTAACCAGCAAACGATCTCTCCAGAACTGAGTTTCATCCCCTGGTTAATCGCATCCGCCTGACCTCGATCGGGCTTGGAATGCCAATACGAGAAGTGGTGTGAATACTTTTCCAGAATTTCAACAGTCTGATCTGAACTTCCTCCATCTAGCACCAATATCTCAAGACTGGGATATTGTTGTCCTATAATGGAAAGAATTGTTTCTTCGATGAATTGACCCTGATTAAAAGAAGGAATAATGACTGAAATCGAAGGGTAATTAGAAGGATGATTCATGGAATTAAGCATTTATTCTCAGAAATATCAAAAAATTCAACTACAACTATAGGTCAAGATTCCCGACTAATCTAGTTACCTTTGTTCCTAACTTTTCTTGCGTTTCTCAAAGGACACTTGAAAGATCGTTTGTATTACTCTTCTCTCCAAGCCTATACTTGTCCGCGTCTCTAAAATTATTACACGGCCACGATCGCAGACCCTTTTTCTAAGAAAGTTGGAAGTCGCTGTGTAAACCCCCTAGGAAATCAATCAATTCGACCTCTGGTTGGGGCAGTGGCGATTCATTGAAAAACGAAAAAGCTCGAAAGCCTCATTCTTTCGTTCTACTTCGCGTTATGCCTAATCTAAACCAAACGAGATAGTAGGCTTTTCAAGGTTATTACTTTTCCAATGAATCAGCCCTGCTCTGGTTGGGGGGGCATCACTGTTTGGAAGTCCCCCAATTCTACTTTTTTATATTATGAGCAATGTTAAGATTGAAATTTTATTGCAAGAAATATTAAATTGGCTGGATCGGGGTGGGCTGTCCACTAACAGTTTAGAAATGTAGCATCCATTCCTAAATTTTGGCAGAGGTTTTAGATCTGCTCAAGTCATTTGTAGATCCTTCAGAGCTTCTCGATGGCTTACTCCTGTTGCTCACCCTGAGTCCTAGTGCCCGTGGCAGAAGCTAGGACAGTCCTACTTAGGAGATTTCCGAGAAAGATGTTACCCCTGTAGGGGCGAAGCATCCGGCAGATCAGCCCTTGAATCGACCAGAAGGTCATTGCCCGGATGCTACAGCCCTTCCCCAGAATAGTCAGTACGATTAAATTCGAGGAACTGTTGTTTGCTAAATATTGCTGCTGTACTGAGTTATGAAGGGACAAGCTGTAAGTGCAAAGCACACGCTACGCGAACGCCCTTCCGGTGCCTGGTATAAACTTTTCTAGAAATCTCCTTAAGGGAGTGGGCGGTAGTGTTTCAAAGATGTTGCTGGATGATCTAGATGCTTGACTGGGTAGACTTTCTACAGAACAGAACAACACTTCTAGAACACTACCCGTAATTGCTCAACTACCCCCCCCAGCGTCTGAAACCTCTATGCAATAGGGGACACAGAAATCAGCCAAAATGCCCTTTAATAAGGTGATGAACGAAGGAATGAGGGTTTCAGCCATTTGGACAGACAGTTTGGCATAATTGATGGAATCCCAAGAAGCCTTCTGCATAAAGATTTGACGGATTTATAGAGGTAGTTGAGCAATTGCCACTACCCAATGAAGCGCGATTTGGGTGAATGAGATCGGGGCTGGAAAAACCAAATTAGGTACAGCACAGAGAGGGCAAATTAGCTCAAGCCGATTTCAAGCTGATTCTCCAAATTGGGCAGCGTCCCAAATTTCTTGCCCCCGCTAAAATATAGTGGAATTTGTCGAGGACCAAGATTGTTAACTCAAAGCTTAAGTACGTAGCTCCCATCAACGCAGCCGCTACTAAAACTCTAGGATTCATATCATTTGGGCGGGCGATCGGTTCAACCTCAGTGTTAGATATCGTCAAGGTAGTTTGACCTGCGATCGGTGCTTCAGTCGAGTTTAACCTCAAGCGCCCTACTGAGCACGTATTGGATGCATGATGACGATCGTTGACGATCAATAGTTCGGACATTTTTGCGATAGCTAGCCCTCACCTCCAACCCCTTCTCCCGTTCTGGGAAAAGGGGAGCCGGATTGAAGTCCCTCTCCCCTCTTGGGAGAGGGATTTAGGCTTCGACGTGAGCGCTCAGCCGAACGGTGAGGGTCTATACTGGCTGTACAACAGGATTTCCAGCACCTCTACAAAAACTGTCCGAAGTATTGTGAAAAAACTGTCCGAAGTATTGTGACGATAAAAGATCGTTAAAAATAAACGTAACTACTCAGGCTCCTAACTCAATGTCGAGCCACCCTCATCCCCCAGCCCCTTCTCCCGTTCTGGGAAAAGGGGAGCCGGATTGAAGTCCCTCTCCCTAGGGAGAGGGATTTAGGGTGAGGGTAGGTTGAGCAATTACAAATAAACCTAATATTGCTTAGGGTATACCATAATGCGATCGTCCATGATCCATCCTTCTCTACCTCCGACCTTCAGCCTCAGCTTATTTTATTGCAACGGGTTTTTAGTTAGTTGAGAATTGAGTGTTGAGATCATATTCTCTACAGTAAGAAACTCTGAATTGGTTTTTCAGGGGGTAGTGATTGAAAACAAAAATCTATTCCTCAATGAATTAGTCAAATTGGCAAAAAAACTGATTTTTTGGGAACCTTGTTCATTGATTAAGAATATCTATAGATGCCCTCTTTCCTTAGATAGATTTTGTTGCTGCGTTTAGTGTTACTTCCCTATTCATTCCTCAATGCCCCAAGTCGTTCTCGTCCATCCTCAAATCCCGCCCAACACAGGCAATATCGCTCGAACCTGCGCTGCAACTGACACAGCGCTGCATCTAGTGGAACCGTTGGGATTTGAAATTAGCGATCGGTACCTGAAGCGAGCCGGACTCGACTATTGGCCCTACGTCAACCTCCACCGCCATCCTTCCTGGGAGGCTTTTTGCACTGTTCATCAGCAGCACGGCGGGCGATTAATTAGCTTCAGCACTTCTGGAAGCTGTAGTTATATTCAAGTCGAGTTTCGGGCAAATGACTGGTTAATCTTTGGCAGTGAAACCAGTGGACTGCCCTCAGAGATCCTGGCAAGCTCGGATGCGATCGTGCGAATTCCCATGCGACAGCCCAAAGTTCGTAGTCTAAATCTCTCGGTCAGTGTCACTGTTGGACTCTTTGAAGCCCACCGACAACTGGGCAACTTAACTGAAGGCTAGCCAACTCTCTACCTCTTGCGTTTTTGGCGCTCTGCTCTTTACAGCTATAGATGTAGAGCAATCTCCTCTAAGTACAATCGAGTTTTTGTCGTGAATGGCGAAAGAATAAATTAAATGCATGTGGGAGAAGGATATTAACCTGTCCATTCATGTCGTAGTATTTCGATCGATGAGAGTTTACCTGACTCATTAGACTCATTAAGACTAGAGTCTACCTTTCGTTACCCTCTAACCCAGTTTTTCCACATTCTTACATCTATATATATAGATGTATGTAAGCAGTCTGGTTTGTCCTCCGACTGACCCGTACTGTTACAACTGAGGATTTCGATCGCCTGAAAAGATTCGCAGCTTAGAACGTAACTCTCTTCATATAGGTTTAAGGCTGCATTCAACGTGAATTTAAATTGTTTTTGTGACACTACTTGCTAAAACCAGTAGATAAACTTGAGTTGAAGTAAAAAATGAGACTTGAAATAAGTGATCTAAACTACAAAACCTAGCCTTTAATATAAGAAATTTATATGGGACGATCCCCCGATCGCCCACTTGCCTCGACAGACTTTAATTGTTCTGATTGTTCTGTCCTGAATGCCTGAAAGAGCCGCGTATCAGATAAAACAATTGCTCTCCAGAGCCGAATTCAGGTTGCATCAAGGATAGTCCCTCGCTTCAGACTAGATGATTCTACGGTTGTTGTTTCTGGGAGAGTCGGTTTAGAGTCTCATCTGTAACGAAGCAGGTATCAATCAGGGTGCCAAAGTTCAGCAGTTATCTCAGTTAGGGCTTTTTATCAAAGAGATTCTAAATTGGGTTAACCGTTGGGTCCATCTTCTGGCAGAATAGTTTGTCAGCTTGCAACCCTTTCGATAGTTTGGTGTGGTGTGGTGAGTGAACTGAGTTTTCCAAAGTCCATCCGAGGTTTAGGGCGAATGCTCTTGAACATTAGGCGGGACTCAAGCGTGGTTGCAGGGTTCGGCAGATATTTCGTCTTGAAAGTCAACCCTTGAATTTCTTGCTAAGTGATGTAAACTTGTCTAAATCAAAAAAGCAAGGTAATCTTGCCTATGCATGTGTGTCGTCAGTGATCTCTATCTCTCTCTAATGTGATCCGTATCACTACGGTGGTTGAGATTGCAACGGAAGGCTTAGAGTATGGCTGGAAGACCTTTAGACAGGACAGGTAGACAAGATAGTTAAACGCTGGTCATTAGGAGGTCGTTCTTTGAAACGAGCAGTTCCGCAGAAGGTGAAGCCCGTCAATTTTTCTCATTCAGTAAACAACGACGAGGCAACAGGGCAGCCTAAGCAGTCCTCTTCGGATGTCAACCGTAGGGCTTGCACCTCTGCCGCCATGATTGGGTTAGCAATTTCGATGGGCGCATCCAGCCTACTGGTGCCTCAACAAAGTGAAGGAGCAGCAGCAGCAGAACCTGTTGTTGCCGAACCTACAATTGCCCCTGTTTCCTTTGCACCTGAAGTTACGATACTTCCCTCTACCCCAGAGGTTGAAGTGGCAACGGTGGTTTTGCCAAAGTCCAAAACTGCAACGTTGAGCCATGTAGTCCAAGAAGGGCAAACGCTTTGGCAGTTAGCTCAGCTTTATCACACCGATGCTGTGGCGATCGCCATCGCCAATAACATCTCTCCCGACACGGTGTTGCATGTTGGACAGATGCTGAGGATTCCTGCTACTGGTCAAATGGTGCTAGCATCTACCCCTGCTCTCCCTAGAGCAGCGTATTATGGCACTGCCAAGTCGGTGACTCAGCCAGATGGTTCGACAGCTCCTGCTGAGTCCACAAAAAATGCCTTAAAGGAAAAGCAGGATATTGCTTTGTCCCGTTTGAGGCAGAAGCGCGATGAGTTGAAACTCAGTTTAGTGACCTTGCCTGCTTCAGGCGCAAGCACACCGGAACTAAATGCGCCCAAGCCAATAGAAGAAGTGGCAACAAAAGAGGATGCTAGCCATGCATCTAACCCTAGTTTCTCTGGTGTTACTCCGCAACTTCAACCCCGATCGTCTGCTGTTCAGGTGATGACTGACAGGACGATCGCCAATCGGTTGGCTTCTCAAGCATTGCCTCTCAATGCTCAACCCTCTGCGCCTAAGCAGGTTGCCTCAGCGGATGTATCCCGTGTAGGAGATCGGAATGCGGTTCGGCAGCTATCTGTCATCGCGACAAGCGATTTACCTGAGAATCTTTCTCCTCGTCCTTTGTCGAGCAATGCATCGAGGACAACCAACCCTGCAAAGGCGTTAGCTTATCAGGTCAATCCTGGAGATACATTGGATGCGATCGCTAAGGTGTATGGAGTCTCACGGGCAGACCTGGTACGGGCAAACAAGATCCAAGACCCCAATTTCATCTTTGTCAATCAGGTGATTCGAGTTCCGCAACCGAAGGCAAGCAATCCATCCAATGCCAATTCTGCTGCACCTCAATCACTACCTCTAAGGACGATCGCTAATTCTACGTTAGTGGCATCCACCGAGTCCAACGGATCTGCTTCTGCATTGGCTGCACAACCAACAACCATTGAAGTTGCTGTTGCCCCTCTGAGCATTCCTCTGTCAGGAGGTCGCGGGATTCGTAATTCTGAGTCCACTTCTGACCTGAAGTACAACCCTTACGTTGAGAATCTGAAGGCTGAGATCTTGCAGATGCGTGAGAAGTATCGGAATGGACAGGCAGATGCACCTGTTTTGGCTCAACCCGTTGCTGTGGCTTCGATCGCGCCTTCAACTCCGGCTGAGCGCTTAGGAAATTCATCTGATTTGGCCCTGGCAAGACAGACGAATCCTGAGTTTGCTCTTGCTCGTAAGAGTGGTGCAGAACGCGTAGAGGTTCGCAGAACTCAGGTGGCTCAACCCATCGATCGCACTGAAACCCAGAGTGCTGGTCTTTCAGTGGCTCCTGCAACTGTTGCCCCTAAGCCGCAACTACTTGCCACTTCTTCCCTCGGCTCTGATGCCTATGATCCCTTGGTGCAGCCTTTGATTGGCAAAATGGTTTCTCCAGATTTGCCGCCCCTGCCGGGTGCCGATCGGTTTTTGCCTAATGGGGCTGAGGCCTCTAAGGGTTACATCTGGCCTGCTAAAGGAGTGCTGACATCCGGTTACGGCTGGCGTTGGGGTCGCATGCACAAGGGCATCGATATTGCTGCTCCTGTAGGAACCCCAATTGTGGCTGCTGCTTCTGGAGTGGTGATCACAGCGGGTTGGAATTCCGGTGGCTACGGTAATCTGGTGGAAATCCAGCACCCCGATGGCAGTGTGACGCTCTATGCTCACAATAATCGCCTGCTCGTTAGGAAAGGTCAGCAGGTAGGACAGGGTGAACAGATTGCTGAGATGGGTAGCACAGGCTACAGCACAGGCCCCCACTCTCATTTTGAAGTGCATTTGCCTGCCAAAGGGGCTGTTAACCCGATCGCTTACTTACCTCGGTAACCGTTAAGTAACGTTCAACAGTAGTTCGGACATTTTTGTGATAGCTAGCCCTCATCCCCCAACCCCTTCTCCCGTTCTGGGAGAAGGGGTTGGGGGATTGAAGTCCCTCTCCCCTCTTGGGAGAGGGATTTAGGGTGAGGGTCTATAATGGCTGTGTAACAGGATTTCCAGCACCTCCACAAAAACTGTCCGAAATATTGGTTCAAAGCAGGGGAGCCGATCGGTTCCCCTGCTTTTTTCTGGGAAGATCTATTTTTTGGCGTGAAGACCCCGCGCTAGGGACATATCAAAGTAGGTCGTCCAGCCAACCTGTCCAGCTAGCACGGTGAAGGGTTGATCACCATTCCCTAAATGATCCAGCACGAGAATTGCATCCGTGAAGTCTTGATTCTGGGTGTAGTCATTAACCGTCACTACGGTTTTCAAACCCGCTTGTACGGCTGATTTTAGCCCATTGTCTGAGTCTTCAAAGGCTAAGCATTGGGCGGGATGGAGGCGCAATTGTTGCAAGACGTAGTGATAAATATCGGGGGCTGGTTTTTTGGCGGGCACAATGTCCCCCGCCCCGATCGCCTCAAACCATCCCAAGCCCTCCTGCCCCAAAGTGCTTTCTAGTAAAGCTGTGACATTTGCTGGAGTGGTGGTGGTGGCGATCGCCAAGCGCATTCCTTGCTCCCGTGCTTCCAACAGTAATCGTTTCACCCCAGGGCGCAAGGGAATCGCGCCTTCTGCCAACAATTGCGTATAGTGTTGGGTTTTTGCGGCATGGAGACCGGCAATAAAGGCTTTGATATCCGCAGGTCGTTGCCAATCGGGACGATATTGATCTAAGTAAAACAGCATCCGTTCCTTACCGCCTGTCACTTTCAGCAATTTGCCGTATAGCTCTACGGGCCAGTCCCAATCTAGTCCCGCTTCCTTAAAAGCCCGGTTGAATGCGACCCGATGCCCATCCCGCTCGGTGTCTGCCAGGGTTCCATCCACATCAAAAATCAAGGCACAAAGTTCAGTCATAGCCAGTGCTGCGTCAACGTAGTGTTGGTGGTTAGTCTTCTCAAATTATCGCTCCCTAACTGCCCCCAATAATTGCTGAAATTGTAGGGAGTTCGCAGGTCAAACCCCGCTCAGCCGTAAAAAAGAATACGAGACATCAACCACTGGGACGGAGCGTTTGTTCGCAACAACCGATAAACTTTAAACGTCTACCATTACTTACATCACTTGAGGATGAGCTAGTGCTGCTATCAAAAGGCTTTGAAGTTGAAATGTACACCGGAACTCCTCAAGGCGAGATTATTGGTTTCTCGGACCAAATTGTGGCTAACTTGGACGGATTTGTGCGCGAACCGGATAGCCGCAATGTGGAATACACAACGCCGCCACTTTGTCGCTATGAGCGCCTATTGTGTGACTTGGTAGAGCCACGGGTGCGATTGCGTCAGTATTTGAAAACCTTTGGCGACTATACGCTGCTGCCTGGTAGCACGCTTTCCTTAGGGGGAAGTGATCGGTTCGATCGCTCTGATCCGGGGAATCCTTACCACACCTACATTGAGCAGACCTATGGCACCAAAGTTGTGACCGCCAGCATTCATATCAATGTGGGCATCAGTGACCCTGATCTGCTGATGCGGGCATGTCGGGTGATTCGGCTAGAAGCCCCGCTGTATTTGGCGTTGAGTGCCTCCTCTCCGTTTATAGATGGCGAGGCCACTGGCTATCACTCCACCCGCTGGGGAATGTTTCCGAAAACTCCTGCCTATGTGCCGCTGTTTGAGAGCCATGCCCACTTTGTGCGGTGGACAGAGGAGCAACTTGCGCTGGGCACCATGCAGAATGTGCGCCACCTGTGGTCGTCGGTGAGACCCAATGGCGATCGTCGCCCCTACAACCTCAACCGCTTAGAACTCCGAATTTGTGACCTGGTGGTAGACCCGATCGCCCTTCTTGCCATCACCGCCCTTCTGGAAGCCCGCCTCCATCAGGTCATTGCTGATCCCAGCTTAGATCCGCTGGTCATGAGCAGTTTTCCCGCTGCGACCCGCGATGCTGACTTAATTGCGCTGACTGATGCCAATGAAGCCGCCGCTGCTGCCCAGAGTTTGGAGGCAGTTCTAAGGCATTGGCGCGACGGTAGCCCAATTCGAGCTAGTGAGTGGATTCAGCAGCTTTATCAAGAAGTCTGGCCGATCGCAAAACAACAGGGTTTCAGTTGCTTCCTCTCACCCCTGCAAAAGATTCTGAGAGAAGGGAACCAGGCACAGCAGTGGCTAGGGCTGCACCACGCTGGTGTAGACACGCGGAGTATTTTCATGCAAGCGATTCAAAGCATGGGTGAGCGGGAACGATCGCTGCAACAGGAAATCTGCCAGCCCTTGGTAGCTTAGTAGCTCATGAGCTTTGAGTCGTTAGTCAATAGCTCATTAGTAACTCTTTTAAGCCTAAAGGATATAAATTGCCTGTTGCCTATGGCGTGTTTTGTAACTGGTCTAAGCTCAGCGCTTTTTTAGCTGAAATTTTGTAATATCGACTCACCGACGTACAAACTAGGCAACATCCCATTACAGCCTTTATTAGAGCGATCCACCTATGTCTCCAGCCAGTTCCCCGCCCGTTCCCAGGGGGTTCTTTGCACTTTTAAGGAATCGATCGTTTCTAGCGCTTTGGGGAGGACAGGCTTTATCCCAGGTTTCTGATAAGGTGCTGTTGACTTTAGCGATCGCCCTCTCTGCAATCTATCAACCCCTGCCTTTTCTCTCCGGTGCTTCTATGTCATCGGCGATTATGATTGCGTTTGTTTTGCCAGCCATTCTCTTTGGCTCTGCGGCTGGCATTTTTGTCGATCGCTGGTATAAAAAGCAAATTCTCGTTGTTGGCAACATTATACAGGGGCTGTTAATTCTGGCGCTCATCCCTTTGCCTAAAGACTGCATCGTGCTGCTGATCATCACCTTTTTGGTTTCCACCATTAATCAATTCTTTGTGCCCTCCGAACAGGCAGCCATGCCTCTGCTAGTCCGCCACGAGAACCTGATGGCTGCCAATGCAGTCTTCAGCACCACCCTCATTGGCTCCCTGATTGTCGGTTTTGGAGTCGGGGATTTGCTCCTCAGCACCGCCGAGCGATTGGGGGGATACGGGCGAGAATTAGTGTTGGGCAGTATGTATCTCACAGCAGCCCTACTATTAAATGGAATGAGAATCAAAGAACGGGGAGTGGCGAAGCGTTCTACAGATGCCCATCTCTTCAGTGATTTAAAAGACGGGCTGCGTTATTTAAGGCAGAATCGGTTGATTCGTAACGCCATGCTGCAACTGATTGTCCTCTACTCTGTTTTCGCCGCCCTCGTTAGGCTGTCTATTAGTTTGGTTGAAGAAATTGGGTTGCAGGATAAGCAGTTTGGTCTTTTATTAGCTGCTGCGGGGGTCGGGTTGTTGCTGGGGGTCGTTGTCTTAGGGATCTGGGGCGATCGACTCCACCATAAACCGCTGCCCCTATTTGGATTTTTGACGATCGCTTTTGTGCTAGCCATCTATCCCTTTATCCAAAATTTGCAGCTAGGGTTGGCCTTGAGCATTGGTTTAGGATTTGGGGCCGCCTTTATTGCGGTGCCCATGCAAACTCTGATTCAGCAACAAACTCCAGAAGCAATGCGGGGTAAGGTATTTGGCTTTCAGAACAATGCGGTTAATATTGCCCTTACTCTGCCTCTGTTGATTGCAATCATTTTGGTGGAAAAAATTGGGCTGCGTTGGACGTTGCTCGGCATGAGTATCGGTGTTGGCGTGATTGGGGTTTGGACGTGGCGCACGACGAAGCAAGCGTTGGAAGACCAGATTTAGCCTAATCGAACTGATAATTCTGTGAAAAATAACTGCTTCTGTAGCTTCGATCGCAAATCCCCTAAAAATAGCTCGACAGAGATCGATTTCTCGTCTTAGACTGAGATTTATGTATCAATGCATCATGGGATACAAAACTATTTCCATACAGTTACAAAATATACAATCTCAGAGAGGGATTTCCTGTGCAACTACAGAGTGTCGCGATCAAACGTGCGTCCGGTGCCTTTGCCTTGATCGATAGCCTGAAACGCCACGGTGTCAAGCACATCTTTGGCTATCCCGGTGGAGCCATTCTGCCGATTTACGACGAACTGTTTCGGGCAGAAGCAGAAGGCGGCATTCAGCACATTTTGGTGCGACACGAGCAAGGAGCCGCCCACGCCGCCGATGGCTACGCCCGGGCCACGGGTCAAGTGGGGGTGTGCTTTGGCACCTCTGGCCCCGGAGCCACGAATCTGGTGACGGGGATCGCCACGGCTCACATGGACTCGGTGCCCATGGTGATCATCACCGGGCAGGTGGGACGAGCGTCGATCGGGAGCGATGCCTTCCAGGAAACCGATATCTACGGCATTACTCTGCCGATCGTGAAGCATTCCTACGTCGTGCGAGATGTGCGAGAAATGTCGCGGATTGTGGCTGAGGCGTTTTACATTGCCAGTAGTGGTCGCCCCGGGCCCGTCTTAATTGATGTACCGAAGGATGTGGGACTGGAAGTTTTTGATTACCTGCCTGTGGCACCGGGAGACGTGCGCTTGCCGGGGTATCGCCCCACGGTGAAAGGCAACCCGCGCCAAATTGTCCAGGCGTTGCGGTTAATCCATCAGGCACAACGGCCGTTGTTGTATGTGGGTGGCGGGGCGATCGCTGCCAATGCCCATGTGGAAGTGCGGGAACTGGCAGAACGCTTCCACATTCCTGTCACCACGACGTTGATGGGCAAAGGTACATTTGATGAAGCCCATCCCTTGGCGTTAGGTATGTTGGGAATGCATGGCACTGCCTACGCTAACTTTGCGGTGAGTGAGTGCGATTTGCTGATTGCTGTCGGGGCCAGATTCGACGATCGCGTGGCGGGTAAGTTGGATGAATTTGCCTCTTACGCCAAGGTGATTCACATTGACATTGACCCCGCCGAGGTGGGTAAGAATCGCGTGCCAGAAGTGCCGATCGTGGGCGATGTGCGCCAGGTGTTGCTCGATTTGTTGCGCCGGAGTACGGAGGACGGTGACCCCGATCGTATGGACGCTGGCCGTACCCAAATCTGGCTAGAGCAAATTGACCTGTGGCGAGAAGATTATCCCCTGGTTGTGCCCCAGCATACCGATAGCATTCCGCCCCAAGCGGTGATCGTGGAGCTAGCCCGTCAAGCACCCAAGGCTTACTACACCACTGATGTGGGACAGCATCAAATGTGGGCGGCTCAATTTCTGAAAAATGGCCCGCGTCGCTGGATTTCCAGCGCTGGCTTGGGCACGATGGGCTTTGGTCTGCCTGCGGCCATGGGCGCTAAGGTAGCCCTGCCTGACGAAGACGTGATCTGTATCAGCGGTGATGCCAGTTTCCAAATGAACCTGCAAGAACTGGGAACCCTGAGCCAGTTTGGTATCAATGTCAAAACCGTGATCATCAACAATGGATGGCAGGGCATGGTGCGGCAGTGGCAACAAGCTTTCTATGGGGAGCGCTATTCCTCTTCCAATATGGATGTGAGTATGCCAGATTTTGTCAAGCTGGCTGAGGCCTATGGCATTAAGGGAATGCTGGTGCGCGATCGAGACTCCCTAGCTGAGGCAATTGCTGAAATGCTGTCCCACCCCGGCCCCGTCTTGATGGATGTCCGGGTGACGAAGGATGAAAACTGCTATCCCATGGTCGCCCCTGGCAAGAGCAATCACCAAATGCTGGGATTGCCAGAACCAAAGCGCGATCGTAAGCCCCAGGATTGAGTCTGGGATTTAAAAACTGGCTCCCTGGATTCTCGAAGAATCCAGGGAGTTGGCTAGAAATTTGGTTTGAGAATCCAGAGAACTCCCCCTAATTACACTAAGAAGCATCTGCGATCGTAGATAGGATGATATAGCGACTCATGGATTTTGTATGGAATCCGAACTAGACAGCTATCGATCCCAAGAAGGTAACAAGTTAGTTATTTCCAAAGGAGCAATCCAGATTGCACTAGGGTTGCTTGCCTTACTATGGTTTCTATTGTTCAGAACTATATCTACAGATTTAACCTGTGTTCGCTCATTGTCAGGTTTAGTTGAATGTAGCCTAGTACGCACTATTCCCCTTGTACAACTAGGTGCAGTTGAAATCCTCCAACGAGTAGCAGTAGATGTAGTTGAACATCATGGTAATAAAATACCTCATTCTTATAGAACCTGTTTGCAGTTTAATAAGGAATCATCTTTACTAAGGCAATGGCATACACCACCGACTTAACCGAATCGCAATTCGAGTTGTTAAACCAACGTCTGCCCCAAAGCAAGACGTTCAAAAA
>Ga0209181_10001268_pt1 | contig 44873 bp, 36 predicted proteins | sample MAT05_FD_187208 | JGI IMG/M metagenome (GOLD analysis project Ga0209181, IMG submission 187208) | Freshwater microbial communities from Lake Fryxell liftoff mats and glacier meltwater in Antarctica - MAT-05 (SPAdes) (version 2) | ecosystem: Environmental > Aquatic > Freshwater > Ice > Liftoff... | reverse complement strand
GCCACCGCCGAGCAAGCCAGCCAAGTAAAGCCAGCCAAGTAAAGCCGTCCAAATCAAGCCGGCAGGATCGCGATCGATTGGGCAGTGATGGCTCCCGCTGGCGAGCGAATAATCGTCACATGGCGAACGATTCGATTCATTGGCTGGACGTTGAGGAAATCGGTCTACGACTTTTTGAGAACTTTCCGGCGATCGACCCGCTCAAGGTGCGCTTTACCGAGCTTCGCCGAATGATTGAAGGTCTGGAGGGGTTCGTGCCCCAAGCGGGCCACCCGGTCAACGAGAAGATTCTCGAAACCGTCCAGCGAATCTGGAATGAAGAGCGAGAGGAAGCGGCGGACCGGGCCACGGGCCAGCCCTCGGACCCAGATCGCGATGACGACGACTGAGCGCCATTGCCCCGGGCAACGCTGGCTCAGTTGGAAGTTGCGACCTTGCCCGTGCGGGGCCAGCCGATGCCGGTGAGCAGAATGCCGATGACTATCCCCATGACCGAGAATGCGGTGACCGGGAGCGTCCAGCCCATGCCCGGAGCTGCGGCCGACCCGGCGATGGCGTCGGTTTTGTACCGGTAGTTGGCAATCTGCAGCTTTGGGATCGCGTAAAGGACGGTCTGAAACTCCCAAGAGCGTTCTTCGATAGCTTCAACGGTGCTGGTCGGGTCCTGCCGCCTGGAAGGCAAATAGGCCTCGCCGGTGCGATAGTCCGTTGCCTGAAACTGCATTGTCCGGAGAGGAGCAACAGAACCGTTGGGAAGGAACTCGAGAAGATCGAAGGTCCAGAACTTGCGGCCGACCATGCCGCCCATATCGTCATCTCCGCCGGGGGCGGCGTTCCGCTTCACGAGCGCGACCCGGCCTTCGACTCGATTGTCTGAGCCGACAAGCCTGCCCGCATCGACCGGCAGGATCGCTACGAGCGCGACCCACTCGTCATAGACATGCAAGTCGGTGGGCTTGTTGATGCGCGTGCTCACCTCGCCCGGGGCCTGGCTGACGGCGGGCGGATGGGTCGGCAGGAGCAGGTTCGAGGAGCCGTAAGTGATGTTGAGGGCGGCTCGGCCGTCGGGCATCTTCCCATCGGTGATCGAGAGATCGTGCTCGAAGAACCGGCCGGTTCGGCTGGTCAGTTGTTTGAGCTCGAACTGGGCCGGAGGGGCGGCCTTGTAATAGCCGCCGACGCGCTGGGCCATGGAGTAGCCCCCGTAGAGGAATATCGCGGCGGAGAGGACCATGACAGCTACGCCAAGCCGCAGCAGCTTTGGGGATCCGTTACTCATGGCATGATCTCGATCAGGTCGCGCGAGGCCGAATCAGTCGATTCATTCCGAGCGGGGAGGCGGGGGCCGACAGATCCGGCCAGATCGTTCTCTAAGGACGACATCAACGACAGCGCGACTTTACTTTCCGCCGCTGGAATGCCCGGCGTCATCTTTTTTTTCCGATTTCGGAGCTTCGTGCTTGTCGGCCCCACCGGGGGCAGCCTCGTGGCCGTGTTCTGCTCCGTGAGCCGAGGTGGCTCCGAGTTCGGCGAGCGTGATCCCGGTCTTGGGGCGGCTCTGCCCGGCGGTGTTGTCAGTCGAAGGACCGTGGCCGTGGGCCGGGCCATATTTGGCTTCTCCGAGTGCTGCGGCCTTGACGAGGTATGCCGGAATCTCTTTCTTCGCAACGTGCAGGCGCTCCATCTCTTCGTGGGCGAAGTGGTAGAGGAACTCCGCGGGAAGGAGGAGATCGGTTTTGGCCGCGGCGCGGCGCTCATTTTCCTTCATCATTTCTTCAAGCGTTGCCGTAGCGCGTTTGCGAGCCTCTTCGGGGAGAGAGTTGCTCAGGTTCACGACGGTGCCGGTGCCGCCGATCTTGATCTCGCGGCCCTTCCAGTCGTAAATCGCCGAGCGATTGCCCAGATCGATCATGATGAAGCCAAAGAAAAATGCCAGCACAAACACGGTGAACACCGCGATACAGGTGTTCATCGGGTTGTCATAGCGGAGCTGCATGAAGTAGGCGGCGACGATCACGCTCTTGACGACCGCGATCGAGAGCGCCACGAGCACGTTGACCCACTGGGGGATGACGATGTTAAAGGTGTGCGAGAGCCACGCTTCGCTTTGAGCTGCGAAGACCGTGAGGAGTGTGAAGAACAACAGGATGCCCAGGACCGAGAGCAGCACGCGCTGGCTCACGATTACGTGGCTGTGATGCACGTGATCGGTGGCGCGGCCGTGGGCATGATCGACAGGCGAAGCCGCAGCGGTTGAGTGATCGTGTGACATGGCGGAGTGGGGAGGGAGGGTTGGGGGGTAGGCGGGTGGGGGGCTGAGACTGCCGGCTCGCTCAGGTGAGCGAAGGGATGCGACGCACGGTCAACACGGGATCATCGGCGGAAGGACGCCTAGTGGATCAGGTAGAGCATTGGGAACAGGAAGATCCAAACGATGTCCACGATGTGCCAGTAGAGGCCGACACCCTCAACGGCGTTGTAGTGCTTGGGACCAAAGTCACCCTTGCGGGTGCGAAGGTAGAGCCATACAAAGAGTCCCATGCCGACAACAACATGGCTGGCGTGGATGCCCGTCGAGCCCCAGTAGAGGCCCCACCAATGCTGCTCATAGGGGCTCTCCCAGTTGGGGTAGGAGTACCACTTGCCGGGAAGCTTGCCTTGGGCGTACTTGGGGAAGTACTCGAAGACGAACTTGATGATGAGAAAGAGCACGCCGCAGATGAAGGTCACGATGATGTTGTTGAGCAGGGCCTTCTGCTTGCCGAGCTGCGCGGCCCGAACTCCGTTGGCAACGGTGTAGGATGAGATCAGAAGCACGACGGTGTTGAGCAAGCCCCAGCGCCAGTCGAGCAGCTTGGAGCCGTGGATGAAGGCCTCGGGGTAGAGCATGCGCATGACGGCGTAGTAAACGAAGAGCCCTGAGAAGAGGAGCACTTCGGTGGCAAGAAAGAGCCACACACCCATCTTTACAGCGTCGAACTCGTGATCGCGATCACGGAAGTGCTCGGCCGCTTTGTAGGACTCGTGGGGCGCGAGGCCGGTCATTTTGGGGGCAGGAAGGGTTGTCATGGCAGACTCAGAGCAGGACGATCAAAGAAAATCGAAATGACGAACCGGACGAACACTCAATGGGCCTTGGTGCCGGGCGGGAGCGGAGCGGGCATGGCAAACTCGCCGGGCCGGGTTTGCGGGGGGACCACGTCGTCGAAGTCGTACGGCCCGTGCGTGACAACTGGCTCGTGGTGGAAGTTGTGCGTGATTGGCGGGCTGGCGGCGTCGGTCCACTCAAGTGACAGGCCGCCCCACGGGTTGGCCGGGGCCTTCTTACCGGCAACCAGAGAGTGCACAAAGACCACGAGGTGAACAAGGAACCCGGCGAGCAGGATGAAAGAACCGATCGTCGAGATCTGGTGGTAGATCAGGAACTCGTCCTGATAGGACGCATAGCGACGGGGCATGCCGTGCACGCCCATGATAAACTGCGGGAAGAAGGTGGTGTTGAACCCGATGAACACGAGCCAGAAGCCGATCTGGCCGCCAAGCTCGTTATACATCTTGCCGAACATCTTGGGCCACCACATGTGGATGCCGCCCATGAAGGCGATGATGGTGGAACCCATCATGACATAGTGGAAGTGGGCGACTACGAAGTAGGTATCGGTGAGGTGCAGGTCGGTGTTCAGGGTGGCGAGCGGCAGGCCGGTGAGACCGCCGATAGCGAAGAGAAACAGGAAGCCCAGGGCGTAGAGCATCGGCGTGCGGAGCTCGATGCTTCCCTTGTAGAGCGTGACAATCCAGTTGAAGACCTTGACGGCCGAAGGGAGCGCCACGAGGAACGTGAGGGCGGAGAAAATCGTTGCTGAGAGTTCGCCCTGGCTGGCGAACATGTGGTGACCCCAAACGATGAACGAGATTGCCGCGATGGCGAGCGTCGAGAAGGCGACGGCGCGATAGCCGAAGATCTTCTTGCGGCTGAACACGGCGATGAGCTCGCTCATGATCGCCATGCCCGGCAGAATCATGACATATACCACGGGGTGGCTGTAGAACCAGAAGAAGTGCTGGAACAGGACCGGATCGCCGCCGATGCTGGGATCGAAGATGCCGATGTGGAAGAGGCGCTCGAAGATGAGAAGGAGCAGCGTGATGCCGATGACCGGCGTCGCGAGCACCTGGATAATGGCGGTGCCATAGATACCCCAGACGAACAGCGGCAGATCGAACCAGCCGAGACCGGGGGCGCGCAGCTTGTGGACGGTGACGACGAAGTTGAGACCGGTGAGAATCGACGAGAAGCCGACGACGAATGCCGCGGCGATCATGAAGACGACTTTCCAGTGGCCGGGCTCGGTCATCGTGGAGTACGGGGTGTAGAACGTCCAGCCGGTGTCGACACCGCCGCTGATGGCGGCGCTGATGGCAAATGCGGAGCCGAGGAGATAGATGTACCACGATGCGAGGTTGAGCCGAGGGAATGCGACGTCTTTAGCGCCGATCATGAGGGGCAGGAGAAAGTTGCCCAGCGATGAGGGCACGCTGGGAACGATCATCAGGAACACCATGATGAGACCGTGGAGCGTGAAGACCTTGTTGTAGTTGTTGTTGAGATCGGCAAGCGTGCCGGTGTTGAGCCAAGGAGTGGCCCCGACAATGGTGGCCTTACCGTTGACGACCAACTCGCGGGTCGGCTCGAAGAGCTCCATGCGAACGGCCAAAGCGGCGATGCCGCCGAGGAAGAACATGAAGAGCACCGCGAACAGGTACATCACGCCGATCTTTTTATGATCGACGGTGGACATCCAGTCCCACACGGTGGCGAGTTTGGTCGCCTTTGGTGCCAGGTAGGATTCGTCGTGGCCACCATGACCGCCGTGGTCGTGTTCGTGGACTTTGCCGGGATTACTGCTGATCGTTGACATGGTCTTGCTCACTGACGGGGCTGCCCGCCGACAGCCACCGAAAAATGTACTCGCGTTCTCAAAACTACCGACCTTTGTTGCCGCTCGGCTCACCGCACACAGGCCCGCGGTCCGCTGACCTTACTTCTTCTCTTGCTCGGCTTTCTTCTTGGCCTCGGCCTCGAGAGCGGCGGCCTTGATCAGAGCGCCGCCATCGTCGCCCTGATTCTTGGACTTCCACTCCTCCGAAAGTGAACGGAAGTACGCCACTAGGGCCTGGATCTTTACTTCGTTCAACTGGCCATCGAACGACGCCATCTGCGAGGTGGTATAGGCCTTGTGAATCTTGGCCTGTGGCCGAAGGACTGATTCGCGGATGTAGTTGTCCCAAGCCAGGAATGGGTCCTTGGCGAACTCGGCTGCGAAGTCGATCCCCTTGGCACCGGGCTCGAACTCGACCGGCCGGCCGTACACGTTCAGCCAGGTCGGACCAGTACCGGCCTTGCCGTCAATCGAGTGACAACTGCCACACCCGAAGACCTTGGAAACCTGGAGCCCAAGCGCGACCGGATCCTTCTTGATGTTCGAGTCAATATCGCCCCACTGGGCCTTGATGGCGTCATAGTCTTCCTGGGGAACGACGCGGATCACGCCGGCCATTTCGGAGTGATCCTGGCCGCAATATTCGGCACAGTAGATGATGTGATCGCGGTGACGGGTGTCTTTCTTGTTCTCGAGAAGCGAGACCTGATCGAGCTGGCTGATCATGTTGGTGCCGGTGTCCACGATGGCGGCAGAGACGCCCTGTGGACCCTCGAACGACTCGGCCGTCACGGTGAACGAGGTGTAGCGGTTGGGCATCACGTCCATCTTGATGCGCATGTCCGGGATGAAGAACGAGTGAATCACGTCGTCGCTCTTCATTTTGAACTTCACCGCGCGACCGGCAGGGACCACAAACAGTGGCATGTCTTTAATACCACGGAGGATACCATCGCCCTTTTTGCTCACATCGAATCGCACAGTGACCGGGCTGATGGCGCCGTTGGGATACTCCGCAGTCCAAATCCAGCGTTTGCCGGTGATGAGCAGTTCCTCGGCGTTGCCCGCGGCAATCTGGCTGTCCATGTAACCGTGAAAGCCTTTGAAGAACATGAACGTTAAAACCATCAGCGGAACCACAACCCATGTGATCTCAAGAAACAGGTTGTGATTCGGCGTCCGCTGTGCCGGCACCCCCGCCCGCCGGCGATACTTGAACACCCAGAACGTCATAGGGATCATCAGCATGAAAAACGAGATGATGCTCACCCACAGGATGAACATGAACGTCCAATCAACGTCCGCCGTCAAGTTCGAGTTGCCGGGCTTGAACCAGATGCGGTGGAGCCACGTGCCCTCACCGATGAGGGATGCGGATGTCGCTGCAAAGTTCATGACGTTCATAGGAGCACTCATCGAAGGAACCTCAAATCCGAACCCGCTTTTCCCAACCACTAATCACCTACACCGTTCACCATTCACCGTACCGAGGCGAGCCAACTACCCATCGAAGCCACCAATCTATACGGTCTTGACGCCCAGCGCGGCCGTTGTTGCCGAAACATCCGCGATAGGGGGTGGGGCCGAAGGGCCGTCGGACGGCATGGTGGACTTGCGGCGACGACGCCGGTCGATCGACCAGAGGATCATCATGAGCCCGCCAAGGCCACCAAGCGTCAGCGCCCCACCGAGTTGCATGACTCGAACCGCCTGAACGGTGTAGGCCCCCGCGTCAGGATCGTAGTGAAAGCACCACATAAAAACTCGGTCGATGGTGGTGCCGATCTTGCCGTCAGACGCTTCGAGCAGCGCCAGTTTCAACTGTTCGGGGGGATAATCAATCCCGTAGAGATAGCGGGAAATCTTACCCTCGGGCGTCAGCACGAAGATGACTGTGCCGTGCGAATATTCATTCGAGTCCGGGAGATACCGGTAAGGGAATCCGAGCGAATCGGCGAGCGTGCGAGCGTTCGCGCCGTCGGAAGTCATGAATCTCCACGACTCATCGAGCGTCGGCGGACGCTCACGTGTGTAGAGCGTGAACTGCTCGGCCTTGGTCCGCGCGGCGGCATCGCGTGACTCGCTCGGATCAAACGAGACCACCGCCACGTTGAAGTCGTCGCCGATGGTGAGGTCAAGCTGATCGAAGCGGTTGGTGAGCTTGTAGAGAATCGTTTTGCACTGCATCGGGCAGCGGTAATAGACGAGCGCGACCACCACGGGCTTCTTACCGCCGCGCTTGGCGGCTTGACCGAACATCGACTTGAGCGGAAGGCGAGTACCCGATGAGTCGGTGAACTCAAGATCCAGCGGGACCGTCGCGCTCAGGTGCTCGACGATTTCGAGGCCCTTGATCGCCGATGGCGGGTCTTTGAGAGCCAACTGACCGTTACCGGTCGAGGGCAGCAGGAGCGCCGCGGCGCAGGCCGTCACGGTCGCGAAGGCGTGCCGTAGTCGTGCGGTCAAGATGGGGGGCAGGGGGAGCATGGCGTCAGAGCGGAACGGTTACTTGGCGAGGGACTCGGCGATCTTCTTCTTGGAAAGGTCAATAGGGGTGGAGGCGGTCTTCTTGGCGGCATCGATCACGTTGTAGTTGGCGAGTTCGGCCTCGATCCGCTTGCGATATTCGCTGTACTCAAAGTCAACCCGCGCGGTATTGGAGTAGAGATCGGCCCGCTCCACCTTGCGGATGAGAAGCCCGTTGGCGTACCAGTTGAAGTAGATGATGGTGGCGACGATGGCGGCGACGATGAGCAGGAAGCCGGCGATGCCGACGGCGATTACCTGAGGAACGTCCACCGCCTCGGCGTGAGCGGACTGTGGAACCTCGCCGGGGCCGTGCGCGTGCCACGTGTCAGGAGCTTCGTGGTTCTCGGCGCTGTGCTGGTGGTGACCGTGAGACATATTTGGACTCGATAGAACGGAAACGAGAATCAGAAACGTACCAGACCGACCCGGACAGGCAGACAACATAACCGCGATCAGACGTAGTTCTTGTGCCCAAGGGCTTCGGGCAGGCGCGGGTCTTTGAGGGGAATGAGGATGCCCGAGCGGACCTTCATCAGGAGCAGCCCGAGCACCAGGAACGGCGCGCCGATGACGCCGGCGATGTCGACCCAGGACAGACCCATCACGCCGGCGTTGTTGTAAACGTCGGGGCGGATTTGCCAGAAGATGTCAAGCGCGTGCATGATCAACTGCCAGCACCCGACCAGCGCGAGAAGCATCGGCACCCGTTTGGTGGCACGGAAGAGCAGGACGAGAAACGGAGCGACGAAGTGGCCGAACATCAGGATCTTGGCGAACGTCATCCAGCCGTGCGACAGTCGCACGCCGTACCAGGCGGTTTCTTCGGGAATACCGGCGTACCAGATCAGGAAGTACTGGCTGAAGGCGATGTAAGCCCAGAAGACGGTGAAACCCAGCATGAGTTTGCCGAGGTCGTGGAAGTGTTCGCTCGTCACGATTCCTTCGAGCTTGCCGCTGGCGCGGAGCAGGGCGAGCACGACGGCCAGGAGCGAGAGCGAGGCGATCATGTTGCCGGCGAAGAAATACACCGGGAACATGGTGCTGAACCAGTGATGATCGATCATCATCACAAGATCGAAGCCGCCGAAGGCGACCGAGAGGGCGAACGCGAGCAGACCCCATGCTGAGGTGAACTTGGCCCGGTTGGTCAGCCACTTGTCGCCGGTAGCGTCCTGCTCTCGCGAGAGCGAGTTGAGCCGCCACGAGAGGAGGAACCAGACCGCGAAGTACACGGCGAGGCGAACGTAGAAGAAAGGGTAGTTCAGGAACAATGCCTTGTTGCCAAGATCATCGGCGTGCATCCAGTGCCACAAGTGGGTCACGGGGCCAAGGCCGGCGCTGATGGCGACCATCAAAATCGCGTAGGGCATCATGGCGGCCATGTTCTCAAGCTGGCGGCGCACCGAGACCGCCCATCCGGCAGCGACCTGGTGGAGGATCATGATGATGCCCAGCGGCCCGAGCGTGAGCCCCAGGGCGATGATTGCACCGACATGGAAGCTCGCCGCGGCGTGGCGACGGAGCGTTTCAACGCTCACCTGACCGGTGGCCGTGGCCATGAGGCCGAAGGCGAGACAGCCGACGATGCCGATCACACCAAGGGCAATCAGGCCCATCGAGAGCGGGCGGGCGAAGTCCGGGGCGTAGATATTCTCTTGCGACAGCAGCTTGCGCTGATCGACGCCGTGACCGTGAGGGCCGCCGGCGTGGCCGCCGGAATGACCGACAGAAACCTGACTCACTTGGCACCTCCGGCTTCCGGCGTCGGGGCCGGCATCTTGTTCATGAGTTCCTGACGCAGCTTCTCGTCAGGGATCGCGGAGATCGCTCCGCCTGTGTAGGTTTCCTGCAACGCGCGAATGTATGCGACCACCGCCCATGCGTCACGCTCGTTCAGAGCGTGGGCGTAAGAAGGCATCTTCAGCTCGCCCGTTCCAGGATCCATCACGCCGTTGCGGATGGTGTAGAAAAGGAACCCATCGCGCCACTTGAACTGTTTGGGGTCCTTCCTGGCTTCGCCGGCACGCTGATAGGTGTCGAGCTGGAAGCTGAAGGTGCTGAGCTGGTAAGACCACTTGTTACCCACCATGCCGTTGCCTTTACCGTCATAGCCGTGGCAGGCCGTGCAGTAAATGTTGAACCGTTCCTGCCCGCGATCGAGCATCGCGGCCGCCGCGGACGCTTTGTCTGTCGCTTTCGGGCTCATGAAGGCTGTCACGGCCGAAGCCGGGATCAGTTCAACGTACTGGGCTTTGTCACCCTCGCCGGTCATGCCGCGGGATAAGGCCTCGTCGGCCTTCAGATAGGTGGCGTTCTGGTCGCTCGCCATCGAGCCGGTGCCGAACGCGACTGTGCCGGTGGACGGCGGACGCATGGCACGACCGTCGACAAAGAAGTCGGTCTTGGTCTGCGGCTTGAACTTGGGCGAATCGTCCATGTCGGGGAAGATTTGCCGTGGCGGCTTGTCGGAGCGCTCACCTCGGCAGGCGGGCAGGACCAGCAGGCAGCCACTCAGGGCGGCAAGGGCGAAAATCGGGAGTTGGGGAAGAGCACACTTCATGATCAGCTCGCTCGGCGATGCGTTGGTCGAAACGGGAGGTCAGTCTTCAACAACTTCGACGCTCGTGGCGCCGGCATCGGTGAGAAGTTTGCGGGTTGCTTCGGGGTTGAACTTCGGATCGGCGGCCTCAACGGCGATGATGAACCGATCGTCGCTGGTGCGGAGGAAGCGTTCCTTCGCGAGGAGGGGGTGGTGCCACCGGGGGAGTCCGTTAAAGGCCAGCATTCCCAAGAGCGCCGTAAACGCGGTGAAGAGCACGCCGATCTCGAATGTCACGGGGACGAGGAGTTGCCATGCATCGGCTGGCTTGCCCTGGTGGATCAGGGGGTAGTCGATGAAGCGAACGAAGTACTGAAAGCCAAAGCCGGCGCACGCCATCGTGAGGCCAACGGCGGCTACCACCAGCGGGAGCTTGGTAGCCGGAAGGCCCATGGCTTCTTCGATGCCGTGGATTGGGAACGGCGAATACACGTCCCACTTACCAAACCCCGCATCGCGGACTTTCTCCGCAGCGTGGTAGGTATCTGCGGGTGTCTTGAACTCGGCCATGAGGCCGTAGACATTCTTGCCCGCTTCAGTTTTGTAGATCTTGGTCGTGCTCATGGATTGCCTCCGTTGGTGGGGGCTTCTGGCGCGTGGTGGGCACCGGGGAGGTGGCCCGCGCCGTGGGCCTGACCGGCGTGGTCATCGTGGAAGTGGGGGCTGGCCTGGGGCATGACGTTCTTGATTTCACTCATGGCAAACTGCGGCAGGAACCGCGTGAAGAGCAGATAGAGCGTGAGGAACGTGCCGCACGAACCGACGAAGAGGGCGATGTCGATAAGCGTGGGCGAGAACATGCCCCAGGAGCCCGGCAGGAAGGCCCGGTGCAGGGATGTCACGATGATCACGAAACGCTCGAACCACATGCCAATGGTGACGAGGAGGGAGACGACGAAGATCACCGGAATACTCTGACGCATCTTCTTGAACCAGAAGACCTGCGGCGAGAGGACATTGCACGAAATCATGGCCCAGTAGGCCCACCAATACGGAGCGCCGCGCGGATCGATGAAGTCGGGGATCACGCGGTTGTAGAGGAACACGTCGATTTCGTACTGGTTCTGCGAGAACCAGGCGATGAAGAACTCCATGGCGTATGCGAAGCCGACCATCATGCCCGTCGTGAGGATGATCTTCGCCATGTTCTCAAGGTGGCGACGGGTGATGAGATCCTTCATGCCCGGGAAGAGTTCACGCGAAGGGATGAGGAGCAGGAGCACCATCGCAAAGCCACCGAAGATGGCACCAGCGACGAAGTAAGGGGGGAAGATCGTGGTGTGCCAGCCGGGAAGGATCGAGGTGGCGAAGTCGAACGACACGATCGAGTGCACGCTGAGCACGAGTGGCGTGCTCACGCCGGCGAGCATGATGTAGGCCTTCTCGTAGTTCAGCCAGTGGCGAGTGCTGAACCGCCAGCCCACGGCGAGCAGGCCGTAGGTGAACGCCATGATGCGATCAATACGGATGTTGACGATCGGGAGCGTCTGGCCTTCGGGGCTCTTCATGAGGCGGAGCGCGGCGCGGTCACGCAGCGTGGCGAAGTCGGGGATCATGCCCATGTACCAGAACAGGAGCGAGACGATCGCGTATGTCGAGACGGCGAACACGTCCCACAGCAGGGGCGAAGCGAAGTTCGACCAAATGTTGTTGGCGTTGGGAATCGGGAAGAGCATCCATGCCATCCAGACGCGGCCGACGTGCACGCCGGGGAAGGTACCGGCGCAGATGACGGCGAAGATGGTCATGGCCTCGGCGGCGCGGTTGATGCTGGTACGCCACTTCTGCTTGAAGAGGCAGAGAATCGCGCTGATGAGCGTGCCGGCGTGGCCGATACCGATCCAGAACACGAAGTTGGTGATATCCCACGCCCAGTCGACGCGGTTGTTCAAACCCCACACACCGACACCGGTGATGATGAGGTAGATGATCGACAACGGCATGAGGCCCGCCACCGACGAAGCGATGCCGAAAGCTGGCAGCCACCAACGCCCGGGACCCTTCTCGATATAGCCGCAAACCGTCTCGGTCACGTCGTTGAACGAACGCCCGCCGAGCACCAGCGGGGCGCGAATGGCCGGATCGTCAACGAGCGAACCGTCGCCCGTTTGAGGGTTCATCTCCGGCGGGGACGGTGGCGGCTTGATCAATCCGGCCAACCGCTGCGCGGCTGTCTGATCGGGCTGAATCGCGCTCATCGTGCACCTCCGAGAACGGCCAAGCTCAACTTGTACCCTTGTTCACCTGATCGGGCCGGGTCGACGAACGCACCCTTCTTTTCTTCGTGATTGTGTCCGTGCTCGCCTTCGTGGCCGTGATCGTGATCGTGATCGTGATCGTGATCGTGATCATGATCATGACCGTGCCCATGCCCGCCATGATGGGAGTGGGGGTCGAACGGGTTGTCAAGCCACTTCACGCGCTCGGTTTGGCCGAGGGCGACGAGCAGATCGCGGTTGAGATTGCTCACCCGGGCCAGATGGGTCGTCCGGGGGCGCGTGTTGAGATAGCCCAGCAGCATGTATGAGCGGTTGTGCTCGCGCATGAACCGCACGCGGCTGCCGGAGAACTTCGTGCCATCGGGGTGGGTGTTGTCGCTCTTGGTGTCGAGGATGTCACCAAAGACAATCGAATCAGTTGGGCATGCCTGCTGGCAGGCCGTCTGCACGATACCGTCGGGCATGCCGTCTTCGGGGCGCTTGCCGGGATTCTTGAGCTTGAAGTCGATCTTGACCTCGTTGGTGCGCTGGATGCAGTACGAGCACTTCTCCATCACGCCGCGCGAGCGAATCGTGACGTTTGGGTTCTTGCCCAGACGAGTGATCTCGTCAAGTTTTTCGCGGAGGCGGGGCGGAACAAGGTTGGGATCAAACTTGTGAGGCTTGCCCTTGGCATCGAGGGGCAGCGCGGCCTCAACGGTGTCCTGGCCGAAGTAACCGCCCTGATACTTGGTTACGCCGTAGTCAAACCAGTTGAAGCGGCGAACCTTGTATGGGCAGTTGTTGGCACAGTACCGGGTGCCGATGCAGCGGTTGTAGGTCATGTAGTTATGACCTTCTTCGCCGTGGACCGTCGCATTGACGGGGCAGACCACCTCGCACGGGGCGTTCTCGCAATGCACGCACGGGAGCGGCTGGAAGACTGCGCCGGAGGGCTTGTTGCGATCGTCGCCGGTGAAGTACCGGTCAACACGAATCCACGACATTTCACGATATTCGCGAACGGCCACCTTGCCGACGACGGGGATGTTGTTCTCCGCCTGGCAGGCGATCGTGCAGACATTGCAGCCGATGCACGTCGATAGGTCGATCGTCATACCCCACTGCGGCGAGATGCTGTACCTGCTGCCCGGGGCGGCATCGGTCTCGGAGTTGTTGAAGGGGTTGACGTAGGAACCGACGTTCGCGGGCATGTGATTGAGCTCACCGCCGTCGAGCTGCTCGGCGAGGGACATGCGCTGCGTGCGGCCGTACGCGTCTTCCTTCATCGCGGCGGGCTCGCCGCCGTGCTCGTTCCAGGCCTTCAAGTCGACCTCGCGAACAATGGCACGGCCTTCCATGCTGCCGTGCGTCTGGGTTGATGAGATCGGATACGAGCTGTCGCCGGAAGCAGCGGCCTTGAGCTGAGCGCCGCTGGCCACCCACGGGGCTGCCGAACTGCGAACCTCAAACACGTTGAAGCCGCAACCCTGGCCAACGAGGCCCACGGCCTTGCGGCCCATGCCCGTCAGGAGCACAACGGTGTCATCGGCAATGCCCGGGACGGCCCAGACGCAGATCTGCATCGTGCGGCCGCCGAGGGTGAGGTCGGCCATCTTGCCTTTGATCACCGTGTCGGTCATCGAACTGGGCTCAAGGCCGAGCTTCTTGGCCGTTGCGGGGCTCACGAAAGCAGGGTTGTCCCAAACGACATGCGATGCCGGCTCGGGAATCTCTTGCAGCCAGCCGTTATTGGCGAACCGGCCGTCGTGGTTGACGCCGACAACCCACTCAACATCGAGCGACGTGTTCGTCGGAGCGGCACCAAACTTGAGCGTGCTGAGGGCGATAGCAACGCTGCTCGCGGCGAGCTTCACGTCTGCCGGCTTGCGGCCGCTGTTCTGGATCAGACCGTTCCAGAGCGACTGCCGCCACGCTTTCTCGAAGTCCGCCGCGCCGGCGATCTTCTTCCACGTTTCGCGAACGATCTCGTATCCATCCACACGCTCGCGGCCGACAATCGCCGCGAGGACTTCGATGGCCGACTGGGCCCGGTAGAGCGGGGCGATCATCGGCTGGATCGGCGCGATGGTGCCATCGACGCTCTCGGTGTCTCCCCACGCCTCGAGCACGTGCGTGCTGTTGAGACGCCAGCTCGAATCCGCGACCGTTTCGTTGTGGTCAACGCTGTGGGTGATTCGGTTGGCAACCTTTTCAAACGCCTTGGCGAACTCGAGGTCGGCCGGAGCGGTGAACACGGGGTTGCTGCCCAGCGTGACGAGCGTGTCGATCTCGCCCGCGTTCATTTTCGCGACCAGGGCGGCGAGCTGCTCGCCCGAGCCGCTGGTGCTGGTGAGGGCGTAGTAACCGATCGTCGACCCGATGGCCTTGAGACCATCGTTGAGCGCGGCCACAAGGGCATGCACCGCTGGCGGTTGTGAGGCACCGCAGACGATGAGCGAAGTGCCGCGGCTGAAATCCGCCGCAAGGTCTTTGGCGATGTGCTCGGCGTAGACCGTCGCCTCTTTGCCGAGGTCGGGCGTCGCGAGCGCGTCAACCGCGGCCTTCACGCCGGCGGAGAGCCGCGACGAAAGGGCCTTGGCGAGTATGACGACGAACGCGGGAATCTGAGACGGGGGCAGAACGAGCCGGTGATCCGACGCGGCGCCGGTTGTTGAGAAGAACGATTCGACGCTGTACAGCCGGGTCATCTCGTCGGTGAGCTTCTCGCCCGCCTTCTTGGTTCCAATTGGCCGACGCATGGCGGCAAAGCCACGGCAGTTGGCGAGCGAGCCCGCTTCGTACTGCAAGAAGTCGCGGTCGATCGACACAACGAGCTTGGCCTTATCGAGCATCAGCCGGTCGCGCATCGGCGTGCCGAAAGCCATGGCCGTGCCCGCCGCGGCGTTGGCGTTCTCAAGCGCGTCGAATGAGACAACGATCGCCTCGGGCATCTTGGCTTTCACCTCGGCGAGGAGCGCCGAAGTGGTGGGGCCGCCGCCCTTGTCGAGCACGATGGCGAGGCCCTTGCCCTTGCTCTCCCAGAACTTGGCGAAGTGTTTTTTGCTCCAAGCCGACCAGTCGTCCCACGTGACGGACTGGTATCTTCCGGCGCCGCCCATCTGCGGCTCTTTGAGCCGGTCGGGGTCGTAGAGATCGAGCACGCATGACTGCGACCACGTCGATGACTTGCCAAGATTGGCCGGATGAAGCGGATTGCCTTCGATCTTGGTCGGCCGACCCTCGTGTGTCTCAACGAGAATGCCCTCTGCACCGCCACCGGGGAGGGGGATCGAGGTCGCATAGAACAGCGACTTGCCCGGCACGATATCTTCGGGAACGTTTTTGCTGTAGGGCAGGATCTTGTGGTCGGGCCGGCGGCAGGCGGGAATCGTCGCTGCGCCAGCAAGGGCGAGGCCAGCGCCCATGACCTTCAGGAACGAACGGCGCGACGAGTCGAGCAGCTCGGAAGCGCCGCTGGGGAACTCGCGCTCGAGAAACTCGCGGAACTGAGGAGTGTCGGCGAGATCATCGAGCGAGCGCCAGTACGCCTGACCGGTGCCGGCACCAACTTTGGTGTGGGCCACGCGGTCCTTCGCGACCGGCTTGCCTTCTTTGGCGCTCGTTGGGCATTGATCAAGAGTGCTCATTCACAGTTCTCGCTAACATCACTGGCGGCTTCGGGGCCCGAATCTGCCGGTGATGAGAAAAGTCAGTTGCTCGTTCAGAAGCGTTACAAACACGTGCAGCGGTGGTGGGCGGAGGGGGGCGGGGGTCGGGCGGTGGCGGGGGTCAGGCCTCGCCCGGCTCAGTAGTGACAGGCACCGCACCCTTGAGGCGGGTTGAGCCGGCGCTCGTCGACCTGTTTCTTGCCTTCAGCCGTGCGGGCGGCGAGCTTGTCGGGCATGAGCGAGGCTTCAACGTCAAAGAGTTTGGTGTACGGTGTCCGACCGTCGGCATTGGGCTTGAGGATGTGCTTGTCGGGCTCGCGGTGGCAATCCAGGCACCAACCCATGCTGAGGGGCTCATTCTGCCAGACCACGGGCTGACGCATGATGTTGCCGTGGCAGGAATAGCACGAAACACCGGCATTGAGGTGCGCGGCGTGCGGGAAGTTGCGAACGTAATCGGGGAGTTTATGAATGCGGTTCCACTCGATGGACTTGTTCTCCGCATAGGCCTCGCGGATGAAGCTGGTCTTCTCGGCGTGAAGCGGGCTCTCGGCGAGCACGCGCAGCTTGTTGGGGCCGTGGCAGCCTTGGCAGGTGGCCACGTTGGGGATGTTGGCCTCGGAGGAATCTTCGACTTTGGTGTGGCAGTAGCGGCAGTCCATGCCCAGCGTGCCGGCGTGAATTTGGTGATTGAAGCCGCCTCCGGGCTGACGGGGCATGTAGCCGACATCGTAAAACTTGGGTGTGGCGTAGTACCAGAACCCGCCCACGACGAGTCCCAGCGTGCTGACCGTACCGCCAGCCAGCACCGTCGGGAGCGCGTTGATCCAACGTGGAAAAATGGTTGACACCGAAGAATCTCCACAAAATCAGCCATAACCAGACAACATTCCATCATTTCCGGGCATGCTCAACACCCGGAACCCCGACTGACTGATAACCTCAAACCGACCCGAACTGCTACCGCTATTCTTGCAGGACTGTATACCGTTCGTCAAATCTGCACATCAACATCGACCGTTTCTTGTCAAGCGAGAATTTATTGCTCCCCATAGTAATCATCTCATTCTTCGGCGGCTACTGTCTGCACGTTCAAAGTTTCAAAAAACATTGAAACATTGACGTCCGAGAACTAAAAGGACCGCCCCCATGATGACCATAAACTTGCAGCCCGAAGGCTCCGAATCGAACCAGGGTTCGAATCTACCAAGTTGGGGGCCGGTCATCGTGGGCGGGTTTTCGACCGCCGTCGGAATGTGGGTCATCGCGTTTGCCATACACATCGCGGCACCGGGCATGCCCCGGGCGGCGATGGGGGCGATGTTGCTCGTTGGCCAACTCGTCGGTGCGGTGGCTGCCGGGCGGCAGGCAAAGCGGATGGGGAAGACGCCGGTTCTGATTGGCGCGCTTGCCGGATTGCTCGCCACGCTTTTGAACATGCTCGTGCTTGGTTCGATTTTGACCGAAACGCCGGCCCCCGGCGGCGAGTCACTCGTGCCAAACGCCGCGACGTTTGTGCTTGGGTTTGTTGGCCTCGGGGTGCTCATCGGCGCCGTCGGCGGATTCATCGGGGGCCTGCTCGCGAAGGCGGGGAGCGAACTCGCGACTCGTCAGGTGTGGCTGGCGCGTATGGGTGTCGTGACATGCATGGCCATTTTGCCGCTGCTCTTCATCGGCGGGCTGGTGACGAGCACCGGAAGCGGAATGGCGGTGCCCGACTGGCCGACCTCGTATTCGGCGAACATGTTTCTCTACCCGCTCTCGCACATGACCGAGCAGAGCGACCGCTTCTTTGAGCACAGCCACCGGCTCTTCGGCTCGCTTGTGGGGCTTACAACGCTCACGTTCATGGTGCTGGTCCTCATGTTCGAGCCGCGGCGGTGGGTGAAGTGGATGGCGGTGGGTTTGTTCCTTGCCGTGTGCGGACAGGGCTTGCTCGGCGGTGGCCGAGTTGTGCTCAACAAGACCGTGCTCGCGATGATCCACGGGATCGGCGGGCAACTTATTCTCGCGCTTTCGGTCGCGACAACGGCATGCCTCGCGCCGGCGTATGTTCGTGCCAAGGCGACACCGAGCGTTCCGGCCAGGCTCAAGACGCTGGCGACGATTCTCATCGTGTGCTTCGTGCTGCAGCTTTCGTTCGGGGCCGCGCTGCGACACTTCCCGCGATCGATGCACTCGGCGGTGAGCCATGTTCTGTTTGCCCTGGTAGTGATGGTTCTGGCGATGCTCATGAGCTTCGCGCTCACGAAGCTCTACGCCGCCGCGGCCGATGGTGAAAAGCCGTCACTCAAGGTGCTCCGCGTATATGGTAAGGCCCTGCTGCACGCCACGAGTCTGCAGATCGTGCTGGGAATCGCGGCACTTTGGGTGCTGCTGGTGCTGGCGGCTGAAGACCCGACCAAGAGCACGGCGCGGGCGGTGGTGGGAACCATCCACCAGTTCAACGGCGCGGTGCTGCTGGCGATCGTGACGCTGAGCGTGGTATGGGTGCGGAGACTTGCGTGGGCAAATCGGTAGAGCACAGATCACGAATTGTTGGCCCCAGGTCCGCTGGGTGCCCAGTGGTTGGTTTGCAACGTCGCAGTTCGTTCAGGAACCCGCCGTCGCAAGCTCACAGAACATCCGCACACCCAGCGGAATTGCGTCGTCGTTGAAGTCGAAGTCGGGCTTGTGAACGGTCGGATACGTCGCGCGCCCGATGGGCTTGATGCCCAGGCAGAAGAACACCGCTGGAGCCTTCTGGCCGTAGTACGAGAAGTCTTCGCCGCCCATCACCGGGTCTTGAATGCGGACAATGTGCTGATCGCTGGTCACCGACCGGGCGACCTTGAACCACTCGTCGGTGAGCGCCGGATCATTGTGGGTGACGGGGTAGCCCTCGTTGAGTTCGACGTGCGCGGTGCAACCCATCGCGAGGGCGGTGTGCTCGCAGATTTCACGCACGCGCTGGCGCGCGAGTGTGCGGGTTTCGGCGCGGAGAGTGCGGATGGTGCCGATGAAATGCGCCTCGACCGGAATCACATTGGTAGCAGTGCCGCCTTCGAACTTGCCGATCGTCACGACCACCGAGTCGAGCGGGCCGACGTTGCGGGACGCGATGGTTTGAAGGGCGATGATGCACTGCGCGCCGCACACGATCGGATCGCGTGAATAGTGCGGGAAAGCGCCGTGCGCGCCCACCCCCTTGATGGTGACGCGGATTTCATCGGTCGCTGCCAGCAATGGCCCGGGCTTGGTTCCGATGACGCCAAGCTCAAACTCCGGCCAGCAGTGCAGCCCGAACATTCGGCCGACCTTGTTACCAAGCAGACCGTCGAGTGCGCCCTCTTTGCACAGGCGATCGGCGCCACCGCCGCCCTCCTCCGCAGGCTGGAACACGAGCGTAACCGGCGAGGGTCGGTGCACCTTGCTTAGCACGCGCGCAGCGCCGAGCAGGATGGTCGTGTGGCCGTCGTGCCCGCAGGCGTGCATGAGGCCGGGGGTGGTCGAGGCGTAGGGAAGGCCCGTCTGCTCGGTGATGGGGAGCGCATCCATATCGGCCCGAAGACCGACCGCGGGCTTGCTGTTCCCGGCCGTGTCGGTGGCGGGTAGATGGGCGACGAGGCCGGTGCCGCCGGCGAGGCCGGCGATGTACTTGATGCCGAGTTTATCGAGTTCGCGGCGGACGATTCCGGCGGTGCGGTGCTCGGTGTAGCCAAGCTCCGGGTGAGCGTGGATATCGCGGCGAATGGCCGTGAGTTCGGGGAGTTCGCGGGCGATCAGAGCATCGAAATCGGGGTGGCCAGCCATGCTGGGAGGGTAGGGGATCGGCGGCACGCTCGGCCGCGGGCCGGGACGAGTATCAGGTGCCGTACATTCGGTCGCCGGCGTCACCGAGGCCGGGGAGGATAAAGCCGCGGTCGTTGAGTTCGCGGTCGAGGGCGGCTGAGTAGATGGTGACGTCGGGGTGGCGGAGGTGGAGGCGGCGGACGCCTTCGGGGCTGGCGACGAGGCAGATCATGCGGAGGTCTTTGGCGCCCGCCGCACGGAGGAGGGAGATGGCTTCGGCGGCGGAGCCGCCGGTGGCGAGCATCGGGTCAACGAGGATAACAGGGCCGGCATCGAGGTCTTTGGGGAGTTTGCGGAGGTAGGTGACGGGCTGGAGGGTTTCTTCGTCGCGAGCCATGCCGAGGTGGCCGACGCGGGCTTCGGGCATGACTTCGAGGATGCCTTCGGTCATGCCCAGTCCCGACCGAAGGACGGGGACGACGGTGATGGTGCCGGCGAGTCGGCGGCAGGTGGTGGTTTCGAGCGGGGTTTCGACGCTGACCTCATTGGTGGGGAAGTGGCGCGTCACTTCAAAGACCATGAGCCCGGCGATCTGGTAGAGGAGGGCGCGGAAGGGTCGGTGGGTGACGGTCTTGTCGCGGATCCAGGAAACCTTGTGCTGAATCAGAGGATGATCAAAGACGACGAGGTTTGGATGGTCTGGATGCTGCGAGGGCATGGCGAGAGCATAGACGCTGCGGGGCTGCGAGCATCACTCGAAGTGGATTCGAGTGGAAGCGGCTCGTCAGCCGGCAGACTTGCCGAGGCCGAGTTTGACCATGGCTTGCTGGAGATCGGACCAGACTTTCTTGCGGTTCTCGTCGGTGTAGGCCCGGAGCACAAAGGCCGGGTGGAAGGTGGGCATAACCGGGGTAGAAAAGCCCTCGAAGCGGTCGGTACCCGGGTGGGTGAAGGTGGCCCAGATGCCGCGCATCGACCCCATGCTCGCCGTGGAGTTGAGCACGGTGCGGGTCGCCGGGAGGCCCAGGGTCACAATCACGTCTGGTCTGATGATGCCGACCTGCTCGTAGAGATAGGGCTTGCACGCCTCGGCCTCCTCAGGGGTGGGCGTCGCATTGTCCGGAGGGCGGGTTTTGAGGACGTTGCAGATGTAGACGGTTGACCTCGAAAGGCCCATCGCCTTCATCATTTTGTCGAGTAGTTCGCCCGAGCGGCCGACGAAAGGCCGGCCCGTGCGTTCTTCTTCCGCGCCCGGGGCTTCACCGATGAAGAGCAGCCGAGCACTCGGGTCACCCTCGCCAAAGACGATTCGGTCTGAGGAGGTGACGAAGTTCTTGTGGGGCGCTTCTTGCTCGTAGCGGGCCTTTAGTTCGTCGAGCAGTTGTTGTTTGCGGGCGCGGACCGGATCATCTATAAACGAGGTCGGTGCAATGGCGGCGATACCGGTGTTGGCCGCCGCAATGGCGACGGCCGGCCTGGTGTCCGCGAACGACGTGCCCGCGAACGACGTCTCCGCTGGTGTTTGGAACTGCGCCGCAGCGGTAGTCAAGATCGGCGAAGAGTCCAGCGCCGATCGCTCACGTCGCTTCACAGGCATGAAGTCCACGCCCATCAGTTCATCGGTGAGCGCTGCTTGAGCGACCAATCGTGCAATGTTTGCGTGGCTGCCGGACACTTCAGTCTCCCCGCGACGGTCGAAAAAAGTCAGCTTGCGGTCTTCGGTGTTGCGTCCGGAACGGCCGGCGCAGGAACGACGGGCTTTTCGGCCGGGGCCTCCGGTGCCTTGCCGGGCTCGGTAGCCTTTGGCTCGATCACGGGAACCGCCGCGGGTTCGGGCTGCGGGTCGCGGGGCTCCTTTTTGGCGGGCGTGCTACTCGTAGCACCCGTCCGGGCCGGGCCGGTGCCGAGCATGGGTTCAATGATGGGCAGCGCGTAGGCGGCGATGAACATTCCGATCACGAGGCCAAGAACAAGCCCACCGAGGAAGGTGGGGAACGAAAAACCCGCGCCGACCTGTTGCACGGTCGTGACGGGCGCGGGCGAGTGAGCGGCTGGAGCTTGGGTAGACATTGGCGAGTTCCTCAGCAGTCATTGATCGGGGGATGAGTGTAACCCGGCGGTGGCATGAAGCGCGTGATCGTCTTTGGAGTTGGGGACTACGCATTGCAGGATCGGGCTCAGCGTCGTGCCGCCCGTCGGGTCTGGTGCATCCATCGGCCATATTCGAGCACGGAACGGAACATCTCCGTGCGTCCCGGCCGTCCGGTTCCGAAGGCCGTACTCATCCGCCACTGCCAGTAGGCACCCCGCAGCCTGAACCCGCTGAGCGCGGCCAGCCGCAGCAGTTGCCAGAGTCCGCCCAGGTTGTCGAAAAGTCGCCCCATATGACCATGATATCGGATCGGGGCGACTTGTGATACCCTCTGTGCAATGCACCAAGAGGTTCAGCCTACCCGCCGTGAACTCCTCGCTGACTGGACTCGCTCGGCCGCGAAGTTCGCCGCCATCGGTGCCCTTGGGGTGCTGAGCGCGATCGGTATTTCTTCATCATTGCTTGGCCGACAGCCTCGGCCGGATCTGGTGGCCCGGCCGGCGACCGAGGTCAACCCCGATGAGCGGGCCGCGACCCCACGCCTTGCCGAAACCCCGCGTGCCAAGGCGGTTCCCAGCAAGCGCCAGGCGAGCGACCCAGCCGCAAGTATCTCCCAGCCGATCAACATCAATACCGCCAGTTTGAAGGAGCTTGAGACGCTCCCTGGTATTGGTCCCGCGCTCGCCGCGCGGATCATCGAAGATCGTGAACAGTTTGGGGCCTACGAGAGCGTCGAGCAACTCGACCGCGTCCGTGGGATTGGCCCCAGGCTCATGGAAAAACTCCGGCCGCTGATTCGGGTGCGATCGGTGCCGTCCGAGGCATCGGATTCGCCCGAAAATCTCACGGAAAGCGACGATGCTCCTCCGGAGCGTTAAAACGAGATGGTCACGACAGAGCCTGTCGACGTTATCGGTGCTCATGGCCGACGGTGCGCTTGTGTGAACCCGTTTTTCATTTCATAGTCAGCATAAGCGTGTCCGCGCTGAGTTCGGCGCCGCGCCAGCCATCCAAAGACCGCGCCCGCGATCCCGCCCGGTCAGTCTTTGGAGGTATGCCTTGAAGTACACGTCAATCACAGCGCGCCGCCACGAAGTTGATGGCCAGTTCGAACTCCTTGAATCACGAACCTTGTTGGCGGCGATCATCGCCAGTGAGTCCCTCCTCGATCAGTTTGGGGTCACCTCAACCTCGTCATCGCAGTCGATCCTGGCTCCGCTGGCGCAGCGATCCTTCACCTCTGATACTTCGAGCACGATATCGGCAAATGCGTCGGCGTACCGCTCGCTCATCAGCCTCGACAAGTTCGCGAGCGATTCGCGATTCGGCGCCATCACAGGGCGTGGCTTCTCGTCGGTCATCCTCGACACGGGCATCGATCTCGACCACGCGTTCTTCGGACCCGATGCCGACAAAAACGGGGTCGCAGATCGAATTGTCTACCAGTATGACTTTGCAGACAACGACGCCGATGCGTCGGATCGATCCGGGCATGGTTCCAACGTATCGAGTATTGTCGCATCGAGCGATGGCGCGTTTCCCGGCGTGGCCCCGGAATCGAACATCATCGCCCTGAAGGTCTTTGGCGATAACGGGAGCGGCAGCTTCAGCGCCATCGAGCGGGCCCTGCAGTGGGTCATCGCCAACGCGTCGAAGTACAATATCGCCAGCGTCAATCTCTCGCTTGGCGACGGCGCGAACTTTATGCGCAGCACGCAGCGATACGGCATCGGTGATGAGCTCGCCGCTCTCGCCGCTCAGCGGGTCATTGTTGTGGCCGCAGCTGGCAACTCGTTCTATGAGTATGCCGGCGAGCAGGGAGTCAGCTATCCCGCCGCGGACCCGAGCGTGATTGCGGCCGGCGCGGTCTATGCATCAGGCAGCAACGGGTTCAGCTACGGAAGCGGTGCCAAGGCCGATTCGACAGCTCCGGATCGGCTGACACCGTTTTCCCAGCGGAGCACCACGATCCAGACGATCTTCGCCCCCGGCGCACCGATGACGGGGGCGAATCAGAGCGGGGGTACCGTCACCATGCACGGCACCAGCCAGGCCTCGCCGGTTCTGGCCGGCGTCGCCACGCTCGCGCAGCAACTTGCGACCTCGATTCTGAATCGGCGACTCAGTCTGGCAGAGTTTAGAACGGTGCTGGACTCGAGCGGCGCCTCGATCGTTGACGGTGACGACGAGCAGGACAACGCCCTCAACACGGGCAGCACGTTCAAGCGGGTCGATGTGCTCGCGCTTGGCAATGCGATTATCAATCTGGTGCCGCAGACGAGTGAGGGAGACATCACGGGCGGGAGCGCCGCCCCGGTGCGGCCAAACCGCGCGCCAACGCTTTCAAACGTCCGCACGCTGGTGGGCGCTCAGAGCGGCCGCGCTGCCACGATCTCATATGAACTTCTGGCCGCCGCGGCCAATGAGATGGACGCCGACGGCAACGCCATCAGCTTCCGCCTGTCGGCCATCTCGGCCAAGGGCACGCTCGCCAAGAACGGCGTTCCGGTCGTCGCGGGCGTCACGCTCGCGGCCGGGGAATCGCTCGTGTTCACGCCCGCGGCCAACTACAAGGGCACGCTCAACGCTTTCTCGATCGTCGCGACCGATGGCCAACTGAGTTCGAAAAAGGCCATTGCGGTGGCCATCAAGGTCACCAAGCCGGCTTCGTCGGTGAGTGCGGTTCCTCTCATGCCCAAGAGCGTCGATGCGGTCGCGCCGGCGACCCGCGCGGCCGCGGCACCATCGATCGACTTTGCGGCATCGGGCTCGTTTGCCCAAACGCATGGTTCGCCGGTTCTGGCCAGTAGCGACCCCTTAGCCCCGTTCGCGGCGCTCTCGGCCTCAGGCCCCCTTCTGCGGGCGTCCTGATGCTGGCTTTGACGCCCCACGCGCGTGGTCGCGCTAACCTCAACTGGTGACAGACTCGGCCCCGCCAACATCGAATCCCTCCGCTGATTCGGCGGCGACGCGCCTGCCTTCGGCCCTGGCGGTGGTCTCTCGCTTTGTGCAACTCGGGCCGAATCGGGTTCCAGCATTGCTCGCGCACCCTGACTGGGTGACCCCCGCTCCAACGGTCATTTGGATCCACGGCCGCACCGTGAGCAAAGAGCTCGACAACGGCCGGTATCTTCGCTGGATGCGTGCCGGCATCGCGACCTGTGCGATCGATCTTCCGGGCCATGGCGAGCGATTCGACCGGGCGATGCAGGACCCCGCGAACACGCTTTTGGTGATTGCGCAGGCTGTGAGCGAGATCGACGGTGTCGTCGCCGCCCTCGGCCATCCGCAATGGGGCGGGGCCTTTGATCTTGCCCGACTTGCTCTCGGGGGCATGTCGGCCGGCGGCATGACGTCGTTACGGCGACTGTGCGATCCACATCCGTTTGTGTGTGCGAGCGTTGAGGGAACGGGCGGCAACCTCGGAATGCTGTACGGCGATCTGGCCCGGCCCGGCGCGATCACGCACCCGCCAGCGGCCATCGCCGCGATCGACCCCATGGCGCACCTTGGCACCTTTCGACCGATCCCGCTGCTCGCGTTGCACAGCGAGCTGGATCAGATCGTGCCGATTCGGTACATCCGATCGTTCATCGAATCGCTACGCGCGAAGTACGGGCCCGCGCTGGTTCATGCCCCAATCGAACTCCGTACATGGCCCGAGACAGGCGCGCCGATGGAACACAACGGCTTCGGCAGGGTCGCCAACGACGCCAAACTCGCGCAGCTTGAGTTCCTGCAGCGATACCTTTCGCCGGTCGTTCCAGCGACGAAATAGGACCAAGGACATTGTGCAGCCGGTTTTCGTCAGTGCCGTCCGCGCCAACCTCGTTTCTGGATCATCAGGGGCGGCACTTCGGATCGCGCCATCCCCCGACATGCGGCGCGGGGGGCGGGGGGGAGCCAATCCCCCAACTCGGCCCATTCGCCCCGGTTTGACATCCATTCCGTGACAAACCGGCGTGAGGTGGAAGATCGAGCACGGGGTCCGGCTTTGTCCCGAGCCGAAAGTTTGGTACACTTACGCCCATGCCGCTCCCACAGACACTCGCACTGGTAATAGCCACCTTCCTCGCTGCGCCGCCGGAACCCGGTCCCGAACCTTCAGATCCCCCGTCAACCCCGTCCACTCCGGACCCCGGCAAGCCGGATCCGGCCAAGAAGGACGCGCCTCCGAAGGACGTACTCAAGATTCCCGTGGCGTATCCGCATCCGCTGATTACGGAGATCCTGTACGCCGTTCCCAGCGGCGATGACGGCGACGCCAACAAGGACGGTACCCGCCACGCCACCGGTGATGAGTTCGTAGAGATCTTCAACCCGCACGACCGCAGCATCAACCTCCGCGGCTATTCATTGCACGATAAGAGCAAGGGCAAAAAGGGTGCGATGCAGTTCATTTTCCCCGATTGCACGCTCCGCCCGAAGCAGACGGCGGTCGTCTTCAATGGCTACCAGGCCAATATCACCGGCCCGGTGGGCGACTCGCAGCGCGAACCCGACCAGCCATCGGTGAAGTTCGCGGGGGCACTCGTCTTCAGCATGAAGAACGCCAAGGAGAATATCGGGCTCGCCAACGCCGGCGATGCGGTTATTCTGGTCGCCCCCGACGGCACCCCGGTCGAGATCGTCAAGTGGGGCAAGTTCAACGAGAAACTGACCGAGTGCCGGTTGGTCGATGAAGCCCCGCCGGTCTCCAAATGTTCGGTGCAGCGGCGCGGATTGACCGGGTCATTTTCGGCTCACACCGACATCGACGGGCTATCCTCGTCGCCGGGGAAGTTTGAGGCTTCACCCCCGGCGGCCAAGCCTGAGGCGCCCAAAGCCAAAGAACCCGCGGCCGAGCCCAAGAAGCCCGAAAAGCCGAAGAAATGACCGGGCGTTTGCGGTCTTCGGCACCTTCTGTCCCGCGGTACCAGCGAGCAACCATGGCCTGGATCAGCAAGAACTCGGCAAGCATGAAGATACCTCGTCGCAGTGAGCCCTATCTCACTGATGCGATGAAGGCCCACTTGAGCAGTGTGATGCTGCCGCGCTACGAAACGAAACAAGGTGCGCTCCTTCCCACGCTTCACCACGTGCAGGAGCACTGGGGCTGGCTTCCTTGGCAGGCGCTCGAAGAAATTGCCGGGTTTCTTGATTTGAAGCCCGCCGAGGTTTGGGACACGGCCAGCTTCTACGAGGAGTTTTGGTTGTCGCCCAAGGGGGCGCACGTCATCTCGGTCTGCCGCTCCATCACCTGTGAAGTGTGCGATCACAAGTCGATCACCGACGCGTGCAAGGTCAAGCTCGGGATTGAGCCCGGCGAGACGACCGACGATGGCAAGTTCACGCTTGTGGAACTTGAGTGTCTGGGCTTGTGCGAGATGGCACCCTGTGCCCTCATTGATCATGATGCGCACGGCCCGCTCACGGCCGCGAGCATCACCAAGCTCATTGATGATGTCGCCTCCGGCAAGGCCGGGCATCATGGCCATCACTGATGTTTGGTCCGGCCGTCGTGGCCGCTCCCGCGACCCTCATCTACAGCTCGGAGGAGCGTGACCAATGGCCGATCCGAAACGCTCGAACTCGGTGGTGACGACGGCGGGTGATCTGAACGCGACGCGCGTTTCACCCGCGCTGTTCACGCTCTCTGACATCACGGCCCATCTCGTGTGGCCGCGGCTGCTACGCGCCCCACGAATGGCCTTTTCGCCTCATCGCATCGGCCTCGTGCTGGTGGGCCTGGCGATCGTCGGCCTGCTCGATAGCGTGGGCGGCGCGATCCTCAGCCGGGGCCAGCTTGGTGGCCCGCTCAGCAATATCGCTCGCGAGTTTCTCGCCGGGCTTGACCGGCTGATTCTCGCGGCGCGGTCGCTTGATGCCGGGGCGGCGGGCAGGGAGTTAGTGGCCATTTTTACCAAGAGCGGCCTGGGCCTGATCCAGAAGCCAGGCGGCGGCCTCGATTGGGGTGCTTTCACCCTGCTCGTGTTGCTCGTGCCATTAGCGGTAAGCGTGCTTGGCGTTGTCGGCTGTGCGGTGTCCCGGTCTGTGGCGATGGAGTTTGCGCTCGCGCGCCATGCCCGGTGGACAGAACACCTTTCCTTCGCGCTGGCACGGTGGAAGGCCGTCGCGGGTGCCATCATCCTGCCCCTGGTCGCTGCCTGGGTGCTCTGCCTCGTGCTGGCCATGCTGGGCGGGCTGCTCAAGGTTGGTGTGCTGGGGGTGATCGCGGCGGCGCTACTGCCGGTGGCATTTGTGATCGCCGGCGCATGCGTGCTCGTGTTCTGTGGCGTGCTCGGCGGCTCGCTCATGATCCCGGCCTGTGTTGCGTGTGACGATGCCGATGCGTTCGATGCCGTCTCGCGGACGTACGCATTTGTGTACGCTCAACCGCTGCGATTGATCCTGTACGTCATCATCTCGACGATTGCCGCACTCGGTGGGGTGTTTGTAGTAGGCATGCTGGTCTCGGGAATTTTGGCGCTCATCGAGCGCTGCACCGGTGTCCCGGTCGGATCTTCGAACGTTCCCGAATCGGTTTCGCAGCTCGGTGCAAATGCACAAGCGATTACACGGTTCTGGGCGGGCGTGCTGACCTTGGGGGTCGCGTCTTACGCTCTCGCCAGCGCCTTCGCGGCCGGAACGCTTGTGTATCTCGCTCTCCGCCGAACTGTTGACGGCCAGGACGAAGAGCAGCTCGCGCTCGCCGGGGCAAACTAAGCAGCGGTGGCCGCTGGCCCGCCCGGCAGCAATTCAGAGAATCACTTGTTAACTGATCTTGGTCATTCCGCCCATATACGGACGGAGGACCTCGGGGATGTTGACCGTCCCGTCACTCTGCTGGTGAATCTCAAGCACCGGGATCATGAGCCGTGGGCTGGCACCGACGGTGTTGTTCAGCGAGTGACAGAACGTGGTGCCGCCCTTGCTTCCCGCGGCCTTGTACCGCATATTCAGGCGGCGGCATTGGAAGTCGTAGAGCCGCGACGCAGAGTGGGTTTCACCAAACCCGCCGCTGGGAACGCCGTCCTTGTCCACCTCGCCGCGCCCCGGCATCCAGCACTCCACGTCGATCATGTCGGCATTCTTGGGGCCAAGGTCGCCCGTACAGCACTGCAGCAGCCGATACGGCAACTCGAGCGACTGCAAGAGCGCTTCAACGAATCCGAGCATCTGCTTGTGCCATTCGCGGCTTTCAGCCTCGTCGGCGCGGCAGATCACCACCTGCTCGACCTTATCGAACTGGTGGATGCGGTAGAGCCCCGCTGTGTCCTTGCCGGCCGCTCCGGCTTCGCGTCGGAAGCAGGTGCTGACGGTCACGTACTTCAGCGGCAGCTGCGCCTCGTCGAGAATCTCGTCTTGATGCACGCCCATCAGGCCGACCTCGCCGGTGCCTGTCAGATACAAATCGTGAGTGCCGCCGCGGCTTGATTCGGCGATGTGATACGCCTGCTCGCGTCCGGTCGGGAAGAATCCCGTTCCCACCATGCATTCCTCGCGGACCAAGACCGGCACGCTCATCGGGGTGAAGCCATTCTTATGCACCATGAAGTCAAAGACGTAGCGGAGCAGGGCCTGGTGCAGCAGCATACCCGCCCCTGTGAGCACATACGACCGCGACCCCGCCATCTTGACGCCACGAGGAAAATCGGCGAGCTTGAGATCGCGGACGAGCTCGATGTGCGTTCGTGGGCGGAAGCCCTTGTTGGCCTCAAACGACTTGGCGAGATCAAAGCTGTTCGAGCTCCACATGCGGACCTGCACGTTGTCATCTGCGCTAGAACCAACTGGCACGTCGCTATCGGGCGGAAGGGGGACCGAGAGCAGGAGCGATGCGAGGTTCGGCTCGATGCGTTGGGCGATAGCCTCGAGCTCAGCAATCTGCTCCTTGAGGGCCGCTGGTTTCTCGAGCAGTTCGGCCAGTTGGGCTTCGAGCGCGGGCTTTTCAGCGGGGTTGGCCTTGGCCATCGAGCCCTTGAGTTTGCCGATGAGCGGGCCAGATTCCTTCTCAAGCCGCCGCTGTTCGGCCCGAAGGTTCTCGCGCCGTGCCGTGGCCTCGCGGAGGTCCTCGTCGAGGCGGAGGATTTGCTCGAACTGGACCTCAATGCCCTTCTTGGCCGCGCCGTCCTTGAACTTCTGGGGATTTTCGCGCAGTGCTTTGAGATCGATCATGGGAGCGGAGGGTACGGGAGGTGAGTGGGGGTGGCAAAGGGGCCACGGAGTTGTTTGGATTTTGATGAATCCCGCCGGACTTCCGATCGGCTTACCACTGGTATGCCCCCTGAGCAAACGGTGGGATCACACTGCTTGTCGAACGGGGTGACATCGCCTCGGTCGCAGGTTCGATCCGCGCGAGGTGAACTGGTTTCCGGCATGAGGGGTAAGCGAGGCCGAACCTGATCAAACAAAAAACCCCGGACCTGCGTCCGGGGTTTTTCATGTGCGTCAATCTACGAACGCTGGCTCATACGAACGCTGGCTCAATAATCCATGTCGTCCATGCCGCCGCCGGCCGGGGCCTTCGACTTCTTTTCCTTGATATCCGTGACGGCCGCATCGGTCGTCAGGAGCAGACCGGCGATGCTGGCCGCATTCTGCAGCGCCACGCGCTCAACCTTGGTCGGAACGATGACGCCCATCTTCATGAGGTCGCCGTACTCGTGGGTGAGGGCGTTGAAGCCGAACGCCAAATCGTTCGACTCCTCAACCTTGCTGAGGATGATCGAGCCGTCGAGGCCGCAGTTAGCCGCGATCTGCTTGATCGGATAAACCACGGCGCGGAACACGATGTCCATGCCGATTCGCTCGTCACCCTTGGCGCTCTTCTTGAGCTTGTCGATGACCTTGCGAGCCTTGAGAACGGCCACGCCGCCGCCGGGCAGAATGCCCTCTTCAACGGCCGCACGGCTGGCGTGCAGGGCGTCTTCGACGCGGGCCTTCTTCTCCTTCATCTCGACCTCGGTCGCCGCGCCCACGTTGATCTGGGCAACGCCGCCGGCGAGCTTGGCGAGTCGCTCTTCGAGCTTCTCGCGGTCGTAGTCGCTGGTGGTCACTTCGATCTGGTGGCGGATCTGGTCGATGCGACCCTTGATTTCGGCCGCCTTGCCGGCACCCTCAACGATCGTGCAGTTGTCCTTGTCAACGGTGACCTTGGCGGCCCGGCCAAGGTCAGCGAGTTCGACCTTCGAGAGCTCGATGCCGAGCTCTTCCATGATCGCCTTGCCGCCGGTGAGGGTCGCGATATCGCCGAGCATTTCCTTCCGGCGATCACCGAAGCCCGGGGCCTTGACGGCGCAGATCTTCAGGATGCCGCGGAGCTTGTTGACGACGAGAGTCGCAAGGGCCTCACCCTCGATATCCTCGGCGATGATGAGGAGCGAAGCGCCTGACTCGGCGATCTTGCCGAGCAGATCAAGCATGTCTTTGGCGCTGCCGACCTTCTTCTCGAAGACGAGGATGTACGGCTTCTCAAGCACGCACTCCATAGTGGTCGTGTTGGTTACAAAGTGGGGGCTCAGGAAGCCCTTGTCAAACTGCATGCCTTCCAGCAGCTCAACCTCGGTCGTGAGCGACTTGCCCTCTTCGACGGTGATAACACCGTCCTTGCCGACCTTGTCCATGGCCTGCGCGATGATTTTGCCGATCTCACTGTCCTGGTTGGCCGAGCAGGTGCCGACCTGGGCGATTTCCTTGCTGTCCTTCACGGGGCGCGAGAGCTTGACCAGCTCGTCAACCATGGCCGCCACGGCCATATCGATGCCGCGCTTCACCTCGTTGGGGTTAGCGCCGGCGGTGATGTTCTTGAGACCCTCGGTGAAGATGGCCTCGGCGTAGATCGTCGCCGTGGTGGTGCCGTCACCCGCGTCTTTGCTGGTCTTGGAAGCCACTTCTTTCACGAGCTGCGCACCCATGTTTTCGAGCGGGTCCGCGATCTCGATTTCCTTCGCGACAGTCACGCCGTCCTTGGTGACCGTGGGGGCGCCGAACGACTTCTGCAGGACCACGACACGGCCCGAGGGGCCGAGCGTGACCTTCACAGCGCGGGCGAGCTTGCGCACGCCATTCAGGATTTTTTCACGAGCGTCGGTATCAAAGGTGATCTGTTTGGCTGACATGGATTGGATTCCTTGGTGTGCCCGTAGGGAGGGTCGTTCCCCGGAGCACGGAGTTCAGGGTCTTAGGTAAGTGCGAAAAAGTCGAGTCAGTATCCCGCATACTCATGCGGGTACAAATGCAGGCTTGGTCGGCGATCAGCCCTCGATGACGGCGAGAACTTCGTCCTCGCTCATCACGAGCACTTCCTTGCCGTCGATTTTGATCTCGGTGCCGGCGTAAGAGGAAAAGAGGACCTTGTCCCCCTTCTTCAAAGTGAGGGGAATCAACTCGCCCGTCTCGGTGTTGAGCGAACCCGTGCCCACAGCCTGCACGATGCCGATCTTCGGAGTCTCTTTGGCCTTCTCGGGCAGGATGATGCCGGCCGCGGTCTTCGACTGAGCTTCCTCGCGTCGAACGAGGATTTTGTCGTGGAGCGGGCGGAATGAGGCGGTGGTCGATGATGTGTTCTTAGCCATTGATGACTCGCTTACCAGGAAACAAAGACAATCGTGACCCGGAACGATCCCGGGACGCGTGAGGAAACTCAGGTACACAATCCAGAACCGGGTGCGGACCCCGGCCCGAAGCCGGTGGGCCACTTGTTGTCGTAAAACTTGCCGACGCAGCGACGCAGGATGTCGAGCATCATCTCGATCTCGGCCGCAGAGCGGTCAACTACCGCAAAGGCACCGCACCGGAGCGCGGCGTGCATGCATCGCGCCCCGTCGCGGTGGGTACGGGGGCTCTGCACCACCACTGTGGGCGGAGGGCTGGGCATTCGGCTCAGGAGTTCAAGAATGCGCGTCCCACCCTCTTCCGCCGCGGGATCGGGCCCCAGCGCACTCGGCGACGAAGCGGGACCAGAGGCATCATTGAGAGGAATACCCAGATCGACGATCGCGATGTGAATGGTTGCCGACCGAATGACGCGTTCGGCCTCGCGGGCGCTTGACGCCCGCATGGACTGAATGCCCATCGGCTCGAGCAGCCGCGGCAGCCGATCAGCCCATGAATCTGCTCGCCAAGAGCCGTATGAAAGGAGCAGGTTGAGCCGGTTGGGTCCACAACCAGCGTCGCCGGGTTTGTGGCCTGCCTGGCTTTCCAAATCGCTCCCGGCGCGCACATCGCCATTACCGCCGTCCGAGGCGTGCCCGGCGGGATGAAGAGCGTTGGGTTGGTGGCGTGCAAAGAACATGACGTACTTCTCAGGTGGCAACCACCGTGCCGAACCGGTCCGAGGCGACTCGGTACAAAGTCGGTGTTTGGAAGGGTATTGGATGGATCGTGAGGCCCTCCACATGTGTGCTTGCAGCGAATCTAAGCGGATCGCGGTGTGAACAGGTGCCGAAATGGCAGAGTGTTGAGAACCGGTTTCCGATGCGACGCGTCCCCTCCGCCGCCCCGCAGTTCCCGGACGACCCCTGCCGAGCATGCCGCTTGCGCCGTGTTGGGAAGATCGGGTGTTGGCCGGGCTCGATTGGCGGCGTTCAGCATGCCACGGCGGGAGACGATGAATCCAAGACGGTGCCCCGCCGCTTGGTGAGTAGGGGGCCGGCGGAGGCTCGCACCATGCTCGGACTGGACCGATTTAAGTCGATGAAGTCGGGGCTGATGACCAGCAACGGCTATCCCATCGCCATCGACTTCGGTACCGCCGCGCTTAAAGTGCTCCAGATTGGCCCCGGCGATCTTCCAATGCTGTTGGCCGCGGCATGTCTGCCGACCCCCGAAGCACTCCTTGGTGATGCGGTCAAGCGTCTGGCCTTCCAAATCGAGCAGCTCCCAAACCTCATCCGTAAAGCTGGTTTCAAGGGCAAGCGGGCAGTGTGTTCCATGCCGGCCGGGCAAACCTTCTGCAAGCACTTGCAGATCACCCACACAGACGGCATCAGCACCATCGACCTCGTCAAGATGACCGTGGCCCAGCAACTGGGCTGCAACTCCGATGCACTGGTATGCCGCATGCTTGAGGTTGGCGCAGCAGGTGCCCCCGGGCAAATGGAAGTTATCGGCCTGGCAGCGTCAAGGGCCACCGTCGCGCGGCTAATGGACGCCATCCGCTCATGCAAACTTGAGCCGGTCGGCATGCACCCCGAGTGCGCCGCCGTGGTGAAGTGCTTCGATCACATCACCAAGCGAGCTGGCGACGAGCATCTCGTCACGCTGTATCTCGATATCGGCCTCGGCTGCACCCGGGTCATCATCGCCAACGGTGTGCGACCAGTTTTCGCCAAGACTATCTTGCTTGGTGGCCGATTCCTCGATCAAACCATCGCCAAGCAGGCGAAGGTGGACTTGGCAGAAGCCCGCAAAATCCGGCTTGGACTGCTCAACCTCTGCGCGCCCCAACCTGGGAAGGGCGGACCCACCCCGGTGATCAGCGAAGATGCCCCCGCGCCCGACGGCGGAATGGCAGTATTGAACGCTGCCATGGCCGCGCACGCCAAGCAGATCGCGCCGCTCGAGAAGGCTGCCGAGATCGCCAAAGTGCTCTCACCCGAGATCGACCGGCGCTCAGGACCCGAGCAGCCACCGATGGCGGGCGATGCAGCGGGCCTCGCGCTTCCGAGCAATCGGCGCACCCCGGCCAAACAGGGATACGCCGCCTACGACCTCGGCCAATATCCGCCGCCGCCCGAGGGCGTGTGCCTGCGCGAAGCGCTTGACATTCTGACCGACGAAATCCGCATGTGCCTGCGATATCACGAAGGGCTCTTTCCCGGTAAGCGCATGGGGCGGATCATCTTCGTTGGCGGCGAGGCACGCCATATGGCGCTCTGCCAGCACATCGCTAAAGCGCTCAAGGCGCCGGCGCATGTAGCGGATCCGTTGGCGCGGCTTGGCCGCGACGGCCACGAGCAACTGACCGGAGTTGAGTTCTCTCAGACCCAGCCGGGCTGGGCGGTGCCGGTCGGGTTGTGTCTTCTCCCGACGGACCTGTAAGCGTCAGTTCGAGTCGGTCAGTGCTTGGCGGACGGGAACACCCGAGTGCGAGGAGTTTGATCATGCTTGGTATGAAGCGTAAGGACAGTGACAATCCCTACTCCGGCCCAGGCGGTTCAAACCCGCAGGGAGCGACCAGCTTCCTTCCGGAGGACTACCTGCAGCGAAAGTGGGAGAGCCGGGCCAACACGATCAGCCTGCTGTTGTTTGGCGTGGTGCTGTTCGGGGTTGTCGGCGCGTTCTTCGTCACCAATCGGGCATGGAACACGGTTCGCAGCCAGCAGCGGGAGATCAACGCCGAGTACACCGAGCAGACCAAGAAGATCGAGCAGCTCAAGGTGCTCGAGCAGCAGAAACTGGAAATGCTCGACAAGGCGGAAGTGACCACGGCGCTCATCGAGCGCGTACCCCGGTCAATCCTGCTCGCCGAGCTGATCAACCGGATGCCCGATCGGCTCACGCTCACTGATGTCGAAATCAAGAGCAAGCGCATCGTCGAGGCACCGACCGTCGCCAAGACCGGACCGAAATCGATCGGCAAGGGGCCGGCGAAGCCCGGCACCGCCCCCGCGAAGGACGAAGCCCCGAAGATCGTAAAGCCCCCCAGGATCGAGTACTCAATCTCGCTCATCGGCCTCGCCACAACCGACGAAGCGGTGGCCGACTATCTCTCCGCGTTGAAGGACTGTGAACTCCTTGAACGCGTGGATCACGTGCTCAGCCAGGCTTCCATCGTCAACTCGACGACCATGCGCAAGTTCCGACTCGAGGCCCAAATCCGCCCCGATGCCGATGCTCGCAAGATCGCACCCCTGAAAGTGACCCGAAAGGACGAGCCGGGCCAAGTGGCCGGAGGGTTGGATCAGCCGATTTCGGTCTTTGACCCGATGGACCCGACCACCCCGCGACCCGCGGAAGTGCCTCCGATCGGCGTGCCGCGGTAATCGTCCGTGCCGGAAGTGATCGAACGAGTGCTGTTTGGTGGTTTGATTCGAAGGAGCAGTCAATGCAGTTCGGGATCAGGCAGTTCATTTTCCTCGGCGTGCTGCTGGCAGTGCCGCTGACAAGTTACTTCATGGTGTTCAAGCCGCAGAACCGCGAGATCGCCAAGGCCAAAACCGAGATCGACCTCAAACGGGCGATGCTCGAAAAACTGCGCATGCAGACGGCGATGACGACCGACCTCGAGAAGGCCAACCTCGAGATGCGTGACGCCATCGGGGCGATCGAGGCCAAACTGCCGTCGACTAAGGAGGTCGACAACGTGCTCCGCGAGGTTGCTCAGATCGCCGCCAAGCACAACCTCGAAATGCCAACGTTCAAAAAAGTCGACAAGAGCCTCGCCGCGGGCCGCGCTCAGGAACAGCCCCTCGAGGTCGAACTCGTCGGTAACTTTGACGGGTTCTACAAGTTCCTGCTTGACCTTGAAAAGTTCCCGCGCATCACCCGTGTGCCCGACCTGAAACTGGTCCGCGGTGACAAAGGTGATGGCGAGCTCAAGGCGAACTTCACGCTCAGCATTTATTATCAGGGAAGTACTCTCGCGACCGTCCCTACCGAAGGGGGTGACAAATGAGTCAACCCAGCAAAGGTCCGAATCAAGCCGGACTGGCGCCCCTCGATGGCAGCGTGGCCGGTCTTGACAGCGCGGCCACAGAAGCAGCACCCTCGGCCGCTCAAGTTGACCCGACGATTGGCGGGATCGACCTCGGCTCGGGCGCACGCCTTCCGCGGGTGTCGTCGAGCACGATCATGGTCATCGGCGTTGTTCTCATCGCCACCGGCGTGCTGTGGGGCATGCGCTATGTCGGCCTTGGCGCCGGTCAGGCCATCGCCTCGCCGCCTATCGACAAGGACCTTGAGAAGTTCGCCGCGTCCAACAGGGTGGATCATCGCAAGATGCTCGCTGACCTGCAGGCAAGCCGCGTCGAGATGCAGGTCGATGAAAGCAATGTGAAGAAGAATCCGTTCCGACTCAACGGGCCGGTCGCGGCCGTCCCCGTTGCCTTCGAGGACACTTCGGCACGACTCTCCGCCGAGGCGGCCCGCCAGGAAGCAGAGCGCAAGGCCCGCGAGCGAGCTGACCTCCTCGGCAAGATGGAGAACGTGAAGCAGAATCTCCGACTCAACGGAGTCATCACCGGGTCGGTTCCGGCGGCGAGAATCAACGGTCGTGTCTATCGCGAGCACGACCTGATCAGCGGCATCTTCACTCTGACCAAGGTCTTTGACCGCGCCATCGAGATGGAGTTTGAAGGTCGCACCTACCGCGTTGAGCTCGCCGGCGGTGAAGGACTCGAAGGCAACGGAGAGCCAACCGGCGATCCCACCGGCCCTCGCCCAACCGACCCGCAGTAGAGCGCGCACCGAACGTTTCGAAGTCGCAGCAGTAGTTCGAACTCAACAGAACACCACCGGCCCCTGACCGGGAAGACCACGACGGAGTGACCATGGGCAAGTTTGACCTGGATGACATCCTGAACCAGCTCGGCGAGGTCAACAGCGAACTTGCCCGCGCCGCCGCGGAAGGCGCGGCCGAGGCGATCGCCCAAAAGGCTTCGATGCAGAAGGCGGCAGCCAAAGAGTCCTTAGCGGGGCTGGCTGCTGCGCCCGCCGGTGCCTCGAACAAGAAGAAGAAACACAGCCTCGATGAACGAGCGCACTCGTTCTCGTCGCTCCCGGCCGTCCCTTCCGGGCAGCGATCGTTCAACCGCAACATCGTCGTCGAGAACGATCCTGCGGTGTCTATGGTGCTGCCGCCGCCACCCAAGCCGGAGCTGGTTGTTGGCAAATCGCTCGCAGAGGTGTACAAGCCCGATGGTCCGCAGGACGCGAGCCAGGTCGCTGAACTTGCCGAGTTGCTCGTCGATCGCGGCGCGTGCACGCCACAGCAAGTGGCCACCGCGCAGACCATCATTCGCCAGACTCCCGGTCGCGGGCTCGTCGAGGTGCTCCTTGAACAAGGCGCGGCCGAAGCCAAGATTCAAGAGTGTGTTGCTGAACTCGAAGGCCTTCCGTTCGAGCACGTGGACCTCTCCAAAGGCCTCGACGGCGGATTCGACGGCGGCATGATTCAGCGGCTCACCGTCGAGTTCTGCAAGGAGCAGTTGCTGGTGCCGCTCCGCACCGAGGGCACCCGTGCAGTGCTGGGCGTCGTCCGCCCCGGCAACGTATTTCTCTTTGACGATGTTCGCAAACGGCTGGGTGTCCCCGGCATTAAACTTGTGATCATCACTGCCTTCGAGGCCAAGGGAGCGCTCGAGATCGCCGGTGGTGGTCAGCAGGAGCCCGGCGTTGATATGACCGAGTTGCTCGCGGCCGTCAAAGAAAGCGATGTCACGGTCGACAAGGGCCAGCAGCAGGAAGTGGATCTCGAAAAGGAAGCAGCCGAGTCGCCGGTCATCAAGTTCGTCAATGCGATCATCCAACAGGCCGTCAAAGACGGCGCGAGCGATATCCACATCGAGCCCGCCGAGAAGAAGCTCAAGGTGCGATTCCGTATCGACGGCGAACTCTTCGAGAGCATGCAACCACCCGCGAGCATGTCGGCTGCCATCACCTCGCGCATCAAGATCATGGCGAATCTCGATATCAGCGAGCGCCGTTTGCCGCAGGATGGTCGAATCCGCGCGCACGTGCAGGGTCGCAAGCTCGACCTTCGCGTCTCGACCCTTCCCAACGGTCACGGCGAGAAGACCGTCATGCGTATTCTCGACACCAAGTCGATCAACGTGAAGCTTGAGGACCTCGGCTTCGACGAAGATACGCTCAACGTCTGGCGCGGGCTCGTTGATGCGCCGCACGGGGTCGTGCTCGTCACCGGTCCGACCGGGTCAGGTAAGACGACCACCCTCTATGCATCGCTCAAGCAGATCGACAAGAACTCAATGAACGTCTGCACCGTTGAGGACCCGGTTGAGTATCACCTTGACGGCATTACCCAGACGCAGACTCACGACAAGATCGGTATGTCGTTCGCCAAGGCGCTCAAGGCCCTGCTCCGCCAGGACCCCGACGTTATCATGGTTGGTGAAATTCGTGACCACGAGACCGCCCTGACGGCCGTTCAAGCATCGCTTACCGGTCACCTCGTGCTCAGCACACTGCACACCAACGACGCCCCGGGCAGTATTACCCGACTCATCAACATCGGTCTTGAGCCATTCCTCATCGGTGCCGCGCTCAACGGCGTTCTCGCGCAGCGACTCATCCGCAAACTCTGCACCCACTGCAAAATCGAGAGCTCGCCGACCGAGGAGATGCAGGAGTTTCTCCGCATGCAGGGGCTGAGCGCTGAGAAGTCGTGGGGACCAAAGGGCTGCGACCACTGCCGCAACACCGGCTACAAAGGTCGCGTGGGTATTTACGAGCTTCTGACCGTCGACGATCAGCTTCGTGACGTGATCGCCCGCAACCCCAACGTGGCCGAGTTGCGACGGCTCTGTCTTGAGCGCGGCATGGTGACGCTTCGCGTCGACGGCCTGCGCAAAGCCTCGCGGGGCATCACGAGCGTCGAAGAAGTGCTGCGCGTGACAGAGGCATCGCACTAAAGGCGATGTTCCTTCGGAGATCGCTGGATCTATGTCCCATCTCGTCGGTCGGCTGCTTCAAAGCGCCCGGCTGCTTCAGAGCGGCCGCAGCCCCTGGAACGGTGCGCGAGGAATCTTGATATAGGGCAGCCGGAGCGTTCCCGGCCCAGTCAGGACAAAGAAGTCAGCCCGCCTGGGGCTTCCGGGGAACGCCGCCGTTCCAAACTGCTGGAAGTCTTGCCCGGCCAGTCCGGCTCGGAATCCGCCCGCGCCGGCGAAGGCGACCGTGTCGTCTTGTTCGATTCCGTCGCCGGAGATGCCAATCCCGCCCACCAGCACCCCGTTCTTGTAGAGCGGCACGCCCCCGGGGAAGATCTGCAGACCATTGGCGAGCGTGCGGGCAGGCAGGCCGTTTGGTGCAGCCACATCAGGCGAACCCACCGTCACCCGGCCTGGAACACCGGCGAGCGGACCCGTCGCCAGCGGTCGGTTGCCGGTGCGGTTCGTACCGAACGTCGCAAGATTGACCGCCTCGGTCGGGCCGCCACCCGGACCATACGTCAGCAAGTACGTGACGATGTTCGTCATGATCAGATCGGTCTGGATGCCGGTGTTGAACACGCTGAATCGGTTGCTGGCTCCGCCGGTCGTTGCCGCCGGGAGCAGGCCGAAGGTTGACAGCGGCCCAACCGGCGACGCCCCGTTTCGGCGATTGGGGATTCCATCGGGAAGATTTTCTCGGGAGATGGCACCGATCGTCCGTTCGGCAATCGCCACTGAACCGTCGAGCAGCAAACCCTGAGCCGCGGCGGCCGTTGCGTATTTCTGATACGGCCCGACGCCGACGCCCGCACCGTCAGCATCAAAGAGCTGGGCAAAGGTCGTCGTGCCGTCGGCCTCAAGCCCGGCCAGGATCGAGGCACAGTCGGCCCGGCTGAAGAAGAGAGCGCTTCGGCCCTTCTGAAGCGAGACGTCCGCCCCGAAGACCGGCGCGTCCGGGGAACGGTAAAAGCCAATCAGGTTGCCGTCAAAGTCGACGACCGAAACGTTCACTTGGCAGCGAAGCGGCGTGTCGCGACGGATCATGGCGCGCAGTCGGTTGCACACCTCGTGTGCGTTGGCGAGAATCACCTGCACATCGGTAGCCGTCAGATTCTGTCCGCCATTGGCGACACCGGCGAACGTCTGCAGCACGCCCGCCGCAGAATAGCCGGGAAACGTCTCACCATTCTGAATGCCCGGCTGCTCGGGATAGAAGTCATAGACCTCGCCGGTAACCGGGTTGGACAGCGGCGTAGTGATGAACTGCGTCGCACCACCAGCCGCGGGGGCAGCGATGATCTGCAAGCGTCCCGCTCCCGCTTCATCAGTGAAAAATGTCGGGTTCACAGCCAGAACAGGAGCGACAGCGTCCCTTGTATAGGCGTAAGGGAACCGAATCCCGGCCACCAGGATTCTGTCAGCGCGCACGTTCCTCGGTGGTGTAAAGCCAGCCTGACCGGCGAGAGCGATCTTCTCTTCGTTGCTCGCGGTGCCCCTGGTCTTGATGGTATCGATGCCGTAGGTGCCGCTGGCGGCGGTCCGGGTGTCATTGGTTTCGACACCGACGCCGCCGACGCAAACCGGGAATCCGTCAACGCCGACCTTGTAGAGGGGCAATCCGCCGGAATCGGCCGAAAGCCCGAGTGGCAGACGGTTGAGATCGCTTGTGGGAAGTGAGGAGAGCTGAACACCAAAGAGCGGGCCGCTGGGCTGCAGCCGGGCCTTGGGCGGAAACTGGCTCTGCACGATAAACGCAGCCGTCCGCGTCGTGAACGCGTTGCCCGCCGTCGAGAGGAAAGCGGCCGTTCCGGCCTTACTGGTCGCCGTAATCGACGTCGCCACGCTGGCCCCACGGCTGGCAGGTAGAATCAAATAGTCTGCCGGCGGCACGCCCACAGCCAAAGAGTCGGCCGGGAAGTTGATATCGTTCACGAACCCGCCTTCGAGATCGCCGACGCCCCCTCCAAACACGACCGACGTGAACGGAACAGTTCGGCCCGCCGCGGCACCGACAGTATTGGTCATGCGGATGCAGCCGAGGACGTTGCCCTCCTGATCCACCACCGAGATCGTCGCGTTGATTCCACCAGTGACCACCGTATCGGCGCGAGCAATCGCCTGACGCAGGATGGTTTCGACTTCGGTCTGGGTGAGCTGCGCGTGGGCACCGGCGCACATCGTCAGCAGGGCGATCGATGCCGAGGTAGCCATCCGAGTGAACGAAACGCGAGCGGGGGATGCCATGAAAAAACTCCGGATGCCAGGGCGCAGAGCCACCCCGGGAAGACTCCGTGCATCTTCGCACATTTCAAGGCGTTTGTCCACTGTCCCCCAAAACCGAAATGTTGTCCACTATTTGCTCATTCACACTTGCGGCCCCGGAGGGATTTCTGGTACATTCCGCGTGGCGAACCTCTTTGGAGGGGCTATTTGGCAATCCGTCGGTCCGAGCGAGCTGAAATCCATGTCCACGACTATTAAATTTGAGGACCGCTCGACGAGGTCCAGGTCGCTTCGAACTCTCGCGATCGCCCTATTCGCGGGAACCACGCTCCTGCTGAGCAGCCATCCGTCCATGGCGCTGCACGTTCGGACTGATGATCCGCCGGCCGAGGAGAAGAAGCCCACCCGCCGACGCGCTGCGGAGGAGCCGCCCAAGACCGAGGAAACCAAGGCTGACGGTGCCAAGGCCGCCGAAGGAGACGGGGCCAAGAGCCAGGAACCAGCCTCGGCCCTCCTCCCATCCGACACGATAAACCCCCCAGCGGGCGAGACCGATCCACTGGGATTTGCGGGTGCAAGCCCATTTGGCCCCCGCCGCTCCGGCGCGCTCGATGCCGTGCCCATTCCCGACCGCTGGCGCATCGGCTGGCCAACGTGGGACCGATACAACCGGCGTGCCGCCGGCGACTCGCTCCTCATGAACTCGGTGGGGGGCGATAGCCCATTCACGCCCGGCGATCCGCTGAATCCTTACGACCGAAACGTTCTCAAGGGTGACTATCCGATTATCGGGAACGAGTACTTTTTGAACCTGTCGGTGATTTCTGACTCGTTCTTCCAGACCCGAAAGAATCCGACGCCCTCGGGCAACTCGTCACAGAACCCCGGCTCGTTCGATACATTCCGCGACGGTCGTCAATCAGTCTTTAACCAGAACCTCATCGTTGACGTCACTTTCACTAAGGGATATACCTCATATCGCCCGCCGGACTATGTGATCAAGGTCACCCCGGTCTTCAATCTCAACTACGCCCGCGTTTTTGAGAACGCTGTCAACATCTCGCCCACCCGTGGCGACGAGCGATACGACTCGTTCACCGCCCTCCAGGAAGCGTTTATCGACCTGCATCTCGGTGATACGAGTGAGTGGTTCGATGTCCTGACTCTCAAGGTCGGCCGCCAACTGTTCGTTTCTGATTTCCGGGGCTTTGTCTACAGCAACGTGACGGATGGCATCCGCCTCACGATGAACGCTGAAGCCAACCGAATTCAGGCCAACTTGGCCGCGTTTATCGAACCCGAAAAGGACACCAATAGCGGACTCAATGAACTGAACTGGCGCGACCAGCAGATCCTTGTCGCCAACTGCTTCATCCAGGACTTTATGGGCCTGCTCGGATACACCGTCGAAGGCTCGTTCCTCTGGAACCACGACCGCTCAAACGAGCGCGTCGACGGCAACGGTTTCGTGGTTCGGCCCGACCTGATCGGTTCCGCAGAAGTTCGTGACCTCGATGTGTTCTATCTTGGTCTCACCTCCGACGGTCATATAGGGCGCGTAAATGTCGATTCGGCGCTCTACTACGCCTTCGGCAATGATCAGCTCAACCCCATCGCGGGCAGTCAGCAGTCGATCTCGGCGTTCCTGGGTGCACTCGAACTCTCCGTGGACTTCGATTGGCTGCGACCCAAGATCTCTTTCCTCTATGCCAGCGGCGACGGCGACCCGAAAGACGGAGTCGCCGAGGGCTTTGACAGCATCATCGATGACCCGGTCTTCGCCGGCGGGGCCGGCTCGTTCTATCAGAATCAGGGCCTGCGTATCTTCGGCGTTGGTCTCAACCAGGGCCGTTCGTTCCTCAACTCGCTGCGCTCAAGCAAGATCGAAGGCCAGTCGAACTTCGTCAACCCGGGCTCAATGGTCTTCAACGCTGGTCTGGATGCCGAAGTGACCCCGACCTTCCGCACATCACTCAACGCCAACGCCATCTACTTTGTTGACACGTCATCGCTCTCGTTTGTGCTTAACCAGCAGGGCATCCATCACGAGGTCGGCTACGAGATTAACCTCACCGAGCAGTGGCGTCCGTTCCTCAACAACAACGTCATCATCTCGGCGGGTCAGTCGGTCTTCTTCCCCGGGGAGGGCTTCAACGACATCTACGGCGACAACAAAACGCTGTATCAGTTCTTCGCGGCCGTCACGCTCACGTATTGAGCTTTCGTGCGATCTGCCGGCTTGGCCGGCTGTTTGCGGTTGATCTTTGATTTCTGTCAGTCCTGCCCGAGGGGTTCTTCGATATGTTTGCCACTATTTCCAAGCACAAGAAAGCCGTTACGCTTGCCCTCATCGCCGGCAGCGCAGCACTTTGGCTTCTCGCCTGCGAGCACGAGCACCAGTGGCGCGGCGGTCACCGCCGAAGCAACGAAGAGATCGCCGAGCTGGCCGACCCTGAAAAGGCGCGCGAGGTGCTCATGGGCATGATGAGCGCCGCGCCCGAGCGGGCCAAGAAGAAGTTCAGCGTGGCCATCAAGGAATCCGAGGGCTGCATCTCCTGCCACGGCATGACCGACGACTTTGACATGCACGCAACGGCATCATTTGCGGGCGTTGGCTGCATTGATTGCCACGGCGGCAACGGCGCGGCAATGAACACAATGGCCGACGTGATCCGCGTGCCCCAGAAGAACCGGCGCGGCGAGCCGCTCAAAGACGAGGAAGGTAACGAGATCGTCACCTTTAGCGGCGGCCGACCCGGCGCGCCCGGTGCCCCGATCACCGACGAGGCCTACTTGGCCGCCATGAAGGCGGCCCACGTGCAGCCCGAGCACCCCGAGGCCTGGTACGGCGTATCGCTCAACGAGCGAACCCGCAAGTTCGGCGAGCACTCCCATGAGGACCCGACCAAGCTTCACGGTTCGCGCAATCCCGAGAACACCTACGCGCTCCTCAACGACGAATCTCCGGCATTCATCCGCTTCATCAACCCCGGCGATCTTCGCATCGCCGATATGGCCTGCGGCTCATGCCACAACGACAAGTTCGGCAGCCACGTTGACCGCGTGAAACACTCGATGATGGCCCACGGCGCCCAGTTGTGGGGTGCCGTGCTCTACAACAACGGCAGCGTGCCCGAGAAGCGTTACCGCTTCGGTGAGTCGTACTCGCCCTTTGGTCTTCCCCAGCGCATGCAGGGCGTAGTGATGGACTACGTCGACGGCACGCCGACGAAGGTCTATCGCAATCCACGGGAGG
>Ga0209181_10001265_pt1 | contig 44902 bp, 30 predicted proteins | sample MAT05_FD_187208 | JGI IMG/M metagenome (GOLD analysis project Ga0209181, IMG submission 187208) | Freshwater microbial communities from Lake Fryxell liftoff mats and glacier meltwater in Antarctica - MAT-05 (SPAdes) (version 2) | ecosystem: Environmental > Aquatic > Freshwater > Ice > Liftoff... | reverse complement strand
TTGCCAATAATAGACGGATGAAGCTCGTACTTTAATGATAAAGCTGAAATTGTTTCTCGTTCCTTGATAGCATCAATAGATACCCTGGCCTTAAATGCTACCGTAAATTTTCTTCTGGTTTGTTTCATTTTTTACTGGTTTAAAATTAGTGATTTTATCTCTTAACCAGTGGCTCGATTTTTGGGGAGTATTATATAGTCAGGTAACAAAATATTATTTTTTTCTTTTAAAACCACTAATTCATCATAGTGTTTAATTCTTCCTTCACAACTCAAAATACTTTTATAATATTCTAGCCGAATTCTCAAATCGCTCGGTTTTGATGCAGGGTGGACTCGGCGTTAACTTGTAATGAATTATTTCGGATTGAACAATCTCCTTTTATTGACATTGAAATGATTCTAAATTCTGAAACGTAAAATGAAATTTGCTTTGAAGAAACTATTCAAAACAGCGATTATATTAAACCCACACGGCGCGTGCCACAAACTCCTCACACACTCGTCTTTGAAATCGTTAGCGTGATTAGTTTTACATTTAATACAATTCGCCTAAACAAGTTAGATACTTAGCAGGAAAGTCTTGTTTCCCTAGAGCTGAAAATTACCACCAACTACCCTACTTCGATCCCTTTTTATTAATCGAGAATCTTACCGAAAACATATTGCTGTAAAGTGATGCAGATACGTCTCCTATATCGGTTAAAGCGTAATCGAGCATGAGGCTACCCAACTTTAAACCAACACCAATATTCGGTTGAAAACGAAGAACTTTTTTATTGTTGATATCGAGTTCCTTTTGAAATTTACCAACACCGGCTCTAATAAATACGGCTTTTTTATAATTTGCTTCGACACCAATGTTTGGGTCCAAATTTAAATATTTAGAACTTAAAAGCACATTGCGCTGCCCATCTGTATTTATCAAACCATTAATTTCTGCTTGCATTCCAAATTTTTCATTAAACTTAATGTATTTTCCGGCACCTAAAACAAACTGAGGAAGGGTAATTTCAATAGAATTTTTTGGAATTTGATTGTCGTTTTGTTCTAAAGCACTTTTTTCAGCATCGGTAAATGAAAATTTCCAAGCATTAAAAGTTGTAGTAATATCGCGAGACATTAAGCCAAATTGCCAATTATCTTCTGTTTTGTATTGCATGCCAAAATCAATTCCAAAGCCCCAAGCATTTGAAAACTGTCCGGCTTTTCGGTGAATTATTTTAGCATTGCCTCCCAGTGAAAGTCCTTCAATTTTAGTTTTTTGTGCATAGCTGAGCAAAAAACCATAATCGCTTGCCGAAAAACTTTTTACACGATTGTAATCTATTTGACCGTTGCGAATAAGATCCAAGGTGTTTGGGATGCCATCAACACTAAAACGTATTACCGACACTCCAATAACCCGCGATTCGTCTAAACGCGTAGCAAACGAACCGTAATCGTAATTTGCAATACCTGCCAAATAAGCCGAATGCATAAAAGAAAGCTGCAAATTATCTTTAATTCCGGTTAAACCCGCCGGATTCCAATAACCGGATGTAACATCGTCAGAGGATGCTGTAACAGCATTACCCATTCCAAAGGCTCGTGCACCAACGCCAATGTTTAAAAACTCATTGCTATATTTTGGAGCGGTTTGTGAATACGCCTTTTCGAAGGCAACAAATAGTGTAATTAGGGCAAATATTCTTTTCATGCAATTAATGTATTTAATTCCTTCATTTTGGTTTTTAGTACAGGAATAAAATCGTTCAATAATACTAATAAAAACTCACTTTGTATATCGTTGATTATCCCTACACCAGTATTTTCGTATATACGACTTAACGCATAAATTACGCTGTGCGTATCCTTATAAGTAAAAATATAACGATGTTCGGTAAACTTTTGATATCCCTTAAGCCATAGTTCAAGTTCCTGATAGGCTTGTTCATTAAAAAAGACTTCCCAACCACTGGCTTTGCAAGACTCCAAATCGAAGTATAAATTATCAACCATTGCTTGGTTTTCGCTCACTAAAACATGATCAATTGCCAGTTCAATAAAAATATGCGAAATAAACCAATCGCGCCCTAATCCTAAATTACTTTCTCTGATTTTCAAAGCCAGTTCCTTATTCATTTCAATAAACCAAAGCCAATTATGAAACCTATCATCTGCTCTAAAATGCTTTTCGATACCTTCTGCAAGACCAGGAATACAACTTGTCTTATTTTTTGACCACCTATTTTCAGAAATTCGCTGTGATTTGGTAAATATGCGAAGCAGGTCAGGAAATAAGAGTCCAACATTGTGCCAAGGCTTGTTAAGTCTTTGATCGAAATAGTAATGAGCGAAGAAATTCATTCCGTGATTTGCTTTCAATTACAAACATAGGTAGTATTAGCATTGTTTTTGTAGTAATAAAGACAGATGTTTAAAAAGCGCAGAATTTTCAATAAAACGAAATTTAGTATATTTTTGAAATCCAATAAACGCAAGTTACCTACATACTGATTTTGCAGGAAGCACGTTTATGATTAGTGTATTAAATAAAAAGAATAAAGTAAGAAGAAATTACTGAAAAACTCAATAAACCACAAAGAATTAAACCAAAATTAAAAAAACAAATAACATAATATGAAAGGAATTATTTTAAGTCTATATCTGTTTTGCCTAGGCAATTTAACGTTTGCACAAGAAACCATACCGGTTGATGACGAAACCAAACAATCCTTTATAAAAGAGGTAGTTGATGTGCCGGGTGCAACCAAAGCCGAACTTTATGATCGCGGATTGGCATGGATGAACAAATTTTTTCCGAATCCCAACGCGGTTATTCAATCTAAAAATATGGAAACTGGCGAAATAATTGGCAAAGCTCAGTTTAAAGTTAATTCGAAAGATAAAAAAGGAACAGAAATTTTTGGCGGAATTGTTGGATTTACCATCACCCTAAGTTTTAAAGATGCTAAATTTAAATATGAAATAACTCGAATTCATTGGAAGCAACCTTCGTTTTATGATATTTCACGTTGGCTTGACACCAAAGATCAATACTACAATCCCAATTATGCAGTGTATTACAAGCAGGCCGTGGATTATTTTGATAACGTACAAACAGAATTGGAAACGGCTGTGAAAACACCACCTGCGAAGAAAAAAGACGATTGGTAGAATTTTGGTTGAATAAAGTTATAAGGTTAAACTAGGAGTTAACATCAATTTTATGAAACTTCATTGTAAATTGATAACCACCATTTTATTTATGGTTTCCTGCACACTGAATTTTGCATACAATATTAATTCAGACACAATAAGGTTTGATAATAAGCTTTCAATTCTTAATGATAGAGCTTTTATGCATTTTTCAACTAAACAAACTACTAGAGAATCAAATGTAGACAGGAATTGGCAAACTTCAATCGTTTACGAATCTGGCAAAAATCGTTTAAGATTTTTTGCTATTGAACTTTTTAGAATCGGAAACGACAGTCTTTTTTCTGAAATTTCAAACGAAGCGAATAGTAAATTTTCATTTAAAAAGAAAATTCTTAAAAATAGTAACGAACTTCTTTCAATTATTCCCACGCCAACAATTTTTGATTCCTCATATACTGACATTTTAATAAACCAATTAATCGTAAAAACCGAAGACAATACAATTTTCTAGGTCGAATCTTATATAAATTTAGACGATTTCATACTTAAGAACAATATATTCAACTGACTGAAAATATTTTTAATTCCTTAATTATTGGTAATAGAACAAATTACAGGAAGGCTAGAATTGAATATCATCAGGTATTTTGGACAAAAAAGTATTTCAAATTCAAATTACCAGAAAATTACTTTATTACTACAGACCAAGATATTTGTGAATTTAGAATTTTTAAAAATCTAAATTATATTGATTCAAATTGGAGTACTGCATCAATTATGGCCCATAATATTAATCGATACAAATCTAAAAATTGGGGATTTGAGAGAGATAGTGCATTTGAATTTAAAGGACATTTTATAGGCAAAGAAATAACATAGTTATTTTATGAGGCTAAAGCAAAATATATATTACAAAGACGCGCATGAATATTCAAGAGATTAAACGGCGATCTTGTAGAAATTGTATTAATGAGCAACAATCCAAAAGACATTAATAATTGAACAAAAATTGTTGAAAATATTAAACTAAAAAGAAAACTAATGACAAAACCATATAATCCTAATTCACGAAAGGAAGGAGAATAAAAACTGGTGCTAACCTAGGACAATTGCGAAATGCGGGTTTTTTAGTTGGTCAAAGTACGTTTATCCAACTATCTTCGTGCTGATGGAGAATTTTGCGGCTTCGATGCCCGCACTGCGTTAGTCCCTAACAGTTACAAGTTTTTTGTACTCAATTCAAAATTTTGTAATTTTACGAATATTTCTATTAAAATTTACTGATCTCAAAAGTTTTACGAAACCTTGATTTTTGCATTAAAAGAATTCACATCGCAAAAGCTACACATTCGCCATGTATGAAACCTTAAAAAGAATTAAACCCAAAGAAAATGTGCAATTATTTGGTTCTTAATTTTGACATTTCAGGTACTTTCTTGCAAAGACAAAAATGAATCGAAACCAGCAGACACTGCTATTCTTAACGATATTATTGGTTCTTGGATTAGCTTTGACTCATTTATCGTTAAAAGAAATAACAAATATGAATATTACCATGATACTTTGATTATCAGTAAAGACACTGTCTTTCATGGTATTAAGGCACACATCATTCTTTTGAGTTCGGGTTCATTCTATTTAGGAAAATATTTCGGATCGGATAGTTTACATTTATCGTATTTAGGACCAACGAGCATATTGGTAAAAGACCCCTTTAGACATAAAATTTTCTTTAACAAATCAAAGGATAGTATTTCCATTGTTAATTTCAGCAGCACGTATCCGGGACATTTTAATGATTTTAGAAAGTATAAATAGTTTTAAAAATGTACAATTTCAACATAGATTATGAAAGAGATTAAGTATCCAAAGAAAAAAGAAAAACCAACGCTACAGCATCTAATTATTATACTGGTATATAGATTAAGATAAATTCATTTTCAAAATAATGTTTGGCATAAAAAGCATGGCGGTTCAACATTAGAAAATTTATAACTATTACAAAGGAATTTGGAAGAAGATACTTAGTAAAACAACTAATCTTGCCAAGATTTTCACAACTTTAGAGGTAGATTTAAGAAAATATATTCATTTCGTTAAAACTAAATTATTCTACTTGCATTGCCAGAAAAATTCGCGATAACCTTCTCCAATTCCAACATTTGTGGTTCTTTCACTTCTCAATTTTCCATCATCATCTAAGGCATAAGTATATATAGTTTCCCCTTGGTTGATACGATATTTAATTACCTCAATTAATTTTATCAAGTTTTTACTTTCCTTACCCTTTAAAATTAGCTTGATTGATTGTCAATTTCAGGTAATTGAAATTAGAACAGGTTTTCAAAAATCACCGCTTACTTTGTAGATAACAGAAAGCTTTTAGGCTCTATTTACCTCACTAAACATTATGCAAGAACCATCATCGTTCAATTCCTTAACACTCCAATTATCACAAACAATACGTGCCTTTAGAGACAAAACCATCATATCTAATTTTTAAAAGTATGGCGAATGAAACTCCCAACTACTTGTTATGCAATTCTTTGCTAATGAATAGCTTTCTAAAGGCAGTTCGTAAAAGTAGGTAGAAAAAAAATCAAGCGAATTAATACGTAAAATTGATTTTCATCTTCCCGCTATTTATTCAAGAATTGTTACAGTTCCAGAAACTTTATTTTGATTCAAATAATAATAATCGAGAATATAAAAATAAACGCTTTGGGGACAAATCCTTCCTTTGTAAAAGCCGTCCCAGCTAACCGATGTGTTTTCTGATCTGAATAATTTTTCACCCCAGCGATTAAAAATTACAATGCTGTAATTTGTTACTCCGTCAGGCTTAATTATATTGAACCGTTCATTTATGTTATCTTTATTGGGGGGTAAATACATTGGGTATTACAATATTAAATGGCAGTTGTGGTTTAAGAATGATGTTCAAATCTGTCCACAGGGTATTAAAAAAACCTGTAAGTGTGTCCGTCACGATGAGTCTTATTTTATAATTTCATGGTAAGGAAAAAATATGAACAGTTTCCTTAAACTCCATTTCTTTGCCAAAAGGTTCATCAAAGTTCCATGAATACCTATTTCCTCTAAAACTTGAGGCTTTAAAGGATATTTCTTGATTAGCAATTCCTATATCAGGATTTATTATAGGGCTGCCTATTGTTGGTTTTTGATTGACAACTACGGTAATGGAATCATAAAGAAAACATCTATTAACTTCAACCTTTAGATAGTATTTTGTGGTTTGGGTTGGCTCGAGTCCAACACTTGCAGAAGCTGAGATAACCCCCTAAGAAACAGACATCCACAGATACTTAAAAGTTTTTGAACCGTTTATGTTTGCCTGAAGTGTAATTTTAGAACCTTGGCAAATTGTATCGTCAGAAACTGAAATATTAAAGGAGCATAAACAACTTCAAGCATTGGCCTGATATTTTGATTTGCACATTCCTTGCTTCCTAAGAGCACACATCGGTATACTGTATTATCCTTCAATACAAGTCATAAACCATAATTTGGTTGCATACTGCAAAACCACGACTTAGCTATTTCAGTTATATCAATAGTATAATTATGAGTGTTAGTTAAAGCGGCTGCTACCGAGACCTGATTAACAGTGGTATGTGAAAAAAGCGCATTATTCCAAGTAATCACATCTTATTGCCAAGCAGATGTAACCCTTTGAACCCACATTTCATTATTTCCAACTGTAGTTTGATTAAAAGTGGCATCAGAATCAAAAAGTTTAAGGGTTGCCGATTCAAAGAAAGATTGCTTATAAATCTTACTTTCCAAAGGGAATTGCATATAAATTATCTGCTCACCTTTTCCGCAGCCTCCAATAGAATTCCAGGTTCAGGCACAAATAGAGTTATAATACTTTTTACCTTCATTATGATTACCCAAATGGGTACAATTCTCGGTATTCCAAATCATTGCATCCTGACCTACCGAAGGGCCTAATTGTATTCTACAGGTTAATTGTGAATAAGCATGACTCAAATCACTTAAGAAAATTATGATAAAAATGAAATTTTTTATAAAGAAATATTGAAAATTAATAGTCCAGAATATTGTTATAAAAAAGAGTTTTAAAATAAATAAGCAATCTTCAACAAAATAGAGAAAAGCTAAAGGAGTTTATACTTTTTTTTTAACTTTTTTATTTCTCTGATTCAATAGTTAGACAATATTTTTTTGATTAGGTTGTCTGAAACATATAAAATTACACGCTTACGTCGATTTAATGATATACAAGGTTAAGAGGTTATGGTTCATAAAGATATTCATACATAAAATCAATTTTGAAGAAAATTGAAACGGTAAGTAAGTTTTTACATGAACAGATTCAAAAGCATGAATCGTTAAAAGCGGATTTAAAACCTTGAACTTTTAAAAAAAAGCTTGTCAGAAGTGCTAAAATAGTTATCTTAAACGGAGGCCGCGTAAGGGATTGTAACGGAAAGCCCACAATGCAGCGCAGCGGAATGAGGACTTGCAGTGAAAGCCTGACCCGCAGGGATACGCCCAGAAAGAATAGTTAAAAATACGCTTTTAATTCAATTTTTAAAAGCAAAACAAATTTTGCTGCAAGTTGAACTTTTTATAAACTCAGATTTTATGCTTTCCAACTGTAACTACAGGTGTCGCATTGAATAGGCAGATTTTTGATGGAAGCCGGAACAAATCCTAACTTTAATAAAACTTTTCCAATAAGGAAATTACTGGTTCTTCCATCGTTGTTCAAAGCTATATGATAACTGTGATGGCTGCAATTGGGGCAATGTATCCTTGACATAATTATATCTTTATTACTTTATAGACAGTTTTGCAAACCCAATTCCTATCGTATAAATGTCATTTAATCTTCAGTTTATTTTTCCCTCAAGGCACAAGTAGTTTTAAGCATTGCTGTGCTTAGGTTTGGATGAAAATAATATTTAAAAATAAACTTTGCTTAGGAAAATTATGACAATTTATAGACCGAATTGAAATTTTAGTCTTTTGAATTTTAAAGCGAGCAAAATAGATTTATTTTAGTGGTCTTAAAAAATCTATGAAGCGCAAAACCTTTATTGCCAATGCAGGAATACTTTTAAGCGGTTTTCCATTAGTAAATTCTTCTTTGTCGTTAGCAGAACCTACGCAAACGGATGCTTTGGCTTCTTTAAAATTACTGAAGTCTGAAAATTCGGTAAATAACGAAGCCTATTGGAATGTGGTAAGAACTTTTTTCAATTATCCCAAAGATTTTATCAATCTAGAAAACGGTTATTTTAGTCCACAGCCCATTAGCACTGAACAATTTCACCAAAAAAAGGAACATTATATTAATCACAAAACTTCATGGTTTATGCGTCGCGAACAAAACGATGCCATGGAACAAAGCCGATCGCATTTGGCAACTTTTTTGGGATGCGATGCCGAAGAACTGGTTATTACGCGCAATACCACCGAATCGCTTAATACGGTAATTTCAGGTTTTCCTTGGAAAAAAGGGGATGAAGTTATTATTGGAAACCAAGATTACGGTAGCATGGTTGCCGCTTTTGAGCAACAAGCCAACCGTTACGGCATAATTATTAAAATAGCACAGATTCCATTACATCCAAAATCTGACGATGAGTTGGTTAATGCTTACATGACATTGGTTACCAATAAAACAAAAATCATTCATTTAACGCATTTGATTAATTTAAGCGGGCAACTGCTTCCGGCTTCTAAAATTGTTGAAGCGGCTCATGCCAAAGATGTAGAAGTAATGATTGACGCGGCGCACAGTATTGCACAGGTTAATTTTAAACCTGGCGAACTAGGTGCTGACTATTTAGGTGCCAGTTTGCACAAATGGCTTTGCTGTCCTTTAGGAGCAGGCATTCTTATTATAAATAGAAAACATATCTCAAAAATTTGGCCTTTAATGGGTGATAGCGATTTTCCTACCGACAATGTTCGAAAATTTCAACATCAGGGAACCCGGCCAATTCAAACAATTTTGGCTATTGATGAGGCCATTCGTTTCCATCATACCATCGGAAGTCAATTGAAGGAAGACCGTTTGCGCTATCTTAAAAATCGTTGGGTAAACGCTGTAAAAGATCTACCTAATGTAATAATGAATACGCCTGTAAATGACGATTTGCGAAGCTGTGCCATTGCCAATTTTGGCATTAAAAACTTTACACCACAACAATTGGCAGATAAGCTTTTATCGGATTTCAAAATTTTTACGGTTGCCATCGACCACCCGTTTATCAAAGGAGTAAGAGTTACACCGCATTTATATAATTCACCGGAAGACATTGATAAACTGATTGAGGCAATTAGGACTTTGTAGATTTGTTAGATGTGAGAGGTGAGATGTTAGATATGAGATGGTAGATGTTAGTTATGAGTTGTCAGATGTCAGTTAGCACCAATTTTAAAAAAAATGGACATTTCAATAGTAATATTTTTCTTTATCCTTTTAATTTATGTTGCATCATTAGTAACAGCAATACGTAAAAAAAAAATTAGAAGGGCTATCCAAAAAGGTTTTTAAGATTATTAACACTAGCAGCATTTTTCTTGACTTTAGTTTTTATAATTCTTTGATCATTCAACAGGCACCTTAGTAACTTGACAATTGAGATAATTCCTTTCTGGATATTCATTATTTCCTCAATATTTCATTTTGGCTTGACAGTTACAAATAGAATTGAGAAAATATTCTATGAAATAATCTATTTCGGACACTTATTCTTGACTATAATTTTAACTATTCCATTCATTGGACTGGGATTTAATTCAAGGATATAATTTCCATTTTGGACAGACAGCATTCTCTATCAGTGCAAAGAGACGAAGTATAATGAGCAATTTTAATTTCGATTTAGAAATTGTTATCAACTCGTTAAAGAATTTATTTACAATTTTTTAATAGAAGCAGCAATTTCTATTTTGGATTTTGGATTAAATCTACAAAACAATATTCCAAACCTCTTTGTCTCAAGGAAAATGTACAAATTTAAATTGAAAAAGTCCTAATTACTGAAGCGTGTATCTTAACGAAATTCCAAAGTTTGTTAGAGCAGTTGGAAACGACTGAGAGGTTCTTGGTGTGTTAACGTTTCGGTTGTAGAAGGCTCTGAAATTTAAATTATCCGTGATATTGTAATTTATTGTAGGACGAATGGAAATAGATTTCATACCAGCCGTAGGCGGTTGCTGAACATCGGCATTAACATTTCGTGTTATTGTGTAGCCATCGCGTAACGAGAAGTCTAATCTAAAATCTAAATCGTTTTTAAGCATCGGTTTGCGTCCATTAATTTTAAATGGCAAAATCAATCCTGCTTTGCGATAACCGGTTCCAAACACATATTCTTTATTATGAATTTCATTAATAATATAACTGCTTGTTAAGTTTAAAGAACGATCGGTTTTTAGTTCAAAGTTAAAAGTAAGTCCGTTTACCAAGGTAAGATCAATTTTAAACAGCGGGCTAAACCGCTCGATAATAGAAATGGTAGTAAACTGATAATGTGGCTGCAGATTTTGCCCCCTTTCTAAACTATCCATACCGTAATTAGCACTAGTATTAAAGTTTCCGATAGAGGTATTGGAACTGTAAGCATGACTAATAGTGACATTACTAAAGAATCGTTTTACAAACTCAATATTGCTTAAACCATTCCAAGATACACGCCAAGCCGGTATCGGGATTAAGGGAAAACGATCCATTTTGTAATTATTTGCATCCTTACCCTGATAAGCAGATAAGAAGGAATACATCAATACATCGAGGTGATTTTTATTTACACCGAGTGGAAATAAAGCGGTGTCAGTTTGATCAATGATACCTATAGAATCTTTATAATTTCGAGATTCCCAAATCTTTTGACTGAATTCCTCAGATTGAACCTTGCCTGCAATTATTCTTCGGTTCTTTTGGAACTGATCGTAGGCATTAGATTGAAATTTATCATTGTACTTCTCAAAGGCAGTTCTTATGGTATTGGTAGAAATACTAAACATACCGGCTTGCATAAACCCTTCATCTACGAACTGTTCGCCAATGGTATCGTATTTAAACGTGCTCGAAGTTGTGAGTGAATATCGGCGTTCAAAATTCAAATTTATTCTAAATCCATCAAACGGTTCGATGGTTCCGCTTCCCTTAAATTCCATGCCCTCTAATTGGATGTACCGATTAATTTGTAATGGATTTTGAGCCAAAAATCCTCCTTTGGCAAGGTTGTGACGAATAGACGAATCTTGAAAACCAGCTATAAACTTAAGACCTGGTTGTTGGTATTTGTGATTCATGCCAAGGTAATCGGTTCCAAGGCTATACCCGGGCAACGTGGTACCGTTTGTAGAATTAACATCTAACTGAATTTGCTTTACCATTGTTAAAAACTTAAGGGTGCTACGGGCGGCTCCTGAAAGTTCTATGGTTTTCTTTTTATCGTCCTTTTTGGTCGGACTTGATTCTTCATCATCGTATTTCTTTTTCTTCTTTTTACTAGCACTTTTTGGCAAATTTGCGGCTCTAAGAAGTGGGAACTTGTTATATAAGGATGAAAAATTTAATTGACCATTAAAACCTATGGTTTGTGAATTTTGGATTGTGTTACCCATATCTACTCCCAACGCAGCAGCAGCAGGTGGTGCCGTTCGCCAATTATAACTTCCTGTATAACGTGTAGACAGTGTCATCCAATTCAACATTTTAATTTTACTTAAAGGCACTGTATAGGTGGCATTTATAACCTGATCGAAGGTGTTTATTTTGCCCATTCCCATAAAATTATTCCAAAGAGTGTCTTTTTTGAGAGCGCCTTCAGGACCACCAAATGAGCCAACGGGTTCTTCAACCCGAGCCAAAACCGTAGACTGGTAATCGAGTTTTATATTGTTGGTTAAATTATAGTTAAAACCATAAACTCGGGTTAACAAAAAGGTTTTATCAAATAACCTTGGAACAATCGCCTTAAAATTATCGTTATTTCTATTTTGAGTTTCCGAATAGCGACGATCTAAATCAAAGCGCATCGTAATACTTTGAGGTTTAAAATAAAGTCCGAAACCTCTAAAAGGGGCTAAAGCTTTTGGTTTTAGAGCCTTGAATGGTTTCCAAGGTTTTGGTGAAGCACTAAAGTTATATCCAACACTTGCCTTGTAAAGTTGTTGCAAATAGTCTTCTATAATTTGATTCCTTCTATAAATTTTTTGATAACTATAACTAAAGTTAAAATTCTCGATATCATAGATATGAGATTTGCCGGAACCAACTTTGTTCTTTTTTACATTCGTAAAATTAAGACTATAACGCGATGTAAAATCCTGAGCATTTTCTTTAATTTTATCTTTTTCCGATTTAGTTTTGGCAGATTCCAAAGCCGTTTTCAGAAGCACATCAGGATTTAAAGGATAGTATTTAGGGTTGATTATAATTTCATTATATCCAATAAACAATGGGATGGTGATGCCGGAACGCTGCGGGAAAAACTTACCTAATTCAAAACTCGACTGTATATCGTAGGTAATTGTTTCATTTAAACTTCGTTGGTTTAAACGTTTATCAACCCCGCCAAATCCAATCGATACATAACTACCTGTTAAATTCAATTTAGCAAAGTCGGCGAGATTTGCTACCACGCGGGCATTTGCTGCATAACCTCCATTGTTTACAAAATCTTCTAAACGCAGTTCGTTAAACCAAACCTCCGGACAAATTTCAGAATTTCCATTTTCTAAAGGATTTTTAATACCAAGCATAATGGTTCTAACGTTGCTTAAATCCGGTTGTCCGATTACCGAGATTATATTTCCATTGGGTAATACCTTTTGAAAATAGGATGTGACGTCGGAGTTAAAATTATTTCGTTCCAATTTAACGGCTTGAAATTCATCCAAATCGATGTTCAAAGAGTTAACGTCAGGCCAAACCGTCCAAGGATCGGTGCTTCCTGGAGGCGTTACAGTCAAAGGAATTTCTAATTGGTAATAATTCCGTTCCAAATCGGTTCCTATTCTTACAAATGCTCGTACATCACCGTTTTGAAGATTATCTCCCTCGGCGTGAATAAACATTTTTAGTTTCTTGTAGTTCCTAATGTCAAAATTTAATGTTTTATAAGCTGCCTTTGAATCACCGGTTTTTAATTTACAGGCTCTTAAGGACAAGGCTTGTTCATTCATTTGAACGCTGTTTTGCTGGGTTGGGTCGTTTTCGCGAATAATTCCAGGAGGAACCACATAATGAATTGGTGCACGTTGACTATTCTTTTCTATATTTACGGCAGAAACCGTAAACTCGGTTTGATCATTCGGATCTAAATTAGGTCCAATTCCAGGTGGAAAATTTAGATTTTTTAGATAACGACGCCAATCAGCTCTAACTAATTGCATTTGACCAAAACGACACATTACGCTATCGTCGAATCCTTTTAAAAACATGCGCATAAACCGTATTGATTTAAAATCTTGAATACCTCCGACTTTCTTATCATACAAACGGATTGGAACTTTAAACTGATACCAAGTAACCGTAGCTGGCTGGCCGGTTGGGTCGATATAATTTGGTGTAGATTTAACCGAATCCGTAACAAAATTTTGACCTACAATAAAGGCGTTGCGGGAAATATCAATTTTATACTGAAAATATTCTTCATTAAAATTGGGAGTTTGGTCGCGGTTGATATCTTCATCATCAGGAAGAGGGGTGGCAGAACTTGGTAATCCATTGGATAAATTAGTCAAACTTGAATTTCCTTCCATGCCATTATAAGACTTGTATCTTTCTAAAATACCGCTCTTATTTCCATCATAACCTGGATCCAAATAATGGTTATAATCATCGGTGCTTGGGTCATTTAAGGCTTGCAGATAGATACTACTTGTTGCTCCAAAATTTGTTTTTAAATTATCGAGATAATCTTTAAAAAAATCACGTTCTTCTTCGCTGTTTAAACCATCCAAACCTTTATCCTGGTTGGGTCTTGCAGCCGGATTATTGTCAAAAGCCTGAATTTGCGGTGGCACTTGAGCAACGTATCCAAAACGTGTTTTGTCTAAACCAACAATACCACCTGCAACTGGTAATCCGTTTTCTACTGCTCTTCGGTTATCTGCATTTAAATCTTCAGATATGTTTCCAATATTGATATAAAGTTGCCCTTTATTGTTGGAGTTTTTATCCATGCAATAAGGATCCATCATCCAAAATTCGAAATAATCAATATTGGCAGCTTCAAAGTCGTTTGTTTCAATTTTTCGTGCAATACCTCCCCAACTTTCCTTTGGGTTTTTGAAAGTACCATCAGGATTAAAATCATTTTGCGAAGCGTTGTAATTATAAATTCCTCGCTGTTTTGGGTAAAACAATAAATCCAAAGTAGCGATATTGTTAACTTGCTGCATTTGAATATTTAATTGTGGAAATACTTCCTTTATACTCCAAGCCCTAACAAAAGGATGAGACTTATCACCACCTGTTAAATAATCAGGTGCAAATTTATTGGTGCTTGATGAGATTAAACTCAAATCTATTTGGTGAAACTGGAAATTAGCACGCTTAAAACCTCTTGATGAATCGAAAGCAGATTCGGGAAACAAATCATTTTGTCCTTGTGGTGTTGGTGCAAATCGCCAGTTAAATGGACTTTTTAAATCGAATGGCGTTTCTGCTCCTTCAAAATCATCCAAGAAAGAGGTTCCACGCGTATTTCCGATAGTTTTGGCATTATGAGGAAAAATTTTGGCAACTTCACCACTAATGGTAATATTTGATTTTTCCTTGGTTTCAATAAACGGTAATTTATCGACCAATTTTGTAAGAAAACGCGTTTCTTTATTCCAAGTTCCATCCAAACCTATAATAGTATTTAAAATGGGTTCTTGACCAATATCCACCTTTGGGGTTATGGGTCTTTCGGTCATATGCATTATAGTGCCACCCAACAATAAATTGCGCGAAAAATTATAATCGACTCGTGTTCCCAATAAGGTTTTCTGTTGGAGGGTAAATAAGGAATTACTTTCAGATGAAACCTTTATTACCGCCCCTGAATTAATAATTCCTTCGTTTAAAATTCGAACCTTGCCTAAATTATAGTCTACCGTGTAGTCGGTATTTTCGGTAAGTGCGGCGCCATTGGCTGTAACTTTTACCGAACCTTGAGGAACGTTAATAGCATTCAGAGAAATTTCGTTGGTTGTAGTTCCTCGATAACTTCCCCTTAAGAAAAATTTATTATGACTAACATCTTGTTCGGCCCACCATTTTGTAGAATCATACAAGGCATCAAAGGCGTAAAAATCGGCATCTTTGCTTGTGGAACTCGTAAATTTACTTCTTAAAAATTTCCCGAATGGTTCGCGAACCGGAAATATTATCCTTCCATTAAGCATATTAACAGTTAACCCTTCAATAAGGTCAAAAACTCCATCCGGCTTTGCTTCCTGCTGCTTGTTTATTTTATCAAGATTTAATACTGTAATTAATTGTTTTTCAAATATTTTAGTTTCTGTTTTATTTACAGGTAGGTAATTTAAATCTGCAGATTTGTCATCGGCATAAACCACATTAAGTGTAAAGTCTTGCGATTGAACATTGTAGGTATTCAGGGCGTAAATATTCTTCATCATCAAATCCCACAATGGCCAACGGGTGTTGGTAATGGTAGATTTTAGCATTTTGATAACCAAGTCGTTGCCTGCGCCACTTGGTCCGGGAGGATTATCTCGGGATAGCTGACCAACTTTAAATACTCGTCCATTGTAGGTGTATTCGTAAGCAACCCCTAAAATTTCATCGTTGTTTAAGGACTGATTTAGTGAGATATACCCTAATTGGCGGTTAATTGTAAATTCCTGATCGGTAAGTTTTCTGCCGTTTAAAAGAATGTTATAATCAACACCTACCTTCATATCTAAATTAGCATACTGAGGCTTTTTAAATTGATCGATAACAGAGTTAGAACTATTTAAAGCAGGATCGCTGATAATATAATCCCATAAAAGATTAGCTTCATTATGGGTTTGCTGAGGCTGTCCGATAGCCGTTAATTTAGGATTGTAAGGATTGGTTTCTCCTAAATCCATTATCGGAATTAAGTTTCGGTTATCGTTAAAGGACTTATTTCGATTAGTTACCCAAACCTCGATATAATTGATATAAGCACCCGATTGAACAATTGGTAAAATACTTAAGGCATTATCGTATTGAGCATTAAAAAACTGCCCAACAAAAAAGTGCCTATTAGCTTCGTAATTATGGGCTTGAATGTCGAATTTAGTAACCTGAGCACCGCCACTTACTTCGGTTTCGGAGGTTTGTCCTCGTTGTTGTGTAATAATTGTAGTTACGGTAGTTTTACCAAACTGCATTTGGGTTTTAATACCAAAAAGGCTTTGACCGGCCTGAATTAGGCTTCCATTTAGGGGTAAACTTACGTTACCCAATTCTATTTTCTTAATAATATCATCTTCTTCACCTACCCAATTAAGTTTAATTTGGTTTTCAAATTCAAAGGTTGCATCGGTATCGTAATTGGTATTTATTTTAAGTTTATCTCCAATTTGACCATTAACACTAACCTGCATTTTTATTTTAAAATCAGGAAACCCCGAACGTTGTTGTTTAACAGGAATTTGCGGATTTCTAACCACGTTATAGCTACCCCCAAAAGTGGCTTCAGCCGAACCGGAAGGTTTAATATCAATAAGCCCACCACCGAAAAGCTTATCGACAATTGGGGGAATGTCAAAAATGGGTGGAACTATGCCTGAGTTTCGAACTGAATTGGTGGCCTTACTTTTGGTTCTGAAATAATCTTGTTGTTCATTTTTATTTAGATCGCGCAGGTAATCTGAAAACGACTTTGACGAAGGTGGATTTAAATCGTGATTCCCTAGTTTTTCGCGTTCAATGTATGAATTGCTTTCGGGATCATACTCAGTGTTTTTCTTAAGTATATCGGGATCTTTGAGATCAAAACGGCTCTTTTTAAAATTGTAGTCGTAGGGTTTTTTGTCTTTAAGCGGAAACTTTAATCTGGAACTGTCTTTGCGTGTAGAATCATCATCAAAAAATAATTTTGAATGAAAATAAATGGCGGCATCAGCGCTATATGAGATTAATGAAATACCAAAGATCGCCAAGGCGACCATCAACATGCCGGTAAAAATACGTTTCAACTTGTAAATTAAATTTTGTAAAGTTTCCTTATAGTTTTATGAAAATGTTTAATCTGCAAAAATATATTAATTAGAGGTATTTAAAGGCATCTTTTACAAGGCTTTCTGTTGTGGCAGTATCCCCTTGATCTTTATGCACTCTTAACAATGCTTTTTCAGCAGTAGCCCTCACAAATCCCAAAGCAATTAAAGCTTGCAATGCCTCATCGAATGCGTTTGCAGTGGCTCCCTGCACCAAACTCACTGATTGTCCAAATTTGCCAAACTTATCATGCAATTCTAAAATAAGTCGTTGGGCTGCCTTGGGACCAATCCCCTTAACTGATTGTAGTAACGCTGCATCTTTTCGGATTATTGCATTGATTATTGTATCTTCATTTAAAGATGACAAAAGTACGCGTGCAGTATTAGCCCCAACTCCACTCACCGAGATTAAGTGTCTAAAAACTTCTCGCTCGCGTTCGTTAAAAAAGCCAAAAAGCGAATGGCTGTCTTCTGAAATAACTTGGTGTACAAGAAGTCGGGCTTTTGCCAACAACTTCAGTTTTTCAAAGGTATAAACCGAGATGTTAATATGGAACCCAAGTCCGTTGCAGTTCAAAACCGCAAATGCTGGGGTTAATTTTTCAATTTGTCCTTCAATAAAATCGTACATTTTCTAAAGCAAATGCAATTCTAATCAAACAAAACTAAAAGTTGTAAATAAAAGTAGATTTTTACGAAACAAACACAAACCTTATTTAAAATGGTTTGTCCAAACCCAAAGAACCACCCAGGCGCACTAAGGGCAAAAAAGTAAAAGATCCAATAACCAAAACCCATAAAGGGTATGGAATAAAGATAAAGTTGACAAAACCAAGTGCTGTAAGTATTACACCGATAATAAAAATTGGAATGGTAGGTTTTTCTGTATAAATTTTAACACAGAAAAATCCGGCTAAAAATGAAGCTAAACCATAGGCCACAACAATCATGGCTAGGTTAATATCAGGCAAAGAGTCAATATTTTCACGTATCGACTCCAGACTAAAAACATCTATTCCTTTAGGCAGCGCAAATACAATAATGGAGAGATAGATAAATGTAATAAGTGATATTAAACCCACGATTAAACCTATCAATGTACTTAAAAAATATTTCATAAATAAATTTCTGTCTTATAAATTTTGGTTAACCTATTTCCTCAATAAAATCGCAAACGTAAGTAATTTGATTTAAAATGACAACCTCGCTTTGACAAAGGGATTGTGAATTTTCTCATGCCCAATTCGCGTTTCAATTCCATGTCCGGAATAAACTAAATAGTCATCCTGCAGAGTATACAGTTTTGTTTGAATTGAATTAGAAAGAGTTTCAAAACTTCCGCCTGGCAAATCAGTTCTTCCAATACTTCCATTAAAAAGCACATCTCCTCCAATAACTAGTTTATCGTTATGATTGATAAAACAAATACTTCCTGGTGAATGTCCTGGCGTAAACACTACATCTAGAATAGTATTTCCAAATTTTACTTGGTCACCTTCTTTAAGATAAAGCGCAGGTTGAGGGGAGACATTATAAGGAAATCCATATTGTTCCGCAATTCGCGCTCCCGAAAGTAGTACATTTAAATCTTCCACATGAATGGCCAATCCAAGTTCGTAGGTTTTTGCTACAAAAGCATTTCCTAAAATATGGTCAATATGGCAATGGGTATTAAGAAGTAAAACCGGCTTCAAGTTGTTCTGGGTGATAAAATCTTGAAGTTCTACTTCTTCTGATTTTTTGCAACAACCCGGATCTATAATAGCGCATTGGCCCGTTTCGTCGTACAAAACGTAGGTGTTCTCAGAAAAATAGTTAAATGTGAATCGATGCAGTTGCATGGTTACTTTTTAAACAAAAAAGGAGGAAATAAATAACGTTTGAATGAAGCCTCCGCAATAAATTAAAATCAATCTCTGTTGATATTACAAATGGATAACTTCTCCATAGGCAGCAGCAGCAGCTTCCATTATAGCCTCACTCATAGTTGGGTGCGGGTGAACGGATTTAATTATTTCATGGCCGGTGGTTTCTAATCGACGCGCTACCACTGCCTCGGCAATCATTTCGGTAACATTTGCTCCAACCATATGGCATCCCAACCACTCGCCATACTTGGCATCAAATATAACTTTAACAAAACCCTCTTTGGCTCCGGATGCACTTGCCTTACCAGATGCGGAAAACGGAAACTTACCTACTTTTATTTCATAACCCTTTTCGCGAGCCTGTTTCTCAGTTAAACCAACAGAAGCAACTTCAGGCCAACAATAGGTACAACCAGGAATATTGTTATAATCTAAAGGTTCAGTGTGCAATCCTGCAATTTTTTCAACACAAATAATACCTTCGGCACTTGCAACATGCGCAAGGGCTTGGCCGGGAACAATATCGCCAATTGCAAAAATCCCTTCAATATTGGTCTGATAAAATTCATTAACCAACACTTTGCCTTTATCCGTTGTAATACCAAGTGTTTCAAGACCAAGGTTTTCTAAATTAGTTTGCACACCTGCAGCAGAAAGCACAATATCACATTCGCGAATTTCTTCACCTTTTGGAGTTTTGATAGTTACCTTACAGCCTGAACCGGAAGTATCTACTTTTTCGACAGAAGAAGAAGTCAATATTTCAAGACCTTTGCCTTTCAAAATTTTCTCCATGGCTTTACTAACCTCCTCATCTTCCAAGGGTAAAATATTTGGCATAAATTCAACCATGGTAACTTTGGTTCCCATGGAGTTATAGAAATATGCAAATTCGCTTCCAATAGCCCCCGAACCAATTATTACCATACTTTTGGGTAATTCGGGCAATACCATGGCTTCGCGATAACCCACTACTTTTTTTCCATCAATTTTAATATTTGGTAATTCACGACTTCGGGCGCCTGTTGCCAATATAATATTTTGGGCTTCATGAATTTCTGTAGTGCCTTCATTAATAACTTCAACCTTACCCTTTGCTGTTACTTTTCCATGCCCCACGATAACTGTAATTTTATTTTTCTTTAATAAAAATTGCACACCTTTACTCATTCCTCCAGCAACAGCGCGACTTCTAGTAACAACGGCACTAAAATCAACACTAGAATCAGAAACGGAGATGCCGTAATCTTTGGCATGGTTAATATATTCGAAAACCTGCGCCGACTTTAATAAAGCTTTGGTTGGAATACAGCCCCAATTTAGGCAAACTCCACCTAATTCTGCCTTTTCAATTATAGCTGTTTTTAAACCCAATTGTGATGCACGGATAGCTGCTACATAGCCTCCCGGGCCGCTTCCAATTATGATAAGATCAAATGTCATGTTGTTAGATTAAGTGCCGCAAAGATAAAAAAGAAAGTAAATGTTGGTGATTTTTGATAAAGGAAGTTTTAAAGTATAGAAATTGATAAATAATTGACCTAAAACTCAATCCTTGTAAAGATTAGTTTAAAAAACTAAGGCATCCTTTCTTTACTCCAACATCATCGCTTATTTTTGAAGGCACTTACAAAATTAATTCCTATCTGTGTTTTAAATAGTTTAATCACATGCAAATTGGATAATATTGCAGAGGCTTAAAAAATTTAGATATTATTTATGAGTAAAAAACGTGTTTTAATAACTGGGGCTGCTGGATTTCTTGGCTCACATTTATGCGATCGATTTATTAAAGAAGGATTTTTTGTGATGGGAATGGACAATCTTATTACTGGTGACTTGCGAAATATTGAACATCTTTTTGGCAATGAAAATTTTGTTTTCTACCATCATGACGTTTCTAAATTTGTGCATGTTCCAGGGCAATTAGATTATATTTTACATTTCGCTTCTCCTGCAAGTCCCATAGATTACTTAAAAATACCCATACAAACTTTAAAAGTTGGTTCTTTAGGAACACATAATTTATTGGGCTTAGCTCTTGCCAAAGGTGCTAGAATTTTGGTTGCCAGTACAAGTGAAGTTTATGGCGATCCTTTGGTTCATCCACAAAACGAAGATTACTGGGGAAATGTAAACCCGGTTGGTCCTCGAGGAGTTTACGATGAAGCCAAACGTTTTCAGGAAGCAATGACCATGGCCTATCATACTTACCATCATTTAGAAACACGTATTGTACGTATATTTAATACATATGGGCCTAGAATGCGACTAAACGACGGCAGAGTTTTACCCGCGTTTATTGGTCAGGCACTTAGAGGTGAAGATCTTACGGCTTTTGGTGATGGTTCACAAACACGTTCATTTTGTTATGTAGACGATTTAGTAGAAGGGATTTATCGTTTGTTAATGAGTGATTACGCTCAACCAGTTAATGTTGGTAACCCAAATGAAATAACCATTAACGAGTTTGCAGAAGAAATTATAAAACTAACAGGAACCGATCAAAAAGTAATTTACAAGCCTCTGCCAACCGACGATCCTAAACAACGAAAACCGGATATTACTCTTGCCAAATCTCTTTTAAATTGGGACCCCAAAGTAAGTCGCGCTGAAGGTTTAAAATCAACTTTAGCCTATTTTAAAAGTTTACCTAGTGAACGTTGGAACGAAGATCCATATGGACGGAATTTTAAAAAGTAAGCTTTCTTAATTTTCAATATAAGTTTCCAAAAAGCAATTATAAAAACACTTTTACACCTAGGGTTATTATAATTGTGGATATTTGGTAATAATAATATTCTCTAATTTAAAAGTAAATACAAAATAATTTATGAATCGATAATTTATGAATGATGAATTTTTCATGAAACAGGCTTATAAAGAAGCTTTAAAAGCATTCGAAGCCAATGAAGTACCAATTGGTGCCGTGATTGTGGCAGGTGATTCGATAATTGCTAAAGGATATAATCAAACAGAATTATTAAACGATACCACAGCGCACGCGGAAATTATTGCACTTACAGCGGCATTTAGCGCCATGGGAAGTAAATTTTTAGAAGAATGCACTATTTATATTACTGTTGAACCTTGTGCCATGTGCGCAGGTGCTTTAAAATGGGCAAGAATAGGTAAATTGGTTTACGGAACTTCTGAACCCAAATCTGGTTTTTCATTATACACACCTTCTCTATTACATCCAACCACCGAAACAGTGAAAGACATACTTGACATAGAGTGCCATCAACTAATGAAAGATTTTTTTGAAGCTAAGCGAAAATCAACTTTTTAGGACATGTCAAAACTTTCTAAAGTGCGATTACTAAACTTGATGACAGAATTTTTAATATTTCAAAGCTTTAAAGCTAAATACAGATAAAAATCTTTCAACGAATTTTAAATAATAACACCTGTATAGGTCGGTTAAGCACACCCTATTTTGCTGATGTTCCATTAAACTGCGAATAAAAATAAGTGTCAACTTGTTTTGTTACTATCAAACACCTTTGACCCAAAAGACGTTTTTTTAATTTCTAAACAATTACCTTTGCCGACCTACTAAAATAATATAAATGTCAAAAATGCATGCTGCAATCACCGCTGTTGGTGGTTATGTTCCTGAAAAAGTTTTATCAAACAAAGATTTAGAAGCTAGGGTTGATACAACGGATGAGTGGATTAAGTCGAGAACTGGAATTGAAGAGCGCCGAATTCTTGAAGATGGTAAGGCAACTTCGGATATGGCTGTTCAAGCGATAAATGAAATGCTTTTGAAGCGGGGTATTTCTGCCTCTGAAATTGATATTTTGATTTGTTGTACAATAACCAGCGACTTAACTTTTCCAGCCACAGCTAACATTATTTGTGATAAAATAGGTGCAAAAAACGCTTGGGGCTTTGATTTGGCCGCTGCGTGCTCGGGGTTTTTGTTTGGGTTAGAAACAGGTGCCAAGTTTATTGAATCGGGTAAGTATAAAAAAGTAGTAATTGTAGGTGGTGATAAAATGTCGGCAATCTTGGATTATACCGACCGCAATACATGCATAATTTTTGGTGATGGAACTGGAGCCGTACTTTTAGAACCCAATGAAGAAGGACTAGGCATCATCGACAGTATTTTATATACAGATGGTTCGGGTCGCGAATTTTTGCACCAAAAAGCAGGTGGTTCACTTAAACCTCCTACACATGAAACCATTGACGCACGTGAACATTATGTGTATCAGGAAGGCAAAACCGTTTTTAAGTTTGCAGTTACAAACATGGCAGAAGTAAGTGCTGAAATCATGCAAAGAAATAATTTGAAAGCCGAAGATATTGATTACCTCATCGCTCATCAAGCTAACAAACGTATTATTGATGCTACAGCATCACGAATGGGAATTGGCACTGAAAAGGTTTTGATGAATATACAACGCTACGGAAACACAACCAACGGAACCCTCCCCTTATTACTTTGGGATTTTGAAAAGCTATTAAAAAAAGGAGACAATTTAATTCTATCAACTTTTGGAGGAGGCTTTACTTGGGGCTCAATTTATTTAAAATGGGCTTATGATTCTAAAGCATAGCCTTATCTGCTAATATACAATTGCAATTCTCAAATTCTGGATAATATCATACGTTTTAGCACTTTTAATACTTTTTGACATGGATAACCTAGCCAATTTTTAGTTCAAATTGGACGTATTCATTTTGCCGGCTCTAACAAAATATTACGAAGATTCAGGGATAAATTGAACAATGAAATTTTCGGATTTGCATTGCGTTCAATATGGTAGATAGTTTCATTTATTAGCTTGTAAATTCTTTCGATTTTTCCTTCCGAAAGAATTTTACTTATATCCATCACAAATTTTGCATTTGCCTCTGGCACACGGGGCGTATGATTCGGAATTAAACGGCAATGCAAACATTCACCAAAAACATACAAGCTGTTTTCTAAAAACTGTTTGATTTTTTCTCGTCCGGTTCCCGAGGTTTTCGAAACCCATTCATTTAAGTTAAACAAATTACGACTATAACAATCCTGAAGCCATTTGCGCATATTTTCGGTATAAGCTGTATCTTCTTCATGCATCAGATGCAATGCAATACTTAAGTTGCCTTTACTTAAATAAGAGATAGCGTTTGCATCATTTTCTGAAATCTCAGGATTCTGTTTTAAGTAAACACGTATTGCGTCTGATGAAAAAACCGGGATGCTAAAAAGCTGTGTTCTTGAAATGATGGTAGGCAAAACTTGATTTATATCTTCTGCAATTAATATAAAATGAGTTTCTTCTGGGGGTTCTTCTAATAATTTTAAAAGGATATTTCCCGATTGCCCTAAAAATTCCGGCAACCAAATCATCATGAACTTTTTGCCTCCTTCGTAAGATTTAAGACTAAGTTTTTTGATGATTTCACGACATTCTTCAGCCGTTATATTACCTTGTTTATTTTGATCCTCTTTGCCCTTAATGACCTCCATCCAATCTTCGTAATTCATGAATGGATTTTCCTTCAAGCATTTTCGCCATTCCTTAATAAAGGTATCGCTCAACTTAGATCCATCCGAATTAAAGGTAGGAAAACTAAAGTGTACATCCGGATGTATGAATGATTTTGTTTTGGAACAAGAATCACATTCTCCGCAGGCATCGGTTTCCGATTTATTTTCACAGAGTAAATAACTAATTACCGAAAGTCCAAGAGCAACCGCACCATTGCCTTCGGGGCCGTGCAAAAGTATGGCATGTGGTAATCGTCCTTGATTGCAAGCGCTTATCAAACGATTTTTGACGGAATCTTGTCCGGGGATACTTGAAAATTGCATAATGAACTACTATTACTCGAAAAACGAAATCCTCATAAAAAGCACTTTGGGTAACATGACAAAATCTATAAAATTAATTAGGAAGCATCTTTCTTTTTAGGTTTCATAAATAAGGAACCGATACCTGCCAACAACAACAAATACATACCGGCATTACTTGCTAGTGCGATTGAAGAGGCTGTTTTAAGTACGGAAGGTTCAAAACGGAATTCAATTTTATGGGTTCCGGCCGGAACTACCATTCCTCTTAAAATATAATCACAGCGGAAATGAGGTACCTTTTTACCATCTAGATAGGCATTCCAACCTTTTTTCTCATTGTAATAAATTTCTGAAAAAACGGCAAGTTGCGGTGTTTTGCTATTGCTATTGTAGCTAAGCTTATCAGGATGATATGTATCTAATTGTATTGCAGCTGTAGAATCATATTTAAGGCTAAACCCTTCTAATTGTAGACTAAAGCGCTTGTCGACTAAAACTGTATTTTTAGGATCTATTTTACCAAGTTCTATGATTTCCTGATTGGCATCCTTCATTATTTTTATTTCTTGGGCGAACCAAACATTACCACAAGCATCTGGATTTTGAGCGGCCCCAAGAGCACCAGTTTGCTGATCTTGCTGAATGTAATATTTGGTATTGAGCATATTCATTATATCTTGATCCCCTTTTGAAATATGCCATTCGATTACTTCTTGATAGCGGCGTAATTTAGCGGCATGATAACCTCCAACCGAGTGATGAAAATAGGAAGCCTTGGCACTGGTAAAAGGATTTTGACTAGCATCGTAAACACGATAGTAGCTTTTATCTTCCAAAATTTGCAAATCAGCTTGCGAAGGGGCCGTATTATCGGCATTATACGATTTTTCTTTTTCCCAGCTTTTCTCGTTGATAAAACGGCGATCTACAGACCATAAATCGACAAGAACCAATAAACCAATAATTCCAATTGTATATTCTAGTTTTAGCTTGCCTTTTAAAAAATACCAGAACGCTGCAAATCCGGCAGCAATAAAAAAGATAGCACGTAGGGCATCCATTCTTAAATAACTTGCCCGATCTTCAATTACTGCATCAAATGGTGCAGCATGATCCGGGTTAGAGCTAACAAAATCAGCACCACCAGAATAAAGCAACATCAGAAAACAAAAACCGGCCGTAACATACAAAGCGCGAAGTAAGGCCTTTTTAACTGCCGTCTTATCTGCCTTTTCTTTTAATAAATCATTTAATGAAATAAAGGCAAAAATCGCAACAGCTATTTGCCCAATAACCAAAGACATATTTACAGATCTAAACTTATTGTAAAATGGCAAGTAATGGAAAATAAATCCATTGAAACTCATAAAATTTTCTCCTAATGAAAGCAAAAGTGAGAAGATGAGAGCAACTAACCACCACCATTTTGTAGGGTTCTTAGAATAAAACAAACCTGCCACAAAAAGAAAGAGTACCAAGGCACCAAAATAAACCGGTCCGGATGTAAAAGTTAACGGCCCCCAGTAGGCCCAAGGATTTATATTTTGTGCCAACAATTGTCGAGCTTGCTGTGATTGCTGCTGGTCTTGACTTTGACTTACTTCCTTTAAAACTTTGCGAGTGGCATCGTTCTTACCCAATTCGGTCCCGCTACCACCTCCAACAAAATTAGGAATGATGATGGTTGGCAATTCTTCCCAACCTTGACTCCAATCAAAGGCATAATCAATATCCAAACCATTGCTCGCCGGTTTTTCAATTAAAGTATCTCTATTGTTTTGACGTTTGGAAGTGTAGGTAAGTTCAGATTTTCCTCGTATTGTTTCTTTTGAATATTCTTCAGTGAGTAATAAGGAAACGCTGTTGGTTCCCATACCTATCAATGAAGCAACACCAAAGATAGAGGCTGCAATTAAAAAAGGTTTTAAGGCTTTATTTTTAATCGCGACCATGAATTCGGCAAGTAGCCAAAACACAATAATTAAGCCAAGATAATAGGTAATTTGAAAGTGATTAGCTTGCAATTGCAGAGCCATGGCGGCCGCAGTTACGCCAGCACCTAGCAAGTATTTTTTAGACAATAACAGATTTAAACCAGCCAACAATAATGGAGCATAGCCAATAGCATACAATTTGGTATTATGACCAGCCTCTATCAATATAATATTATAACTCGAAAATGCATAGGCAACACCTCCAATGCAGGCAATCCAAGGATTTACGCCAAAAGTTAGGAGGAGAATAAAGGTGAAAATCATACCAATAAATAGCATATTTACCGGATGCCTGAACAAGGAAATGTCGCGTAAAAACTTGGCAAAATTATTAGGCGGTTCATACGAAATTTGATAAGAAGGCATTCCCCCGAACATAGAATTGGTCCATAAAGGACCATGACCATCTTTGGCTTTATAGTCTAAAATTTCTTTTGATGCACCCGAATATTGCTGGATATCATTTTGTCTTACTACCTTTCCATTGAATGCCGGGGCTAAAAACAACATAGTTAATAATGCAAATACGGCAATCGGGATAATGTACTTTAAATTGGATTTAATGAAATTCATGTTTTGTTACTGCTACAAACATATATCAATTAAAGACAACGGGCAAAAGTAAGTTGCGAAGAATTTATGAACGTTTTGCTTTTTTTGGAACTGTGCAAAACCCGTTAAGAATTTATGCTTAAAAATCTGGCTAAATTATTTGATTACTCTATCTTCGCGAAACTTTCTAATTATGCGATTTCAAGCCATACAAACTGCCCAGTCAAGAAAAATCTTAAAAGTAAAAACTGACGTTACTGACATTCCATCCTTATTTGGTTCTCTTGTTTTTGGACAAGAAGCCATGAAGGAATATCTCAGCAAAGAAGCCTTTAAAGCTGTAAATGAAGCCGTTAAGGCCGGTACAACCGTTCAACGCGACATTGCACAAAAAGTTGCCGACGGTATGAAACGGTGGGCTTTAGAAAACGGAGCGACTTCATTCAGCCACTGGTTTCAGCCATTGACAGGTTTAACTGCCGAAAAGCACGATTCTTTTTATGAAGTTTGGGATGGCAAAGCTATAGAAAAATTTTCTGCGGGATCCTTAGTTCAACAAGAACCTGATGCATCAAGTCTTCCAAGTGGGGGCTTGCGCAATACCTTCGAAGCTCGCGGATATACTGCTTGGGACCCATCTTCCCCAGCCTTTATCATGGAAAAAGCTTCTGGTAAAACACTTTGCATTCCAACCATTTTTGTATCGTATCACGGTGAAGCCCTCGATTACAAGGCTCCTTTGTTAAAAACAATGGCTTTGTTAAATAAAGCTGCCACAGCCGTTTGTAATTATTTCGATAAAAACGTAAAACATGTCGGTGCCAGTTTGGGTATCGAACAAGAATATTTTTTAGTTGACAAGGCCTTGCACGATGCTCGCCCGGATTTGATGATGACCGGAAGAACTGTATTTGGCCATGCACCTGCCAAAGGACAGCAAATGGATGATCATTATTTTGGAGCTATTCCTGCTCGGGTTTTTAATTTTATGTATGATTTAGAACTAGAATCAATGAAATTAGGAATTCCATTAAGAACTCGACATAATGAAGTTGCACCCGGCCAATACGAGTGCGCCCCCATGTTTGAAGAAATAAATTTAGCCGTAGATCACAACCAATTGTTGATGGATTTGATGGAAGAAGTTGGTCGCCGTCATGGTTTTAAATCACTTTTACACGAAAAACCATTTGCCGGAATTAATGGTTCTGGAAAACACAATAACTGGAGTTTGATTACAGATACTGGCGTTAATCTACTTTCTCCGGGAAATGATCCTAACGATAATCTGCAATTTTTAACCTTTTTTATTATATCCATTAAAGCCTTTGCCGATGCGGCCCCTATTTTAAGAGCCAGCATTGCCAGTGCCAGCAATGATCACCGTCTGGGCGCCAATGAAGCCCCTCCTGCAATCATGTCGGTTTTTATTGGAAGCTCCCTAACCAAGGTTTTAAAAGACTTTGAAGCCAATAAAAAGGGAAATTCTAAAACGGCTGATAATAAAAATAAGACTATTAATGTACATAATCTTCCGGATATTATGGTTGACAATACCGATCGTAACAGAACATCTCCATTTGCTTTTACTGGAAATAAATTTGAGTTCAGAGCCGTTGGGTCAAGTGAAAATTGTGGCCGCCCTATGATTACTTTAAATTCGGCGGTTGCAAACCAACTTATTAAATTTAAACAGGAAGTTGATACCTTGATTTCGAAAAAGACCAAAACCGAAGATGCTATATATCAAGTTCTAAAAGGTTACTTAAAAGATTCGAAAAAAGTTTTATTTGAAGGCAATGGTTACAGCGAAGAATGGGCTGCCGAAGCTGAAAAACGCGGACTAGAGAATGTTAAAAATTCAGTTGATGCTTTGGATGCCTATTTAACAAAAACAGCTGAAGATATTTTTGTTAAGAACGGAATCTTCACCAAAAGTGAGTTGCACGCCCGCTATGAAATTAAGTTAGAAGACTACGTAAAAAAGATTCAAATTGAGGGAAGAATCATGAACGAGTTAGTTCATAGTCATATTTTGCCTTCGGCTATTTTATACCAAAGCCGATTAGCAGAAACCATTAATGCGGTAAGCGCAGCAGGTGTTAGTAAAGCAACAAATAAAGGGTTAATCGATTTGCTTCAAGAAGTAGCCGATCATACCAATGCGTTAAAAACCGCAGTTGATAATATGGTTGAGGAACGCAAAAAAGCAAATGTGATTGAGGATTCTAAGAAAAAAGCACAAGCTTATTGCAATCACGTTAAAGGAACTTTTGATGTTATTCGACGTCATGCTGACAAACTCGAGCACTTAATCGATGATGATTTATGGAAGCTACCTAAATACAGAGAGATTCTATTTATTCGCTAATAGGTTCATTATTTTATTAGGCTCAGCGGTCTAGCTTTTTATTGGTTTGTACTCTTTGATATAAGTGAATAAATTAGACTCGTTATGTCAGGCTAATTTATCTCTTAATATACTTACGCTTTTGGTTTTGCAAATTTATAAAGCCCAATTAAAACAAGCACTCAAACTAAAATCATAGCGAGTGAAAGCGTTACTAAAAGAAATGAAATTAAGCCTCCTACACTTGTAATTCCTTCTTTTCCGCCTGCAATAGGCAACATTCTACCTGCTCCGGTTATGGCAGCCATGGTAACGGCCAAAAAATTAGCAAACGAGCCATAAAGACTTAGCCAATAGGCCGTAGTTAACCATTTTGCTTTTAGAATTAATTTGTTCCAAATAAGTCCAAGAATGACCAAAAATATGCCATTCATAGCACCTTCAAGATGAGCAGAAAGAACCATTCGAGGATTGCTTAGCATTGGAATAAAAAAACCAATAACCAATCCGAATAACAACAATATAATTCCGAAAAATAATAACAACTTTGCCTGTTGTTCAAGTTTTATGTTAGTTTCCAAAGCAGATAAATATAGGAGATTGGAAATAATACCGATTATATTTAATAAATAGCCCAAAGCTATTTATTAAATACACAATTATAAATGCTCATTTAACAAAATAATAGTTCATAGGCCAGAATATTAAAATTGGACTATATATTTTAGACTATCATTAAAAGTTGCGGAGTAAGACCCTTGTTTTGGTTCAGGAGCTTTTAGCAGGTGCCATAAAACGGTGCTTTAGACGGCTTAGAAACTTCATCAGGACTAACCTATACCTTTAATCGGTTTATAAAGAAGGTTTTAATGTCTTAAAATATTGGCTCGAAGGGATTCCTTTCTACCTAAGAGGGTCTAAAGGTGTGTTCTTGTATTTTAGGGTGATTAGTAACTAAAAACATAAGTTCAAATTGGCTTCCTCAACTCTATTCCCTATCATTCAAAATCAATGTTTATTCTCGCTGACTTCATCAAACCGGAGTTTAATAATCAATGAGGTTTTAAGAAATTTTTACTCAAGTTTCTTTTCTTTAAAATCTAATACCCACCCTTCTATTGAATGAATAACATTATGGATATAATGCTTTACAACTAAATCATCAAACCTTAGAACAAATCTGCCAAGTTTTTCGATTTCATTTTAACGGGCTAAATCATGGTTGATTTTTTCTGGAGTATCATGACTATCCCCGTCTATTTATATTGCATATTAAAGTTCAAGACAAAAAAATCAACCACAAAATTTAGAATTGATTTTTGACGGTGAAAATCTAATCAGGCATTTCTTTTCTCTGAGCTCATTCCACAAGAGCATTTTACAAAGAGTGCTATTATTTGTTAGGTTTCTCACCAATGGTTTCAATTTCGGATTGTATGGATATAGTTTTCTTTTAGTCACATTAACACACACCCCTTAGCCCCGCTCAGAGAGGGAAATCACAATAAACAGGGGCTTTCTGGTGAACTAATCTCCTTAATTTTCCCTCAAAAAAAAGTCATACTAAGTTCACTTTAAAATCCTTATTTGGACTCAAAAACGGATATTTTCATAGGGCTAAATTCGGATGAAAATAGGGATAGCCCAAAATAAAACTTTTCAATTCTTCTAAGGACTCTCCAACTTTTAATTCTAATCCCAGAAAATTAAACTATAAATTTTCTATAATCGGTATAAGTTCGCCCTTTAGAAATTGCTAAGAACAATTTTTGAGGCTTCAAATAAGTTTCGACTGTGATTTTTTGCAAGGATTTTGAACGATCTCCAAAAATAAAAAAGCCTACTTGTAACTCGATGCTATTGAATCTGAAATTATTTGGTATAATGCCTTAATTTCAGGATCGTTTTCCAACATTTCCTGATGTTTAGCTATGGTGGATTCATCATTGCGCCTAGCCGGACCGGTTTGACTCTTCAGTGGAGATAATTCAAAGGCTTTTTTCACCGTTTCTTCAACTAATGGTTTTAACAACGTAAATGGCAAATTTTGCAGAGTCATAATTTTTTCTGATTGGGCCAAAAGATGATTCGTAAAATTATTGGCTATTACGGCCGCTAAATGAAGATATCGACGTTTTTCCGAATCAAGTTCAGTAACCTTATTGGAAATAGTTTCGGCTAATTCATTAATCTTTTGAGTTGAAAATTTATTGGAAGCTTCGGTAAAAACAGGTATTTCAAAAAAATTAACAGGACGATTTTTTGAGAATGTTTGAAGCGGATAAAGCACGCCGGTATTGGTTTTAATATTTGAAATGGTTTCCAATGGACAAGAGCCTGCGCAGTGAACAAATACCGGAATATCGGTCTTTATTCGCTTGACGGAACTCTCAATTTCTTTATCAGGGATTGATAAAAATATAAAATCGGCATCTGCGTAAACATCCTCTAATCTTAGACTGAAAAATGCGGCAAATTGCTTGGCTAATGCTTTTCCGGTAGCTTCATTACGACTAATAACCTGATGAATTTGATAACCGGCCAAATCAAATGTTGTGGCTAAATGAAAGGCAAGATTCCCAGAGCCAATAAATGTGATTTTACCTCGCATAAGGCCTTAATCTTTTAATCGGGTATTTAATGTTCGTCGATAATCTTTGGCTCTGCGAATAATAGAAATGGAAAAACCAATAATCATTAATATCACACCGCCCCAAAGCAAATTGATGTAAGGGAAAACTATCGCTTTCATTATAATAAAGTCGCGGATCGGTGGGCGTTCGGAAATTTCTAAAAATGCTGAAACTTTACCGTTTTCGCCTGCTTTAATATAAAACTGAAATTTAAGTCCGGCTTCTTTTACTTCATCTTCTATGGTGTAGAACGATTTGTCGGCGATAGCAAAAATCGGCTTTGCTGAATAGATTTTCCCATTAGCATTAATTTTTAAATTGGCGCCCCACATTTCGTCTTTTAACCGAAGTTCTTCAGGTTTGGCGTTTTTATCTATGCTTTCAAACGTAACCGTTCCATTTGCTGTGGTAATGGTTTCTCCGACACTTATTTCTTGTGTCTTGGAAGCACTCCAAGGTTCGCTGTTTTGTTTGTTTCGGTCAGGAATATTACTCACATACGTGTAAACATCGTGGGTTAAATAATGCCTCGTATCTGGATTTGCGTTAAGCTGATTGTTGCTTATCTGTGCATTGGGCTCTAAAGTAAATTCTTCATTATTTCCGATTCCTTTATAATGTACCTTAAAAAACGTATTCGGACCAATGAGAGTATCGCCCTTATAAGTAACTTCGTAATCGGCCATTCGAATTGAACTTCCTTTAAACAAAAGCATATTTTCACGCTTAGCCTTGGCGTCCATACTTTTACCATAATCAATGGTTTGATTAATGGATATAACTTCCTTTTTGGCACTAGAAACTAAAATACCCACCAACATAAATCCGAAGCCAATATGAGCTACCGAGCCACCTGCCACATTCATTTTACCTTTGAGAGCGTCGAAAATATAAACTAAGTTGGCAACAATGGCGTAAATGCCAGCCAACAAAAGCAACATGTATTTTGGTTCGTATATTTCAAAGATAAAAACACAAACGGCAGATAAGATTAATGCAACAATAAATGTTTTTAAAATATTGAAGAGAATGGTTTTCGAATCAGAGGTTTTGTATTTAAAATACTGTCCAATTGCTGTTAAGAAGCCTATAAAAATAGCAATAGGCAATTGAAAAAAGTGATAGTATGGAATCGTATCATTGGGCACCGCTATTTTGGTTCCAAAAAGTTTGTTTACCACCGGGAATGAGGTGACAAGTAGAACATGAAAGGCTGATAAAAGTAAGACTAAACTTCCGATAAACATCCATAATTCACGGCTTTTGAAGTTTTCTTCGGTACGACTTAAAGGAAATGTTTGGTATAAACGAATAACAAACCAACAAGTAATAGCCAAGAAAATAGCGATGTCAATCCATTTTAAAATAGTGAAAGTATTGGCGTCTTTATTTACTATACCTATAATAATATTGAGAACAAAAAACGACCAATAAACAAGGTTGAGAATTAATTTTTGACGCTTGTCTTTTACGATTGCAAAAAGTGGTAGTGCATAAAACACAAACATGAAAATCATTAATTGGCCACTTAAGCCTAAATCGGTAAACGAGTGCACACTTGAATCACCTAAAATTCCGCTTCGCGTCAAAAAAGTTGCATACAATACCAATAAAAATGCGGCAATGCTTAATATATAGGTTAAAATGATGCTGGTGCCTGTACTCTTATAAACCAACATTAAATGCAAGGTGGCAATAAGTAAAAGCCACGGAACAAGCGAAGCATTTTCTACTGGATCCCAGGCCCAATACCCGCCAAAAGAGAGTGATTCATAGGCCCAAAAACCACCCATAATAATACCGGTTCCTAAAATCATTACCGAAACAAGCGTCCAAGGCAAAGCAGGTTTTAACCATTCTTTGTATTTTGATACCCATAAGCCACTCACCGCGAATGCGAAAGGAATAATGCTGGAAGCAAAACCGAAAAATAAGGTTGGAGGATGAATAACCATCCAATAGTTTTGAAGCAGAGGATTGAGTCCACGGCCATCAGTAATTTGTGCCAAATATTCGGGAGTTCTAAAAATGGGGGCTTGTGTAGCCATTTTTTCGCGAAGTAGCGAAAAAGGACTGCTTCCTATTTTATAAATTTCGCCTACATCAAGGCCGAGAAGCATACTTCCCAAAACAATTTGAGTTAAACAAACGATTGCTAAGACCGGACTTTCCCAACTTTTTACCGTAAAAATTAATAAAATTCCAATAACGGCATTCCAGAACATCCAAAGCAAAAAGCTTCCCTCTTGTCCTTCCCAAAAGCAGGAAAGCATATAGTACCAAGGCAAACTTTTAGAACTATGTTGCCAAGCATATTGATATTCGAAATAGTGTCCGTAAATAATAGTAAACAGGGTTACAAAAATTCCGGTAACCGCAAAGGCATGTAGGAAAAAAGACCAACGACCTGATTTTTTCCAAACCGAATGATCATTATTATTGGCTGAAAAAAAGTAGGAAACAGCACTAAAGATGGCTGTGCAAAATGCTAAAACAACGAAAAAATGACCAATATTACCGATTAGAAGATTTTCGCCTGTGTATACAACTTCCTTCATTTAGCTGCGGTTTCACCCTCGTATTTCGATGGACATTTCAAAAGTATTTTATTGGCAATAAAATCGCCATCTGGCTTGTCGAATCTTCCAATCACCACAACTTTATCGCTGCGATCGAAATCGGTTGGTTTAGGTTCGCTGTAAATAACCTTGGCCTCGTTACCAAGAGAATCCATTAAATAAAATTCGAAACGATTGGCATTTTTTAACGGATTATAGACCATAGGCTTCTTTTTATTTAATCTGCCAACAATATGGTATTCGGTTGTGATATTTTGCTTTGCTGTTGCAAAATCCGAATAGCGACTGCTATCAGAATAGGCCCCGGCAAAAATGGCTATTGCTGAGGCTATGACAATTAAAATGATAATATTAATGGTTTTCATTCTTGTATTAATTTCGTATTTTTTTAAGAAAAGAGATTAGAACATGTTTTTAAAATTTAGGTAAGAAAAAGAATAACCTTTCAAAAAGATAAGCGATTAGTTTTCGTTCTTTGTACTGTTAAGTTCTTTCTCGGTTCTTTTTAACTGTCGGTCAATTTTTATAAGGTAAATAATAATGCCAACAAAAATTATGGACATGATGGAAACCACCACATAAATTTTACCATTGGCGTAAAACGGGTTTTCGACTGGTTCGGCAAACAAACTAGTTGCTAAAAAGCTGAAAGATAATAGTATAAAATATTTAAACTTCATCGGATTGTTTCTTTAAGATTAAAAAGGCATTTCTAATAAGCAATGTGGTTATCCACCAACCCATGGCAATCCATCCCATTACTGCGGGATAAAAAGTCATGCGCAATTTATTATTGAGCGGATACTCATTAAAAGCCACCGTGTCGCCACTGCCGGGATGCATGGAATTGGCAGCCATTTTGGGTAAAATTAAAGCAAAAACGATAAAGAGAGGATAGGCAAAAATGCTGTAAACCGCAGCAACCCTAGCCTTCTTTACTTCATCTTCGAGTGAGTTTCTTAATATTAAATAGGCGAGATACATCAGAACACCGATAGCCGCCCCATTAAGTTTTGTGTCGGCCGTCCACCAATCGCCCCAAGTAAACTTGGCCCAAACAGAACCTGTTGCTAAACCCATCAATCCAAAAAATACAGAAACTGAAGCGCATTTTGAAGCGATGATATCGTATTTTAAATCAAAGGTTTTTAAGTATATGATACTGTAAATTACAGAAATGGTTAACAAGGCAATCATGGCAAACCACATGGGTACATGGTAGTTAAGATTGCGTATGGTTTCATCCAAAAATAAAACAGACGGATTTTGAAAGAGCAAACCGCCTATAATTGAGTAGAGCACAAGAAAGGCCCCGGCATATTTCCACCAATTTGAGTAGATCAAGGGATTTTAATATTTGCCGCGAAGTTAAGATAAATAAATGTTAAAAAACAGGTGGGTTTGTTTGCTATTTAGTATTGGTTAATGGTAATAAGATAGTTGGTTAATGGTAATTCGGTTTGTGAGTTATTGCCTAAGTTGCTTATCGACTATTCTGTTTGGTGCTAATGGTTGTTTGAAAACGAAGTTATTACGGTGATTCATTGTGTTTTATGACTTCGGCATTGGCATAATTTTTCGTCTTTGCGGGCTTAACCCGAAATCTCCTTAAAAACTTTCCAAATTTCCCTTTACCAAAAATCTATTTTTTGTATTAGTCTGTATGTGAACTAAATGACAAGAAAAATACATTCTTATCTTTGATTCTGATATTTAGTTGGAGGTTGCGGATCAAGCCCGCAAAGACGTAAAAGATTGCGAGCAAGGACGTAAAAAACGCTCGCACGGACCACAAAACATTCACAAAGACTATAAAAACACCAGCAAGAATGATAAAAAACAACGTTATTCGAATTATCCTAGAAGACTTTCTTTATTATTCTCTATCAACCGCGATAAAGATTGAGGCTTTTTAAACGAATAGAATGACTGACAATAAATTAACCCTATAATCCTTGTGTAGCTTAGCATAATTTACTTTAAATTTGCAAAAAATTTATCATGACTAATATATTATTATTTGGGATGCCGGGTGGATCAGAGTGGATACTGATTTTTATTGTTGTGCTTTTGCTTTTTGGAGGTAAAAAAATTCCTGAATTGATGCGAGGCTTAGGCTCCGGAATTCGTGAGTTTAACAATGCCAAAAACGATGTGAAAGACAAAATTCGCGAAGGCATGAATGAAGAACCTAAAAAACCTGAAGAAAACAAATAGTTCAGCGTTGAATTACCCTAAAGGATTTAATACTATCAAACCGGAACTCGGTTCGGGCAAATATGGTTGCGTAGATTTGGCAAACCATTATCTGACCAATATTAAAAAAAATAGCCATCTGAATGCCTTTTTGGAGGTTTATAAAGAGGAAACTCTGTCGCAGGCTGCAGCTCTTGACGTTCGGATAAAATCGGGAGAGAAAGTTGGGCGTTTAGCCGGCCTATTTATTGGTTTAAAAGACAATATTTGCTACAAAAACCATCATGTTTCTGCCTCCAGTAAAATTTTAGAAGGCTTTGAATCCCTTTACTCGGCAACAGTTGTTGAAAGACTTTTGGCTGAAGATGCCATTGTTATTGGACGCCTTAATTGCGATGAATTTGCCATGGGAGCGTCGAATGAAAATTCGGCCTATGGTCCGGTTTTAAATGCCTCAGATAATACCAAAGTTTCGGGCGGTTCATCAGGAGGTGCCGCAGTTGCCGTTCAGGCGGATATGTGCTGTGCCGCTTTAGGTTCTGACACGGGTGGTTCTATTCGACAACCTGCAGCATTTACTGGAAATTACGGTATGAAACCAACCTACGGTCGCGTGAGTCGTTATGGCCTATTATCGTACGCTTCATCGTTTGATCAAATTGGTCCGGTTACCTCGACAATCGAAGATATGGCGCTTTTAATGGAAGTGATTTCGGGCGACGATGGTATGGATGCCACAGCCTCTGAAAAACCTGTTGAAACGTATGCATCGTTTTCCAACATCGATAAACCTTGCCGCATTGCTTACCTTGAAAATTATGTAAATGCCGACGGCGTTCAAACCGAAATAAAAGATTCAACCTTAGAAATTGTAAATAAATTGCGTGAAGCTGGGCATATCGTTGATGCGGTTAGCTTTGATTTGCTTGACTATTTAGTGCCTTGTTATTATGTACTTACTACTGCCGAAGCGTCTTCAAATTTGAGTCGCTATTCGGGAATTTTATACGGTTACCGAAGTTCCAACAGCACAGATTTGGAATCGACTATTAAAAAATCACGCAGTGAAGGATTTGGCGAAGAGGTAAAGCGACGCATTATGGCTGGAACCTTTGTTTTAAGTTCGGATTATTACGATGCTTACTATTCGAAAGCGCAAAAAGTAAGGCGAGAAATTGCAGACCAAACGAAGGCACTTTTTGATAAATACGATTATGTAATTAATCCAACCACGCCAACGACCGCTTTTGAGCTCGGGGGCAAAATTACAGATCCTATAGCCATGTATCTAGCCGATATCTTTACCGTGCAGGCCCCATTGGCAGGAAATCCCGCCATTAGTGTACCAGCTGGATTCGACAATAAAGGGATGCCGTTCGGCGTTCAGGTGATGACTGATTTGTACAGAGAAAAGCAAATGTTTGATTTTGCGAATTATCTTACAAAAGAAATTATTAAGTAGATTTTAAATCTGCATTACTCGTAACCCTCAAATAAAAACGCATTGAAACTTAAACTCATTCTACTATTCGCTGTTTGTGGCATAACGCAATTAAGCATGGGCAAGGCAGCAAGCATGCCCGAAAATTATGATTCCATAGCCAAAAGAATCTATAAAATGAAATCGGTTATTCCAGTTGATTACAACCAATATGTTCAAACTGAAATTAATGCATTTATAAAAAACGACAATTCCGCTACTGCCAATTTACTTGGAAAAAGCTTGTATAACCTACCCGAAATTGAAAAAATCCTTAAAAGAAACCGATTGCCTGCCGAGTTAAAATATTTGGCAATATCACTCAGCGATTTAAACAATCATAAGGTTTCGGCAGACGGCAGTTCTGGTATTTGGCAATTAAAATATCACGTTGCAAAAACTTATAATCTAAAAATTAATTCCTATATCGATGAACGCCGCGATCCATTAAAAGCAACAGAGGCTGCCAGTAAATACTTGGAAGAATTATATAAAATTTACGAAGATTGGCCTTTAACTATTGCTGCTTTTTATTCATCATCGCTCGATGTGAATAAAGCAATTCGCCAAAGTGGTGGCAAATTAGAATATTGGAAAATTCACAGCTATTTAAATGAAAATGTGCAACAAGCTGTCCCTCGCTTTATTGCAACTATGTATTTACTTACCTACTTCCGCGAGCACAAATTAATTCCAATTGCCTTTAAGCCCATCGAAACAGATACCGTTGCCATCGTTAACTGGACTACCTTCGAACAAATTAATAAGGTAATGTCCATAGAAGTTAGTCTTCTAAAAGAATATAATCCAATCTTTAAGAAAAGTATTATTCCTTATACGCCTTCCAAATATTATATTCATATTCCTTCTGCTTCACTAAAGTTTTTTAGGGAGATGGACGACTCTTTATATATTTTCAAAAACAAGGAACCCGGCCTAGTAACTACACCTGATAACAAGCCAAAACCTACGCAGCCTGGCGACAGCACTTCTACTGAAACAGAAGCAGGTAACAAATCAACTACTGCTGCCGAAAATGAAGAAGCCGCAAAACCGAAACCGAAGCCTAATGTTGAAAACACAAAAGGTCTTGCATTGCTTACTTATACAGTTAAGAAAGGTGATGGTTTAGGAAAAATTGCCGACAAATACGATTGTACCATTTCCGAAATAAAGAAATGGAACAAATTGAAATCGAATATGATTAAGCCAGGACAAAAACTTAAAATATATGTCCCCAAAGCTCTTCTAAGCAAATACAAGAAAAAAAAATAGGTTAGATGGAGCCAGAAAAGACAATAGAGCAAGTAAAGCCAATAAAAATTTTCGGAGCATTGATATTGCTCAATTTATTTCTGGCCACTATTGTTGTTATTTTTCCTGAAGGTAAAATTTCCTTTGGAAAAGACTTTTCCCTAAACTTTGTTCCTTTAAAAAAGATTTACCAACTAGATACCTTAAAAAAAGTAGATGCTTTAAAGGTTATCGCAAATATTCAAACGGTGGACACCAATTTGGTAACTCTCGACAGCAAAGCTCTTGAACGAATAAAAAGGGAAAAAATTAGCGTTCCGGAAGAAAAGCAAATTCAATATCCCGACAATACGCGCAATGTTATGGCCTCCTTTTTCAAATCGTTGATGGAGTTAGAAAACAATACCAGCCTCGCTCGAATAATTCATTATGGCGATTCGCAGCTAGAAGGCGATCGCATCAGCGATTACCTAAGAAATCGTTTGCAATTGCGTTTTGGAGGTTGGGGCCCCGGCATTGTGCTTCCAATTGACGTTTCAAATTCGCGTATTTCTGTTAGACAAAGCGAAAGCAATAATTGGACAAAGTATGCTATCTATGGTAAAACGCAAAAATTAGCAACCGGCTTTTATGGAATTGGTGCTTCCTCCTACCGTTTTAACGGAGGCGCAAACATAAAAACAGAATCCGGTAGTGAAAGAATCGAAATTGTAAAAAACTTTGCGAAGAAAAAAATAGATAACGAGGATGGCACCTTCAGTTACCAAACTGATTCTACAACTTTTACATACGATACCATTAAAATACCAAAAAAAGTTACTATTAATGCAAGTGGTAATGGGGCTTGGCTAAAATTTTTGAACGCAATTGGAAGCTATCCTCGCGTTAGACAATACAATAAACTTACCTTGCTCTATTCGGCAGACGAACCATTTAATTTTAATCTTAAGGTAAACGAAGGCCAAGAAATCAATGAAATTCTTCCCAATTCAGGACCTACTGTAAAATCATTCGACTTGGGTGAAGTTACCACCGGCGTAAATTTAAATTTTTCGGGTAAAAGCCCAATACTTTACGGAATTGCATTTGATGGCAATACCGGCATTGCTGTCGATAATTTTCCAATGCGCGGCAGCTCAGCATTAGGATTTGAAAGTATTAATACCAAAATGCTTGCCGATTTATACAGGCAAATGAATGTAAAATTGATTATTTTACAATACGGCATTAACTTGGTTCCCGATCCTAAAACCAATTATGATTGGTATTCTAAACTGTTTGCAAAACAATTGGCAAAGATTAAAGAAGCCGCACCTAATGTTTCAATACTTGTGGTTGGCCCTTCAGATATGAGCCGAAAAACCATTGATGGGTATGAGTCTTACCCAAATATACCTTTGATTAGAGATGCCATGAAAAAGGCAGCTTTTGATAACGGTTGTGCGTTCTGGGATTTATACACCGCAATGGGAGGTCAAAACAGTATGTCGAGTTGGGTAAGCAATAATTTGGCAGCCAAAGATTTTACGCATTTTAGTACTTCCGGCGCCCGCTACGTAAGCGAAATGCTTTACAATACCCTTATGGAAGAATACATAATGTATTTGAAAGATATTGGGGCAATGTAAAAGTTATTTACACTAAATTGGCCTCCTTTTCAAACATTTTCGTTGAATCTGCAATTTGAACACTAACCCTTATCCATGACAGAATCTATCACCTTCGGACTCTTGTGTTTAACCTCGTTTTTTACTTTGATAAACCCTTTGGGAACCATGCCGGTATTTATGTCCATGACCGCCAGTTTGAGCGATACCCAACGAAAAAATACTGCAAAAAAGGCTTCCATAATTTCACTTTTCACTATTATTGCTTTCGCTTTTACCGGTCAATTACTTTTTAAATTTTTTGGAATCTCAGTTAATAGTTTTAGGGTTGTAGGTGGCGTTATTTTTTTTATTATGGGTATGGATATGCTGCAAGCGCGCTTGGGTCAAGTAAAAATTAAAGACGATGAAGTAAAAAGTTATATTACCGACATTTCTATCACACCACTTGCTATCCCAATGATCTGCGGACCTGGAGCCATTACCAATGCTATCGTTTTAATGGAAGATGCCACCACTTTTTCCAAAAAAGCCATTCTAATCCTTTGCATTGGCCTTATTTTGGCACTTACCTACTTTATACTTTACAGTTCTTCCAAACTCATTAAATTACTAGGTCAAACAGGTATCAATGTAATGATGCGCATCATGGGATTAATCGTTATGGTTATCGCCGTAGAATTCTTTTTCTCAGGTTTAAAACCAATTATTATCGATATTCTCAAAGCAAGTTAAAATGCTTAATAGATAATTATTTATACTTGGGCGTTCCCTGCGGGCGTTCATTCTGTTGCAATCTTTTTGCTCGTGACCTCACAAAAAGGATTTCCACGTCTTTCACTAACGCGGGCTTACGTTGCAATTCTTGCATTCGTTTTTAAAATTAGAATTAGTTGAGAATATTATACCAAGGTAAAAGCCGTTATAACAAAATGAGAGTTCAAAGGCTAGAAAATTAAATCAGACTGTTTACTTTGTATAATCGTTAATATAACTCAATTTATTTCAAATAATTAAACCAATTGCTAATTTCTTAATTTTGATAAGTAACGCACGAAAATTCCAGGTTCTTTTTAAAATAATAGTTTGTCCAGCCAACGTTTGTGGTATCCATTTCAAAATGACATAAGTTGCTTTCTTATTTTATTATTTTGAATTCATCACTAAATATTTTTCCAGAACCATTGTCAAATTTAAAATAAAACAAAGCATTTAAATTTGATTTCACTTCTTTAGACCAATTGCTGTTTCGGTAATCGGATGATTGTAGGTAGGCATTAAATAACGTTCTTTCGTCATCCATTTTAATCATGAGCGGCCATACATTCAAGGCATTATTCTGGATAGAAAAGGATTCTTTCTGTGAGGTTTTTTGTAACCGTTCTTGTCTTTTTCATTGCTAACGAAAACAAAAAAATGTTTGAATTTATTGCAGGCATACAACTGACTAAACATCAACTTGTCTTTACGCATTCGCATTAGAAAAAAGCCCGAAGAACCACAGTTTTCATCCTTACTGTAAGTGCCGCTAATGTATATATCACCGTCCAATGGAAGCACATTCACTTCGGGATAGGTTATGTTGCTTTTCTTATTACTTACTTTAATAACTTCTTCCACGAGCACTTCTTGGTCACTGTTTATAATGGCCATATTCGAAGTCTTTGATTTGTAATTGAAAGTTACCAAATACCTTGATTTATCGATATAGCATATTGATTCAACTTTTTTGTTGTCGAAAAAAGCAGGTAACAGAATTTTTTCGATGATTTTATATTCAAAATTTGCTTTAGCTAAAAAAATGCCTGGTCCACCTGAAGCCAAAAAATATGGCTTGCCTTTAATTTTTATTACTTTAAACTCGGTTTGTAAGGTGTTTTCAAAATTATTAGGGAGCATTAATTTGAAATTCTCATAAGTTTTTGAACTTAAATCAAAAGCAGTCAAATCGTCGCTTAACTTAGGTCGGTTAACCAACAAAAACATTTCGTTGAAGTCTTCGGAATAATAGGTACTAGTTTGGGCTTCCGACGACTTTCCTTCAATCTAAAACTGAAACGATTGTTCTTTCAAATTTTCATCAATGGTAAGAATATGGACTTGATTAGATAGTATTTGGTTACTATTCGTTTCACAAAAAGCATATTTAAAGCCTTTTTCACCAATGTTTTTATATGACAATATAAATGACGTGGGATTCATAGGTGCTTCAATGGAGTTTACTTCTTCAAAGTTAATATCCTATGCTTTAAGCGAAAAGAAGCCGATACCCTGTAAAGTTAGAGTAATAATTAATCGAACCATGATTTTAATAATTTATTCGACAAGAATACTTTAAAATATTTTTAGAATACGGCTAGTTAAAAAAACTCCCCAAGTCTATTTCATTCCTCGCTTAGTAACAGAAATATTTCAATAATTCCCCAAGTTAATGACGTAGTTATCAAATTATTGTGGCCCCGACGGGAATCGAACCCATATCTAAAGTTTAGGAAACTTCTATTCTATCCATTAAACTACGGGGCCATGGAATTTAGTTTTGGTATGAGCCAAAACAGAGTTGCAAAGTACGTGCAATTCGAGTACTTATTAAAATGAAACTTTTAGATTTGATAAGGTTTTGTGATGATTAAGAAATCATGAAACGACTGGTTTTAATAAAACACATCTGGCGATAACTCAAGATATCAACTAAAGAAAAAGTATTACAAACTGCCTTAACTATTCATTTCGTATCCACTGTAATCGTGATAAAATTGGAGATAATTGAATTGGAATTAAAATTCATTATAGTAAGCTTCAAAAAAAATAGGACCACCCAATTGCATTAAAATAAATTTAGATTAAATTATACTAAAGTGACCAAGGTATAGGAAAATCCACATAATAATCTTGAAAAGTTATTCGATTATAATGTTGAAGAAATGAATTAAGGATTATTACTTTGTATTATCAAACAGCCGGAGAAAGATTTTTTAAGCACCAAGGAGACACTTGCTCTTCAGTATGCTCATCGTAAGCAACGGGAGAAGCGACTTGCAGACAGGTATAAGACGATGTTATTTCTTAATATGGGTTTCCGTTTTGAACAGACAGGTGAGTTGTTGATGTTGGATGATAATACGATACGAGCTGCTTATGAATTATATGTTAACCAAGGAATAGAGGGGTTGGCTGGATTTAATTATGTTAGCGGTTTAAGCTACCTGACTACCCAGAAACAAAA
>Ga0209181_10001260_pt1 | contig 45002 bp, 29 predicted proteins | sample MAT05_FD_187208 | JGI IMG/M metagenome (GOLD analysis project Ga0209181, IMG submission 187208) | Freshwater microbial communities from Lake Fryxell liftoff mats and glacier meltwater in Antarctica - MAT-05 (SPAdes) (version 2) | ecosystem: Environmental > Aquatic > Freshwater > Ice > Liftoff... | reverse complement strand
CGGCGGCACGCCCAGCCTGTTTTCACCGCAAGGCATCGACCGGCTTCTGGCCGACGTGCGCGCCCGCCTGCCGCTGGAGCCTGGCATCGAGGTCACGCTGGAAGCCAACCCCGGCACCTTCGAGCGCGAACGTTTCCGCGCTTACCGCGCGGCAGGCGTCACCCGGCTCTCGGTGGGCGTGCAGAGTTTCGACGACGCCAGCCTGACGGCCATCGGCCGTGTGCACGACGCCGCGATGGCACGCGCCGCGGTGGCGGAAGCGGCGGCATCGTTCGACACCTTCAACATCGACCTGATGTACGCGCTGCCCGGGCAGACGCTGGAAGCGCTCGGCCTCGAACTGGACGCCGCACTGGCCTTCGAGCCGCCGCACCTGTCGGTCTACCACCTGACGATGGAGCCGAACACGGTGTTCGCCAATGCGCCGCCTGCCGGGCTGCCGGATGACGACCTCGCCAGCGACATGCTCGACCTGATCGTCGAACGCACGGCCGCGGCCGGGCTGGCCCGTTATGAGGTCAGTGCTTTTGCGCGCGAAGGCCACCGCTGCGTGCACAACCTCAATTACTGGCGATATGGTGACTACCTCGGCATCGGCGCCGGGGCGCACGGCAAGCTGAGCTTCCCGGGCGGCATCCAGCGTCAGGTGCGCTGGCGCGAGCCGTCCGCCTACATGGCCAGGGCGATGGCCGGCCAGGCGATGTCCAACGAGACGGCACTGACGCCGGCCGAACTGCCCTTCGAGTTCATGCTGAACGCGCTGCGCCTGAGGGACGGCTTCGAACTGCGCAAGTTCCACGAGCGCACCGGCCTCGACAGCACGGCGCTGGAGCCCGGCCTGACGCAGGCGATCGAGCGTGGTCTGCTGCAGCGCGACGGCGGCATGCTGCGGCCCACCGCGCGCGGCTTCGACTTCCTCAACGACGTGCAGCAACTGTTCCTGCCGGCAACGCGGTAAGAGCGTGGCCGCAGCACGACGTCAGACCCGCGTCGTCGACATCCCCGCGGTGCTGCGCAGCCGCTCGATCAGCTTGGGTGCGATCTGCAGCAGCGGCATCACCTCATGCGCCGCGCCATGCGCGATGGCTTCGCGTGGCATGCCGAAGACCACGCAGCTCGCTTCGTCCTGCACCACGTTCCAGCTGCCGGCGTCCCGCATCTCGCGCATCGCCTTCGCACCGTCGGCGCCCATGCCGGTCAGCATGACGCCCAGCGCATTCGGGCCGACGATGCGCGCCGCCGACTGGAACAGCACCTCCACCGAGGGCTTGTGGCGGTTCACCGGCTCGCCGTCGCGGACGCGCACGATGTAGTTGGCGCCAGAACGTTCCACCGACATGTGGAAGCCGCCCGGCGCAATGTAGGCATGGCCCGGCAGCACACGTTCACCGTCGCTGGCCTCGGCCACGCGGATGCGGCACAGACTGTTCAGCCGCGCCGCATAACTCTTCGTGAAGCCGGGCGGCATGTGCTGCGTGATGAGCACGGCCGGCGCGTCGGCCGGCAACTGCACCAGCACCTCGCGCGTGGCCTCGGTGCCGCCGGTGGATGCGCCGATGAAGATGATCTTCTCGGTGGACAGGCGGCCGAGCATGGCCGGCGCGGCAGGCCTTGCCACGGTTGCGCCGGGTGCGGGTGGCGCGGGTTGCAGCAGGCGCCGCACATGCGCCTTGGCGGCGGTGCGGATCTTCTCGGTGATGTCGTCGCCGAGCTGGCGCAGGCCATCCGAGACACCGATCTTCGGCTTGGCCACGAAGTCCACCGCGCCGAGTTCCAGCGCCTTCAGTGTGACCTCGGCACCGCGCTCGGTGAGCGTGGAGACCATCACCACGGGCATCGGCCGCAGCCGCATCAGGCGCGAGAGAAAGTCGATGCCATCCATGCGCGGCATCTCGATGTCGAGCGTGATGACGTCCGGGTTCAGCGTGCGGATCATCTCGCGCGCCAGCAGCGGGTCGGCCGCCGCGCCCACGCATTCCATGTCGGGCTGGCGGTTGATGATCTCGCTGAGCAGGCCGCGCACCAATGCCGAATCGTCGACCACGACCACGCGTATCTTCATGCCGGAAGTCCTTCTCAGAAGAGGTCGATCGAGCCGCCGCTGGTCGCCACCGGCGCGCTGCGGGTGGCCGCGGCGCGCTCTTGCGCGGCCAGCGCCTCGGTGTTGGCCGAAGCCAGCCGTTTGACCATCGCCTTGCCGCTGGCCGGCAGGAAACACACTTTGCGCGGGTAGACGTCGAGCACGTCCTTCGACACCACGGTGATGCGTTCGGTGCGCAGGTAGTCGAGCACGAACTTCGTGTTGCGCTCGCCGACGTTGATGGTGTTCATGCCGCTGATGACGGCGCCGCCGCCGAACACCTTGGCTTCCAGCGTCGAGCGTGTGGCTCCACGCTTGAGCATTTCGTTGATCAGCAGTTCCATCGCGAACGAACCGTAGCGCCCGCTGTCCTGCGCGCCGCCGCCGTCGGGCAGCATGAAGTGGTTCATGCCGCCGATGCGGCGCTCGCGATCCCACAGGCAGGCGGCGATGCACGAGCCCAGCGTGGTCATGATCAGGATGTCTTCGTCGTCGACGAAATACTCGCCGGGCAGGATCTTCACCGCCTCATTGCGGAAGTGGGCGTCGAAGAAGAAGAACGACGCTTCGCCGGGCCGGCGCGGCTGCGCCTTCAGGCGCTCCAGGCGGCTGGGCTGGGCCGCGGCGGGGCGCGGTGGAGCGGAAGGCAGGGCAGCGATCGACATGACGGAATATCGGATTCGGCAGGGTCTTCTTGAATCGGGCGCGAATCAGACGTTGTTCGCGCGCAGTTCAGGCGCGTTCGTAAATCGTCTTGCCGCGCAGGCGGAAGAGGTCGCGTGACTCGGTGAAGTTCTCCGAATGGCCGACGTAGAGCAGGCCGCCGGGCTTCATGGCCGCGTGCATGCGTTCGAGCACCTTGCGCTGGGTCGGGCCGTCGAAGTAGATCATCACGTTGCGGCAGAACACGAAGTCGAAGGGGTCGCCCAGGCTGGCCCAGCTCGGACTCATCAGGTTGAACGTGCGGAAATCGATCATCCGCTGCAGTTCGGGCTTGGCGCGCATGAAGCCGGCGTTGCCGGCCGTGCCGCGCATGAAATGGCGCTTCAGCCGCTCCGGGCTGAGGCCGCGCGCGTCGACCGCGTAGACGCCGCGCTGCGCGGCCGCCAGCACCTTGGTGTCGATGTCGCTGCAGACCATCTGCATCTGCGCCGAGATGCCGAGCGTTTCCACCACCGTCATCGCCAGCGAGTACGGCTCTTCACCGGTGGATGCCGCGTTGCACCACAGGCGCATCGGCCGCGAGGCGCGTGCCCGCAGGTCTTCCACCAGAGCGATGAAGTGGTGCTCCTCGCGGAAGAAGGCGGTCAGGTTGGTGGTCAGGCAATTGACGAATTCCTGCCACTCGCCGTCCGAGCCGCCACGTTCCAGCACCTGCAGGTATTCGGCGAAGCTGCGGTGGCCGGCCTCGCGCAGGCGGCGCGACAGCCGGCTGTAGACCATCGCCTGCTTGCCTTCGTGCAGGCTGATGCCGGCGCGCTGGTAGATAAGCTGCCGGATGCGTTCGAAGTCAGCGGCCGAGAGCACGAACTCGTGTTCGGGCGCGGCGGCGGTGGGGTTGGTCACAGCGTTCATCGGCGGGACAGCGCCGGTTCGGGCACCGTCGGCAAGCGGTCGGACAGACAGTGTGAGCGTCGCATGGGCACCGCGGCGCGCGGAGATGGCAGCTTTCCGTGGTCCTTTTTGCACTCGGGGTCGGCTTCACCGGCTGCTAGACTGATTGCATTCCATTCTTCTTAACTCCGTGGACCGTTCTCAGCCGCCATCGCCATCCGATCTGACCCCGCTGCGGCTCGAACAGGCTCTGCAGTTGCTGTCGCAATCCGGACACTTGGCGCCGCAGGGGGAACCGCACTCGGCGGCCTGGCTGCAGAACCTGGTCGACGCTCTGGTGGATCTGTCGAGCCGCGACGCTCTCACCGGCCTGGCCAACCGCCGCAGTTTCGACGCCGCGCTGTCCCGCGAGCTCGACCGCGTGGCGCGCAGCGGCGAGCCCGCGCTGCTGCTGGCGCTCGACATCGACCACTTCAAGCGTGTCAACGACACCTATGGTCACCTGGCTGGCGACCAGGTCCTGAAAGCCGTGGCCGGAGCCCTGATCGACTGCGTGCGGCCGATGGATCTGGTGGCGCGCACCGGCGGTGAAGAGTTTTCGATCATCCTGCCCAATTGCCCCGCCAGCTTCGGTGGAACGGTGGCCGAGCGCGTGCGCCGCCGCATCGAGCACATGCCGATCCGGACCGGGCCGGCGCAGCAGATCAACGTCAGCATCAGTGTCGGCGGCGCGTTCGCGCCGCAGTGGGTGCGTTCCACCGCGGCGCTGTGGGTCGAGCGTGCCGACCAGCAGCTCTACCGCGCCAAGGCCCAGGGCCGCAATGCAGTGCGGCTGGAGCCGACCGCGGTTTCCGTCGTCAGCACCGACGAGAAGCGCCTCTTGTTCGACGCCTCCCGGTTCCAGGATTTCGAATGACAGAGTCTGCTTCAGTCCCCGCGCCCGCCGCCACGGCAGCATCGGCGAAGAGGTCACGCATCACGGCGGTCACCAGCGGCAAGGGCGGCGTCGGCAAGACCTTCGTGGCCGCCAACCTGGCCGCCGCGCTGGCGCGCCAGGGGCAGCGTGTGCTGGTGCTGGACGCCGACCTCGGCCTGGCCAACCTGGACGTCGTGCTCAACCTTTTCCCGAAGATCACACTGCATGACGTCTTCACCGGCAAAAACACGCTGAACGAGGCCATCCTGCCGGCGCCGGGCGGGTTTTCCGTGCTGCTCGCCGGCTCCGGCATGGTCGAGTATTCGCGCATGACGCCCGAGGTGCGCGAGCAATTGCAGAAGGTCATCGACGAAGTCGCGCCGCGCTTCGATCGCGTGCTGCTCGACACCGGCGCGGGCATTTCCGACGTCGTGCTCTACACGGTGTCGCTGGCCGACGACGTGCTGGTGGTGGCCACGCCCGAACCCACGTCGCTGACCGACGCCTACGCCACCATCAAAGTGCTGGCCACCACGCAGGGCCGGCGCGCCGTGCAGTTGCTGGTCAACCAGGTGCGGCGCCCGGGCGAAGGGCGCGCCGTGCACCATCAGTTGCAGCTGGTGGTCGACCGCTACGTCAGCCCCGGGCTCGACGCTGCGCTGCGAATCGAATTCGTCGGCGAATTGCCCTCCGACCCGGCCGTGCGCGACGCCGTGCAGCACCGCCAACTGCTGCTGGAGGCCATGCCGGGCGCGCCGGCGTCGGTGGCCATGGTCGGCGTGGCCACCCGCCTGCTGGCCTGACCGCTTGTCTTCCATGCCAGCCGATTCGCCTGCGGCGCCAGCGATCACGCCTTTCGAACGCCTTGGCGGCGAGTCCGGCGTGCGCGCCCTGGTCGAGCGCTTCTATGACCTGATGGACATCGAGCCGGCCCTTGCCGGCATCCGCAGCCTGCATCCAGGCAGCCTGGACGGCTCACGCGACAAGCTGCACTGGTTTCTCTGCGGCTGGCTCGGCGGCCCCGACCTTTATATCCAGCGTTTCGGCCACCCGCGGCTGCGCGCCCGGCACCTGCCTTACACCATCGGCATCGCCGAGCGCGACCAGTGGCTGGCCTGCATGGGCCAGGCGATGCACGAGAGCGCCGTCGACCCGGCGCTGGCCGCGCGTCTGGCGGAATCGTTCTTCGGCACCGCCGATTTCATGCGCAACAGGGGTGGCTGAGCGCCGGCAGGCGCAGGCGGCCCGAGGCAGCGACCCCGCGCTCGCTAAACTCTGCCGATGCCAAGAACGACCTTCCGGTGCTGGCATTTGACGTGCCGCCCCTGGGCCCGCGTGTCGCGGCCCGCCAGCTTGCGCCGGCCACGATGAGCGTGGAGATGCCGCCGCTGGCGACCGGTGCATCGCTGCGCGAAGATCTGATTCACCCCGACCCGCTTCTCGACTGCCTGGTCGAAATCTGCCGGCTGCATGGCCAGCCTGCCTCGCGTGCTGCGCTGTCGGCCGGCCTGCCGTTGGTGGAAGGCCGCCTGACGCTGCCACTGGCCGAACGTGCTGCCGCGCGCGCCGGCATGGCGGCGCGGCTGCAGCGCGTGGCGCCCGCAGAGGTTGACGCCGCCGCGCTGCCGGCCATACTGATCCTGCGAGGCAACCGGGCCTGCGTGCTGCTCGGCTGGACCGCCGACGGCCAGGCGCGTGTGCTGCTGCCGGAACTGGGGCAGGGCGGTGCCACGCTGCCGCCGGCCGAACTGGCAGCGCGCCACACCGGCGTTGTGCTGTTCGTGCGGGCGCGGTTCCGCTATGACCCACGCAGTGCCGGCGCCGCCGTGGCGCGCACCGGCCACTGGTTCTGGAGCGCCATCCTGGCCCAGCGCCTGGTCTACCGCGACGTGCTCTGGGCGGCCGCACTGATCAACGTCAGCGCGCTGGCGCTGCCGATCTTCACGATGAACGTGTACGACCGCGTGGTTCCGAACCGGGCGATCGAGACACTCTGGGCGCTGGCCATCGGTGTATTTCTGGCCGGGCTGGCCGAGCTGCTGATGCGCCTGCTGCGCGGCCGTTTCGTCGACGAAGCCAGCGCCCGTGTCGACGTGCAACTGTCGGCCACGCTGTTCGAGAAAGTGTTGGGTCTGCGCATGGCGCAGCGGCCCGAATCGGTGGGCGCGTTCGCCTCCAATCTGCGCGGTTTCGAGCAGGTGCGGGACTTCGTCGCCGCCGGCACCGTCACCGCGCTGATCGACCTGCCGTTCGCGCTGCTGTTCATCGCCGCGCTGGTGTGGATCTCGCCCTGGCTGGCCTTGCCGCCGGTGCTGGCTTTCGCCATCATCGTCGGCGCCGGCTGGCTGCTGCAGCGGCGCCTGCACACGCTGGCGGAGACCACCTGGCGCGCCTCCGCCCAACGCAATGCGCTGCTGATCGAGGCGCTGGCCGGCCTGGAGACGGTCAAGGCACAGGGCGCCGAAGGTCTGTTGCAGGCACGCTGGGAGCGCCACAACATTTTCCTGGCGCGTGTCTCGCTGCGCATGCGCGCCTTGTCGTCGGGCGCCATGTACGGCATGAGCTGGGCGGTGCAACTGGTCAGCGTGGTCGTGGTGGTGGTCGGCGTCTACCTGGTGGGCGACCGTCAGCTGACGATGGGCGCGCTGGTGGCGGCCAGCATGCTGGCCGGGCGAGCACTGGCGCCGGCCGGGCAGATCGTCGGCCTGCTGATGCAGTTCCAGGGCGCACGCACGGCACTCGCCGGCCTCGACAAGCTGATGGCGCAACCGGTGGAGCGGCCCGGCGTGGCCGAAGGCGGTGGCGGCTTCATCCAGCGCAGAGAGCTCGGCGGCGCGATCGAGTTCCGCGACGTCGCTTTCAGCTACCCGAACAGCGAAGTCGGCGCGCTGAACGGCGCCAGCTTTCGCATCCAGCCGGGTGAACATGTGGCGATCATCGGCCGCGTGGGTTCAGGCAAGTCGACCGTGCTGCGGCTGATGGCCGGCCTGTACGCGCCGGCCAGCGGCGCGCTGCTGCTGGACGGCATCGACCTGCGGCAACTCGACCCCGCCGACGTGCGCAGGAACATGGGCTACGTGTCGCAGGACGTGCTGCTCTTCCAGGGCACGCTGCGAGAGAACATCGCCTTCGGCCTGCCGCAGGCCGATGACGACGCGGTGCTCGCCGCCGCCGAAACGGCCGGCCTGCGCGAGTTCGTCGACCGCCATCCGCGCGGCTTCGACATGCCCGTGGGCGAGCGTGGCGAACTGCTCTCGGGCGGCCAGAGGCAGGCCGTGGGCCTGGCGCGCGCCGTGCTGCACAACGCGCCCATCCTGCTGCTCGACGAGCCGACGAGCGCGATGGATTTTTCCAGCGAAGCGCTGATCTCCGCGAAGCTGGCGGCCTTTGCGCAGGGCCGCACCGTCGTGCTGGTGACGCACCGCACGCCGCTGCTGGCGCTGGTCAGCCGCACCATCGTCATCGACCAGGGCCGTGTGTTGGCCGACGGCCCTCGGGACGAGGTGATGGCCTCGCTGCAGGCGGGCCGTGTCAACAGGGCCGCCGGGACATGAAGCTGCTTGATCCCCGCAGGCTGCTCGGCGCGCCGATCAGCGACGCGCAAGCGACGGCCGCCGGCCTGCGGCCTTTCGAACTCGAGGCCGACGAGATGATGTCGCGGGAGCGCACGCATCGCGCGCGCCTGGTGGTGCGCGCGGCCGTGCTGATGGCTGCGCTGTTGCTGCTGTGGGCAGCGTGGGCCGAGGTGGACGAGGTGACGCGCGGTGACGCGCGAGTCATTCCGTCGCGACAGTTGCAGGTGGTGCAGGCGCTCGACGGCGGCGTGGTGGCCGAGATCCTGGTGCGCGAAGGGCAGGTGGTCGAGGCCGGGCAGTTGCTGCTGCGCATCGATGAAACCCGCGCCACCTCGGGCGTGCGCGAAAGCGCGGCCCTGGGGCTGGCGCTGCAGGCGCGGGCGGCACGCCTGCGGGCGCTGGCCGAGGGCGGCGAGTTCAAGCCGCCGGCCACGACCGATCCAACCGGGCAACGCATCGTCGACGACGAGAGGCGCCTCTATTCGGCGCGCGTGCAGGAGCTGAACAACCAGCTCTCGATCAATCGACAGCAACTCACCCAGCGTGAACAGGAACTGGTGGAGATGCAGGCCCGGCGCGCCTCGGCGCAGCGTGGTTACGAGCTGAGCGCGCAGGAATTGGCGCAGACGCGCCCGCTGCTGGCCACCGGTGCGGTGTCGCCGGTCGACATCCTGCGGCTGGAGCGTGACGTGGCGCGCAGCCGTGGCGAAAGCGAACAGGCGGCCGCGCAGATCGCGCGTGTCACGGCGGCCATCGCGGAGAGCCAGCGCAAGGCGGTCGAGACCGAATTCGTCTTCCGCAACGAGAGCCGCAAGGAACTGGCCGAGGTGCTGGCCAGGCTGAGCGCGCTGAATGAAAACGCCGTGGGCCTGGCCGACCGGGTCGACAAGGCGCTGGTGAAGAGCCCCGTGCGCGGCCGCGTGCAGCGCCTGCTGGCCAACACGGTGGGCGGCGTGGTGCAGCCGGGACGGGACATCGTCGAGATCGTGCCGCTGGACGACGCCCTGGTGCTGGAAGCGCGTGTCGTGCCCAAGGACATCGCCTTCATCCGGCCCGGCCAGCCGGCCACCGTCAAGTTCACGGCCTACGATTTTTCGATCTACGGCGGGCTGGCCGCGACGGTGGAGAACATCAGCCCCGACACCACGGTGGACGAACGTGGAAACGCCTATTACCTGGTGCGAGTGCGCACCGCGCAGGCCGGCCTGGGCGAGAAACTGCCCATCATGCCGGGCATGACGGCCGAGGTCGACGTGCTGACCGGGCGCAAGTCGGTGCTCTCGTACCTGCTCAAGCCGGTGCTCAAGCTGCAGGCCTACGCACTGCGCGAACGGTGACCGTTTTCACGGCGGTTGGGAATGCCCAAGGCTTGCCCACCCTGTTCACGGGGGCGCCGGCGGGGGTGTGAGGGGCGGGCCCGACGGCTGGCAACGTATGCTCGCAACGACGTCGCGGCGCTGTTGCCGGCTGAAGCAAGGATCGAACTGTGCCAATCCTCATCCATACCCGCGTCGGCACGGTTCGTGAAGTTACAGGCACGGTCTTCCGCCTCGGGCCCGACGGCACTGAGCAGCCACTGAAGGCCGGTGACCGCGTGCTGGCAGGCGACGCCATCGCGACCCGGCAGGATGGTTTTGTCGAGATCGTCGAAGACGCCGTGCAGCCCCCGCTGGCCGCCGGCAGCGCCGAGGTCGACCGCGTCATCGCCGCCATCGAGGCCGGTGACCCTGCGGCCGCGCCGGGCGCGGGCTTGGTGGGTGGCGCCGGCTCCAGTCTGTCGGACGGTTTTCGGGTCGGGCGGATTTCCGAAGACCTGGGCGCAAGCGCCGCGCTGCCGTCAATCGAGTTCATGCCGTCGTCAGCGCTGACCGGCATCGACAGCGCCACCGCCAACAACGGTGGGCGGTTCGACGGCAACGCGCCGTCGCCCCCGATCGACATCACCGCGCCGCTGCCCACGATCACGCTGGATTTGATCGCCGGCAACGACGTGCTGAATGTCGCCGAAGCCGGCGACCCTGCGCTCAGACTGAGCGGACGCGTGGGCGGCGATGCGCGGCCCGGCGACACGGTCATGCTCAGTGTCGGCGGACAGGAGTTCGTCACCACCGTGTTGGCCGATGGCAGCTTTGCCGTGCTGGTGCCGGGCAGCCTGCTGGCCGGCGGTGCGGCGGCGGGTGTAACGGCTGTCGTCACCAGCGTCGACGACGCCGGCAACATCGGCGGCGCCGGAGCTACCCGGCCCTACACGCTGAACCTGGCGCCGACGGCGGTGGACGATGCGGCCGCGTTGTCTGAAGACGGCCCCGCGGCAAGTGGCGACCTGACGCCCGGCACCGCCGGCCAGGACAGCGACCCCGAGGGCGACTTCTTCAGCGTGTCTGGCGTGGCCGCCGCGGGCTCGCCGCTCGTGGGCAGAGTCGGCAGCGCCGTGGCGGGACGCTGGGGCTCGCTGCTCGTGTCGGCCGACGGCAGCTACGTCTACACGCCGGGCAGCGCCGCGCAGTCGCTGGGCCAGGGCGATTCCGCGACCGACATCTTCAGCTACCAGGTGACCGACAGCGAAGGCAACACGACCACCGCTACATTGATGGTCAGCCTGAATGGCAAGAACGACGCCGCACTCATCACCGGCTCGCTGACGGGGCAGGTGGTCGAAGACGGCCAACTCGTCGCCACCGGCCGTTTGCTGGTGAACGACGCCGACAGCGGCGAGTCTGCCGTGCGTCCGCAAAGCGGCCTTGTGGGCCTCTACGGCGTCTTTTCCATCGGCAGCGATGGCGTCTGGACCTACCGTCTCGACAACCCGTCGCCGGACGTGCAGGCACTCGCCGCCGGTCAGACCGTGACCGAAAGCTTCACCGTCACCACCAGCGACGGCAGCACGAGCGTGGTGGTCGTCAGCGTGCTCGGTACGGACGATGCGGCCGTGGTGTCCCTGGGCGCGGGCACGGTGGTCGAAGACGACCGGCCGACAGCCACCGGCACGCTGGTCGCCAGCGACACCGACAACCCCGCGCCGGTTTTCCTGGCGGCGGTGCAGGCCGGCGCCTGGGGCGAACTTACGCTGCAGGCCAGCGGCGCCTGGACCTACACGCTGGGCGATGCAGCGCAGACCCTGGCCGCCGGCGAGGTGGTGACCGAGCGCTTCACTGTGAACCTGAGCGACGGCAGCATCACCAAGGTGACGATCACCGTGACGGGCACCGACGACCTGCCTGTCATCACCGACGGCATCGGTGCGGTCATCGAAGACACCCGGCCGACGGCCAGCGGCACGCTGACTGCCAGCGACGTCGACAATCCGGCGCTGGCTTTCATGGCCGGCGTGCAGCCGGGTGCGTACGGTGAATTGACGCTGCAGGCCGGCGGGCAATGGAGCTACACGCTTGGCGACGCGGCTCAGGCGCTGGCCGAAGGCGAGGTGAAGACCGAGGCCTTCACGGTGCTGCTGAGCGATGGTTTGAGCACCATGGTGACCATCACAGTGAGGGGCACCGACGACATGCCCCTTATTTCGGCAGGCAACGGCTCGGTGGTAGAGGACGTTCAACCGGTGGCCAGCGGCACGCTGACGGCCAGCGACATCGACAGCCCCGCGCCGGCGTTCGTGCCCGGCACGCAGACTGGCTTCTATGGTGAACTCACGCTGACCGCGACGGGCGTCTGGCGCTACACGCTGGGCGCGGCGGCGCAGGCGCTGGCGGCCGGCGAGGTAGCCATCGAACAGTTCACGGTGACGCTGGACGACGGTTCGACGACCACGGTAACGATCGACATCACCGGCACCGACGACCTGCCGGTGATTTCCGTCGGCACCGGCTCGGTGATCGAAGACACGTTGCCCACGGCCGCCGGCACGCTGACGGCCAGCGACATCGACAACCCGTCGCTGGCCTTCTTGGCCGGCGCGCAGACCGACGCTTACGGCACGCTCACGCTGCAGGCCAGCGGCGCCTGGAGCTACGCGCTGGGCGCGGCGGCGCAGACACTGGCCGCGGGTGAAGAAGCGACGGAGCGGTTCACCGTCAGGCTGAATGACGGCTCGACGACCACAGTGACGATCGACATCACCGGCACCGATGACCGGCCTGCGATCTCGGCCGGCCGCGGCACAGTGATCGAAGACGATCAGCCAACGGCCATGGGCACGCTGACCGCGAGGGACATCGACAACCCGGCGCTGGCTTTCGTGGCCAACAGCCAGACCGGCGCTTACGGCACGCTCACCCTGCAGGCCAGCGGCGCCTGGAGCTACACGCTGGGCCTGCCGGCGCAGGCACTGACCGATGGGCAAAGGGCCGGCGAACTGTTCACCGTGACACTGACCGACGGTTCGACGACCACGGTGACGATCGATATCACCGGCACCGACGACCTGCCGGTGATTTCCGCCGATACGGGTTCGGTGATCGAAGACAGGTTGCCCACGGCCACCGGCACGCTGACGGCCAGCGACATCGATAACCCCACGCTGGCCTTCGTGGCCGGCTCGCAAGCCGGGACCTTCGGTGAACTCACGCTGCAGGCCAGCGGCGCCTGGGGCTACACGCTGGGCGCGGCGGCGCAGACGCTGGCGGCCGGTGAAACAGCTGTCGATCGCATCACAGTGACGCTGACCGACGGTTCAACAACGACGGTGACGATCGACATCACCGGCACGGACGACCTGCCTGTGATCTCCGGCGGCACGGGTTCCGTGATCGAGGATGCTCAACCCACAGCCATCGGCACGCTGACGGCCAGCGACGTCGACAACCCCGGCCTCGCGTTCGTGGCTGAAGCGCAGACCGGCGCCTACGGCGAGCTCACGCTGCAGACCGGCGGCGCCTGGAGCTACACGCTGGGCGCGGTGGCACAGGCACTGGCCGAAGGACAGAAGGTCGGCGAACTGTTCACCGTGACGCTGACCGACGGTTCGACGACGACGGTGACGATCCAGATCACCGGCAGCAACGACGCGCCGCTGGCCGTGGCCGACATAACGACCGCGCGCGAAGCCGGAGGCGTGGCCAACGGCACGCCCGGGCTGAACCCTGGCGGCAATGTGCTGGGCAACGACACAGACATCGACATCGGTGACACGCGCAGAGTGTCGGCCGTGGTCGGCATCGCCGCCGGCATCGTCGATGGCGCCACCGCTGGCCAGTTCGGCACACTGGCGCTGGCGGCAGGCGGCCAATACGTCTACACCGTGAACAACAGCCTTGCCGCGGTGCACGCGTTGCGCGACGCCGGTGACACGCTGACCGACACCTTCAGCTACACGGTGACCGACGCCAACGGGCTGAGTTCGACCAGCACGCTGACCGTCACGATCACCGGCGCCAACGATGCGCCGACGGCCGTCAACGACGGCCCGCTGCCCATCGATGAAGACACGCCGCTGGCCGGCATCGTGGTGCTCGGCAACGACGGCGATGTCGAAGGCGACCGGCTCGCTGTCACCGCCGCCAGCAGCGCCCAGGGCAACGTGACGGTGAATGCCGACAACACGCTGAGCTTCGCGCCTGCCGCCAACTTCAATGGCCCGGCCACCATCAGTTACACCATCAGCGACGGCCGTGGCGGCAGCGCCAGCGCCACCGTCACCGTCAACGTGCGGCCAGTGGTCGACCTGACGGCCGGCAACGACAGCTTCACGCTGGCTGAAGACACCTTCTTGTTCGGCAGCGTAGCCGGCAACGACAGCACCACCTCGGGCGGCGTGCTGACCTACACCGTGGCGCGAAACGCGGCCAACGGGGGTGTCATCTTCAACGCCGATGGCAGTTTCCGCTACACGCCCAGGGGCAACTTCAACGGCGCCGACAGCTTCGAGTACACCGTCGCCGACGCGGCGTCAGGCGAATCCTTGCGCCGCACAGTCAACCTCGGGGTCACTCTGGTGAATGACGCGCCGGTGGTGGCGGGTGGCGGCGCCGCCACGCTTACCGCCGTGAATGAGGACACGACCAATCCGCCGGGCGCCACTGTCTCTGCCCTTTTCTCCGCCAACTTCAGCAACTTGGCCGACGCCGGAAACCTCACGCAGAACCAGTTTGCCGGTGTCGCCGTCGTCGCCGACGGATCGTCGGCCCTTGCGGGCCGCTGGCAGTATTCGACCAATGCCGGGGCCAGCTGGCTCGACCTCGGCGCCGTCAGCGACGCCGCGGCCCGCCTGCTGGGCACCAGCGATCGCCTGCGTTTCCTGCCCGCCGCCGACTTCAACGGCAGCGTGCCGGTGCTGAACGTGCGCCTGATCGACAACTCGCTGCCCTTCTCCAGCGGCGGTCTGTCCGACGTTACCTTGCGCGGCGGCAGCACGCCGGTGAGCAGCGGCACGGTGGCGCTGAGCACCCGCATCAACCCGGTCAACGACGCCCCTTTGGCGCCGAGCGCCGAGATCACCGCCACCGAAGAAGGCGCGGACGTCGGCCCCGCGATCACGGCGCCTTTCGACATCGACAGCCCGACGATCACCATCCGCGTGACGGCGCTGCCGACCATCGGCGACTTCTATCTGAAGGTCGGCAACGTGCTGACCCTGGTGAACGTCGGCGACTCGCTGACGGCGGCCGAGGCGGCCAGTCTGTACTACCGCCCGCCGCAGGACTACGTGCCCGGCAGCGACGTCGGCAAGCTGGTCTATCAGGTCGGCGACGGCCAGTTCAACGTCACCGGCGAGGTTCGCGTCAACGTGCTGCCGGTGGACGACGCGCCACGCGCCCGCGCCGGTGCGGCCGCTGGCAGTGAAGACGGCGCCATCGGCAATGCCGGCAACCCGCCGGTGACGCTGACGCTGACCGGCAGCGATGTCGACAGCCCCATCACCGCCATCACCGTCACCGCGTTGCCCGCCCACGGGCTGCTCTACCTGGCCGACGGCGTGACCCGGGTGCAGGCCGGCATTGCGCTGACGCCCGCGCAGGCCGCCGGCCTGCTGTTCGTGCCCGATGCCCACTTCAACGGTCCGACCACGCTTCAGTTCACCGTGCGATCGCCCGACCTGACGACGGCCGACCCGAACGACACGCGTGATTCGGCGCCAGCCACCTTCACACTCAACATCAGGGCGGTCAACGACGCGCCGACCGTGGCCGATGTGACGGTCTCGGCCGCCGAAGAAGGCCAGCCGGTGGCACTCGGCATCGCCGCCCCGGGCGACATCGACGACCCCGCAGGCGCGCTGCTGATCACCGTGACCGACCTGCCCGACACCGGCGCCGTGCTGCTGAACGCCAACGACCCGGCCAGTGTGGTGGTGGTCGGCCAGCGGCTCAGTCTGGCGCAGTTGCAGGGGCTGTTCTATCAGCCGCCTGCCGACTACGACGGCCTGCAGGCCGCCGGCTCGCTGGTCTATGAAGTCACCGACAACAAGCTGATCACCACGGGCAGCGCCACCATCGACCTGAGGCCGATCAACGACAGCCCGATTGCCAGCGAGGTCAATCGCAAGGTGGTCGACCCCAGCCAGCCGCTGGACTTCCAGCTCGGCGGCAGCGACCGTGACGGCAACGTGGTGGCTTTCATCATCACCAGCCTGCCCGCAGCGGCCGACGGACGGCTGGTGCTGGCCGATGGCAGCGCCATCACTGCCGGCCAGCAAATTCCAGGCGCCGGCACGCTGGCCGTGCGCTTCGAGCCGGCTGCCGGCTTCACCGGCACGGCATCGTTCAGCTACCAGGTGCTGGACAACGGCGTCGACTCACCTGGTGGCCAGGCCGCGCCGTTGACATCGGCGCCGGTGCTGGTGTCGCTCGACTACAGCGGCGGCGGTGCACCCGACATCACGGTCACGGTGACGGGGGCGGAAGACAGCGACATTCCGTTCGCCGCCGCCGACGTCGGCGTGCCAGGCGGCCTCATCACGCTGACCGACCTGCCCGACCACGGCAGCCTGGCGTACCCCGATGGCACACCGGTGCCGGTGGGCGCCGTGCTGACGCCGGCCGAACTGGAGACACTGGTCTACACACCCGACCCCGACTACAACGGCAGCGACGGCGCCGGCTTCAGCTACCAGCCGCCGGGCGGCGGCGCCCCGCAGAGCGGCGAGATCACGATCGTCGTCACGCCCACGCCCGACCTGCCGGTGGCGGTGAACGACACGGTGGCGCCCACTGTGGCGCGGCAGCCGGTCGAAGACCGGCCGTTCAACATCGACGTGCCGGCCAACGACTTCGACCCCGATGCCGGTGAGACGGCACTGCTGCGCGTCACCGCCATCAACGGCCAGGCCATCGTCCCCGGCGGCACCGTGGCGGTGTTCAGCCCCGGCGGGGTGCGTTGGGGCGCCGTCACGCTGCTGGCCGACGGCACGCTGCAGTTCACGCCGGCCGCCGATGTCAACGGCCCGGTGAGCTTCGACTACACCGTCACCGACCCCACGGGCCTGAACAACGCGCCTGACGGCGGTGGCCGCAACGGCACGGTCAGCCTGAACCTGGCCGCGGTCAACGACGCCCCGCAGGCGCTGCTGCCCGACATCGTGTCGACCAACGAAGAGACGCCGGTCACCTTCAACCCGGCCGCCAACGACACCGATGTCGACGGTGACGCGCTGCGCGTCACCGATGTCGAGCAGGCCGCCCACGGCCAGGTGGTGCTGAACGCCGACGGCAGCGTCACCTACACGCCTGACAAGGACTATTTCGGCCCCGACAGCTACAGCTACACCGTGGCGGACGGCAAGGGCGGGGTGAGCACGGGCACGGTCGCCGTCACCGTGCGGCCGGTGAACGACCCTCCGGTGGCCGCCAGCGTCACACTGATGACCAACGAGGACGCGCCATTGAGCGGCCGGCTGCCGATGGCGACCGACGTCGAAGGCGACCCTATCGCCTACAGCGCGGCGCTGGCGCCCGCGCACGGCACCCTGGTGGTGAATGCCGACGGCAGCTATGTCTACACGCCAGCGGCAGATTACTTCGGCGGCGACAGTTTCAGCTACACCGTCAGCGACGCTGGCGGCAGCAATTCCTACGCGGTGGCCGTGACCGTCAAACCGGTCAACGACGCGCCGGTGATCGTCAACCGCACGCTGACGGTGAACGAGGAAGCAGCCGCCGTCAGCCTGGGCGCGGGGGCCAGCGACGTGGATGTGCGCGACCGGCTGACCATCACCGTCACCGGACTGCCCGGCACCGGGCTGGGCACGGTGCTGCTGAACGGCGCGGCGGTGACCGTGGGCCAGCAGCTCACTTCGGCGCAACTGGCGTTGCTCACCTACACGGCGCCGGTCGACTACGACGGGCTGACGCCGGCCGGCGCCTTCACCTACCGCGTCAGCGATGGTTTGCTGAACACGAGCGGCAGCATCGTCATCGATCTGCAACCGGTCAACGACGCACCGGTCAACAAGGTCCCGCCGACCACGCTGGTGGTGGCTGAAGACGGCAGCCTGGCGTTCACCGGCAGCAACAGGCTCAGCGTGTCGGATGTCGACGCCGGCAGTGGCGCCATCACGGTCACGCTGAGCGCGGCCGACGGCGGGCTGACACTGAACGACGCCGCTGGCGTCACGATCGGCGGCAATGGTTCGGGCCTGGTCACAATGGACGGCACGCTGGCGGCGGTGAACAACGCGCTGGCCAGCCTGACGTTCCGCCCGGCGCCGAACTTCAACGGCGCCACCGCGGTCACCATGCTCAGCAACGACCATGGCAACACAGGGCCGGGCGAGAAGACCGACCAGGACCTCATCAACATCAGCGTCACGTCGGTCAACGACGCGCCGAGCGGCAGCAACGCCTCCGTCATCCTGACAGCGGACGGCAGCCACGTGCTGGCACGCACCGACTTCGGGTTTGCCGACAGCGCCGACAGTCCGCCGAACGCTTTCACTTCGGTGCTCGTCAACCCGACGGCCGCCGGCGCGCTGCGGCTGGACGGCAACCTGGTAGCCGCAGGCACGCTGGTGACCGTGGCGCAACTCGACGCCGGGCGGCTGGTGTTCACGCCCGATGCCGGCGCCAGCGGGCCCGCCTACGCGAGCTTCGGTTTCCAGGTGCGCGACAACGGCGGCACGGCCAACGCGGGGGTCGACACCGACCCCACGGCCAACACCATCAGCTTCGACGTGCTGCCGGTCATCGTGCCGCCCGGCGGCGCGCCGGCCTCGGTGCTGGCACCGCAAAGTGCGATGCCAACACAGCATTCTGCGATGTTGGCCGAAGTCTACGCATGGTCTCTGGAGGAGGGGCGGCTGGCTGCGCCGGCCAGCGGCCATGCAGCGGCGCATGCCAGCGGCCGGATGATGAGCCAGCCGCTGGAACTCCATGATCTGCTGGGAGGTGACGAGTCCTTCTCGCTCGAGCACCTGCTCGGCGGCGGCTCTGGCCATTCGACGGCAGTCGCGCGCGGCCCCGACGCAGGCGCGGCGCTCGCCGGCGGCGCCGCCGACACCCGGCTGCTGATCGAGGGCGTCGACATCCATGCCGTGCTCGGCATGCCGGGCAGCGCCTTCGAGCACCCGCTGATGCACAGCCAGATCGAACGTTCGAAGTTGCTGGCCGACACGGCCTGAGCCGTGTCGGCCGGGCGCTTCAGGGCCGTTGGCCCTGCGCGCTTGCCCAGGGCCCGGTGATGCCTTCGACGCCGCAATCCCACAGGCAACGCGCGTCTTCGGCATGCACCACGCCTTCTGCCTGCAACTGCACGCCCAGCGGCAGCAGCAGGCGGGCGCTGCCGCGCACGAACTCCTGAGCGGCCACGCTGCCGGCCACGCCGGCACAGAAGGCGGCGTCGAGCTTGACGAAGTCCAGGCCCAGTTCGTAGAACCGCTCGATCTGGTGCAACTGCTGACCGGCGTGCTCCAGACCGACATGCACGCCCAGCGGGCGCAACTGGCGAGCCAGTTCCTGCACCTGGCGAAAGCGTTCCAACGCGGCGCGTTCGGCCACCTCGACCGAAAGGCCGCGCGCCGCCTGCGGCTGCGCCAGCACCAGTTCGCGCAGACCGGCCAGGAAGTCGGCGCCGCCCAGCGAGGCCGGCGCGATGTTGACGCCGCGCGGCCGGCCGTCCAGCGCGATCGCCCGCAACGCGAGCCGCACTGCTTCGAGGTCGATCGCCGGTGTCAGCCGGCAGCGCACGGCCAGCGGCAGCCAGCGAGCCGCCGGCAGCATGTCGCCGCCTGCTTCCAGGCGCAGCCGCAACGGGCATTCCAGGTGCAGCAGGGCGCCGCTGGCGTCCAGCACAGGGAATTCCACCAGCTGAGCCTGCCCGCCGGCCAGCGCCGCCTGCAACTGCTCGCGCCACAGGCGTTCACCGAAGGCCGGGGTGTCGCCGGCCAGCACGGTCATCGAAAACGGCTGGCCCAGTTCGGCGCTGGCCAGTGCCAGGTCGGCCTGCGCCATCCACTGGGTGACGGGCGCCTCGCGCCTCATCTCCACGGCCCCCAGGTGCGCCGTCAACTCGCTGGCATAGCCGGCAAGCGCTGCGCGCAGGCTGGCCGCCATTGCCGCGGCCGTCTCGGCCGCGATGCCCGCCGCCGGCAGAAACAGCGCGAAGTCGGCACCGTTCAGGCGCCCGGCGAGGCAGTCGGGCACGCGGTCGGTGTAGGTCTGCAGCAGGGCGGCCACCGAGCGCAACGCGGAGTCGACCGTCTGCCGGCCCAAACGACGATTCAGGCTGTCGAGATCGGCCAGCCGAACCAGCACCAGGCCGCCGTGTTCGGCGCCGTCTTCGCGCTGCAGCAGGACGGCCAGACGGTCGAGGAAGTGTCCACGGTGTGGCAGCCCGGTCAGGGTGTCGTTGTGCGCCTGCTGGCGCCAGCGTTCGATGTCGGCGGCCTGGGCCTCGAACAGCCGGCGCACGCGCTGCACCATGGTGTTCATCGCCGCGGTCAGGCGCCGCAGTTCGGGTACCTGGGGTTCAACGACCGTGAGGTAGCGACCGTCACTGAGGGACTGCGCCTGCCGTACGGTGGCATTGATCGGGCCCTGCAGGCGCCGCACGCCGCGCTGGGCCAGCAGCGCGGCCACCGCGCCGACCATCGTCATCCAGAGCAGCGCACGCCAGCCGCCGCGCCACAGCGAGTCCTGCGCCTGTTGGACATGGGCGACCACCTCGACACGGCCGAGTGCGCGCCAGCCATCGGACACCAGCGCCACGCCGGCTTCCGACTCGATGGGCAGCAGGGCGCGGAACCAGCCCGGTGCCGCTGCCGGCGGGGCTTCGAATCGGTGCTCGAAAGGCGGCGTGCCCACGCCGGCTTCAGCCGGCACGAAGCGGATGAGCCGGTAGTGTCCCGTGTCGGCCTGCGCCGACAGCAGCAGTTGCATGCGGCCGTTGTCACCGCCCTGTTGCGACAGCGCAATGGCCAGCGCCATGGCGTTGTCGGCGTTCATCAGCCGCACCTGGGCCTGCAGCGTTTCGCGCGCCGACAGTAAGTTGACGGCCACTGCGCCGCCCACCGCCAGAGACAGCACGGTGAACAGCAACAGCCAGATCTGGCGGATCAGTGACATGGTGTCCTCACTCGATTTGATGCTCTCACAGGAACCCTTCGGCGCGTGCCTTCGAGAGCAACTCGCGCCAGCGCGACAGCCGGGCCAGCGGGTCGGTAGGCGCGTCCGCACCCGTGCCGGGCCACAGGCCTTCGGCGTTGAAGCTGAACACCGGCAGCAGGTCGGGCCGCCGCGACGCCGGCCGCACCTCGGTGACAAGGCTGTCCAGGATCAGCGGCTCAGCGCCCGGCCGCGCGTGATACGCCAGCACCATGTGCGCCTGCGCCACACCGTTCGGCCCGCCCTGCAGCGCCTGCACATACACCAGGCGCAGCCGCTCGCCCGGCACGCCGGCCGCGCGCAGGCTGAAGTACTTGGCGATGGCGAAGTCCTCGCAGTCGCCCGCGCCTTTCGAGAGCGTCTCCAGCGGGCTGGCCCAATAGTCCTGCTGGCCCCAGACCGCGGAGTCTTCACGAAACAGCAGGTGGCGGTTGAAGAATTCGTTGATCCGGTTCAGGCGGGTGGGCTCATCGGCCAGCGCGGCTTCGCGCAGCACCGGCAGCAGCAGGTCGAGCGAGGCTACGGCGCGTGGCCCCAGCCGTTCGGCGGACTGCTGCAGCCGCGCGCTGTCCCAGGCCGGCAAACGCAGCGCCGTGGCCGCGAGCAACAAACCCAACGCAGCGCGGCGCAGCGCCGGCGCCAGGCGAGGCCGGTGCCGGGTCGGCGCAGTGGGCGGCAGCAGGGGAATGCGGAGCACGTTGGGCAGGATGGTCGACCGCAACGCGTGCAAGAACGCGGGCGCCGGCTCCATGGTTTTCGGCGGCGGGCGCCCGGGCTTGAGCGGCTGCGGGCGCCTTCAGCGCGCTGGCCCTGCCGGCGTTTACCATTCAGGCGCTGAGGCCCGGCAGCTTTCTTGCCCTCAGCATCCCCGCACAAAAAAGGTCGAGTGCCATGACCCTCCGCAAGACTTGCCTGGCCACGCTGGCTGTCGTTTCCACATCTCTTGCCTGCGCACAGGCCGACCCGGTGCTGCGTGACACTGTGCAGAAAGCGATGGACGGCAACCCCGAGGTGAGTTCACGGGCGAACGCGCTGCGTGCCGGGGCCGACGGCGTCGACATCGCGCGTGGCGGCCTGCTGCCGCGTGTCGAGCTCTCGGCCAATGCCGGCCGTACCGAAGACACGCTGCGCAACCGCAACCCGGAGCGCAGCCGCCTCAACGAAACCGGCGTGGCACTGAGCGTCAGCCAGTTGCTATGGGACGGCATGACGACGCGCCGCGACGTCGACCGCGCCCAGCGTGAACGCGCGGTGCGCTGGTTCGAGCTGAGCGAGACCAACGAGCAGGTGGCGCTGGAAGCCGCACGCGCCCATTTCGATGTGCTGCGCTTCCGCCGCCTGGTGCAACTGGCCGAGGACAACTATGTGCAGCACCGTTACGTGCACGGCCTGTTGTCGTCGCGCGTGAAGGCCGGCGTGGGGCGCGGTGTCGACCTCGAACAGGCGGGTGCCCGGCTGGCGCTGGCCGAGTCGAACCTGACGAGCGAAAGCGCCAATCTTCACGACGTCACGGCAAGGTTCCAGCGTGTCGTGGGCACCCCGCCCGTGGCCGGGTTGACCTTCAGCCCGCTGGTGGCCGACGGCATGGCCCCGTCGGCCAATGACGCGGTGGCGGCGGCGCTGGCGAGCAGCCCGGCCGTCAGTGCGGCCATCGAGAACCTGCGTGCCGCGCGCGCCGCCGCCAGCGCCAGCGAGGGCGCCTACCAACCTCGCGTGGAAGCGCGCGTGCGCGGCGGCGGCGGACAGAATTTCGACGGTGTCGTCGACCAGCGGCGTGACGTCAAGGCCGAGGTCGTGCTGGCCTGGAACCTGTTCAACGGCGGTGCCGACCAGGCCCGGGTGCGCCAGGGCGCAAACCTTCTCAACCAGGCTGCCGACCTGCGTGACCGCATCTGCCGCGACACCCGGCAGAACGTCAGCATCGCCTTCAGCGACGTTAAAAAGCTAACTGAGCAGTTGCAGGCGCTGGACCGCAACGTGCTGGCCATCGAGAAGACGCGCGACGCCTACCGACAGCAGTTCGACATCGGCCAGCGCAGCCTGCTCGATCTGCTGAACTCGGAGAACGAGCTCTACACGGCGCGCCGGTCCCATGCCGACGCGTTGTTCGATCTGTCGATCTCGCATGGACGTTATCTCGCCAGCAACCAGCGCCTGACGCGTCAGCTTGGCCTGAGCTTGCCGGTGGTCGGACCGGCGCCGGAAGAGTTTCCCGGTGAAAGCGCCGACCGCCCCGAGCGTTGCCCGCCGCAGGCCGTGGAGATACAGACCACGTCACGGGCCGATCTCGACGCCCGAGCCGCGCAGCTGATTCGGCTGGCGCCGCCGGCGGCGCGCTGAGAGCGTGATGACGAAAAAAATCGCACCTGCGCAGGCTCGGTCGAGCCTGACCTGAGCTGATCTGGACTCTCAACGATTTCCTTTCGAGAAAGATGTCCGATGCCTGAGGCAAATTTCCTGCGCGCGGTGGCCCTTGCAGCCGCGATTTTCTCGAGTGCGGCATCCGCGCTGCCGGCCGCCAGTGTGAGCTGGGTGCAGCAGACCGGTTCCGTGTCGCAGACCGATATTGTGAAGGTCTGGGGCAGACTGACTGTGGATTCAGCGGCGACCAGTGCTGTGGTGATCGACGGCACCACTGCCAGTTTCGAGCCGTCCGAATTGGCCGGATTCGCGTCCATCGATCGCGTCCAGAATCAAGCCTGGTACGGCTGCCGGGGGAGCTTTTTCGGGGCTGGCTGCGACGACACATCGTCCCCATGAAAGTTTGACTTCATCTTCACCGCTTCGCAGAAAAATTGGCTTTGCGCTGCGCCGTTCGTTCAAGCGGCAAAACGGCCCTGTGGCGCCAGGGGAGTAAAGCGTGGGCTACGGCGCGAGACTGGATCTCGTCGTTGTCGGCTCCGACGCGGCCGGCGCCCCGCGTGCAGAACTCTTCACGCTAGGCAGTACTTGTGAACCTTTCGCGGAGTTTTGCGCGTTCAAGCGCAAGGTCGACGTGATCCCCTAGCCCGGCACTTGCGCGCTCTTGGCGATCGGCATGGCCGGGCACGTGGCCAGGGTCCGCCAAAAGCGCGGCTGAAGCGCACGGCCGGGCGGCGGATACGCCGTCAGGCCGGCACCGAAGGCAACCCCGCCAGCGCCATCGCCAGTTCGCTTTCGTCGTACTGCTGGTCCTTCAGGCTGCCGGCGAAGTAGGCGCTGTAGGCGCTCATGTCGAAGTGGCCGTGACCGCAGAGGTTGAACAGGATCACTTCCGAGCGGCCTTCGGCCTTGCAGCGCAGCGCCTCGACGATGGCTCCCTTCACCGCGTGGTTGGCCTCCGGCGCGGGCACGATGCCCTCGGCGCGGGCGAACATCACGCCGGCCTCGAAACACTGATTCTGCGTATAGGCGGTGGCTTCGATCAGGCCCAGATCCAGCAGATGGCTGACCAGCGGCGCCATGCCGTGGTAGCGCAGACCGCCGGCATGAAAGCCGGGCGGCGTGAAGGTGCTGCCCAGCGTGTGCATCTTGGTCAGCGGCGTCAAATGCGCGGTGTCACCGAAGTCGTAGGCGAACTTGCCGCGCGTCAGGCTCGGGCAGGCGGCGGGTTCGACGGCGACGATGCGCCGCTTCTTGCCGCCGCGCAGCTGCTGGCCGATGAAGGGGAACGAGATGCCCGCGAAGTTGCTGCCGCCGCCGGTGCAGCCGACGATGACATCGGGATCGTCACCGGCCATCTCCATCTGCAGCATCGCCTCCTGGCCGACGATGGTCTGGTGCATCAGCACGTGGTTGAGCACCGAGCCCAGCGCGTACTTGGTGTCGTCGTGCGAGGCGGCCACTTCCACGGCCTCGCTGATGGCGATGCCCAGCGAACCCGGGTGGTCGGGGTTCTTTTCCAGGATGGCACGGCCTGAATTCGTCAGGTTCGATGGTGAGGCAATGCAGGTCGCGCCATAGGTCTCCATCAGGGCGCGGCGGTAGGGCTTCTGGTCGTACGAGACCCGCACCTGGAACACCGTGACTTCCAGCCCGAACAACGAGCCCGCGAAGGCGAGCGACGAACCCCATTGGCCCGCGCCCGTCTCGGTTGCCAGCTTCTTGACACCGGCCTGCGCGTTGTACCAGGCCTGCGGCACGGCGGTGTTGGGCTTGTGGCTGCCGGCCGGCGACACGCCTTCGTACTTGTAATAGATCTTCGCCGGCGTGCCGAGCAACCTTTCAAGCCGGTGGGCGCGGATCAGTGGCGCCGGCCGCCAGAGCTTGAAGACCTCGCGCACCGGCTCGGGGATCGGCACCTCGCGCTCGGTGCTCACCTCCTGCATGATGAGTTCCATCGGGAACAGCGGCGCCAGGTCGTCGGGCCCGATCGGCTGCAATGTGCCGGGGTGCAGCGGCGGCGCCGGCGGCACCGGCAGGTCGGCCATGATGTTGTACCAGTGGCGCGGCATGCGGCTCTCGTCGAGCAGGAACTTGGTCGGTGTGTTCATGGGTTTCACCTCGGATGGAACAGCGTCCATCGTAGAGCCGTGGTCGGCGCCGCGGCGCCGTGGTTTGCCCCAGCACCGCGCACGGGCAAGCGATGTCAGATGCTCAGCGCGCCAGCACGTCCAGCGCCCGGTCCATGCCGCCCTGCATGATCGAAATCATGGCGCGCTCGGCCACCGCCGGCTTCGGGTGGTAGGCGATCGACAGGCCGGCGGCTTCCATCATCGGCAGGTCGTTGGCGCCGTCGCCCACGGCGATCACCTGCGCCGGCGAGATGCCCATCAGTTCTGCCACTTCCAGCAGCACGCGCTTCTTTTCGGCGCCGTCGACGATGTCGCCCCAGGGCCGGTCGAAGAGGGTGCCGGTGAGCCGCCCGTTGGCCACGCCCAGCGTGTTGGCGCGCGCGAAGTCCAGGCCCAGCCGATGGCGGATGCGCTCGCTGAAAAAGGTGAAACCGCCCGAGATCAGCAGCGTCTTCAGCCCGGCCGCCTGGCAGGCGCGCACGAAGGTCTCGACACCCGGGTTGAGCTGCAGGCGCTCGTCGTAGACCTTCTGCAGCGCAGTCTCGGTCACGCCGGCGAGCAGCGCCACGCGGCGACGCAGGCTGTCCTTGTAATCGGCGATTTCGCCGCGCATGGCGGCCTCGGTGATCTCGGCCACCTCGGCCTTGCGGCCGACGATGTCGGCGATCTCGTCCACGCATTCGATGTTGATCAGCGTGGAGTCCATGTCGAAGGCGACCAGCTTGTAGTCAGTCAGCGTCAAGGGCGGCTTGCAGCCGCGCACGAGCAGGCCGGGGGCGAATTCGTTGGTTGTCATGCGGTTTTGGCGGGGCTGGGCTGGCCGAGCGAACGCAGCACGTCGCGGATGAAGTTGGCGCGGTCCTTGGGGTCGGGCAGTTCGCGCTCGATGCGCAGCTTGTCGTTGCCGGCCAGCTTGATGGCGCGGTTCTTCTGCACCAGCTCGATGATGCGCAGCGAGTCGATGGGCGGGTTCGGGCGGAAGATCACGCTCATCAGCTTGGGCCCGGCGTCGATCTTCAGCACGCCGTAGGGCTTGGCCAGCACGCGCAGCCGGTGCGTGTCGAAGAGCGTCTGGCCCTGCGCCGGCAGCTTGCCGAAGCGGTCGGTGATCTCTTCGAGCAGGGCGTCGATGGCCTCGGCCTTGCCGGCCGTGGCGAGCCGCTTGTAAAGCGACAGGCGCACATGAACATCGCCGCAGTAGGCGTCGGGCAGCAGGGCCGGGGAGTGCAGGTTGACCTCGGTGCCACTGCCGAAGATGCCGCCCAGCGGGCTCAGCAGGTCAGGCTCGCGGCCGGCTTTCAGCGAGCGCACGGCTTCGCTCAGCATGTCGTTGTAGAGCTGGAACCCCACCTCCAGCATGTTGCCGCTTTGATTTTCGCCAAGTACCTCGCCTGCGCCGCGAATCTCGAGGTCGTGCATCGCGAGGTAGAAACCGCTGCCGAGCTCTTCCATCTGCTGGATGGCGTCGAGCCGCTGCGCGGCCTGCTTGGTCAGCGCTTCGACGTCGGGCACCATCAGGTAGGCGTAGGCCTGGTGGTGGCTGCGGCCGACGCGCCCGCGCAGCTGGTGCAGCTGCGCCAGACCGAACTTGTCGGCCCGGCTCATCACGATGGTGTTGGCGGTGGGCACGTCGATGCCGGTCTCGATGATGGTCGAGCAGAGCAGCAGGTTGTGGCGCTGCGCGATGAAGTCGCGCATCACGGCCTCCAGTTCGCGCTCGGGCAACTGGCCGTGGGCGATGCCGATGCGCGCCTCGGGCAGCAGTTCGGCCAGTTTCATGGCGCGGTTCTGGATCGTCTCGACTTCGTTATGCAGGAAGTAGACCTGGCCGCCGCGTTTCAGTTCGCGCAGCACGGCCTCGCGGATCACACCATTGCCCTCACTGCGCACGAAGGTCTTGATCGACAGCCGGCGCTGCGGCGCGGTGGCGATCACGCTGAGGTCGCGCAGACCTTCGAGCGCCATGCCCAGCGTGCGCGGGATGGGCGTGGCCGTCAGCGTCAGCACGTCGACCTCGGCGCGCATGGCCTTCATCGCCTCCTTGTGGCGCACGCCGAAACGGTGTTCCTCGTCGATCACCAGCAGCCCCAGCCGCGCGAATTTTGCGTCCTGGCTCAGCAGCTTGTGGGTGCCGACGACGATGTCGACGCTGCCGTCGGCCATGCCTTCCAGCGCCACCTTCACTTCTTTCGGGCTGCGAAAACGCGACAGCTCGGCGATCTTCACCGGCCACTTGCCGAAACGATCGATCAGGGTCTGGTAATGCTGCTCGGCCAGCAGCGTGGTGGGCGCCAGTATGGCCACCTGCTTGCCGCCGTGCACGGCGACGAAGGCGGCGCGCAGGGCGACCTCGGTCTTGCCGAAGCCGACGTCGCCGCAGATCAGGCGGTCCATCGGCTTCGGGCTGATCATGTCCTGGATGACGGCATGGATGGCTGCGCGCTGGTCGGCCGTTTCCTCGAAACCGAAGCTCGCCGCGAAGGCCTCGTAGTCGTGCGGGCTGAAACGGTGCGCAAAACCTTCGCGCGAGGCGCGCAGCGCGTACAGGTTGAGCAGTTCGGCAGCAGTGTCGCGCACTTGTTCGGCCGCCTTGCGGCGCGCCTTTTCCCATTGGCCGGAACCCAGCCTGTGCAAGGGCGCCTCGTCGGCGCTGACCCCGGTGTAGCGGCCGATCAGCTGCAACTGCGACACCGGCACGTAGAGCGTGGCGGCGTCGGCGTACTCGAGGTGCAGGAACTCGCTGGCGCCGTCCCCGAGGTCGATGTTCATCAGGCCCTTGTAGCGCCCGATGCCATGGTTGATGTGCACCACGGGGTCGCCGACCTTCAGCTCCGACAGGTCCTTGATCAGCGCGTCGACGCTGCTCACCTGCTCTTGCTTGCGGCGCTTGCGCGCCTGCGGCGTGCTGGCGAAGAGTTCCGTCTCGGTGATGAACTGGATGGCGATTCCGGAGCCAGCCTGCGCTCCCGGCTCGAACCAGAAGAAACCTTCGGCCAGCGGCGCGGCGGTGATCGCCACCTTCTCCGTGCCTGCGATGAACTCGGCCAGCGTGGCCACACTGGGCACCGCAATCTGGTGGTCGCGCAGCAGTTCCAGCACGCTTTCGCGCCGGCCGTCGCTCTCGGCCACCAGCAGCACGCGGTGGGGCGTGGTGTCAATGTGTCGCTGCAGCGCGGCCAGCGGCGCGGTGGCGCCGCGGTCCACCGCGACGGCGGGCAACGGGCGCGCCCAGGCTGCCGGATCGTCCGAGCCCTGCACCGAGGCGTTGCCGCGCACGGCCAAGGTGGCGTGGGCCTGTGTCAGGGCGAAGAAGTCTTCCGGCCGCAGAAAGATGTCTTCGGGCGGCAGGATAGGGCGTTCCGGGTCGTGCTGCAGGAAACGGTGGCGCTCGCGGGTGTCGGTCCAGTAGCGCTCCAGAGCCTTGTCGACCTCGCCGTGCAGCACCAGCGCGGACTGCGCGCCGAGGTAGTCGAAGATGGTGGCCGTGCCGTCGAAGAACAGCGGCATGTAGTACTCGATGCCGCCGGTGGCCAGGCCGCTGCCGATGTCCTTGTAGATGCGGGCGCGTGTCGGGTCGCCTTCCATCCTTTCACGCCAGCGCGAGCGGAACGCCGTGCGAGCGGCGTCGTCCATCGGGAACTCACGGCCGGGCAGCAGCCGCACTTCAGGCACCGGGTACAGGCTGCGCTGGCTGTCGGGGTCGAAGGTGCGGATGGAATCGACCTCGTCGCCGAACAGATCCACGCGGTAGGGCACCAGCGAGCCCATCGGGAAGAGGTCGATCAGGCCGCCACGCACGGCGTATTCACCCGGCGACACCACCTGGCTGACGTGCTGGTAGCCCGCCAGCGTCAACTGAGCCTTCAGCTTTGCTTCGTCGAGCCGCGTCTTCTGCTTGAACTGGAAGGTGTAGCCGGCCATGAAGGACGGCGGCGCCAGCCGCGTCAGCGCGGTGGTGGCCGGCATCAGCACGACGTCGACCTCGCCGTTCTTGACGCGCCACAAGGTGGCCAGCCGCTCGGAGATCAGGTCCTGGTGCGGGCTGAAGGTGTCGTAGGGCAGCGTCTCCCAGTCGGGAAAGACGGCGATGCGCAGGCCGGGGTCGAACAACGCCAGTTCGTCGGGCAGGCGCTGCACGTCGGCGGGGTCGGCGGTGACGATGGCCAGCAGGCGCTTTTCATCGGCATGGGCGCGCGCCACCCGTGCAAGCAGCAGGGCGTCGGCCGAGCCCAGCGGGCGCGGCAGCGTGTAGCGCTTGCCGGGGGAGATGGTGGGTAGCTGCATGGAGGCGTCGATAACACAAAAGCCCCGCGGCGGGGCGCGGCGGGGCTGAAACGGAAAGGAGAATTGTAGGCAGCCAGTCGTGTCGCCGCTGCGGGCGTCTTGCCGGGCGCAAAGCGGCACAGGCCCAGCACTTGAGCAACCGTCTTGCGCACGTCTCCCTGTCTGACATAAACTTGTACATCTTCATGAACAGGCGGGGGCACCATGCACCAACCGAACGTGCACGAGGTGCGTGACAACCTCGCCGAATACCTGGCCGCCGCCGAGCGTGGCGAGGAGGTACTGATCTGCCGCCGCAACCAGCCCGTGGCGCGCCTGGTGGCGGTGCACGGCCCCCGGTCGCGTATCGCACGCCCGCTGGGCGGCGCACCCGATGCCGGTACGGCATGGGACGATGCGTTTTCCGAGCCCTTGCCGGCTGCCCTGCTGGCGGCACCCGCCGGTGATGGTGTGACGGTCGATCCCCTGCTGCCGCCGTGAAACTGCTGCTCGACACCTGCACCTTTCTGTGGGCCGTGCGCGGCGATGTCAGGCTCAGCAAGGCGGCCGCGGATCTGTTCCGTGATCCCGCGAATGACGTCTTTCTCTCAGCTATCTCGGCCTGGGAAATCACCGTCAAGCACGGCCTCGGGCGGTTGCCGCTGCCCGACCCGCCTTCGGTGTACGTGCCGCGCGAGCGCGTCCGTCACCTCATCGAAGCCCTGCCGTTGAACGAAGGCGCCACCCTGATGCTCGACAAACTGCCGGCCGTGCACGCCGACCCGTTCGACCGTCTGCTGGTCTGCCAGGCCATCGAAGGCGGCCTGACCCTGCTGACGCCCGACGCTGCCATCCACCGCTATCCGGTGCCGGTGGCATGGTGAGCCCGTTGCCGACAGATTCATCACGCCTGTACGCCCTGGTGCCTTGCGCCGGTGTCGGCCAGCGCGCCGGCACCGCCGGGCCCAAGCAATACGAAACGCTGGCCGGGCGGGCCGTCGTGGCGCACACGCTGGCTGCGCTGCTGGCCGTGCCGCGGCTGCACGCGGTGCTGGTCGTGCTGTCACCGGACGATGCCGAATTCGAGCGTCGTGTGCCCGGCTTCGGCGGTGCGCGTGCGTGGGTCGCACGTTGCGGCGGCAGCAGCCGCGCGGCCAGCGTGGCGATGGGCCTGGCCGAATTGCAAGCGGGTGGCGCCACCGATCACGACTGGGTACTGGTGCACGACGCCGCGCGTTGCCTGCTGCGCCCCGAGTGGGTCGAACGCCTGATCGAGGCCTGCGCGGCAGACGCCGTCGGCGGTCTGCTCGCGCTGCCGCTGGCCGACACGCTCAAGCAGGAGGCGGCGGGCCGCGTGGCCGCCACCATCGACCGCAGCCACAAATGGGCTGCACAGACGCCGCAGATGTTCCGCCTCAGCCTGCTGCGGAGTGCGCTGGCGGGCGCTGGCCCGGCCGTCACCGACGAAGCCAGCGCGGTGGAATCGCTCGGCCTGGCGCCGCTGCTGGTGCGCGGCGAACTTGAGAATCTGAAGTTGACCTGGCCGCAAGATTTCGCGCTTGCCGCGCGACTGCTGGAGACCCGATGAACGAATTGAAATTCAGCGCGCTGCGCATCGGCGAGGGCTGGGACACACACGCGCTTGTGGCTGGACGGCCGCTGGTGCTGGGCGGCGTGATCATCCCGCACAGTCATGGCCTGCTCGGACACTCCGACGCCGACGCGCTGCTGCACGCCATCACCGACGCGCTTTTCGGCGCCGCCGGTCTGGGCGACATCGGCCGCCATTTCCCGGACACCGACGCCAACTTCGAGGGTGCCGATTCGCTGGCGCTGTTGATCGAAGCGGTCCGCCGCGTGCGCGCTGCCGGCTTCGAGCCGATCAACGTCGACAGCACCATCGTCGCACAGGCGCCGAAAATGGCCTCGCATATTCCGGCCATGCGCGAGCGCATCGCCGCCGCGCTCGGCCTGGCCACCGACGCGGTGAACGTGAAGGCCAAGACGGCGGAGAAGATGGGTCCGGTAGGCGAGGGGCTGGCCATCGAGGCGCGCGCGGTGTGTCTGCTGCTGCGCTCACCTCCCCAGATTCGGGGATGACTCCGCGCCCGACGGGCGCCAGCATCGGTCCCTGGTGGATGCCTGGTCGGTGCCCTGACGGCAGACTATTCAACCCCTGTCCCGCCGCGCGGCCTGGCCGCCGCTGCCGAGCTTCGTCATCGCCACGGCCGGTCAGCGCGAGGGCTCTGTGCAATGTGAGCCAGCAGCGTGTCCTGACGCGCGACACGCCGTTTTCGGTGCCGTACTTTGGCGACGAGCCAGACTGCAACGGCCTGCAGACCGGGCTGGCCCGAATACCTTGCACGTGGCCGTCAAACGTGCGCCCGGCATTCGGAGCGTTTTGGCCTGTTCATTGCGACGCCAGCGCCGTTTTCGTCCACCTCAGCACCGAACGCACTGGCCAGCGTGTCAGCGCAGACGCCGCCACCGGCACCCAAACGCGCAGCCCGATCAGCTGGTGTTTCAGCACCGCCGACTTCCTGCGACGGCGGACGCCTGGCGCCGGCACGGACCCGACCGCACCGCTGCCGGCCGGCGCTGAGCTCCTATACCAGACCGGCAGTTGGACGCGCCCGGGCCGCGCTGGTCTGAGCGTTGCGCAGCGCCTTACGGCGCGCGTTTGAGCCTGATGTGCGCCATCAGCCCGCCGTCGGGTGCGTTCGTCAGTTCCAGGCTGCCGCCCATGCGTTGCATCGCCTTTTCGACGATCGCCAGGCCGAGGCCGGCGCCGGTGGCGGCGGTGCGCGCGGCGTCCCCGCGAAAGAAGGGCGTCGTCAGCTGGCCGAGCTTTTCTGGCGCCACGCCGGGGCCGTGGTCACGCACGGTGATGATCACCCAGGGCCCCGTGCGCACGTAGCTCACCAGCACGTCGGCCACGCCGGTGTAGGTGCCGCGGCCGTAGCGGCGGGCGTTCTCGAACAGGTTCAGGAAGACGCGGCCGAGCTCGGTGTCGTCGGCCATCACGTTGAGGTCGATCGCCACTCGCGAGGTGATGCGGATCTGCGTGGGGTCACGGAAGTTGGCGGCCTCGCGGTCGATGAGCTGCGAGATGTGCACCGGCAGCATCACCGTCTCACTCGGCCGCGCGTAGTCCATGAACTTGTCGATGATGGCGTCGAGCTGTTCGATGTCGAGCGCCATGTTGGCCTTGGCTTCCTCGTCCGACACGCTCATTTCGGTTTCAAGCCGCAGCCGCGCGAGAGGCGTGCGCAGGTCGTGGCTGATGCCAGCGAGCATCACGGCGCGGTCTTCCTCGACACGTGCCAGTTCACGCGCCATCCGGTTGAAACCCATGTTGACCTCGCGGATCTCGCTGGTCAGCGTGTTTTCGTCGAGCCGCGAATCGAGGTCGCCGTCGCGGATCCGGCTGGCCGCGAACGACAGCTGCCTGAGCGGCCGGTTGATCAGCCCGGCGATGCCGGCGGAGCCGAACAGCGTGGCGAGCAGCGCGATGCCCACCCACACCAGCCAGGTGCTGTTGGTGGGCATGCTGACCGGCGCGGCCTCGGCCTGAAGCCAATAGCGGTCACGGTCGATCGAGAAGCCGACCCACAGGCCGTGCTGGCCGTTGACGCTGCGGGCCACGATGGCGTCACTGCCCATGCTGGCGCGCAGTTCGCGGCTGACGCGGCGGCTGAAGCGGTCCACCTCGTAGGCATCCCAGATGTCGGCCGGCTCGCGCGGCGTGACGCGAATAGCCTCGTTGCTGCCCAGACCCTTGACCAGAGTGACGCGGTTGATGCCGTCGGCCGTTTTCAGCGCGGCGCGCGTCAGGTTCACCAGACCGGAGATCTGCTGCGCCGACTGCACTGCACGCGGCTCGAACTCCAGCGCGCGCAGCGTCTGCACCCAGGCGAACACGCCGCCGACAAGCAGGACAGCCAGCAGGAAGAAAGTTCGCCAGAAGAGACTGAGGGCCACCGGAGGTCGGTTCACCTCGCGAGTTTAGTTTGTCCCATCGGGCACGAAGACATAGCCGACGCCCCACACGGTCTGGATGTAGCGTGGCTGCGCCGCATCGGGTTCGATCATCTTGCGCAGCCGCGAGATCTGCACGTCCAGACTGCGGTCGAAGGGCTCGAACTCGCGACCGCGCGCCAGTTGCGCCAGCTTGTCGCGTGAAAGCGGCTGCCGCGGGTGGCGCACCAGCGCCTTCAGCATCGAGAACTCTCCGGTGGTCAGCGCGATCTGCTCGCCGTCCTTCGTCAGCCGGCGCAACGAGAGGTCGAATTCGAACGGGCCGAAGCTGACGGTCTGCTGCTCCTTCGAGGGCGCGCCGGGTGCCTCGGGCGTGGGTCGGCGGCGCAGCACGGCGTGGATGCGCGCAAGCAATTCGCGCGGGTTGAAAGGTTTGGGCAGGTAGTCGTCGGCGCCCACCTCGAGGCCCACGATGCGGTCGACGTCCTCCACCTTCGCCGTCAGCATGATGATCGGCGTCAGGTCGTTGGCGGCGCGCAGCCGGCGGCAGATCGACAGGCCGTCTTCGCCGGGCAGCATCAGGTCGAGCACGATCAGGTCGACCGTGTCGCGCGTCATCACGCGGCTGAGCGCCTTGCCGTCTTCGGCAAGCAGCACTTCGAAGCCCTCTTGCGACAGGTAGCGGCGCAGCAGGTCGCGGATGCGGGCGTCGTCATCGACGACGACGATACGGTCCGCGCGTGCATTGCTGGAAGTGCTCATGAGCGACCCTCGGAATTTGTAACAAGCGCATTGTGCGGTTCATCCGCGACCCGAAAACGGGTTGCCTGACGGCCTGTTACAACTCTTTCGGCGCCCGTGTGCGCGGAAAATGTCAACCCGTGACCGATGCCACACGCTGCATTCGGAGGGGTGCGTCTGAATTGCCGCCCCATCCCGCAAATTCCGTACCTTTCGAAGGATCTCCATGCCCCTATCCCATCGCCTGACCGGCGCCGCCCTGGCCTGTCTGCTGTGCATTTCGGCCCAGGCGCAGACCCTGCCGCCGCCGCAGAACGTGGTCGGCCTGTCAGCCAGCGCCACCGTCGAGGTGACCAAGGATCTGCTCGGCGTTTACTTCACGACCACGCGGGAGGGCACCGACGCCAGCGCCGTGCAGAGCCAGTTGAAGCAGGCGCTGGACGCTGCGCTGGCCGAGGCGCGCAAGGTGGCCAAGCCGGGGCAGATCGACGTGCGCACCGGCAACTTCTCGCTCTACCCGCGTTATGCGCCAAAGGGCGGAATCTCGGGCTGGCAGGGCAGCGCGGAGCTGGTCGTCGAGGGGCGCGACACGCAGGGCATCGCGCAGCTCACCGGGCGCGTGCAGACGATGAGCATCGCGCGGGTGGGGTGGTCACTGTCGCGCGAGGCGCGCGAGAAGGTCGAAGGCGATGTGGCCGCTCAGGCCATTGCGCGCTTTCGCAGCCAGGCGGACGTCTTTGCGAAGAACTTCGGCTTCACCGGCCATGTGCTGCGTGAGGTGCAGGTGAGCGGCAACGAGGAGGGCGGCTTCATGCCGGTGATGCGCGCGCAGGCCAGCAAGTCCATGAGCGACGAGGCGCTGCCGGTCGAGGCCGGCAAAGCCAGCGTGACAGCCACCGTCAGCGGCACGGTGCAGCTGACGAAGTGATGCTGTGATGCGCGGCCCGCCACGATAGGTGGCGGCGCCGCGCTTCAGGTCTTACTGAGCCACCCAGCCGCCATCGACGTTCCAGGCCACGCCGCGGATGTTGTCGGCGGCGGCGGAACACAGGAATACCGCGAGTTCAGCCAATTGTTCAGGTGTCGTGAACTGCAGCGAAGGCTGCTTTTCACCGAGCAGCCGGCGCTTGGCTTCCTCGACCTCGATGCCTTCCTTGGCGGCGCGTGCGTCGACCTGCTTCTGCACCAGCGGGGTCAGCACCCAGCCCGGGCAGATCGCGTTGACGGTGACGCCGGTGGTGGCGTTCTCCAGCGCCGCCGTCTTCGTCAGGCCGACGATGCCGTGTTTGGCCGCCACGTAGGCACTCTTCTGCGCCGAGGCCACCAGGCCGTGCACCGAGGCGATGTTCAGCACGCGGCCCCAGTTGCGGCGCTTCATGCCCGGCAGCGCCATGCGCATGGTGTGGAAGGCCGAGCTGAGGTTGATCGCGATGATGGCGTCCCAGCGTTCGACAGGGAAGTCTTCGACGTTGGCGACGAACTGGATGCCGGCGTTGTTGACCAGGATGTCCAGACTGCCCAGTTGCGCTTCGCAAGCGCGCACCATGTCCTCGATCTCGCCGGCCTTGCTCATGTCTGCGCCGTGGTGGGTCACCTTCGGATCGAACTGGCGCACCTGTGCCAGCGCGCCTTCTACGTCGCCGAAGCCGTTCAGCATGACGCGGGCGCCGTGCTTCGCCAGCGTGGTGGCCATGCCCAGCCCGATGCCGCTGGTGGAGCCGGTGATCAGCGCGGTTTTTCCCGTGAGCATGCGGTGCTCCCCTTCGGTTGTTACGATGCGCCAGATTATCGGCTGCCACCTTTCGCCCACATGACCGAACCCCGACTTGCCCACGTTCAGTGCCTCGACAGCCGGGGCCTGCACCGCATGGCCTACTGGGAATGGGGCGACCCGGCCAACCCGCGCGTGCTGCTGTGTGTGCACGGCCTGAGCCGGCAGGGCCGGGACTTCGACCTGCTGGCGCGCGACATGTCGGACAGTTACCGAGTGGTCTGCCCCGATGTGGTGGGCCGAGGCCGCAGCGATTGGCTGACCGACCCGATGGGTTACAGCATCCCGGCCTACGTGGCCGACATGGTGACGCTGCTGGCCCGCTTGAATCCAGAGACGGTCGACTGGGTAGGCACCTCGATGGGCGGGCTGATCGGCCTCGGGCTGGCCGCGCTGCCGGGCTCGCCGCTGCGTCGACTGGTGCTCAACGACGTCGGCCCGGTGATCCAGCCGCAGGCGCTGCAGCGCATCGGCACCTATCTGGGCCAGCCGGTGCGCTGGAACACGCTGGATGAAGCGGCCGATGCGCTCTGGCTGATCTCGCAGGGCTTCGGCCCGCACACCCGTGAAGAATGGCTGGCGCTGACCGCACCGCAGCTGATGCCCGACGATGGCGGCGTCACGCCGGGCTTCAAGCCACGTTCCGACCCGGCCATCGCCGTGCCCTTCCGCGCCTTCACGCCGGAGCTGGCTGCCGCTGGCGAGGCCATGCTCTGGCACGCCTACGACAGCCTGCGCTGCCCCACGCTGCTGCTGCGCGGCGCCGAGTCCGACCTGCTGTCCAGCGCCACGGCACTGGCGATGACGCAGCGCGGCCCGAAGTCGCGGCTGCATGAATTCCCGGGTGTCGGCCACGCGCCGATGCTGGTGCAGCCCGGGCAACGGCAGGTGGTGCGGGAGTTCCTGCTCGCACCATGAAGTCCGGCGCGCCGGTGTTGCCGCAGGTCGGGGGCGATCTTTCCGCCGCCACCTCGGCCATCGTGCAACTGGCCGATCTGCCGACACAGGGCCCGCCGGTCGATGCCGCCGAGATCTCACGGGCGCGCAGTTTTGCCGAACCCTTGCTGGCCGGGCGGCTGCTCGACACCGGCGAAGAAGCACTGCCGCATGCCGACGGCGTGGCAGCCATCCTGCAGGCCATCGGCGCGGCGCCGGCCATGCGCGCCGCCGCCTATCTTGTCTATGCAGGTGACTTCCTGCAGCGCCCCGAAGAGGTGGTCGCAAAAGCCTTCGGCGAGTCTTACGCCACCCTGGTCAGCTACACACGCAAGCTGGTGCAGATCCAGCGTGCGGCGCGCGCGGCGGTGGTGGGCGCCGAACAGCGCGCGCTGCAGACCGAGCGTGTGCGCAAGATGCTGCTGGCCTTTTCGCGCGACCTTCGCGTGGTGCTGCTGCGGCTGGCGTCCCGGCTGCAGACCCTGCGCTGGTACGCCGCCAGCAAGACGCCCTGTCCCGAGGCGCTGGCGTTCGAGTCGTCGCAGATCTTCGTGCCGCTGGCCAACCGGCTGGGCATCTGGCAGGTGAAGTGGGAGATGGAAGACCTGGTCTTCCGCTTCCTGCAGCCGGCCGACTACAAGCACGTGGCAAGCCTGCTGGACGAAAAGCGCACCGAACGTGAAGCAGGCATCAACATCGCACGCGAGGCCATGGCACGCCGCCTGCAGGAAACCGGCCTGCGTGCCGACGTGCAGGGCCGGCCCAAACACTTGTACAGCATCTGGAGGAAGATGCAGGGCAAGGGCCTGGGCTTCGAGCGCGTGTTCGACGTGCGCGCGCTGCGCATCGTGGTCGCCGACATCCCCACCTGCTACGCCGCGCTGGCCCGCGTGCATGAGTGCTACCGCCCGGTGGACGGCGAGTTCGACGACTACATCGCCAAGCCCAAGGGCAACGGCTACCAGTCGCTGCACACCGTGGTGCTGGGCGACGACGGCCGGCCGATCGAGGTGCAGATCCGCACGCCGGCCATGCACGAACACGCCGAGCACGGCGTGGCCGCGCACTGGATGTACAAGGAAGCCGGCGCGCGCGGCTATGCCGGCGTCAGCGCCAGCGGCGACTACGAGGAACGCGTGGCCGAAGCCCGCAAGGCGGTGCTGCGCCAGTTGCTGGCCTGGGAGCGCGACTTCGTGGCGCAGGGCGGAGCGGCCGAGGACGAGTCCCCGGAAGAACCGTCCGCCGATCCCCACAAGGGCGTCGACACGGGCGACCGCATCTACGTCTTCACCCCGCAGGCCACCATCATCGACCTGCCGCTCGGCGGCACGCCGATCGACTTCGCCTACAGCCTGCACACCACGCTTGGCCACCGCTGCCGCGGCGCGCGGGTCGACGGCGTGATGGTGCCGCTGAACACCGCGCTGCAATCAGGTCAGACGGTGGAGGTGGTCAGCACGAAGGAAGGCGGGCCCTCGCTCGACTGGCTGAATACCGAACTCGGCTACCTGAAGAGCCAGCGTTCGCGCGCCAAGGTGCGGGCTTGGTTCAACGCGCAGGCGCAGGCGGCCACCGTCGCGCGCGGTCGCGAACTGGTGGAAAAACTCCTGCAGCGTGAGGGCCGCACGGCGATGCGCCACGACGCGCTGGCCGAGATGCTGGGCTACAAGCAGGCCGACGACCTGTTCGAGGTGGTGGGCAAGGACGAACTCTCGCTGCGCACGATCGAGACCCTGCTGCGCCCGGCCGAGCCGTCGCCACCCGACGAAGGTTTTGCGCTGCGGCGGCCGAAGAGCGAAGCCGGCGGCGGCCGTGGCGGCGTGCTGGTGGTGGGAGTGGAGTCGCTGATGACCGCACTGGCGCGCTGCTGCAGGCCGGCGCCGCCCGACGCCATCGGCGGCTTCGTCACGCGCGGCAAGGGCGTGGCCGTGCACCGCCGCGACTGCAGCAACTTCCGCCACATGGCCGCCGGCAGCCCGGGCCGCGTGATCGAGGTCGAATGGGGCCGGCCGACAGGCGACCGCGTGGCCGTCTACCCGCTGGACGTGGTGATCGAGGCGAACGACCGCCAGGGCTTGCTGCGCGACATTTCCGAGGTGTTCTCCAAGGCGCGCATGAACGTCACCGGCGTGCACACGCAGAGCGTGAAGGACAAGCGTGGCGGCACGGCCTGGATGACCTTCACGGTGGAGGCCGCCGACGCCGCGCGGCTCTCGCAGGTTCTGCTGCAGGTGGCGCGGGTGCCGGGTGTACGGCACGCGCGGCGGAAGTAGCGGGCAAGCAGCGCGCAAGCGGTCTGCTCTGGGCTTTTGGAACCGTTCGCGATCGGCGTTACAGCGCGCCGCGCCGCAACTCGGCGATGAACGGCTCATAGGCCTCGTGGTCGCTGCCGCTGCTGGTGCCGGTGGCGACGAACTGTGCGTAATAATCCTGGGCGATCTGCGCCTGCTGCTCCCGGTTGTAGCTGGCGTAGGTGCGGCCGCCGGTGCGGCCACTGCGCAGGCCGGCCGCCCCACCGTAACCGTAGCCAATGGTGGCCTGGGCGTGGATGGCCTGGCCCATGTAGAGGCTGCCTACACGCTCGTACTGGTACACGTGCGTCAGTTCGTGCACCATGATCGCCGTGTTGTTGCGGCCGTGAGCGCCGCCGGTCGGGATGTTGATGGTGTGAAAGCTGGTGAAGGCGCGGCCGCCGTTCAGTGCGTGCACGATGTGCAGGAAGCCGCCTTCGGCCACTCGCACCTGGTCCCAGTTCAGCGCGTTTTCGCCCAGCACCGACTGCGCCGCAGTGCGCTCACCGCCGGTCAGCGGGGTGGCGTGACTCATCAGGTGCATCACCAGTTCGGCGGCTTCGGGCCCACCGACGGCGTCGAACACGCGCGACAGCAGCGTCAGGCTCCACGCGCCAGCCGACTTCAGCCGCTCCCACAGCAGGTCGCCCAGCCCGCTCAAGCCGCCGCTTGCCAGCGCGCGAATGGCATCGGGGATGAAGGTCAGCACGCCCCAGAAACCTTCGACCAGCGTCTGCCCCAGCCGCAGCAGGCGCGCCGGCAGCTCGGTAACCAGGCTGATCGCCCATTGCGCGACGTCGTGGATGCGCTCGCCCAGCCAGCCTGCCGCGCTCTGGACGGCCTGGCCAACGGCGGAGACCGCGCTGCCGATGGCGTTGCCGACCGCGTTTCCGACGGCAGCCACGCCGCTCACCACATCGTCCCAGAAACTGCCCTGAACGCCGCGCCGCGAACGCCGGCCCACCGGCCCGGCGCCATCCGCCATAGTGCGTCGCGGTGAGCCGCCTTGCTGCACCGTGTGCGCCAGTTCATGCGCCAGCAGATGGCGGCCGGCCGGCGTGTCGGGGCGGTGGTTGCCGGGGCCGAAGACGATGTGCTCGCCGAGCGTGTAGGCATCGGCGTGCAGGCCGGCGGCCGAGTTGGCCGCGCTGGCGTCGTCGTGCACGCGCACGCGCGACAGGTCGGCGCCGAGGCGGGCTTCGAACTCGCCGCGGGTGGCGGCGTCGAGTGCGCGGCCGCCTCGGGCGATGACACTCGACGGCGCCACGGCTGCGCCTCGGCCGGCGGCGCGGCGCGGCAGCGCCCCGCGTGCGGCGGTTGCCACGCTGTCGGCGAAGCGGTCTGCCTCGTGTTCGTCGCCATGGCCGCGCCGGCCGTCGCTGGCGCTGCCGCGCGCCGGCCTTGCCGAGGTGCTGCCCCGTGGCGCGGCGCCCGGCCCACAAGCGGGACAGCCGCCGCCGCAACTGCAGCCTGCGGCCGGCCGCAGCGTGGGTGCGCGGTTCGTGTTCTGCGGGCTTGCCGGGAGATGTGCGGAAAGACGGGCAGAAAGCGGCGCGGAAAGACGTGACGGCGGCCGCCGTCCGGATGTTTCATGTCTCGAGCTTCGTTCGGCTGTGCGCATGGAAACCTCCGTTCAGGGTGCCGGCATACCACGCCCGCCGGCGCGGTGTTCATCCGCCCCGCCCAGACGTTCACGCTCGATCTGATCGCGGGTTTCAGCCGCTGCGCGTTCGCGCGACTCGCGCGCCAGCAGGTCGCGGTAGTCCTCGGCGCTGAGGACTTCGCCCGTGCCACGCAGCACGACGTCGACCGACACCGAGTCGACTCCCCGCTCAGTGCCGCGCCCGGTGCCGATGCGGGTGCGGATGCGGTCGCGCCGGCTGTTCGTGTAGACACGCGCCGTGGCCCCGCCACCGGCGCCGGGCACTTCGCGCAGCGTCGGGTCGGCAAAAAAGTCGCGCAGCAGGCGCACTTCGGCGGCCACGCCGCTGGCGTGCCGGCGGTCGAACTCCTCCTGCACGCCGACGACCAGGAAGTCCATCGACGCCGAACCGATGCGGCGCGCGTAGTTCGGCGTTGCCAGTCTTTCCCGCAGAAAGTGCACCAGCAGGCTCTGCAGGCCGAGGTCGCTGCTGGCGAGCAGGTCGTCGATGTCCACGTAGCCCGAGGACCAGTCGTCGCCTTCCACGCGGTTCGTGAAGCCCGGGTTGCCCGCTTCATCGCGCATCAGGCCGTGGCGGTTGGTCAGGCGCAGCGGGATCACCGCCTCTGCCTCGATGAAGGCCATCATCTGCTGGTCGAAGTCGTTCAGAGTGCCGCCTTCGTGCTGCGTGTAGCCGAGTTCGCCGGCTTCCATCGCGAAATCGAGTCCGCCCGAGATGGCGTTCAGCCGCGCGACCAGTTCGCCCAGGCGCGCGAATCCGGAGTTCTCACCGCGGCCGACGTCGCGCATCGACAGCTTTCGTTGCACGCTCACCGCCGCAGCGGCCACCGGGGGCAGGCTGGCGCCGCGCAGCGCGGCACCGGCGGCGAGGTCGGCCTGCTTTTCGTGGTGGGCCGAAGCCGCTGGCCGATGGCCGGCAACTGGCGCTCTTTGCTGCACGACATGCGCCAGTTCATGCGCCAGCAGTTCGCGGCCGGCCGCGCTGTGCGGGGCGAGGCTGCCGGCCGCAAAGGCGATGTGCGAACCGAGCGTGAAAGCCTCTGCGCCCAGCGTGTCCGCTGCGCGTGCGGCCCGCTTGCCGCCATGCAGCCGGACGGCGGCGAAGTCATGGGCGAAGCGTGTTTCGAAATCTTGCCGCAGCGCGGTCGCCAGCGCCTGCCCTGGCTCCTGGCGCAGGCGCCTCAGTGCGTCGTCGGGGGCATCGCGGCGCGACCTCAGGTCCAGCCGCACCCGGTGGCGCGGGCCGCAGGCCGGGCAGCCGCCGCCGCAAGTGCAGGCCAGAGGCTTGTGGGCCGTCGCAGAAGCCGCAAGCCGTGCCGTCAGAGGCCTGCCATCAGAACTGCCGAGCGTCTGGTTTCGCGCGCCGCCCGGCCGCACGTTGGCATTCGCGGCAGCTTCCGCCTGCGGTCGAACGGCGCGGTGGGCCATTCAGCTGTCCTTGCGAGTCCGGGTCGCCTTGGCCACGGTGGCGGGCGGCGCGGCAGCGGCCTTCACGCTGACATCGCCACGCAACTGCAAACGCTTCAGTTCAGCGTCGCCGAGCGCGACATCCTTCACTGCCACGGTGCCGGCCTTGAGCGTGAAGTTGCTGGCGGCCGTTGGCGCCACGTGCATGTCGCCACGCTGCACGACCACGCTGAGCTTGTCCTGCTCGGTCAGTTTCGCGGCGGCCTCCGGGTCGATGACGAAGGCGTAATAACCCGCGTCGTCCACCTCGACTGCCTTGACGCCTTCCAGCGCGCTGCCGTCGGCTCGCACCAGCATCGCCGTCACGCGGCCAGGGGCGCGCTGGGCGTCGTCGGTGATGCGCCCGTGCACGAGGGTGTCGGTCTTGCTGACCGGCGGCACGCGTATCGCGGCCACTTCCATTTCGGTGCCGAGCACCGAAACGCGTTCGCGCAACGTGCGCTCGGTGGCGGCGAGCCGGCCGATGCGTGCATCGCCCGGCGCGCGCACCGCCAGCCGCTGCGCCTCGACCTGCACCAGCAACCGGGTGGCGAGTTGCAGGTCGCGCACGCTCGCCAGCAGGCGGCTGCGCTCGGCCTGGTTGGCCTCGAACAGCTCCTGCGTGTCGTGCTTGGCACTCTCGATGCCGATATTCATGATGTTCATGGCGACTTACTCCAGCGGCTTGAAGAGCAGCGCGTTCGTCATGTTGACGCGTGCGCACAGCGACGAAGGGAACAGCACCTGGTTGCCCGTCAGGATCTCGGGCATGCCGGGGTTGGCGTCGGTGGCGATGATGCAGTGGTCGGCCTGGTTCATCGAGGTGTTGTTGGCGCGCTGCGCCAGCGTCCACAGGGACATCAGCGTCTCGCTGTTGCGCTCGCTGAGACGGTTGCCCACCGCGCGCAAGGTGCTGGCGACCACCATCACGTTGGCGAACACCGTGCTGGCCTGCGCGCTATAGGACTGGTTGTCCTGGTACGACACGTCGTCGAACGACAGCACCAGATGGCAGCCCGCCGCGCGGTGGGCCGGCCCGGTGCGCGACTGGTTGTCGTCGAACATCGTGTTGCCGGACGGCAGCAGGCGCTCTGCGGCTGCGTCACGCGTCACCGCCACCCGGGTGGGCTGCATCCTGGCACGCTGGTTCATGCCCAGATTGGCGCTGCCGCTGGCGCTGGCGGCTTGGGCGGGTGCAGCGGCGGGTGCGGGGGCGGCAGCGGGAGCGGGTGGGGGAGCCGCCACGGCCGCGCCGTAACTCGTGCCGCCCACGCTGCCGGAGCGCTTGATGTCGATGCCGGCGCCGCTGTTCTGCACGCCGCCCAGGTTGAAGATCAGCACCGTGCCGGCGATCATCTCGTAAGGCGTGGGCCCGGCGAATTCACTGGCGAAGGCGTTGTCGTTCACCATCAGCGGGCCGATGGCGCGCAGGTTCAGCGCACATCCCACCGGCTGCGTGACGGTGTTGTCGAAGATGCGCGCTGCCGGCCTGGCGCCCGTGCTGCCGCTGCCGCCGCGCAGTTGCGCCAGCAGGCTGAAGCTCGACACCAGTCCCAGGTTGATGCCGCCGCGCTGGCCGGCCGTCGGCTTGTCGTTGTCGCCGTTCGGCAAGCCGCCCTGGTCAAGGACCTGGTTATGGTGGATGTCGATGTCTTCTCCGTACTGGATGAAGATGCCGCACAGCGGGTCGATGGCGCTGGCGCCATTCTTCTCGATCCGGTTGCCTTCGATCAGCGCGTCGTCGACGAAACCCAGCGAAATGCCGCCGACGCCGCGCACCGCGGCTTCGGCGCGCAGGGCGTTGTCGAAGGGGTTGCGCAGGTTGCCGGTGAGCGTGTTGGCGCGGATCACCAGGCCGGTGATCGGGCAGCCGAGCAGCGCGCGCGCCGCGTTCACGGCGCTGTTGCCGCGCAGCGCGCTGGCGGTGGACGTCGCGTTGCCGGTGGCTGAGGCCATCGTCGGCACGCCGATGCCCGACAGCCCCATCGCGCTGACGGTGTTGCGCTCGATGGCGATGTCGTAGAGGAAACCGTCGTCGGCATCGGCCGGCGGCGCTTCGTTCTGCAGCTTGATCTCGACGACCCAGAAACCGTTGTCGCGGCGCACCGGGTTGATGCCCGCGATCTCCACGCCGGCCGCACCTTCGTCGACGCGGTACGTGCCCTTGGCCAGGCCGAAAGTGACCTGGCCGTCGGCGTCCGACACATCGGGCTGCGGCGTGCTGCCACCATCCAGCGGCGTCAGCGTGACCTGCACGCCTGCCAGAGGCTTGCCGTCCGGCCCGATGACGATGCCGATGACACGTGCGTCGGGATCCGTCATCTCGAAGCTGAAGACCGGCCTCGGTGGCCCGCCCGTGACGGCCGCCACCGCGCCCAGCGTGATGCCGTTGCCGGCGCCGCCGACGACGGTGTTGTCCAGCACCTTTACACGCTCGCTGCCGCCGCCGAGCTGGATGCCGCCGAGCGCGCGGTAGGGCGGCGTGGCGGCCACTGCCACCACTGGAAGCAGCGGCAGAAAAACGGCCCAGACCACGTCGACGTACTGGATGAAGATGCGCGGGTTGGCGAATGCAAACTCGACGCGCGCGCACGGGTCGGTGGGATCGAGCGGCTCGGGTTCGTCCGGCACCTCGATCGGCGGCATGTCCTCGAAGGGCAGCAGCCGGATGTCGTTGCGCTCGATGCGGCTGTCGTCGCCCGCCAGGTAGATACCGACCCCGCTGCCGCGCTTGTCGAGCATCCGGATGCGGTTGTGGTGCACCTCCAGGCCCGCCACGTTGCGCGCGCGCACGGCGTTGTCGCAGG
>Ga0209181_10001259_pt1 | contig 45005 bp, 45 predicted proteins | sample MAT05_FD_187208 | JGI IMG/M metagenome (GOLD analysis project Ga0209181, IMG submission 187208) | Freshwater microbial communities from Lake Fryxell liftoff mats and glacier meltwater in Antarctica - MAT-05 (SPAdes) (version 2) | ecosystem: Environmental > Aquatic > Freshwater > Ice > Liftoff... | reverse complement strand
TCGCTGGAGCACGTTCATGGCCAGGGGGTTCTGGATGCCGGCGGTGCGCACGCGGCGTGAGAAGGGTCCGGACGATCTCCCGGCACGCGGCGGCGGGCGTGCATTCCGGCCCCGCGTGCCACCGCTCCGCCCTGTGACCGCCCCGCGTGACCCCGCTCGGCACCCACCAAGCCCCGCCGCCGCCGCCCGCGATGGATTGGTCGAGGGGTACCCCAGCCGCGCAAGCGCAAAGGTTGGCGCGACAGCCGTCGGCATCGCATTAGCGTAACAGGAGGAACGTTGATGCTGGCACCGCGATGGCCTTGTCACCGATCGGTCCTTCGGCGAATTGCGTCACGATGACACCGAACGGTGCCGCGTAGGCCGCCTTCCCGCAGAAAGACTCGATACCGGCGAGCGCGGCCTTGTCCGGAGCGCTTCGACGATATTTGACCTCGACGGGGATTCGGGAAGTGCCGATCGTCAAGACGAGATCGACCTCCGGCTCGTTCGGGCGTTCGGGGAACCACGAGACTTCGATACCAGGGATGCCCTTCAGGAAGTAGCCCAGAACGCTCTCCATAAGGTGCCCGACTTGCGTCGCAACCGCCTCGTTGCAATTCTTAAGCGCCTCGGGATCGAGCGGAAGCGTCTCTTGCAGCACACCGTTGCGGACGAAATGGTCGCACACGCAAAGCTTGGGCGGGTGCCCTTGCTTCTTGGCGAGCATTTCGAGTGGCGGGATTGGGTGAATGAGAAGTGAGTCCGCGAGAAACTCGATTGCTTCTGTGACCCTCGCGTTGGTCACCGGGGACTGCAACAACTTGTGCAACTCGTCACCGATTCGCTTGGGCGCGACCGCCTGCCCCGCGTATCGGCACACCATCCTGAACACCTCGCGCACAAGCACGGGGTCGAGCGGCGCGGCACGACGGCGATGCTCTGGGTCGCTTTCGATGGTCTTGTTGATGACGCCCGCTACAACCTGTTGGCGGATGCGTTCATCATCGGTCTCGCCGGTGTTATGGCACAAGGGATAGCCGCCCAGCCGCGAGAAATACCCGAACGCTTCGTTGCGCAGTTTGGCGTGCTTCTTCCCGTGCGCGATCAGCCCGAGCCAGAAGTCCCGCTTCTTCCATTCTTCCAGCGGAGCATCGGCGGCGTAGGGCTCAAGCCCGCGGATACCGCGAATCCCGGCCACTTCCCAAAGGCGAAGCGGGCCGAGTTCGATCATGTCCATTCGACCCGCAAGGTTGTCCTTGCCCTTGGCGATGCGCAAGGTCGAACTGCCGGTGACGATGATGCGGGCGTCCGCGTTATCCGCGAGGATCTTCAGTTGCACCGACCAATCGTGTATGTTCTGGACCTCATCGAAGAGGAGATACGCGGGCTGTCCGTCTTGCGATGCCTTGTTCAGCGTTTTCTTCAGCACGTTATGTTCGAACCACCGGACGATCGCTTGGATAGGCATCGAGATGCCGCCGAGTGCCGGGGCATCGTCGAACTGCACGCTCAGGATTCGTGCCGGGTCCACGGGCTTGCCCGTCGTGTCGGCCTTGCCAATCAGAAGCAAGTCTTCGATCAGCTGCGATTGCAGGACACTCTTGCCGACGCGGCGCGACCCACGGATGACGACCATCGCCGCGAGCTTCTTGTCGAGACGCCGCACCATCTCCGCATAGGCCCAGCGACGGAACCTCTGCGGCTCGCGCGCGGGCTGCGCTCTCCACCAAGGATTGCGATCTTCGAGAAACGCGACGAGTTCCGGCGTGAGTGACCCGACCGGTGCGGCGGCATGGACCGGCTTGGGCTTGCGAGCCTTTTTGGCTTCGTTCGAGAGGGCACGCCAGAACTCATGCCTGCCGAGAATGCGTCCGGTGAGCTTCCCGAACCGCTTGTGCATGTCGTCGAACTTCGCCGTGAAGGGAAGATGGTCGCGGTTGCCGATCCAATCCTGCAACTGCCGCAGAATCTCCAACTGCTCGTTGCTGGATAGATTCGGTGCTTTAGAGCCCTTTTTTCGCTTGCCGGATGCCGCCAGTCCGCCGAACTTGCCGATCTTGTCGAGCAGCAACCAGAAGTCGTGGTCGCCGATCTTCTCACGACGTTCCGATTCGTACACGGCCTTGAGTTCATCGAACGTCGTGGTATAAGGCAGCGAATCGCGCGGCACATCCGTCTCGCGGAGCAGACGCTGCACAAACGATCGGACCTCGGGGGTGTACTTCGTGGCTGGTTTAGACTTGGCGAAGGCGAACCTCTATTTCTAAGGTTAAAAGGCAGTGGATTGGGCGATCGAAACGCGGCGAATGCGTTATTGTACGCGGCCAGGAGTGATGCTGGAGATCGGCAGCGCGCCTTAGATTCGATCTGCCGAACACTGCCACCCCCCCGGCACGCCCCACCCCGCCACCACCCGCGCCGCCGCTCCCTCTCACGCACCGGGCGGGGGCCGGTCGGTTGGTTCTGTGCGAGAGATCGTGTGCCAGGAACGCTTGCCGCACTGAGGGCAGCGCGTGAGCCAGTGCGCTGTGCCCGAGGCCTTGCCGCGGATGCCGCCCGCGTCCCACAGCGATCGAGCGAACCCGCACCGGCAGCGCACCATCCACACACGCGACTCGGCCTTGATCGCGGCGAACCACGAACGCGGCAGGATCTTGCTGAGCATTCGCTGGAGCGTGTTCATGGCAAGAGGTTCTGAATGCGGGCGGTGAGCACGCGGCGTGTACAAGCGGGCGTGCATTCCGGCCCGCGTGCTGCCGCCTCATCCCGGTCGAGGTTCTTCGCCAATGTCGCGCTCGGTGATGGTGATCGACCGTAGGCGGCGCTGGTAGAGCGTGAGCCAGAGCACATCCGGGCGCGAGTAGTGGCCTGCGGGGTCGAAGTTGTGGCGCTCCGCGCGGACTTTGGCATGATCGAGTTCGGTGACGATGAGTGTTTCGGCGCTTACGACCGGCGCGATGACCCATTCGCCGTGCGGCCCGGCGATGCAAGAACCGTCGTCGGCCCAGGTTGGGTTGTCTGTTGAATCGCCAGTTGAATCGCCAGTTGAACTGCTATCGGCGAGCATGAGTGCGCGGTGAGGGTGTTGGCGAGGATTGTGCCGGTGTATATGAGCGATGAGACTGACAGGACGTTGCTGCGGCCCTCGCGGCGATGAAGCGGGGGATGTCTTGGGTGTTGCAGCCGCTGCCCGGCCATACGGCGATATGCAGATCCTTGCTCATTGCCGAGAGTGCGGCACGCGGCAGGGGCATCTAGTTCTCCTAGCGGTTGAGGCCGCCGACGGTGAACGAGCCCAACGCGTGGCAGCGCAGGCCGTGGCCATCGCCGATGCCCCAGACCAGCCGCTCCTCATAGGTGGGCATGAGTTAGCGGTGGACCAAACCGATCACGCTGTCGAGCTCGATGTAGACGAGCGAGCAGTAGAGCGTGTGGCCGCCGCGGTCGCCGGGGCGTTCGATGCAGCCGAGGCAGACGGCGATACGGTGATCGGCCGCGGCTGCCGGTTGACGATGACTTACAATGGGGCCTGCGGCCCAAATTGCCAAGGTCGTGGAGGCCTTCGACGCACCCAAGATCGCCGAGTTCGAGTTCAAGTGGGCGGAAGACGAGCAGGCCACTGGGCAGGAGACGATGGAGAGATGAACGGTACGCGCGAGGAACTCAAGAGCCCGTGGCCAGTCTGGACCTCGGCTAACTTCTTGCGCCCTCAGAATTCATCGATGGTGAGAACTTCTTATTATTTCTCACTTCTTGCGGTCGCGTACAACAAAAGGGAGAAGGGGTTGGTCAAGGGGGAATGAACAGGGAGGGGAAAGGACTTTGAGGCCTTGACAGCCTTACGCGGCTCGATGCACTAGATCCAACCACCGCCAACTGCGTACCGCGGGCCGCTTCTCACGGCTCGCTCAACCTGCGTCCGACCGGCTCTTATCTGAAGGCGGTTGCACGCGCGAAGGTAGGTCTGTGGATCTCTCAACCAAAGAAGACAGGGCCGCCCACCCGGGTGGCCATGGCGATCAGCATTTACCATTCAGCGGGCACGCCAACGGCTGGCCTTCGGACCGAAGTTCCGTCCCACGATCGGCCGAGCCACATCCGGTCGAACAGACGTTCCGCGACCCGACGTTCGAGCCGATCAAGGCTGGCAACGGACCGCCGCTGGCGTCGCCAAACGGTGTGCGCCGATCTCCCCGCAAGAAAAGTCAAAAACTTTGTGTTCGAGATCTATCACCCACCGAGATGGCAGACGCCGAAGTCGCCAGGGTTCGCAAGGCCGAGCAGGTCGCCGAGATCGGACGTTATAAGAACTCCGCCGTCGTCTTAGTCTGCGTCGCGCAGGACGACCCGCGTCCGCTGCTTCCAACCTGCGATTCTTATGATTCGGCCCACGAGAAAAAGACGGATCCGGCGGTCTGAACGATTACCTCGTTCCCAACGCTCGACGGCCGGTCGACGCGCCGTCCGCGCGTTGAGGTCCGTACCGCGTGAGTACCTCGCGGAGCAACTTAACAACGCCGAGGCGTCGATCGACTCTGTTTTGACGAAACTTTCGAGCAGCAGCTCCAGCTCGATGGCATCGATGGAATCGGAATCGGCGACACCCGACGTACTGTCACCGCGGTCCGCGACCTGGTGCTTGCAAAGATGAATCCGAGCTGGGGTCGCTAATGATCTCCGCTGGGCGCTACTCCCGAGGACCACGCAAGCCAAGTATTAGAATGCCGCAGTAGAACATTGAATGTAAGATTACAAAAAGCATAAGAAGATCGCCCTCGTGCTCGGTCGGTCGGGTTGGCATGCCAGAGCGCGAGGTTGTCGTCCGGCGTTCGGCCTGTGTTCACTCGCCCCACGTTCCGGTCTGGGGAGGAGGAAAGTTGGCTCAGAAGTTGATGCGAACATGGTTGGATATAGAAAGGGAGCTGGGTTTCGATCCGATGGCGACCGCCAATGAACAGCGCGACGGACGACAGCTGCTCCCGTGAGGCGTGGGCCCTGCGGGCGATCCTGCGCTCGTTCCTCGACGGCAAGGACGAGAGCCTCGTCAATGGGGTCTGGGACGAGCTGTTCCACGGTGACGAGCTCACGGCGGCGGAGATCGCCGATCGTTACTCGCTCTCGCCTCTCACGCTCGGCCAGAATGCCGGGTGGTTCCAGTCCGTGCTGATGGCGACGTGCAAGGTGGAGAAGATTGACCCGGTGTCGCTCGTGGAGGGCTTGGGTGTCACAGAAGAGTTCGCGGGGTGGATCAGGGGTGCCGAGTATGGCAGGACCGCCAATCAAAGGATCTGGCGGGTCGGATGAGCGAACCTGAGAACTCGACGGGGGCGGAACCGGTGCTCCGCGATCCGATGCTCAAAAGGCCTGGCGCGTTCGTCGATGCCAGGAAGCTCGCGAGGTTGTTCGTGTTCACGAAGGGGACGATCAGCACGCATGTCAAGGCTGAGATGCCAATCGCAGGCAAGGGACGCAAGAGGCTCTTTGACCGTGCGGTGTGCGAACGGAGACGTGAGCAGAACAAACCCGTCCTAGGGCGCGGCGGCATGCGCAACCGGGCGGGCAAGAAGGCCGCGGGCGTGCCGCAGAAGGCCGCCGACGACCCAGTGACGGAGCATGTGGAGACCGGTGAGGTGCGGAAGGGTGTCGCGGACGGGTCGGTTGTTTCGGGAGTGCGCGGTGTCGACGTGCGTGATGCGCTTGGTTCCCCGGCCCCTGGGTTGGAATCCATTTGTTCGAGTGACGGGGGGGTATAGGTACTTACTGTGTAAGAGTTATAACGCACGAGAGGAAGGTCCCGGTTTGTTGCGTGCGGGATAGGCTTTTACTTGATTTCGTGATGGAAGCGTAACGACTTGCTCGACCCGTTCGTGCGCAACACCCACACAACCAAACTTGATCCTTGAGGTCATTAAATAGTGCCCATTCTGGCTGCCGAACGGGATCATCCAGAGAAATAGCCCGCAGAGGAAGATAAAAGGGCAGACCACCCTCACGACGCGCAAATCCCTGCCGCTGGTTGATCTTCTCGGTGGCGACGCGGAGGCGCCGAAGCTGTACGAGCTCTTGCATCTTTGAGATCTTGGCGCCCGATCGTGCCGCGGTCCGCTTGTTAGGCGGAGGTATCGGCTTTGACACGGGCCGCAGATCCGGCATGGCTTTGGCGACGGGCGTGGGCTTGGCTGATCGAGACTCGGCCGGTTTGATGAAGATCTCGGCGGCGGGCGCGATTCGCAGCAGTTTTCGGGCGGCGGACCTGGCCTCGGCGAGTTATCGTGCCTGCGCGAGGCAGATGCGATCTGGGCCAGATTTGTTCGGTTCCACGCTCATCCCCCGGCCTTCCGATCTGCAACCCGCGCGTCGGTCGGAAGCGGTTCGCGTTCGGGCTCGGGTGGGATGAATCTCTCCCTGATCGCCGTGTTGTCCATTTCAATGACCTCGATCGGAACGTCGACGGTTTCCGATGAGAACTCTCAGCGCTGTAGAAAGTGAACGAACTCTAGTAATGCAAAGAAGAAAGGCGGTGTGAAGTGGCTTCTTCAGTGACGACCATCACCGTGACGATTAGCGGCGAGACCTCGGGCTTTACCTCCGAGGGCCAGACGCTCAACCTCATCCGCCACCTCTGGCGGCCGATCAAGCCCGCAGAGAACGCTCTGCTTGAGTTGCGGCTCAAAGCTTGGCTCGGCCCTTCTCCAGATCAAAGGCCAGATTGCGCACGGGCGTTGAGGGAACTACCTCGACCGCGTCGCATTCGAGGTCGGCATCAACCGCCACACGATCGCCAGAGCGATGAGGCTGGCCGCTCGCCTGGCCACACCCGGCGGCACCATCGACGAGGCCAAGCTGGCTGCCCCGAACGCGCCGCCGAGCAGGACCTGAGCGCGGACGAAGGGCGAAACTTGGACAATTGGCCAAATTTGGACGAGGGTCCACCTTTGCGAAATCGTTCAAACTTGGACAATTGTCCAAGTTTGAAACCTGTTCAGGCCGCGAAGCCGACCCTGAACCTCTACCGCGCCGAACACCTGGTGGGCATCCATGCCTTCGACGACGAATTCGACGAGATCTACAACCGCGAGTACTCGGTCACGCGAAAGACCAAGCCTTTTTCGTCGAGAACAACCAGAAGTACGACAACAACGAGAACGACGACCACAAGGAACGCGAGATCGCTTCCGACGCCGATCGCCGCGCAATGACACCGGGGGCTAGCAAGCTCAGTCTGGCTGATCGCGATGACGTTGAAGGTATCTCGTTCCCGCCAGCCGTCCGTGATCCGACCGATTCGTTCACCGACTGGTCCGTCGGCCACCAGCTCTCGCTCTTTGACCGCCTTAACAAGGCGCTCTTCGAAGGCCTGCGGTCTATCGGCACGCTCGGCTTCCACGACGACCCCGACACCAACCGCCGCCGCGACGAGGCCGCCGCCCGCTACCTTTACGAGCTCCGCGCTATCGCGAGTGTGGGCCTAGAGCTTGGCGCGGGACTCAACGCCTCCGCATCAAGCGACCCGTGAGGGCCCGCACGCGGCCCGGGGTGCGGGCTCGGGTGAACCCATGACCATGGCCAAACTGATCTAGGCGAGGCCGGGTCCGTTGCTTATCGACCGCGCTAAAATGCGGGCCTGGTTGGTCCGCGCGATCGCCGAGCGGGCTGTGGAAACCGTCGAGCGCAAACGTTCCAAGGAGTCGGATGATGGCCCGCGGCAACACCTCGACCCGCGTTGACGCGATGTACGCCCGCTACTCCAGCGAGGCCTAGCGCGACTCCACCAGCATCACTGTCCAGATCGAGGCGTGCGAAAAGTCTGCGGGGATATTGCTCCGCCGCTACATCGACGAGGCCAGGACCGGCCGGACCATGGGCGGGCGCGGGTGAATACTCCGGCTGCTCGACGACGCCCGCGACGGCCAGATCGGGCGACTATTTGTCTACAAGTTCGACCGCCTTGGCCGGGTCGCCGAGACGCACGTGCTGGTCGAGGATCTTGAGTCCTTCGACGTTCAGGTCATCAGTGTCACCGAGAGGACCAACGCGCTGGCGCGCGAGGTGCAGCTGGTTGTGGCCGCCGACTTCAGCCGGGTTCTGGGCGAACGCACTAGGTCCGGCATGGTGCAGCGGCACCGGCAGCATCAGTGGACCGGCGGCGAGCCGCCCTACGGCTACCGCGTTGTTCAGGACGCCGCGGACCGCAAGCGCCCGGCGGTTGAAGAGATCGAGGCCTGAACAGTCAAGTTCATCTTCGACACGTACCTCGGCGAGTCGGTCGGGCTGGGCGAACTGGCCCGGCGGCTGCGCGAGCGGTGCGTGCCGACGCGGCGCGGCGGGCCGTGGGGACAGACGAACGTCCGCAACATTCTCACCAATCGAATGCTGATCGGCGAGGTGCGGTTCCTTCGCCGCTCGTTCCGCCTCGTTAAGAGCACCGGCAAGCAGATTGCGGAGTTTAACGCTGAAGCCGACGTGATGAGCTACAGCGATCCGGCCCTGCGGCAGGTCGACGACGAGACGTTCGCCCGGGCCCAGGATTTATTGGCTTCTCGGGCGGGAAGGACCAAGCGCGGTGTGAACGAGATCTGGCTCTTCAGCGGGCAGATCTTTTGCGGTTCGTGCGGGAACGTCTGCAAATCGTGGCGGAGCAACAACAAAAAAGGGAGCTACACGTACTACGGGTGCGGACGCCAGCTGGGGCTGGGAGCCGACCGCTGCGACAACCGCTTGGGCGTGCGCGAGGATCTTTTGATGACGCGGGTGAAGAGCGCGGTCGCGGCGGTGCTTGAGGACTTGGATGGGGGCTGGCCGAGGCGACAGCGATGGCCGAACAAATCCTCCGAGAGAAGAACGACGACGCGGCCCGGATCAAGGGCCAGATGGCGACTGTGGACCGCGCGATCGAGCAATGAGGCCGCCTACTTGTTTGACCCCGACGTCGACGGGAGTGCTAAGAGGTCGACAAGAGTGCTAAGAGATCGATCACCCGCCAGCTCGGCGAGCGTGAGGCCGAGCGCGAGAGCCTGCGGGCCGCACTCGACCGCAGCGCACGATACACGGCCGACAACGTGTCGGCCCTCGTCGATGCCTACAGCAAGGTGTTCTTGGAAGCCAAGATAAACTTCAGCGCGATCGCTTCGTCGGCCCAAGCCAACCGCTTTGTCGCCAACTTCATCGCGCCCTTGAGACTGACCCCCGAGGGGGAGATATTACAGTGCCGACCGGAACGCGCTGAATCGTCCAACAGAGTCAATAGCGGGGGTAGGATTTGAACCTACGACCTCCGGGTTATGAGCCCGACGAGCTACCAGGCTGCTCTACCCCGCAATCTAGGCATGACTGTAGCGAGTGAGGTGAGGGGGGTCAATCGCGGCGAACGTGTTCGGCTCTCTCTTGGCTCCGCACGCGTGCGTCCGCGTGCGAGCGTTCGTCGAGAGCTTTCAGCGCTTGAGGACTGTCTTTGGCTTGCTTTTCAGCGATACTTTCAGATCGTTGAACCTTCGCGGGCCTCGTTTCGCGTTGTTCGCCGCGAGGTTGATCTTTCCGTCGGACCGCCTGATTCGCTCTCGAATCTCGCGGTCGAGCCTGCGGCGGCCACGCGGACGCTCGTATGATCGACCAATGAACGACCGTATCGACGTGCTTTTGATCGGTGGTGGCGGGCGCGAGCACGCGCTCGCGCTCAAGCTCAAGGCCTCGCCGCGACTGGGGCAGCTCTGGGTCACGCACCCCGAGAACCCGGGGCTTGCGGCGCTGGGCAAGGCCGTGGACGTGCCGGTCTCGATCCGGGAAATCTACAGGCTCCAGCAGTTCTGCGACCGGCACAAGATTGGGCTGGTAGTAATCGGCCCTGAGGAGCCACTGGCCGAGGGTTTCGCCGACAAGCTGGCGACGCCCGAGCGGCTGGTCTTCGGGCCTGTCGCCGAGGCGGCGCGGCTCGAAGCCGACAAGGCTTGGGCCAAGCAGTTGATGCGTTCGGCCGCGATCCCGACAGGCGAGGCGCGCGTCTTCAACGACGCGGAATCTGCCAAGCAATACCTCGATTCACGCGAGGACAAGAGCGTCATCAAGGCCTGCGGGCTTGCCAAGGGTAAGGGCGTTTTTATGCCCAGCTCGAAGGAAGAAGCCAGCGCGGTCATCCAGCGGATCATGGTCGAGAAAGCCTTCGGCGACGCGGGGCGGCAGGTGTTGATCGAGGAGCGGCTCAGCGGGCCCGAGGTGTCGGTGCTGGCGATCGTGGACGGGGGCAATATCCTGGTGCTCCCGCCGTGCCAGGATCACAAACGGCTGGGCGAGGGCGACACCGGGCCCAACACCGGCGGCATGGGCGTGATCTGCCCGTCGCGCACGCTCGACGCGGCCATGATGGCGCGGGTCGAGCGCGAGGTGCTGGTGCCGACCGTAGACGCGCTGCGGCGCGACGGTATCACGTTCCGCGGAGTGCTCTACGCGGGCCTGATGCTCACGCACGCCGGGCCCAAGGTGCTCGAGTTCAATGTGCGGTTCGGCGACCCGGAATGTCAGACTCTGATGGCTCGGCTTCAGTCGGATTTGCTGGAACTAATGCTCGCGACCTGCCGCGGCACGCTCGATCAGATCGAGGTTGAGTGGGACGAGCGTGAGGCGTGCTGCGTGGTACTCGCCGCCCACGGGTACCCCGACAAGCCGCGCGCGGGCGACGTGATCACAGGGTTCGATGAAGCGTCGGCCATGCCCGATGTCTTCATCACGCACGCGGGCACCAAGCGTGCGGCCAACGGAGATCTCGTCACGGCCGGGGGGCGAGTGCTAGGGGTCACGGGGCTGGGCGCGACGCTCGAACAGGCGCGGGCGCTGGCGTACGCGGCCGCAGAGTTGATCCGCTACGACGGAAAGGTCATGCGCCGCGACATCGGCAGCCTGGTGCCTCAGGTGAAGCCCAAGCGCATGGTCACGCGCTAGGTCATGCTCAATCCGTTGACAGCGACCCTCCGAAAGAGCGCCACGCTCGCGCGCGAGGTTCGTTCCCTCTACTTCTTCGACCGAAACAGCCACTCCGCGAGCCCCGCGATCTGCTTTGACTCATACACGCGATAGCTGGTCCCGTCGAACGTCACGATGCTCGTGATCGCTTCGCCACCCGTCGCCCTTGCAATGCCCAGCGAGAGATCCTGAACCACCACGCCGTCCGAGGACTTGAACGACACCCGGGTCGGCGTGGGCAAAGCCTCCGCGGGCTTCAGAAGAACCTTTGACGCGCGTTCATCGCCGACGAGCGAAAGAAAGAGCTGGAGGTTCTTGGCGTCGTCGGGTGTGATGGTGACCGCGCCGACCGGGCGCCAACCGCTGGCAACCCGGCCATATACCCACTCACCGATCGCGACCTGAAAAATATCCGCGACCGGGGACCGCAGCGAGACACGTGACACATAAGACGCCGCGTCGGACGCCAAGCCCGCGAGCGCCGCCGAGTCCACAACCACCACGGCTGGCCCCCAGAGATTGGTGGTCGCGTTGGTGGTCAGGTCGCGCGACCAGGCTGTGGCTTGACAGAGTACGGTCGTGCCGCCGACGTCGGCCGGTGACCCGACGCGCAGCTCCTGCACGACCACGCGGCGCGTGACTCTTTCGCCAACCTGCTCGCGGCGTTCGAACTCGGTGGTTAGAATCGCGGCCGGTTTCTCGAAAGATTTCACGACCTCGGGATCGGGCTTGTCCACGAACCGGACCATGCTCGCGCCGCTCAGCGCCTTGATCGTCTTTTCCACGGCGGTCGAGTCCGCGCTGGCGCTGATCGGTTTCTGCAACGCCCACGCACGGCCCACGCGTGACATCACGATCGCGGAGCCCTGCCCCGAGACCTCCAGCCTCGACCATTCCTGCGGCGCGAGCGAGAAGACCAGCGGCTCACGCCAGAGCGAGAGATCGGTCATCGCGAACGCCTGCGCGAAATTGGACTCGGCCGAGGCCGCGCCGATCCCCGTGCGCACGATGTTCGTGCGGCCGGCGACCGAGCTTTCGGCGATCTGCACCAGCGCGGTCCCCATCGACCCGAGTTCCGACGAGGTGAGACTCACGCTGGTCGCCTTGGACCCGGGCGAGATCAGGTCATCGCGCGGTGATTCAACCTTGAGATCGCACAGCAGCCTGATCGCCGCCCGCACGCGCGACGCCGCCGCGGGCCAGGGCGCGGTGAAGGACTTGTCGGTTGTTGTGCTCGCGGTCAACACCCACTCAACACCCTCGTCCCCCACGCTCAGCATGATCGCCCGGCCGTCGGCAGGCTGGATCGCCACGGTGTCAACCCGGGCCGGATCAACATCCGACAGCAGCCGCGACGTGAGCGCGGGCAGCGGCGGCTTGTGCAGGGTCAAGTAGGCGATCACGCTGAGTGAGACGGCGATCATCAACGCGACGAGAACAGCGGCCTTGGGCATGGGCAGAGTGTATAGAGTGATCGCGCGTCGAGCGATCGGGTCGAATCTGTCGTCTTGGCCGCGACCGCCCGCGAGAGGAGTTCTCATGCCGTCGTCGTCTGCGCGTTCCCTGCCGACCCTGCCCATCATCGGGATCACCGCGAACCTGGACCCGTCGCTGCCGAGCCCGCCGGCGTCGGTGATGATGACATACGTGGACGCGGTGGCGCGCGCGGGGGGGTGCGCGGTGTTGCTCCCGCCCGAGCCGAGTTGGGCCGCGGATCATGCGCGACTCTGCGACGCGATCGTTTTCACGGGCGGGAACGACCCCGCGATGGAGGGCTTCGGCGTTCCCACGCACGCCAAGGCCAACCCTATGCACCCGCGCCGCCAGGCCTACGAACTCGCGTTGCTCACTGCACTCGACAGTGCGCCGAGCAAACCTGTGCTGGGCATCTGCCTCGGCATGCAACTGATGTCCCTGCACGCTGGCGGCACAATGGACCAGCACCTCCCCGATACCTTGGGCCCGGCGAGCGCCGCGCACTGGGACGCCGAGCACGACGTGCGGGCCGCTCCGGCCCATCAAGTCGCTGATTCGCTGCGCGACCTGATCCTCGGCGGGCGAGTGCTGAGCAAGCACCGGCAAGCAATCTCGAACTCGGGCACGCTAGCGGTGATCGCGTCGGCGGCCGACGGCGTGATCGAGGCGGTTGCCGACGTAGGTCGCCCGTTTTATGTGGGCGTGCAGTGGCACCCCGAGCGCACCGCGGATGACGCGATGGGAGCAGCAATCTTCAGAAGACTGATCGCCGCTGCAACGGAGCGAGTAAGCATCAAAGAAAAGATGCGAGAGAACACGCAAAAAAAGAGGTAGGAAGAAGAGACACAGGCGTGACGCCTGCGCCACGAGATTGGGTAGGAGAGTTCAAAGGAACGATTACTGCAACGCGTGCGAGTCTTCCACGCCCAGCGTGGCGTAGATCTCGCGGGTCGCCGTGGACCGGTTGAGCGTGTAAAAATGGATCCCCGCCACGCGATGGTCCAGCAGATCGCGGCACTGCTCGGTGGCCCAGTGCACGCCCACGCGGCGCACGCCGTCTTCAGTGTTGGAGGCACGGTTCACCGCGCGGATTAGCGAGGCCGGGAACTTCGCCCCTAGGGCCAGCTCCGCCATCTTCTTCATCCCCACCGCCGACGTAATCGGCATGATCCCGGCCAGGATCGGCACCTTGATCCCGGCCAGCGTGCAGCGATCGCGGAAGTCGTAAAAATCACGGTTCTCAAAGAAAAGCTGCGTGACGATGAAATCCGCGCCCTCGTCGATCTTGGCCTTGAGCCGGTCGATCTCCAGCAGCCGGTTGGGCGTGCCGGGGTGGCCCTCTGGAAATCCCGCCACCGCGACGCCGAACCCGCGGCGGTCGGGGTGCCCACCCTTGGCGGCATGCGTCTCGTTGAACTTGCGGATGAACCGGACCAGTTCCGCGGCCTGTTTGAAGCTCCGGAATGGGTCGGGCCCGGAATAGTTCAGCGGCACGTCCCCTCGCAGGGCCATGATGTTGCTGATCCCGGCGGCGGCATATCGTTCCAAGATCTGCGCGATCTCGCCCTCTTCGTGGCAGACGGTTGTGAGGTGCGGGATCGGGTCCAGCCCGGTTTTCGCTTTCAGCTTCACGACCAGGTCGTTGGTCAGTTGCCGTGTTGATCCGCCCGCGCCGTACGTGACCGAGACGAACGTCGGTCTGAGCTTCTCGAACTCCGTCATCTGCTCGAACAGCGCGTTGAACGTCTCGTCGGTCTTCGGTGGGAAGAACTCGAAAGAGAAGGTCGTTCGACTTTGAGCGAGGATGTCACGAATGTGCATGGTGCGGTCCGAGTGGAGCGAAGTTCAGTCCGAGCATAGCAAGTGAGACCAGCGTGAAGCGGTGACGGCCAACACGGAGGGAACCAGCGATGCGCGTCATGGTTGTCGGAGCGTCTAACGATCGGAAAAAATACGGGAACAAGGCCGTGCGCGCGTACGACCTCATGGGCCACGAGGTCGTCCCCATCAATCCCAACGCCACCGAGATCGAGGGCGTGCGCTCGTATCCGAGCGTGTCAGCGTTCAAGGGGTTTGTGGATCGCGTGCTCATGTACGTGCCGCCGAGGGTTGGCATGAAAGTTGTCGAAGAACTGGCCGCCCGAGGCCAGATCGGTGAGGTCTGGTTCAACCCGGGATCGGAATCTCACGAGCTGCTCGAACTGACCGACAGCCTCCAACTCAACCGCGTGGTCGCGTGCTCGATCATCGACATCGGGGCCTCGCCGGATCGGTAGAAGCGTGGCTTTCTACCCCGCCTCGTGGCACAGGTTTTCAACCGGTGTCCTACGTTATCTCGGCCCTGCTATTTTCCTTCTCGTTCTCAAGAAAAGCCCCCGACTCTCGCCGGGGGCTCTCGGTTCAATTCACGCGTTCACGGACTCAATACCGGTAGTGAGCCGGCTTGTACGGCCCGTCCATCGGCACGCCGATGTAGTCCGCCTGGTCCTTGCTGAGCTTAGTGAGCTTGATGCCCAGCTTGTCGATGTGCAGCCGCGCGACCTTCTCGTCAAGGTGCTTGGGCAGCGTGTACACCTTCTTCTCGTACTTCTCGCCGTTGGTGTGCAGCTCGATCTGCGCGATCGCCTGGTTCGTAAAGCTGCAGCTCATGACGAAGCTGGGGTGCCCGGTGGCGCACCCGAGGTTCAGCAGGCGGCCCTCGGCCAGGATCATCACGCTGTGCTCCGGCTTGCCCTTGCCAGCCGGGAAAACCCACTCGTCGTACTGCGGCTTGATGTTGACGCTCTTGATGCCCTTGAACTTCTTGAGCCCGGCCATGTCGATCTCGTTGTCAAAGTGCCCGATGTTGCCGACGATCGCCTTGTCCTTCATCCTCGACATGTGCTCGGCCGTGATGATGTCCTTGTTGCCCGTCGCCGTGATGAACACGTCGGCCTTCTCCAGCACGTCATCGAGCGTCGTGACCTCGTAGCCCTCCATCGCCGCCTGAAGCGCACAGATCGGATCGATCTCAGTCACGATCACGCGAGCGCCCTGCCCGCGCAGGCTCTGGCAGCAGCCCTTGCCCACGTCGCCGTAGCCGAGCACCACCGCGACCTTGCCCGAGAGCATCACGTCGGAAGCGCGCAGGATACCGTCGGTCAGCGAGTGGCGGCAGCCGTAAAGATTGTCGAACTTGCTCTTGGTGACGCTGTCGTTGACGTTGATGGCCGGGAACGCGAGCGTGCCAGCTTCCATCATCTGATACAAGCGGTGTACGCCCGTGGTCGTCTCTTCCGACACGCCGTTGATGCCCTTGAGCACCTTGGACCAGCGGCCCGGGTTCTTCTTCTGCTGGTCGCGCAGGAGGTCAAGGATCACGCCCCATTCCTCGGGGTCCTTGGCAGGGTTGAACGTCGGAACTTTGCCAGCCTTCTCGAACTCGGCGCCCTTGTGGCACACCATGGTTGCGTCGCCGCCGTCATCAAGGAGCAGGTTGGGGCCGCTGCCGTCAGGCCAGCGCAGGGCCTGCTCCGTACACCACCAATATTCTTCCAGAGTCTCGCCCTTCCAGGCGAAGACGGGTACGCCCTGGGGGTCGTCGATGGTGCCAGTGCGGCCGACGACGACGGCCGAGGCCGCGTGATCCTGCGTCGAGAAGATGTTGCACGAGACCCAGCGGACATCAGCGCCGAGGTCCACGAGGGTTTCGATCAGCACGGCCGTCTGCACGGTCATGTGCAGCGAGCCCATGACCTTGGCGCCCTTGAGCGGCTTTTTGGCCTTGTACTCGCTGCGGATCGACATCAGGCCGGGCATTTCCTGCTCGGCGAGCCGGATCTCGTTGCGGCCGAAGTCGGCGAGCGTGAGGTCCTTGACCTTGAAATCGATGGTGGCCGGTGCGCCCGAGACACGCTTGCCGTTGCTGGGCTTGATGCCCGCGCGGGGCTTGCTGGAAATCGTGGACATCGTGGACTCCTGAAAATGGTGCTCGAACAAGTGGTCTACAAAGACTGCTTCAAACTGTTTCAAACTGCTTCAAACTAGCTCAGACTGCTCCAAACTAATTCCCCTAGTCGGGCAGGTTTTCAACCTGCCTCTCCTGATCTATTTCTTCCTCTTCCTAGCCGTCGCCACAAACAAGCTCGGCCCCCGCGCCTCCGGCTCGCCCGGAAGCTCGGCATAGCGGGATGACTCGAAACCCGCCGAATCAAAGAGTTCGCTGATCCGCGATCTCGAAAACCCGAGGTGCCGGTGTCCCATCGTGTGCCGGTACTGCGAGCGGTCGTGCGCGACCATATCGACGATCAACGCCACGCCGCCGGGGCGGACAACGCGGTGCATCTCCGCCAGCACAGGCTCAACCTTCTCGACGTGGTGCAGCGCGAGCAGGCACACGGCCGCGTCAACACTCGAATTCTCCAGCGGCAAGCGATCGATCGACGCCGCGACAAACTCAGCGTTGTTGCACGACGCCAAGCGACGCCGGGCGGCCGCAAGCATCGGCTCGGACTGATCGATCGCGATGACCTTCGCCACATACGGCGCGAGCATCCCGCAGGCGTTCCCCGTGCCGCAGCCCAGGTCGGCGACGGTCCACGAGGGGTCGAGCAGCGCGAGCATCGCTACCGGAGAAAACTTTTCACCGAACAACTCCCCGCGGACCTGGTCCCACTCGCCAGCCACACGCCCGAAGAAAGACTGGCTGTCGGTCATCCGTTCGGCGAGCACCGCCTGCAGACGCCTAGCGTCCTCGGCGAGTTCGGCCGGGGCCCCGATCTGGTCGCGAACGGTCATCCACAGCGCCCGGCTCGGCAACTTCAGATCGTCGAGCACGAGCTTGTAGAACATGGTCGTGCCGTGGTTCCGCTTGACCAACCACCCGCCATCGGCCAAAACCTTAAGGTGCCGACTGACAGTGGACTGAGGGAGTTGAACGACTTTGGCAACCTCGCCCACCGCGAGCTCCTGGGCCTCGAGCATCCGGAGAATGCGAAGACGCACAAGCTCGCAAAGGGCGGCGAGGCGATCAGTGACGAGGGTTGGTTCGGCGATTTGCTTCATCCGTATATCTGGATATACGGTAGAAGATATCGTCCGAAAGTCAATTCTGGATGCGGAAACGAGGAGATTTTGTGTGAGAAAGTCCGAGAACAAATCTCAAGTTCCCCGATCTTGTCGATCAGCGTGCTTCCTCGGGGCGGAGTGCGAGGCTCGGACCCGGGATCTCACCCATTGCGAGCAGCCGGCTTAGGACGGGCTTGTTCTTGGGCTCGATGAACAGGGCCATGCGCAGGCGGCGGACCTGATTGGCGCGATCGTTGTGCAACTTGTAAAAATCAGCCAGGGCGATCTGAGGGGCGACGGTCTGCCCCTCGTCGAGGACGGCCGCGTTCTTGAGCGCGAGGGCGGCCTCGTCCGCGTTGCCCATTCGGCCAGCGTAATCACCTAGGCGGAGGAAGTCGCGCACGGTGCCGCGTTCGCTAGAGAGCCGGCGGAGGAACTCGCTGAGCTGCTGGTATTCCTTGGCCTGATAGTGAGCCTCGGCCCGGGCGTCGATGACGTTCTCGTTGGTCGGGTCGATGTCGTACGCCACCGCAAGTTGCTGGCGGGCTTTGACCGGTTCTTTCATCGCGAGATAAGTCTGTCCAAGCTCGTATCGGACGTTGACCTCGTCGGGCTTGCGTTCGAGGTATTCCTCGTAGTCAGCGGCGGCGACGAGATAGTTGCCAGCCTTAACCTCTTGCAGGGCGTGGTCGTGGACGACATGTAAGGGCCGAACGCCGCTACAGCCGATCGACGCCGAAACGGCCAGCGCGGTCAGGCTGGCGAGGATGAGGGGTGAGGTGAGGCGTGAACCGTTGGTCAGGGCGATGCGGGGCATCGGAAACTCCGTAAGTGGTCGGGGGAAGGCCGGGGCGTCGTTGGGCTCTGCTGGTCGTCCGTACCCGGCATTCGTGCGCGGGCGGTGAGAGCCGGTCCTTGCGCATGGTATCGGACCGGACCGGCTCTTGGCTAGAGTTGGCGACCAAGCGATACGGTTTGTGCCCCGGGGATGCTCGGAAAGGGCGAACAAAGCTGGGAAATTCATCAGAATGAACCCGAAACCGACCCAGCCCGAACCGTTCAAGCCGTCCACGGACCACGCGCGGCCAACCCGGACGGTGTTGCTCCGGCACACCGAGGCGGACGGGGGATCGCATTTGGACTGGATGATCGACCCTGGCGGGGACAAGGAGCGGCGACTGGTGACATTTCGCGTGCGTGATCGCATCGATCTTCAGGGCTGCCAAGGGTTTGACGCCGAGCGGATCGGCGATCACCGCGCGGTGTACCTTGAGTACGAGGGCGAGTTGAGCGGCGGACGGGGCGCGGTCGCTCGGGTCGCGGCGGGTGAGATTCGAGCATTCTCTGACGCCGCGGCGTTGAACGCCGTGGCGAACTTTGGTTCGGGCTGGCGGAAATTTTCAGGACGCCCCGTCGAGGGAGCGCGGTGGTTGTTTTCCGTGTTGCCGTGCTAATCGGCGCGGATGAGGTTTTCAACCGGGTGAGAAGTGGGTAGGCTGGACGGCGTGTTGAAGCTCGCGCGGATCGTGGGGCCTGGCCGCGGGTGAGCTTTCAAGACGACGGCCCGGACCATCCAGCAGCACCAAAGTGTGCGAAGGGATTGAGTATGCGTGTCGATCAACCGCTCCGCTCGCCCGACCATGTTTTTCAGCCCGGCACGCAGATCGGCGCGGCGGGCGCGCCAGCGAGTCGTCCAGCGGAACCCAAGCCGATCCCGGCCTCGGCACATGTTTCGGCGACAACGCCCGCGGCGAGCGCGAACGCCAGCGCGGGCGGCCCGGCTGGTGGGGTGTCAAAGATCCAGATGTTCGAGCAGCGCACCGGCGCGAAGCGGCACGAGGACAAGTGGAGCCGATCGCCCAACTCCACCGGCACCGGCGCGATCCACTGCAAGAGTTTCCATTGCAAGCTCGTCGGTGACAGCCTGGAGTTTCTCGATCAACAGATCAACGAGTGGCTCGACGCGCACCCGCAGTACGAAGTGAAGTTCGTGACCTCGTCGATCGGGGAATGGACGGGCAAGCAGCGCGAACCGAACCTGATCATTCAGGTTTGGGTCTGACCGACCGGGCTGCGTGAGCCTGGAAAGCCGCGGCGGGTTGTTTGTACGAGGCAACCGCGCGGTTCTCCGATAGTCTTCCCGTGTGCGGGATTCTTGGCATCGTGGCGTGCGGCGGCGGTTCGGTCTCTGTCTCCGAGCCGGCACTGCTTTCGATGCGCGATCGGATGACTCACCGCGGGCCCGACGGCGCGGGGGTGTGGCGCGCGGCGGGCGTGGCGCTGGCGCACCGGCGCTTGGCGGTGATCGATCCGACCCCGGCCGGGCACCAGCCGATGGTTTCCGCGGACGGGCGGCGTGCGCTCGTCTACAACGGCGAATTGTACAACGACGCGGAAGTTCGCGACGAACTTGCGCGCGACGGCATGAGCTTTCACACGCGGTGCGATACCGAGACGGTCTTGGCGGCGCTGGTGCGTTGGGGCGCCGACGCGATCGGCAAGCTGCGCGGGATGTACGCGTTTGGTTTTATTGACCTTGACCGACGCGTGCTGATCTTGGCCCGCGATCCGCTGGGGATCAAGCCGTTGTACTACGCGACGGCGCGACCGGCGCGATCTGGCGGGCGCGCGGAGGTCGTTTTTGCAAGCGAGATCCCAGCGCTTTTGGAGCACCCGGAGATCACGGCAAGGCCTGATGTCGCCACGGTGAGCGCGTACCTTACGACGATCCGGACGACGGTGGGCGCGCGCACGCTTTTCGAGGGCGTGTCGATCGTGACGCCGGGGGAGTGGATCGAGATGAAGTTCGCGGCGGATGAGCCGCAGGTGAAGCGGCGCGATTGGTGGGACCTGTCGGCCGTCGCACGCGGGAAGACCAGGGCGGATCACGCGGGCACCCCGGCCGATCAGGTTCGCTCGGCGGTGCTCGACAGTGTGCGTCGGCACCTGCGCTCGGATGTCTCGACCTGCTGTCTGCTTTCGGGCGGGTTGGACAGCACGGTGATCTGCTCAGTAGCGGAAGCGATCGGGCGCGAGTCAGGGGCGGAACGTTTATGGACGTACTGCTCGGGTGCGCGGGCCGAGGGCGTTGCTGGTGGAGCGAGAGATTCTGTACCGAGCGACGACTTCGGCTTTGCATCGCTCGCGGCCGGGGCTTTGGGATCGCGGCACACCGAAGTTCCCGTAACGCGTGAAATGTTTGCCGAGCGGTGGGTGTCGATGATCTCGGCGACCGGCGTTCCGTTGAGCACTCCCAATGAGGTTGCGATCAACGAGGTGGCGCGGCGGCTGCGAGCCGATGGGAAAGTGGTCACGCTCAGCGGCGAGGGCGCGGACGAACTCTTCGCCGGGTACGACGGCCCGATGACCGAGTCGGCCCGGCATGTGGCGAGCCTGGCCGGGTGCGGCGGCGGAGAGTGGCGGCGTCTGGGCGGTGGGTTCCAACTCGATCACAACGCGTGGATCGGGCGGCTGGTGAAGCCGACGATTTTCAACGAGCCGGTATGGCGATCGCTGGAAGAAGACGCGGCATTGACGGGTTATTACCGCGACGAGTTCGCGCGCTTGGCCGACCAAGGCGATGAGCCCGACCCGCTGCAGGTTCATCTGAGGTTCATGCGGCGTGTGAACCTGAGCGGGCTGTTGTTGCGGCTGGACTCGGCAACGATGCGTGAATCGGTCGAAGGGCGCACGCCGCTGGCCGATCAAGCGGTGGCGACGCTGGCCGAGGGGCTGGCGATGAGCGAGAAGTTTGATGCGACGGGCGAGGTCGGGGATCCTTCACGGTATCGAACCAAGATCGCGCTGCGGCGTGCGTTCGAGAACGATGTGCCGCGTGAGGTGCTGTTGCGAGCCAAGGCGAGCTTCCCGCTGCCGTTCCAGCAGTGGGTGGGTGATCGGGCGGGCGTGTTGCGCGAGAGCGCGCTCGCGCGTGAGCTGTTTTCGCACGCGGCGATCGAGACGGTCGCGAGCCAGCCCGAGAAGCTGTGGCAGCTTGCGTGGCCGATGGTGAATGTGGCGATCTGGTCGAGGCGGTGGTGGGGGTGAGGCATGTGTGACTAGCTCGCGCCCCCAGCGAAGACCACACGGCGACGGCTTCGGGTCGGGTCGGCGATCGGCACCGCCGAGAGCAATGAGCGCGTGTAAGGGTGCTGCGCGTTGGTGAGGATTTCGTCGCGTGTGCCCGCTTCAACGATCTTTCCCTTGTACATCACCGCGATGTGACGGCACACGTGCTGGATCACGCTCATGTCGTGGCTGATGAAGAGGTACGACAGGCCGAGGTCGCGCTGCAGGTCGCTGAGCAGGTTGATGATCTGGGCTTGGATGGAGACGTCGAGGGCGCTGGTTGGTTCGTCGCAGACGATGAACTTTGGTTCGAGCGCGAGGGCGCGGGCGATGCCAATGCGTTGGCGCTGCCCGCCAGAGAACTCGTGGGGGTAGCGGTCGGCGGCGCTGGCGGGCATCCCGCAACGTTCGAGGAGCGACACTACGCGGGCGCGAAGTTCGGCACGGCCGGTGATGATGGAGTGAACCTGCAGAGGTTCAGCGAGAATTGCGCCGATCTTCAGCCGCGGGTTGAGCGACCCGGCCGGGTCTTGAAAGATGATCTGCATCTGGCGACGCAGCGATTGGAGCGCCGGACCCGCGGCCGCGTGGACATCGCGACCCGCGAAGGTGACGGTGCCAGAGGTCTTGGGGATCAACCGAAGGATCGCGCGGCCGACGGTAGTCTTGCCGCACCCCGATTCTCCGACGAGCCCGAGTGTCGCACCGACGCCGATGTCGAAGCTCACCCCATCGACAGCCCGGACCGCGCCGACGATTCGCTGCAGGATCCCGGCCCGGACCGGGAAGTGGACGGCCAAGTCGCGGCACGAGAGCAGCGGGAAGCCGCCAAGGTTCTCGGATTGATTCCCCGGGCTGGCCGGCGATCGTGCGGACAAATCTCCAGAAAGCGATGACATCGACCGGATGGTACCTGCCCGGCCTTGACGGTGGGGGGGAACCGGATATGGTTCCCTTCCTCATTGTCGGTAGGACCGATGGGTGGTTTGCGGGCAGGTAGCTCAGTTGGTAGAGCATCGCATTGAAAATGCGAGGGTCGCCGGTTCAAGTCCGGCTCTGCCCATTGGTTGGAATCGCGTCGGATTGCACGAGGCTGTGTCCGACGGCGTTTCTTCTTCAAAACGAGATGAGTTCGACGATTCGTCCGACCGCGCGCGTTCGGAACGGTGCACTTGCATCCCGCGTGGGCTGGCACTCGTTTCTGGCTAGGTCTGTACGAACGCTGGCTTCACTTAGGCGTGCGGGAAAGTCTGTTTTATGAGCCAAAAATCTACGGTACTTTGCCATGTACGCATATCACGCAGAATGAATGTGGCGTGCGTTTTTTGGCGCCCGCTACCTGGCCAGTATGCTCTGCGCAACGGCTTCTGCGACCTTGATGCCGTCTACGCCAGCGGAGAGGATGCCGCCCGCGTATCCCGCACCTTCACCGGCGGGGAACAAGCCCTTGGTGTTGAGGCTCTGAAAGGTCTCGTTGCGTTTGATGCGGATGGGCGACGACGTCCGCGTCTCAACCCCGGTCAGCACTGCATCTCCCATGTCAAAGCCGCGAATCTGCTGGCCGAAACGCTTGAGGGCTTCACGAATGGCGACGATGGCGTATCTCGGGAGGCATGGGGTAAGATCGGTCGGGAAGACGCCGGGCTTGTACGAGGGAACGACGCTGCCGAGGGAGGTGCTGGGCCGATTAGCGATGAAGTCTCCCACGCGCTGCGCGGGCGCCGCGTATGTGCTGCCGCCAGCGATGAACGCAGCGGATTCCCATCTGCGTTGGAACGCGACGCCAGCGAGCGGGCCGTCGGGATAGTCTTTTTCCGGAGTGATGCCGACGACGATGCCCGCGTTGGCGTTGCGCTCGGCGCGTGAGTATTGGCTCATGCCGTTAGTGACGATGCGTCCTTCTTCGGAGGCTGCGGCGACCACGGTGCCGCCCGGGCACATGCAGAAGCTGTACACATCGCGCCCGTTCGTCGCGTGGTGGACCAGCTTGTAGTCGGCCGCGCCGAGGATGGGGTTGCCAGCGTTGGGTCCGAAGCGTGCGACATCGATGAGCGATTGCGGGTGCTCGATGCGGAAGCCCAGAGAAAAAGGCTTGGCTTCAATATAGACCCCACGGTCGTGGAGCATCTGGAACGTGTCACGAGAGCTGTGCCCGATGGCGAGCACCACGTGCTCCGCCGCGATGCGATCGCCGTTCGCGAGGACGACGCCGCGGAGCTGGCGTGCCCTCGTGCGGTCCGAGTCGATATCCAGATCCGTCACGCGGCTTTCGAAACGGTACTCGCCGCCGAGTGATTCGATCGTGGCGCGCATGTTCTCGACCATCTTCACCAGACGGAAGGTGCCGATGTGCGGGTGGGCGTCGATAAGGATTTCCGGCGGCGCACCGGCCTTGACGAACTCGGTGAGCACCTTTCGACCGAGATGACGCGGGTCCTTGATCTGGCTGTACAGCTTGCCGTCGGAGAACGTTCCCGCGCCGCCCTCGCCGTACTGCACGTTGGATTCCGGGTTGAGCAGCGACTTTCGCCACAGCCCCCATGTGTCTTTGGTGCGATCTCGTACCACCTTCCCGCGCTCGAGGATGATGGGCTTGAAGCCCATCTGGGCCAGAAGCAGCGCTGCGAAGAGCCCGCAAGGGCCGGCGCCGATCACGAGCGGGCGCGCGGTCAAGTCTGCGGGCGCGTGCGCCACGAAGCGGTAGTCGATGTCCGGCGTCGGCTTGACATGCTCGTCTTTGGAAGCACGCCTATGCACGCTCGCTTCATCCATAACCTCGACGTCGAGCGAGTAAATCAGCATGATGGCGAATTTGTTGCGCGCGTCGTGGGCGCGACGGAACACCGTGCAGGAGATCAATTCTCCCGGGGCGATGCGCAGGCGGGCGGCAGCCGCCTTGGCGATGGCGTCGGCGGGATGGTCGAGCGGAAGTTGGATCCCGGTCAGTCGGAGCATGCGGTGCTTATAGCGCGAACCGTGCCACGAGACAAAGCCCCCGCCGCCCGTTCGATCCTCTTCTCAACAATCCATCCCTATTTGCCATCCTCTTTTGCCATCTCCCTTTGCCATCCTCTCTGCGATCGCCCTGCGGCCGCTCTGGCCGTGGCGCAAGCAGAGCGAGTACGGACCGGTGCGATCGGCGCCGGTGTCCAGAAAAAGTACGGCTGAACTTCGAGGAAAGTGCTCTGAAGCGGGTTCGCAAGCGGGAGCAGAACCGCGCATCGTAGTGCGAAGGGGAACAATGGGCGATACTGGATTCGAACCAGTGACCTCTTCCATGTCAAGGAAGCGCGCTAGCCAACTGCGCTAATCGCCCGCAAAAAACTTTCCGGCAAGGGTTTACGTTCGGTCCGACCCTTGCCCTTTGCACCCCTGATGAACCGGAGTGCTAAGGGCTGAAGTATACCGGGTTTGCGGCGAGTCGCCAGTCACACCCGTGAGTTTGAACGAAACTCCCTCTCGCCCGTGATTCTGCACCACACCCAACGGCGGAGCACCCTCCAGAGCGCCGTGCGCTACCGCTGGCGCTACTACGAGTTTTCTCTCCGTGGATGCTGGAATGCTCGCCCCGTGCGTCCCGGTCGCCTGCTGCTTCTGAAAGATCGGCGTGTTCGATTCGGTGATCCGCGGGAGCAAGGCGACGGCCTTCGCTTCGTCGTGCAAGCGCAGGTCGGTGTAGTGCTTCATCGAGATCTTGACGTCGGCGTGCCGCATGAGACGCATCGCCACCTGCGGCATGACGCCCGCACGAGCCAGATTGGTGCCAAACGTCGCGCGCAGCGCATGGAAGTCCACGACGCGCCCAGCTTTGTCCGCTGGCGCAACCTTCGCTCGCTCCAAATCGGCGCGGAACGTGCGATCTCGCGGCATCTTCGGAAACACTTGATCGCGCGACGCGCAAAATTCAGGGCTTACGCGCACAAGTTCCGACGCAGAATATGGGTGGAGCGTAATGCAATCCTGATGAGCGGCCTTGCCGACTCCGACGCGGATCGTGAGTGTGCGCTCCATCAAGTCCACGTCGGGCCATGTGATCTTGCTGAGTTCACCCCGGCGAAGCCTTGCGTACGCGGCGATGACGTAGACCGAGCGGCGTGTACCCCCCGCGGCAAAGAGCGCAGCCGCTTCCTCTGCGGTGAACGCCCGACGCACACGACGCCGATCTCTTCGCTCGTCAAGGTTTGTCAAGTCTTGAGCGGGTTGTCCGGGGCGCGCTGGTTCTGAACGCACCACGCGACGAACGCAGCAGCGGTCGCGCGATGCTGGTTGACCGATCGCGCGCTGTGCCCCTTGTCGGTGCTCGGGTCGCCCTTCTTGATGCGCGCACCAGTCGAGAGCGATTGGAGGTACGACTCCACGCGGTTCGGCTCCAAATCTGTCAGCCGTGATGCGCCGATCCCGACGATGAGGCGACCCAGTTGCGATTCCTTGTTGTCAACGTGAACGGTGCTCTCCCCGATGTGGCGACAGTGCCTCAAGTAGTCCGTGACGTGATCACCGATCAAGCGCTGCCTCTGCTTGGCGAACCGATCGACCAGCCCAGTCGCCTTGTGCTCTGCGAGGACGATCAGATCGTCAAGTCGCTTTCTACTCGCGCGGTGGTCGGTGAAGAGCGGGACAACCTTGCGCTTCTTCGTGTGCGGGTCCACGTATGCGCCGGTCCACTTGGCGGCGTCAGGGGTTTTCTTGTAGAACGTGCCGAGTCGGTTGCGCGCCACTTGTTGTCTCCGGTACGATTTAGTGTGCCCGATTATGCCGGGCCGTGGTTCGCTACGTGGACTGGACGCTCAACCTTGTACGAAGTTCGTGTCTTCCAAATTGTCTGTCGAACACCGAAGCGTGCCAACCGATCCCAAGTTTGCCAGCGTTTCCGCGGTGGCACCCTTGGCGTCCATTGGAAAGCTTCGAGCGTTGGGAAGCGACCACGACCAATTTCTGGCGAGGCCGAACTTACCAGACTCGACACCGAGCCGCTCTTTTGCTCGTTGGATTATCCGCGGCGTGAACTCCTCATGCTTTCCGTGTGCGATGACCTCGCGTTATGCAACCAGCCCGTGCGCCAAGAAATCCGCGAGCCAATCCGCCGCTTCTTCAAGTTGAGATTTATCCTCGCCATCAGACTGTTCCTCGCCGAGAGCTTCGTCTGCGGTCACAGTCACAGGGGCCGTGTCCCATTCAACGCGACAACTCTGGTCCTCGCCTTTGAGCCGTTATGACAGGCCGGATCCCTCACGCCCGACGTTGAGCTTTACGATCAGCATGAGCCGCTTAGCGGAGTCAGCCTTGTCCTTTGAGAAGCTCCACGCCGCTCGCGCCGCCGCAACTAACGCGAGCGATCCCGAAGCTCGGTAGATCGCGCGTCCGCCACCGGCTTTGCTCAAGTGCGTCACGGCGATCACCGCCACGCCGTAGCGCGCGGCAAGCTCGCCCAGTGGCGCGAGCACACCTCGCACGTCAGCGTTCGTGTGAGAATCTGTCGAACCCAGTAGGCGGAGATGGGGTCAATGATGACCAGTCGTGTGCCGGGAAGTCGCTAAAGTTCATGTTCCAAGATACACAGGTCGTCTGCCAGCGAAAATGACGAGATTCCCGGCTTCGCAGTTCTGCGCACACCTGAAATCACATGCACGCGAGAAAGGTCCGCGCCCGCGGCTTCAAGCCGCGAGCGGATCGCGTCGGCAACATCATCCTCTGCGGACAGGAGTATCGCGTTTCCGGGGACCGCCCGACTGTCCGGAGAATCGGGCCATCCATTCCCGGTCGATACACGCGCGGCAATGTCAAGGGTTTCAAACGATTTGCCGACGCCGGATCGCCTTGAAACAAGGTGAACTTGCCGAGCGGGATGCGATCAGGCCACAGCCAATCGACCGGCTTTGTTTCAACGTCGCTCACACGCGTCACAAGTGCTCGGGACGTGTGCTCACCGTCTTCCGCCCGCTCCACCCACTCCGGGCAGCGCTGCGCGAGTTCGATGAGCGAGTCTCTTGCCCCGCCGTGCGCGAGGTAATCGCTCACGTCGCCCTTGAGCAGTAAACCAGGCAATTCCAATACTTTCACCGACGACGCTTTGCCGATGAGCGAGCGTGCCGCCATACGGACGTGATCCGAACCGGCCTTGTCATTGTCCGGAAGGATTACGACGCGCCGTCCGACAAGAGGCGCGGTGTATTCCTCGCGCCACTTACCCGCGCCTTGTGGGTTCGTCGTCGTGACCAGACCGAGTGCCGCGAGCTGGTCCGCATCCTTTTCACCCTCGACGACGTACACCGTGTCGGAAGTGTCCGCGGCGAGAAGTTCCGGGAGTTTGTAGATCACACGGCGGTACCCGCAAGCGAGTACACCCAGCCCCCGGACCCATCCGGAGCGCGATGGCGAAATCTCTACGGTTCACGGCGCTCCACTTGGAACAGCAAACGTCCCGATTCGCCCCGATAGTCGTTGTGCTTGACCTCCTGCGACCCGAAGCCCGGGCGTCGATCGCGTGATTCTGGTGCCAAGTCCGCGGCTTTCAATTCCAACGATCCGACCACGGCCTCAAATCCGCATCCGGCATGGCACTTCAGGAGCGTGCGCCCGTTGTCGCCCTCGTTTATCGACAAGCTCGGCGTGTGATCATCATGCGCCGGACGCCGGGCCACCCAGCCCTTGCCGGAAAGTCTGGGCTCTCGGCCGGACTTCCGGAGTCGTTGCAATGTCAGTTCGACAGATGGGGCGCTCACCGCCATGCCCCTTCAGTGCCGGACACGATCAGCCGCTCCACGTCGCTCTGGCGAAAGCGAGTCGCGCCCGCAATCTGAACAGACGTGAGCTTGCCCTCCGAACGGAAGCGCCAGACGAGCCGCGTAGAAATTGCCAGCACCTGCGCAACTTCGGTTGCGCGGAGAGGGCGATCGCTCGGGTTCGCGCTGATGCTCGGGATACCGGGCTTTTTGAAGGATTGTGCATTCGGGGGCATGGTTCGATTCTCCAAGGTCAGTGCGGTTCGTGGACGCACGTTGCGTCCTCATTCGCACAGACCTTACCGCACGCTCACAGCAATTCGACCCTCGGATATCCATTTGTCCGCGAAGTGTCCGCACTGTCTGCGAAGTGTCCGCTCTCGTTCTCGCGCCGATCAGAGCCGGCGGGAGCGCGAGCGAGAGACTCGCTCGCAGATCATGTCGCGATTAGCTTCAATCTCCGTCTTGCTGACGCGGCTTCGTGAGTACTTGTGGATCACGCCGTCTTTGATCCGCAGCGCGATCGTTTTCTCGCTCGTCCTGAGAAGGTCCGCGGCCTTGGCCTGCGTTATCAGATCAATCGGCTCTGAGCGCGCGATCGGTGCGTCCGCCTTTACAGTTCCCTTAGGTTGAGCAACCGTCGCGTATTCCCGAAGCCGATTCGCGAGCCCTTCTAGCTTTACCACCACCGACCCGCGAATCCGCAGTCCTCGCGTCGGGCCTGCTGGCAATAGGCTCTCGTGCTCAACCGCTACGATTAAGTCCGAGATATTGCGCTAGGCTCCCGGCGTAAAATCGCTCGCACGCTCGCTCGCCGTCGGAACGAGTACGCGGTCGTTGTGGGCATGAACATGGAGAGCACCACGGCGTAGCGATCGACTTCAGCCCAACGATCCGCGAGACTGTTGAGCCAAACGAGGGAAACGAAATCGCCATCCGGAGAGTTCTCGCAAAGAGTGCGTACTTCTCCGCTGAATCGGTCCACCAGCTCCGCAAGGTGCGCGAGTGCGTCGGTGATCAGCGGCGGCATGGTGAACGTCAGCGATCCGTCCGCGTTTAAGCGCGGCGGCTTTTGATCCTGGGCCGCCGGGGCCGAGCCCCTCCGGCGTTCGTTGAGTCTTTTCATGCCAAGAAGAGTACCGCGTTGCATGGAACCGAAGCACGCGAATAGAACCCCGCCGCAGCGCTCGCGCGAGGGACGGCCCGCAACCTCACCCAGCGGGCCCGGAGCCCGCCGCAAGCCTGCGGCGAGGGCAGAATCCGATCCCACCGCTATGGGAGAAGACACGGGACGCAGCACGGGAGCGGAGGCGGCTGGAAGTGCCGGGGACGCACGAGAAACGGGACGGGCGAGCGCACGGCTCCGGGGGTATCGGCACGAGATGGGGTGAGGACGGCCATGAGAACGCCATGCGATACCCAATGAAGAGCCATCGAAGAGCCAGGCGAGAACCAGCATGCACCGCGTAAAGCAGCACGCAGCGAACTGCCACGCCACGCCGCGAAGCACCGCCAAAACGCTGTCATATCTCCGTCGAAACACGGGGAAACCACCGTCATAAACCCGGCACGGGGCTGCGAGGCACTCGGACTGGCTCGATTCGGACTGGTCGCACGCCGAAGACGCCGCACCGGATCGGCCCATCGGCCGCTCGAGCGCCCACGCCGGACCGTCGGCATGGTTGCCGATCCGCTCAGGCGACGTGCTCGTATTGGTATTTCCGGAATTCGGTGAAGAACCCGCCGATCTCTTCCGGCGGTCCAAGGTCGGCCACCGCATCTGCGATGGCATTGTTGTACTTCAGCTTCAGCAGCGGCGTTAGCTTTTCCTGACCTAATTTTTCAACGCCCACCTTCACGTACTGCGCGAGGACGAACTCAAGAAATGCTTGCCGCTGGTCATTGAAGTTGGTGGTAATGGAGACCCGAGCCCTTGCCGCCCGCTCCTCGCGGCTCAACGTCGGCAGCGCGTACGCGACGTACGCGAGCACGTCGAAGAGGTCGCTTTTCTCAGCGTCGATGGTCTTCTGCATCTCCGCAAGCTGCTCGCGCCCAAACCCTTTCTCGGCCAGCCCCGCCAAGAGCTTGGCCCGCGTGTACGGACGGCTCCAGATCGCGCGTAGCTCTGCCTCATCCTTGAAAAACTCTGGTAGCTTGCCGAATAGCATCTCCATAAACTGCTGGGCACTCATGGGCGTGCCATCGGGGTGCAAAAAGGTCGTGACCATCATGTGCTGAATGGCGCGGGCATTGCCGTCGGCGAGCTTGACCTTGATCTTCTGCTTCCTCCCGCACCAGCACAGCGTCTGGCCGCAGACCGGGCACGGCTCCTTCTCGCAGACGCACGGCTGCTGACCGCACACCGGGCACGGCTTCGGCGGTGCGACCACGCACACGCACGGACTCGCGCCGCACATGGCGCACACTTCCGGCTCCAGCGACTCGCCGTCCCACTCCGGGTCGCTGAAATGGTGGTGAGCCTGCACGAAATCATAGATCGTGAAATAGTCTTTACCGTCGTACAGCCGCGTACCGCGCCCAATAATCTGCTTGAACTCGATAATCGATCCGATCGGGCGCATCAGAACGATGTTGCGGATGTTCCGCGCGTCCACGCCGGTCGAGAGATTTTGCGATGTGGTGAGGATCGTCGGGATGGTCTTTTCGTTGTCCTGAAAATCGCGAGGTGTTGATCGCCCCAGCGCCCCGTCGTTCGCGGTCACGCGCTGGCAGTAGTTCGGATCGCTGCTGGTCTTGATCTGATTGATGAGGTCTCGCACCGCGAGAGCATGCTCCTGCGTGGCGCAAAACACGAGCGTCTTTTCCTTCTGATTGATCGCGTCCATGAACACGCGAACGCGCTTCTCCTCGCGGGCCTTGATCTCGATGACCTTGTTGAAGTCCTTCTCTTCGTACCGCCGCCCGGTCTCGACATCGCCTTCCAGCACCGTGTCGTCCGGCGTATACACGTAATCGTCGAGCGTGGTCGAGATTTGCCGAACCTTGAAGGGCGTGAGGAACCCGTCGTTGATGCCCTCCCGCAGCGAATAGACGTACACCGGCTCGTCGAAATAGGCGTAGGTGTTGAGGTTATCCTTACGCTTGGGCGTGGCCGTCAGGCCCAGTTGCACGGCGGGCTTGAAGTACTTCAGGATGTCTCGCCACGTGCTCTCGTCGCTGGCCCCACCGCGGTGGCACTCGTCGATGACGATGAAGTCAAAGAAGTCCGGCGGGTAGTCGCCGAAGTACGGGCTTGAGGGTTCTGCCCGTCGAGGCCGACCTTCTCCGGCCCGCACATAAACGTCTGGAAGATGGTGAAAAAGACTCTTCCGTTCGTCGGCACGCGCCCTTTCTTGCGGATCGAATCGGGGGCGATGCGGACGAGGGCATCGTCCTTGAACGCCGCGAACGAGGTGAAGTCGTTGTACGCCTGATCGGCGAGGGTGTTGCGGTCGGCGAGGAACAGGATGCGGGGCCGCCGCAAGGATTCGCCCGCGCATTCCCTATCCGTCAGGTTCCAGCAGGCGATGAAGAGCTTCCACGCGATCTGGAACGCGATCGAAGTCTTTCCGGTGCCCGTGGCCAGCGTCAGCAGCGCGCGATCCTTGCCCGCCGCGATGGTCTCAAGGACGCGATTGACGGCGATCTCCTGATAAAAGCGGATCGCCCACGAGCCGCTCTTGTCTGGGTACGAGACGGTCGCGAAACGGTCGCGCCACGAGTTGGCCGCGGCAAAGGTCTGCGCCCAGAGCTCATCCGGCGTCGGAAACCTGAGGCCCTCGAGAACCTCACCCTCGCGCCCCGTCTGCATGTCGATGGAGTACAGCCCCTGCCCGTTACTGGAGTACGTGAACCGAACCGCTAGCTTCCCGGCGTAGTTTTTCGCCTGCGCCACACCTTCGGTCAAGGGCTCGTCCCACGCCTTGGCTTCCACTACGGCGAGCTTGTGGTTGCGGTACACCAGCACGTAGTCGGCGGTGAGTGCCGTGCCACGCCGACCGCCAACGCCTTCGAGCCGCCCCAGCGTGATCGAATGCTCTCGCAGAATCCGCGAGCCTTCGACGACGCCCCAGCCCGCCGCCTTTAAGGCGAGATCGATGTGCTCGGCTCTGGTCTCGGCTTCATTCATAGAGTCAGAGTCTTCATGCCTTGAACGTGCAACTCTGGCCGCCTTGACGAGAAACGTCTCGCCCAACCGCAAATCGAACTATTCGATACGGTCGAATAGTTGCACGCGGCTCGACTTTCCGTTCTGAACGAACTCTTCGGAAACTCCGAATAGTTGCCCCGGGCTCAGTTCTCCCTCAGAAAACAGGGCTTTGATGTTCTCGTTGATCGTCGAGACAGAGATTTGGAACAACTCCGCCATCAGCGCCTGCGAGAGACACAGCGTCTCGCCCTCAAACCAGCACTCGATCCGCGTGCGGCCATCCTCCGTCTGATACAGCACGATGCTCGATGCGGGCGGCTGATTCGACGCCGTGTCCATGCCGTTGCTCATGGCGACACCCCCGCGGTGCGACGCTTGCTCGTTGGCATCGAGGTGTTGGAGTTTTCGATTGACTCGTGCGACGAATCCTTGCTCGTGAGTTGCCCGGTGAAGGCGTGGTGGAGGAGAGACTTTTTCAGAGCGTCGAGGGCGGCGAATTTGCGGGTGTAGATCGAAACGACCTGCGCGGAGTGCTCTTCACATTTGTCTAACGTGGTTGCCAGTTTGCGCTGTTCAACTAGCTGGGGTCGTGAGAACTTGAAATCCTTGATTTGTTGCCCGCTGATGTGCGGCACGGCGATGCCTGTTTGCACGCCGAGAAGATGGCGCGAAAATGCGGACGTCCCGAGCAGGGGCGAATCTCACTTGAACCTGCGGCCGCGCTGGCGTTTGAATTCCGGCGTGCTCGGGGGTGTCGCAAAAGAGCAACACTCTGACCCGACAGGCACGGGGGAGCGTGCCCGTCCGGCGGCGGTATCTTGACACTGAAATGAATGAGGTTGTGCTTGGCGGTGTTCGATCCGCGAACGCCGAAGCAGTCATGGACTGCGGAGCGCGATGAGTTGATGCCAGACTTCTAGCTCTTGAGCGTGAGGCACCGGAGATCATGGTCGAGTTCGAAACACTCAAGTTTGTGGCCATGCTCGACCAGCTCGTGCGTGAGGGCGTGGGGGGGGTGCTCAGCTGTGGAGGCGATACATGCATCCTGATCAGCGGCAAGCGGAGGCTCATCGAACTGCCAGCGTGATAGAAGCTGAGCTGCTGGGCGAAGTACCAGCGCGTCGTGGGCGGACCAGGATCGATCCATCGTGAGGGTGGGTAGCCAGAGAGTGGGTGAGCTTGGGAGTCGGCGACGCTCGTCTATGCTCTTGGCCGTTGAAGGCCTTTGGAAAGAGTGAAACGCTGTGAGATATGCGATTGCTGGGATTGTCATCGTGGACGCGGCGATCTTGGTGTGGGCCTGGCACGACGGCAACGGCACCGACTTTGCGATGATGGCCTTTGCTCTGGTGTGCGTGACGTTCTTCGGGAGCATGCCCGTGGTGCTCGGCGTGCTCAGCCGTCGAAATGCTGCGCGGGCGCGGAGCGGACTTCCCGCGTTGACCCTGATATCCTGAAACCTCTGCCCGGCACGGAAGTCCGGCGCGATTCTCATCTCACGCTCACCGGTCAGGAAGGCTGCGAACGTGCCCGAACCACTTCTCCTGGACCCCGAGTTGTACTCCAAACCCACCACACGCAAGCCCGTCGTCGCGCGCGAGGACGACTTTCTCGTGAAGAACTCGCGCGTGCCGCGTGCCACCGCCGAAACGATGGCGACGCGACAGCGTGACATCTCGGTTTCAGAGTTCTTTGCGAAGAACCGCCACCTGCTGGGCTTTGACAACCCGCGCAAGGCTCTGCTGACCACGGTGAAAGAAGCGGTAGACAACTCGCTCGATGCGTGCGAGGAAGCGGGGATCCTGCCCGATATCACGATCGCCATCGAGGATCTCTCGCCGCCCAACGCCGACGCCAAGGCTAAGAGCACGCGCTATCGCATCACCGTCGTGGACAACGGGCCGGGTATCGTGCGCAAGCAGGTCGAGAACATCTTCGGCCGCCTGCTCTACGGCTCCAAGTTCCATCGCTTGAAGATGAGCCGCGGGCAGCAAGGCATCGGCATCTCGGCCGCGGGCATGTACGGGCTCATTACCACCGGCAAGCCGATGGTGATCCACACCAAGCCCAAGGCCAACCAGCCAGTTCATCACATCGAGCTGGCGATGAACACCAAGACGAACCGCGCCGAAGTCATGGAAGACTCGGAGACCGAGGATTTTCCGCCAGCGCGGCTGCGATCGCTCTGCCCGGGGGCACGCGACGAGCGTTTCATGTCGCTCGCAGAGTATCCAACGGGCACTTCCGTTTCGATCGAGCTCGAAGGCCGCTACCAGCGCGGGCGCGGCAGCGTGGACGAGTTTCTTGAGCTGACCGCGATCGCCAACCCGCACGCGAAGATCACGTTCGTTCCGCCCAGCAAGGTGAGCGCCGACGAGGAGGACGATGCTCCCCTGCTCAGCTCGAAGCGGCTCGCGAAGGGGGTGAAAGTCGCTGCCGCGAATGACGGAGCCGAGCCCGCGGCGAGTCCGGACTCGTCGGCGTCTGATGTTGCTGAGAGAAGCGTCAAGCGGCCCGCAGTCATCGAGCCCGCGATGACGACCGAGGCTGACGGCGTAACGTATTTCCCTCGTGCGGTCGCGGAGCTCCCGCCGGAAACCAAGGAAATCCAGCCTCATCCGCGCGGTATCGAGCTGGGAATTCTGCTCCAGATGCTCAAAGAGGCCGAGCAGGAGAAGCCCGGCTATACGCTGTACAACTTCCTGCAGGACAAGTTCTGCCGCGTCTCGCCCTCGACCGCGAGCTCGCTCTGCGATTCGCTCAAGGCGCCCGGCGCGAAAGTCACAACGCGGACCAAAGTCACCGACGTCGACCATGCGTTGGCCGAAAAGTTGTTCAAGGAATTGCAGACCGCCAAGCTGCCTCCGCCGCCGACGGATTGCCTTGCGCCGATCGGTGTGCAGCAGTTGCTCAAGGGGATGTTCAAGGGCGTGCGGGCCGAGTTTTACGCGGCGTCGTCGCGCGAGCCGGACGTCTACCGCGGGCGCCCGTTTCAGATCGAGGCCGCGATCGCTTTCGGCGGCGAACTGCCCGCCGACGATAGCGCCCGCGTGATCCGCTTCGCCAACCGCGTGCCGCTGCTCTTCCAGCAGTCGGCGTGCTCGTCGTTCAAAAGCGTGGTCGAGACCAACTGGCGCAACTACGACCTGCAGCAGCCGCGAACCAGCATCCCGATCGGCCCGCTCGTCATCATGATTCACATGGCCAGCGTGTGGGTGCCGTTCACGAGCGAATCTAAAGAGGCCATCGCCGATTACGACGAGATCCGCAAGGAGATGAAGCTCGCCCTGATGGAGTGCGGCCGAAAGCTCGGCACGTATCTTCGCAAGCGGCTCAAAATGCGCCGTGAGGGTCAGCGTCGCGACGTGTTCGAACGCTACATCGGCGAGATCGCCAAGGCCTGCAACGCGATCAACGGCGTCGATACCGCCAAGCTCTATGGCAAGCTGCTCGAACAGGCCCGCGAGCGTACCGCCGTGGCGGACGTGGAACTTGACGAAGACGGCCGACCGATCACTAAGCCACGCGACGAGCCGGGCGCGGAAGACGGGGTCATCATCGTGACGCCGCTTCACGGCGACGACGGGCCCGCGACCAACGCCGCGCGACCCGCGGCGAGCGAGCGCGACCCCTTCGCGCAGTCCAAGGCCGAGGCGGCACGCCTGAAAGTTGCCGCGATGCGAGACGACGACGACCAGCCACGCCTGCTGGACGCGGAGACCTTGTCGGAAGGCACGCGGGCGAAAAAGCCGGTCTCGATCCCGGTTTCTCAGCCATTTTCCAGACCAACTTCTACGCGAGTGTCCAAATCGGTTCCCAAGCCAGAAGCCAAGTCGTCATCCAAGTCGTCATCCAAGTCGCTATCCAAGTCGTCATCCGGGTCGTCATCCGGGGCGGCGTCTCGCGTCGAAAGGCTGGCACCGCGTTCGGGCCCCAAGCGTTCCGTACCTTCCGCCGCGGTCGAGCCCAAGGCGTCCAAGCCCGCCAAACCGAAGATGCGTCTGGTCAACGGAAAACTCGTCCTCGTGGACGACGGCCCGCGGCTGTTCTAACGCCCGCACCGCAACCGTCGGGAGCCGCTCATGCACCGTGTCAGCGTCATCGACTCGCACACCGAAGGTGAACCGACGCGTGTCGTGATCTCCGGCGGCCCCGACCTGGGTTCGGGAACAATTGCTGAGCAGCTCGGAGTCTTCCGCCGCGATCACGATTGGTTTCGCAGCGCCGTCGTGAACGAGCCACGCGGAAACGACGCGATGGTGGGCGCGCTGCTCTGCACGCCCAAGAACCTCAAGGCCGCGGCGGGTGTGATTTTCTTTAACAACGTCGGCTATCTCAACGCCTGCGGCCACGGCTCCATCGGCCTGGCCGCGACGCTCGCGTATCTTGGGCGCATCGACACCGGATCGTTCCTCGTCGAGACCCCCGTCGGTGATGTCACGATCCACCGCGCCAGCGACGAGAGCATCAGCATCGACAACGTCGCGTCGTACCGACACGCCGCCGACGTTGCGGTCGAGTTCATGTGGCAGGGTTTGATGAGAACCGCGCGCGGCGACATCGCGTGGGGTGGGAACTGGTTTTTCCTCGTTGGTGCCGACACGCCCGCGATCTCTGTGACCAGCATCGAAGAATTGACCGCGTTTTCCTGGGCTATTCGGCAAGCCCTGGAACGCTCGGGCATCACCGGCGCGAACAACGAGCCGATTGATCACATCGAACTCTTCGGCCCGCCCTTACGCCCTGACGCCGACAGTCGCAACTTCGTGCTCTGCCCCGGCAAGGCTTACGACCGCTCGCCCTGCGGCACCGGCACGAGCGCGAAGATGGCCTGCCTGGCCGCGGACGGAAAGCTCAAACCGGGTGAAGTTTGGAGGCAGGAGAGCATCATCGGAAGTCTTTTTCAGGGCACCTACGCGCGTCGCGGGGAGCACATCCTCCCCACGATCAGCGGTGCGGCGTACATCACGGCCGAGGCCACGCTCGTCATTGATCCACGCGATCCGTTTCGCCACGGGATACGCGTGTGACACAAACTCTGTAACGTTCGCGGTCTTGGCTGTTCGGTCCGGGGCTTCCCCGAGCCTCAGACCCGGCGTTCAGGTTGCAAGGAACACTCCGAATCCGCTTCAAGCCATGCTCGCCTCACGCGAACAACTCGCCGACACCTGGGACTGCGTAATCGTCGGCGGAGGGATCGTCGGCACGGCGTGCGCGCGAAGGCTCGCGGGCCTCGGCGATCGCTGCCTCATCATCGAGCCCCGCAGCATCGGCGGCGGCGCGACCGCGGCCGGGATGGGGCACGTCGTCGTCATGGACGATTCGCAAGCCCAGTTCGTGCTCACAAAGCTCTCTCGTGATCTTTGGGACGAACTCTCCCGCGATATTCCGGCCTCGGTGGGAATGCGACATCGCGGCACGCTCTGGATCGCCAGCGACTGCGAAGAAATGGACGGCGCGGAAGCCAAAGAAAAGTTCTATCGCCAGCGAAATGTCGTCGCGGAGATTCTTTCGCCGGGCGAACTCTATCGGCGCGAGCCGAACTTGCGGCCCGGCCTCGCCGGCGCGCTCCTCGTCCCCGGCGACAGCGTCGTCTATCCGCCCGTGATGGCCCGCTGGCTGCTCGACGAGGCCTGCCAACGCGGAGCGCGACTCTTGACCCACGCCGCCGTCTCGGCCATCAACACTGGCCACGTCGTGCTGACCGACGGCACCACTGTTCGAGCACGCCGCATCGTCAACGCCGCGGGGATGCACGCGGCAACACTGACGCCCGGGCTTCCGATCCGCGCGCGAAAGGGCCATCTCGCCATCACCGATCGATACCCGAGTTTTTGCGGTCATCAGCTTGTCGAGCTCGGCTATCTCAAAAACGCGCACTCGCACGACCGGGAATCCGTCGCGTTCAACGTGCAACCCAGAGAGACCGGCCAGCTCCTCATCGGCTCCTCACGCCAGTACGACACCGAGGGCCCCGAGGTCGAGCCGCGCATCCTGGCCCGGATGCTCGGGCGTGCGATCGAGTTCATGCCGGGTGTCGCGTCGCTCTCAACGATCCGCGTATGGGCCGGGTTCCGTGCCGCGACGCCGGATTCTCTGCCGATCATCGGCCCGCACGAATCCAACGAGAACCTGTTCCTCGCCTGCGGGCACGAGGGGCTTGGCATCACCACGTCGCTAGGCACGGCGGAGGTTCTGGCGGCGATGATGCACGGGACCACGCCGCCGATACCGTGCGAGCCGTACCTTCACTCAAGATTCACGAGGCGCGTTGAGCATGCTTGAACTCTCGGCGATTATCGAACTAACGTGTGAGCCTGATCTCCCAAGCAATTTCGCGCGAGCATATCTATGAAGTCGGCGAGCGATCCCGTGTCTGTCGAGATCAACAAGACATCGGGCGTTGTCCCGGCGGGCACGACCGTCGCGGCAGCGATCATGCTGCTGAGCAACGGGCTTCCCAGGCTTCGTGAATCCATAACGGGAACGCCGCGCGGCGTGCTCTGCGGCATGGGTACCTGTCACGAATGTCGCGTGACGATCGACGAGGTTGCGCAGCGCCGCTCGTGCCTCGTCGAGTGTCGGCCGGGAATGAGGATCCAGACCGATGGGCTCTGAGCACACGCACGATGTCGTGGTCGTTGGCGCTGGCCCAGCCGGGATCGCGGCCGCGTGCGCTGCGGCGGAGAGCGGCGCGCGCGTTGCCGTTCTCGATGAGAACCTCGCGCCCGGCGGGCAGATCTGGCGGCGCACCACGCACGGGCCCGCGGCCGAGTGGCTGGCTCGGGCGCGAAGCGCTGGCGCTGAGTTCTTCTGCGGCGCCGCCGTGTATTCCGCGAGCGCTGCGCCGACTGATTTACTATCGCCACGCATCGAGCTTCGCGCGGAGATCAACGACACGTCGCGGCGATTCTCCGCGGGCCGCGTCATTCTCGCCGTCGGCGCACGCGAACTTTTCCTCCCATTCCCGGGCTGGACCCTGCCCAACATCTTCGGCGTCGGCGGGCTGCAGGCGCTCGCCAAAGGTGGGATGCCGATCGCTGACCGCAACATCCTTATCGTCGGCACGGGCCCGCTGCTGCTCGCCGTTGCGGAGTATGTGCACACGCATGGCGGGCGCGTGGTCGGGATCGCCGAGCAGGCACCCGCGGCCGCGATGCGACGCTTCGCTGCCGGGCTTTGGCGTCATCCCAGTAAGCTCGCACAAGGCCTCAAACTCAAGGCCGCCCTGACCGGCGTGCCGCACTGGAACAACACCTGGCCGGTAGAAGCCTGCGGCGATTCCGCGGTGCGTCGTGTCCGCCTGACCGACGGTTCGCGCTCATGGTGGGTCCGGTGCGACATGCTGGCGTGCGGCTTCGGGCTCGTGCCCAATCTACAGCTCCCCGCGCTCCTGGGATGTCGAACGCACGAGCATCGCGGCCAGCGAGTTGTGGCCGTCGATGAACACCAGCAGAGCTCGGTTGCGAACATCTTCTGCGCTGGCGAACCCGCTGGCATCGGCGGGGTCGATGTCGCGCTTGTTGAAGGTTTGATCGCGGGCTATTGTGCCGTGAACAACCGCTCGGCCGCGGTTTCGCACTTCGCACGGCGCGATTCCGAGCGTGGGTTTGCGGCTCGTCTGCACGCCGCGTTCCAGCTCCGCCCCGAACTCCGCGTGCTCGCCGACGAAAGCACGATCGTGTGCCGCTGCGAGGACGTGACGATGAGAGCCATCGCTGGCTGTGACTCGTGGCGAGACGCCAAGCTCCAAACTCGCTGCGGCATGGGCCCCTGCCAAGGCCGGATCTGCGGGCCCGCCATCGAGCACATGCTCGGCTGGCCTGCCCACGACATCCGACCGCCGCTGCAACCCGTCACCATCGGTACGCTGGCGGCTCAGTAGACGTCACACCCTCAACGCCGTTTCGCCACCGCTTACGATCATCGCCAGCCCAACCTCCTGAGGAGCCGTTGCATGAACAAGTCTCACTGGCGCGGTGTCATCCCCGCGATCACCACGCCGTTCCGCGAAGATCTTTCCGTTGATCTCCCGCTCCTGATCCGGCACGTCTCCTGGCTCATCGAGCACGGATGCACCGGCATCGTCACGCCCGGCTCGCTGGGCGAAGGGGCGACGTTGACCAGCGAGGAAAAGATGGACATCTGGCAAGCCTGCCTGCGCGCGGTCAGTTCGCGTGCGCCGATCATCGCGGCCATCTCGGCCCTCAGCACGATCGAGGCCGTCGGGCTCGCCAAGGCGGCCAAGGAAGCAGGCTGCCGCGGACTGATGGTCCTGCCGCCCTATGTCTACCGGGGCGATTGGCGAGAGACCAAGGCTCACCTTTCGGCCGTGATCGGCGCGACCGATCTTTCCTGCATGCTCTACAACAACCCGATCGCCTACGGCACGGACATCACGCCACCGCAGATCGCCGAGCTGTCGGCCGAGCATGCGAACCTGCACGCGGTGAAGGAATCGAGCGCCGATGTGCGTCGGCTGACCGCGATCCGCGCCCTCATCAACGACCGCCTTGCCCTCCTCATCGGGGTGGATGACCTGATTGTCGAAGGAATTGCGGCGGGGGCGTGCGGGTGGATCGCGGGGCTGGTCAACGCCTTTCCCATGGAGTCGGTGGAACTCTTCAACCTCGCTCAGCGCGGCCAGCACGAAAAGGCCTTCGAACTCTACCGTTGGTTCCTGCCCCTGCTGCGGATGGACGTCGTCCCCGAGTTCGTGCATCTGATCAAGCTCGTCCAGGCCGAGGTCGGGTTCGGGAGCGAACGAGTCCGTCCGCCGCGGCTGCCGCTGGCCGGTGCCGCCCGCGAAACCGCGATAAGAACGCTTCGCGATGCGATCGCTTGCATGCCCGGGCGATGAGATATGGCAGGAATCTCGGCTGGCGTTCGTGCATCCATAGGGAAAGCCCCCAACTTCTCGGTCTCTCTGCAATTGACAGGCATCGCGTCGGCTGTTCAGCATTAAATCTCACAGAATACATCCGCAGTTCCACAGACTCTTGATATAGTCGCCCCCGATTTGACCATGTTTAGGTGGTCTGGGTTGTTCCTTAAACTGTGGTGTTCCTGACCCTGATGCCATCAGTCTGCTGTTCAGAATAGGAGAGTTTCGAATGTCACGCCTTACGTTCGCCATCCTTTGCGTGTGCGCCAGCACGGCATCGACCGCGTTCGCCGCGAGCGATCCTTCGGGCGTTGATGCGGCATCCGTTCCATCGATTGTTGCTCCCGAGGTTGCCATGACCTCCGGGACGGCGGCCGCGAGCACCGCACAAGACGTCGCGCTCCCTCAACTTCTTCCGGCTGTGGCCCTGCGGATCGTGACTTCCGCCACAGCCCCCAACCGTGGGGAGGATCCCCCTGCCGCGGCTAGCAAGTTCACCGCCGGGCCCGACGCGACGTTCTGGCAAGGCTGGAAGCGCAAGGCCGAGCTCGGGATCAACGGGACCGCTGGCAACAGCGAAGCGTTCAACATCCGGGCGCTGATCGGCGCGAAGCGCATCAGCGAGACCATGGAGACGGCCGCCGACGTCGGGTACATCTACAACACCAGCGAGAGTAAGAAATCCAAGAGCCGCGGCGAGGGAAACCTCCGAAATGACTGGCTCTTCAAGGACTCGAACTGGGGCTTCTACGGCCTGGGCAAGATCGAGTACGACGAGTTCCAAAATTGGCAATGGCGCCTCTCGGGCTACGCCGGCCCGAGCTATTCGTTCATCAAGGACGAGACGACAACGCTCCGAGGTCGGGTCGGTGCCGGTGGAAGCTACGAGTTTGGCAAGAAGGCCAAGGAAGAGTTCATCCCCGAAATCGATATCGGGCTTGACTTCACGCACAAGCTCACCGAGCGCCAGAATATCTTCGCGAGCGTCGATTACTACCCCAGCCTTTCGAACTTCCCGCGATATCGCGCCATCGGCAAGGCCGGATGGGAACTCGCGGTCGATCCTGAAGTGAACATGTACCTGAAGGTTGGCGTCAGCGATCGGTACGACAGCGACCCGGGCATCGGGTTCAAACGCAACGACGTCGAATACTTCGTCACCCTCGGCTGGGAGTTCTAGGAATAACCAGCTCGGTGCTCGATTGTATCTCCGAGCCGATTTTCTTTGTTCCGCAGTTATTTCCCACGAAGACGTGGAATCTGCAACCGTCCAGTTGACCGTGTCTCGTTAGCCAACCCGGGTCTTTCGACCCGTTCTGTGGGCATTTGAAAGCCTGTTAAGGAGAAGCATTATGGGGTTCATTTCAGAGTTTAAGGCCTTCGCCATGCGTGGCAACGTCGTTGATATGGCGATCGGCGTCGTCATCGGTGGCGCGTTCGGCAAAATCGTCGGCGCGCTCGTCGAGAAGGCCTTCATGCCCGTCATCGGCGTGGTCACTGGCGGGGTTGACTTCAGCAAGGCCAGCGCGGTCATGAAGGCGGGCGTGCTTGGTGCCGACGGCAAGGTGCTCACACCCGCCGTCGAACTCGGGTACGGCGCGGTCATCCAAGCAGTTTTCGATTTCGTCATCATCGCCTTCGTCCTCTTTCTAGTCATCAAGGCCATGAACAAGGCCATGCCCAAGCCCCCGGCCCCGCCGCCACCCGGCCCGAGCGTCGACCAGAAGCTCCTCACCGAGATTCGCGATCTCCTCGCCAAGCGATAAGCTGTCCTCGGCTCGCGAAGCCGAGTGCGGCCCAATTCGCCGGTAAAAACTCAAGTATCCGAACTCAGGGCTGTGGTTCATAACCGATGAACCACAGCCCTTTTTCGCTGCGCCCCACCCCCGGATCGCGGGGACTATAACGGTCAGCCTCGTCCGCGCGACCATCCCCGCACCGATTACCCCAAACGGAGCAGACAGATCCGCAGATCTCACACGCGACCCGATCGCACTTCTCACTCAGGCACGAGCGGCCGCACGCGCGCTCCGATGTCGAGCTCGGGTTTCACATCCGTGCACCATGAGAGGCGCACCGTTCATAAAGTTCCATGCATCCATCCGAGCCAAGATCCTGATCACCCTCGCCAGCCTGCTGATCGTTGGCTCGGCGGTCATCGCCGTGAGTGCCTCGAAGACCGCCTGAGACGCGACAGAACTCATCGGCAAGGATGTCGCGCGGTCCGCGACCGAGACCGCCAACCGCATCTCCCGCACCGTGTTCGAACGCTACGGCGATGTTCAGGCCTTCACGCTCAACCGCCTCACGCACGACAAGGCCAACTGGGGCGACTTCAGCGAGGAGAACACCCTTGTCCTGACCATGAACGACTACGCCAAGGCCTACGAGATCTACTCGATCTCGACGGCAAGGTCGTGGCGCTCAACAGCCGCGACCCGTCTGGCAAGACCGTGGACACCATCAAGCTCCGCGACAAGAACTACGCGGCCGCGCCGTGGTTTAAGGACGCCGTCGCCGGGCAATTCTTCAAGAGCGAGGGCTCCTCGCTCACCGGGACGGTCATCGAGAACGTCCATTTCAGCCCGGAGTTGCAGGAAATTTACGAGACCGATGGTCTGGCTCTCGGGTTCGCGGCACCAGTTAGCAACGCCAAAGGTGACGTGGTCGCGGTGTGGCGCAACATCGCGGATTTCAAATATATCGAGGAAACTCTCGCGAGCGGCGTGATGATCGACCAAGCCGCCAGGAACGAGTCTATCGAGGCGATCATACTCGATGAGAAGGGGACGTTGTGGGCCGAAGCGAGCGCCACGACAATTCATAACGGCGCCATCTCGCGCGATACCTCGGTTGTGGGCAAGCTCAACCTCGCGGAGAAAAGCTATGCGCCCGCCGTCGAAGCGGTCAAGAGATCGACGGGCTTCTCACTCCACGAGAAACATCGAAGAACGAGCATCGATCAGCGCGTCGGGTACACCTTCCGCAACGCAAGCCTCGGGTTCGGCGGTATGCCATGGGCCGTCATGGTCCGAATGAACGCCAACGAGGCGCTCTACTCGGAACGATCCCTCAAGGCCACGGTCTACGCCGGGCTTGCCAGCTCGATCCTCGTGTGCCTCGTCGGCGGGTTCATCGTGATCCCGCCCGTGCTCAAACCGATCCGCGCGGTTGTCGCGAGCATGAGCGAATCTGCCGTCGGCGACGGCGACCTGACCAAGATGCTCGACGAGTCGCGCAACGACGAGACGGGCGACCTGGCCCGCAGCTTCAACAAGCTGTGCGGGAAGATGCGAGAGATCATCTCGGAGGTTCTCGAATCGGCCTCGGAAGTTGCGGCCGCGTCCACCCAGATCTCGTCTTCCACCGAGTCTCTCGCCTAGGGCGTGACCGAGCAGCAGGCTCGCGCTTCGCAGATCTCCGCGGCTGTCGGCGAGTCCAGCGCCAGCATCGGCGAGGTCGCGCGGCGCAGCAGCGCGGCGACCGCGTTCGCCGAGAAGGCGGGCGAGGCCGCGGCCACCGGCGGCAAGGAAGTGCAGGGCTCGATCCATTCCATCGAGCAGGTCGCCGCCGACGTGCAGCAGGCGGCGGTCGCGGTCGCCGAGCTGGGCACCAAGAGCGAGCAGATCGGCGCGATCATCAGCGTGATCAACGACATCGCCGAGCAGACCAACCTTCTCGCGCTCAACGCCGCTATCGAGGCGGCCCGCGCGGCGAGCACGGG
>Ga0209181_10001255_pt1 | contig 45039 bp, 41 predicted proteins | sample MAT05_FD_187208 | JGI IMG/M metagenome (GOLD analysis project Ga0209181, IMG submission 187208) | Freshwater microbial communities from Lake Fryxell liftoff mats and glacier meltwater in Antarctica - MAT-05 (SPAdes) (version 2) | ecosystem: Environmental > Aquatic > Freshwater > Ice > Liftoff... | reverse complement strand
AGTTTTGTCACACGCTCTTCAGGCGTGGAGAGAATCGTCCCGCATCGCTCACGGTATGTGGCTAGCAAGTCTCTGAAAAAGCGTGTTATGCCCAGACCATCGCTGCACGCGTGATGAAACTGGATGATCAAGCAGCTCTGCCCGCCCCCGGATGACGCAAAGAACCGAATCCCGTACTCCGCGCTCAAATCAATCCGACCGGCGCTTGGTAATTCCTGGTCTCCCAACTCTTCATGCCAACAAATCACAAACTGGGGATGATCGGGAACGCACCACCGTGGCCGTCCAGCTCCGTCGAACTCCACTTTTGAGGTAAAAAAAGGATAGCGAGAAAGCGTTTGCGCCAAAGCCTCTTCGAGTTCCAGGCGCTTTAGTTCCCCCCGAAACGCGAGCCGGAAAAAACACGCGCAGGGGTAAGCCGGTCGGTCATCCCAAAAGAAAAGCTCCTCCATGGGAGACAGGGATCTGGAGGTATTCATCGCAATTTGCGGGACGCTATCGCTGGAAAGTGCGGAGTCGAGGCAAGTTAGCAAGCTGTTGAAAAATTTCGGGTATGATTGGGATTAATGTAACCAAAGGTTCCTACTCTTTGTCTTGCTCCTGATCTTACTCTGAAAACATCCACTTGGAGTAAGATCAAGAGCAAGACAAAGAGTAAGATTTTGACCCGCGAAATACGCCACTGAGTATGTCAATAGTCTCTTCGAGCAAACATTGACGCCCGCGCAGGAACGAGGGTATTCGTCGAGCATCGCCGCAGCTTTCTCCATCTCCCTCGATCCTTCCCACCCCTCCGTGCTCTGCATCAAGTGGGGCGGCAAATACGGGCCCGAGTATGTCAACAGGCTCCGCTTGATGGTCACCCGACATTTGACCATCCCGCATCATTTCGTCTGCCTGACCGACGACCCAAGCGGCCTCGACCCAGGCATCCATATCGTTCCGCTGCCCGCTTCCACTTTGGAATTTTGCTGGGCCAAACTCTGGCTTTTCTCCCCCGAACTGGCTCCTCCCGGAAGCACGCTTCTGTATCTCGATCTCGATGTCGTCATCACCGGAGGCCTCGACGAACTGCTTCAATACCGATCCGACCTCGACTTCGTGAGCGTCCTGGATTGGAACCGCTGGTGGAATCCCCAGTTTAATAGTTCGGTGATGCGATTCATAGCCGGCGCACATACCGACCTCTCCACCCATTTTGGCGAGGCGGTGACTGCCGGAAAGCTGGTGAAGCGTCGGGAGTGGGATGCCTATCTGAAGTCTCAAGACAAAGTTGTCTATCGCTGCGGGCTCCGGCGCTACGGCAGCGATCAGGAGTGGATTTCAATGAAGCTTCGCGAACTAGGAAAACTGGGCGAACGGAGCTACCCCCGCCCATGGATTCTCAGCTACAAGCGTCATTGCCGCAAAAGAGTGCCATCAGGATGCAAGGTCATCGTCTTCCACGGCGAACCCAAACCACACGAAGTCCGCGATAATCATATTGTCGAACATTGGCAGTAGGCTTGTGTTCCAATCCGCGATCCGCAATAGCCAATCCGAAATCGATAAACTACCGGTTGAAAGTTTGGTGCGATCATTAATAGACTGCGCCGCGTAGCTCTTGAAGAATCACTAACACCATTACTGAATGTATTTTATAGCCATAGAAATAGGCGGCTCGAAACTGCAAGTCGTCGCCGGAACCAGCACAGGCGAAATTGTCGAGCGGCGGCGTTATGTCGTGGATCGCGCAGCGGGTGGAGAGGGAATCCGGGCACAGATTTACGAGGCGGTGAAGGGGTTGATGAAACAGTGGGAGATCGTTGCAATAGGCGTTGGATATGGCGGTCCGGTGGACTGGCGCACGGGGAAGATCGTGAAAAGCTATCATATTTCCGGCTGGGACGGGTTTGCGCTCGGGAGCTGGCTGCGGGATCTTTCCGATCTCCCTACTTTTGTGGATAACGACGCCAATGTCGCCGCGCTCGGCGAAGCACATCATGGAGGAGGGCGTGGTTATAATCCGGTCTTCTGGCTCAATAGCGGGAGTGGGGTGGGAGGCGGTCTCGTGGTTGATGGACGCCTTTATCACGGCGCGCCGCCGGGCGAGATGGAGATTGGCCACATGCGACTGGATCGAAACGGCGCGATTGTGGAAAACCTTTGTTCCGGCTGGACGATCGACCGGCGGATTCAAAAGGAGGTTGCGCAGAATCCGAACAGCATTCTTGCGGCTTTGGTGAAGGAAGCCGGATACAGCGGAGACACCGAGCCGAACGGTGAAGCGAAAACACTGACTCCCGCGCTGGATAAACAATGTCCTGTGGCGGAGTTGATCCTTGGGGATGCAGCGAATGACATGGCCTTTGCACTTTCACACGTCACACATCTGGTGCATCCGGAAATCATTGTGATCGGAGGCGGCATTTCGCTGCTTGGGGAACCGCTGCGTTCCAGACTAGAAACCGCATTGCCTCGCTGGTTGATGGATGCCTTTCACCCCGGCCCTAAGATCGCCCTCGCTTCGCTCAAAGAAGACGCCGTCCCGGTTGGCGCACTCGTGCTGGCGGCAATGCAGTAAGCCCGGATAGGGGGAATCCTGTCCTGTCGATACTGCTACTGTTTGCCGCTGGGAATCCTGGGTGAATTTGCCCGTCTTAATCTTCCCTTAATGTTCAGCAGATAGGATCGGCGCTTTTTGTGAAGCTATTCCAGACTTCGCATCGCAATCCAAATCATCCTACCTAGTGTAGTCCGTCAAACAGAACGTAACTTATAATTATGAGATGCTCTGGTGATTACAAACTCACGTCCTGCTGCCGGAAGCTCATTCCCCCTGCATCTCAAAACAATACGAAGACCTCGTTGATATGTTTCACGATATACGGCGGACTACACTACCTATGAAAAAATCTCTCCTATTCGCCCTCTTGCTTTGCACAGCCTCTGCAAATGCCGTCACGGTCATAAGCAATGACTCGCTCGTCACACTGGCTGGCAGCGTCAACGGCACCAAAAATTACACCTTTCTGGACATCCCAACCGGGGAAAGCGTCACCATCGAATTGAGTATGACGGCCACATCTCCCACGGTGGGGGAAACATTTTCGCTTCTGGACGGCGATACCCGACTCGGGATCGGGGCTGATGCCGATGGAAACCATATTGATGGTGGCGAAGGTGTCGCTTTCACAGCCACCCTTGTTTCGGCCACTGCGGGTGTGGAGTTGGATTCGATTGAGTTCCGGATCGCTGCACTCGGGATTCGCAGCACGGGCGCTCCCAGCGTAACGTGGGCATCTTCCGCCACCACGTCCTTCATAATCCCTATTTCAAGCGAGACAGTATACACGACCGACTCGCTCTTCGCTTCGCTGGATGGAGTCAGCTACATTGGTTCGCTGGGTATTCCATCAAATCGTATTCAGCTGAGCAATAGCGGCGCGCATGCCGGACAAAGCTTGCAGCTGGAAACTCAATTTACTGTTCCGGAGCCGTCTTCCCTGTGCCTTGCGATGTTCGGTGCGCTTGCCGTATGCGGCATCCGTCGTCGCGGTAGCGTGTAAGCGGGAATGGGAGACGAAAGCTACCAAAAACACGGCTAGTTTCGACAACACTGAGGAAACGAAGCGTCTGCATGGGGAGCGCACTCGTTCGCTCCCTATTTTGGTTCCGGGCCCGCCGGATTGATAGACCTAGAATCGGCGTTTAAAACTAAGCCGTAACGATGCAAATCAACTGTCCACGGACACGCGGAAAGACACGGAAAAGAATAGGGTTTGCAGGGAAAGTAAAAGTTAGTGAGGGGAGGCACTCATCAGCGACCTGTTTCTAAAGCCGCTTTGCCGCTTTGAGCTTTTCTGGCTTTTTTCTGTGTTCTTCCGCGTATTGCATGGACAAATCTTTCGTGTGTTTGGTGTATTTCGCGGACTGCTTTTGCATCGTTACGGCTAAGAGACTGTTGAAAACCTTGGAAGTGGTTGCGATGTATGAAACCGAAGATTCCCCAAATTACGCCGCCGCTGAAAAATCCTGTGTGTTATTCTTGGACTCGGCGGAAACAGGCACATTCATCATCGCCGTCACCGTCGCTTCCAATTTGGCGAGACTGAATGGCTTACTCAATACTGCGTTGATTCCCATGCGTTGCAGGTCACCGGCTGTAAGATCATCGGTGTTTGCACTCGCAAGAATCACTTTTACATCGGGCGCATGTGCGCGGATGCGACGTGTGAGTTCTAGGCCGTCCAGCGTCGGCATGTCGCGGTCAGTCACCACGAGATCGAATCCGCCACGCTGGACAAATGTCGCGAGGGCATCGGGTGCGGATGTGAAATTTTCCACGCTCGCGCAGTCGAGTCCTGCGAGGACATCAGCGATGAGTTCGGAGAGATCAGATTCGTCGTCCACGACCATCCAGCGGGGGCGGAGGGTTATGTTGTGGGTCTGGCTGGGTGTGTTGTTCATGTGCGCAATACTGTCAGCCGTTCCATTAAGCCTTAATTAAGCGGGGGATTTATTTTCAGCTTTTTTCTTAATGCCTCCTTAATCCAGAGCGTGCTAGATGTGCGTCATGAGACTGCTGATTGTTGAAGACGAACCCGACTTCCTGCGCTCGCTAGCGCAATCCATGCGCGAGGAAGGTCATGCCGTGGACACCGCGACGGATGGTGAAGAGGGACTCTATAAGGCGGAGGAAACGGATTACGACGCCATCGTGTTGGATGTTATGCTTCCGAAATTTGATGGCTTTGAGCTTTTGCGCCGGTTGCGCACAAAGAAAAAGACACCTGTGCTCATGCTGACCGCTCGCGTGAAGGTCAATGACCGCATCCATGGTCTCGACAGCGGCGCTGATGATTACCTGGCAAAACCCGTGGACCTTGCCGAACTGGCGGCGCGCGTCCGCGCACTCATCCGTCGCGCCCACGGAAATGCAGCGCCTGCAATCACGATCGGTGAGGTCGAGGTGGATACTGCCGCCCGCACTGTCAAAGTGCGGGGCGAGCCTGTCATTCTTACCGCACGCGAATACTCACTGCTCGAATTTCTAGTGCAGCACCGCGCGAAGATCGTAACCCGCACCCATCTTTATGAGCATCTGCATGATGAAAACGACACGACACTTTCTAATCTCGTGGATGTGCACGTTTTTAATCTGCGCAAAAAACTAGGCACTGGCTTTATCGCCACCCATCGCGGCCAGGGTTACAGCATCGGCCTATGAGATTAATGCCGCGATCCATCCGCTGGCGCATCCAGCTTTGGTACGGGCTGCTGTTGCTCGCCATCCTTGGCGGATTTGGAATCGTGACCTATCGGATGTGGGCGTTGGATGCCTACAAACATCTGGATGCGGAACTGGAACTCCGTGTGGCTTCCTTTGTGAATGAGCTGGACAGGGGCCGCCCGCGACCAGGGGAAGGTGGAAGTGATCGGCCGGATAAAGAACCGCGCAGTAAACCGGAGGAGCCCGGACAGGAACCACGCCGGGGTGGTTCCGCAGGTGAACCACGCGGAAAATTTCGCTTATCTGCAGACATGAAAAGTCTGTTTGATGCCGGGAGCAAGGACGTCTTTTACTATTACTTCTGGCATCGCAGTGGATCGCTCATCAGCAAATCCGATCACGCCCCAACGGACGTGCAGCGACCTGAATCCGCAGAGAAAACAATTTACCGGACACGCGGCAAGTGGCGGGAGGCTTGCCGGTTTACGCCGCCAGGTGAATGCATTCTTGTGGGACATTCCACCGTGGAGGTGGAAAATGAATTGCGGACGATTGCATGGCAGTTGACGGGAGTGGGATTTGCAGTGCTCGCGTTTGGATTGGTGATGGGGACATGGTTTGCAGCGCGAGCGATCAGACCGATTGAAGAAATCAGCAACACCGCGATTCGAATCTCCGGCGGAAATCTCAGCGAACGCATTAATATCGCCGAGTCGGAAAGTGAGCTGGGCAGACTGGCCGTGGTTTTAAACCGAACCTTCGATCGTCTGGATGCCGCCTTTGCGGAACAGGCACGCTTCACTTCCGACGCTGCGCATGAGCTTCGGACACCGATATCCATCATCCTGGCGCAGGCACAGTTGGCTTTGAATCGCACGCGCACTCTTGAAGAGTATGTCGATACGATTGAAACAGTGCGCAGATCGGCGCAGCGGATGCAGAGTCTCATCGAATCGCTGCTTACTCTCTCCATCGTGGATGCGACCTCGGGTAAGGTGAACCGTCAGCAATGTGACTTAGCCGAACTCTCCCTCGAACAGACCAGACTCATCCAGACGCTCGCCAGCGAGCGGAGCATCACCCTGGAATGCAGTCTGCAACCGGCAATTTGCACCGCAGATCCAGATGCCATCATCCAGATTCTTATCAACCTCCTCACTAATGCGGTCAAATACTGCCGTCCCGGTGATCATGTGAACATCCATACTGGTTCTGAAAACGGCTACGCGTTTATTCGTGTGGCCGATACCGGGCCGGGCATCGCTTCAGAACATTTGCCGCACCTCTTTGAACGCTTTTATCGAGTCGACGCTTCGCGCAACCGCGCCACGGGCGGCGCCGGGCTTGGATTGTCCATTTGCAAAATTCTAGCCGAGGCACACGACGGAACTATTGAAGTCAGCAGCAGTCCAGGTGCAGGTACCAGCTTCACTTTGCGGGTTCCAGTCCAGTCTCCCGGGGAGTAGCAAGTTGATTATGGGTTGATTGGTGACTGTCGATTGGTGATAGATCATGGACTCCATTGGTGTCTGCCTTGTGTGCGCTCAAAGGATGAACCCTCCTCTTCATGAAACTCCTCACGCTGGCCCTCGCTGTAATTATCTCCTTCGGAACTGCCATTGCTGAAAAGCTGGAGGTGGATTTGAAGGCCGGAGAGGAGACTGTGGTTTCGATCCATGCCGCGCTCGACGATTCCAATTTGCAAGACCCTCCCGGATACGCAGATCGCGGAGAACGCAGTGGCCATTTTCAAAAGACCGTTTCTCTCGAGAATACCGGCAAGGAGCCGCTCGTTGGCGTGTTAATCGTCAACAGACGCGACTGGCAGAATGGCGAAGGATTACTTTCCCAGTTTCAGGATTCAGTGGATGACGACACGCTGGCGCGGCAGCTTTATGGTTTCTGGATCAACAACCGCTTTCACGCGATGAATGCCTCGAAGCTGGCGCGAGAGCCCATGGCGGCACTGCATTTCTGGGGATTCACGCTTTGCGGGGAAGACACGTTTGCGCTCGCGCATCTTTTCCACGCAAAAAAAATCAAAGCGCGTGCCGTGCATCTCAACGGCCATGTAGCCGCTGAGTATGAATACAAAGATGTGTGGCACCTCGTGGATGGAGATCAAAACACGGTTTACCTTGGTCTCGATAATCACACGCTGATGAATGCGAGTTCCATTCGCAAAGATCCGTTTCTCGCGCTGCGAACCAAGGTTTTCGGCAAACACGCCGCCTACCATTTCACCCATTCCGCCTACAATACTTCGCTGCTGGAATTCGTGGCGCCCGTGGATCCAAACCCGATCACATTCAAGGCGGTGCCTGCTCCGCTGAATACATTTGCACTCAACCCGGGCGAAGCGCTGGTGTGGCATGCCGACAAGCCTCCGGATCGCGTGGTGGGCCTTGGATTCGAGGTTGATGATCATCCTGCTCGCACAACACTCTGCACACTGGAATACCGATTCAGCCCGAAGGACAGGGAGCGAAAGAAAGACAAGCTCACGCTCACCACCGCTTTCCCCATCGTAAAGGCAACGAATGCGGCGACGGGATGGAGCTTTAACGCTAAGCAAAATGAAGCCATTTTCGAGGTGGAGGTTCCGGTGAAAAGCGACGACGACCAGATTTCTGTCTTCTGTCAGTGTTCACGTCTTGCGCTTCCGGCTTTTGGCAAAGGTGATAATACCGTGCTCTTAAAATCCGAGTCCGAGGGAAAGGCCCGCCTGACACTGGAATACGACGCCCACAAAGAGAAGACGCTTCCCGTCGTGATTCTACAAAGCCCGGCAAAGAGCTTCATCGGTGCACCACACTTCACGCTCAAACATCCTGAGGGAACGGAAAAGGTCTGGTGGCAGATTTCCGAAGAGCGCGACTTCCGTTTCGTCTCCCCGAATTTCGACAATGTGATCGCTGCTGCCACTGAGGTAAAAATCGATCCTGTCAGCTCCACCTTTCTCTCTCCGGGAGACACTTATTTTTTCCGCGTGAAAGTCCGGTGCAAAGGCGTATGGGGTGAATGGTGCGAGCCGTGGGAGTTTCAGTCCACAAAGCCCGCGCAGCCGCTCGATCTTGTATTCCAGCGCGCACCGGACGGAGGGGTGCGTCTTACCTGGAAGGGCGGCGATGCCGGAGAGTATCTGGTTTTCGGAAGCAACCGGCTCGATTTTATGCCCGAGATTTTTACGCAAGAAGAGATCACAGGGTTGAATCATCTCAAAATCACTGGCAGCCGTAAAAATCAGAATCTGCTCGCCACCACCAAGGTAAAGTCTTGGGACTTCAAGCCACGACATCGATACTATCGCGTGATTGCAAAAGACGGCGTCGCCCTCTCAGTGCCCAGCCCGATGGAAACATTGAGCAAGGAATTCATCGAAATTCTCCCTCCTCCCACGATTCTCCAGATGCGCTCTACGCAGACTAAAGGAGAGGACGGATTGATCATCGACGAATATATCGCCAGTGAGGAAAAGCTACCGATTCATTAGCCTTAAAACAGTAGAGGAGTTGAGCGACGGACGGATCAGGGCGTGCGAAGACGTTTTATTAGGACCGGGAACTTCTTCCTTTATCCCTGATCCTTTTTCCTTCGCCTCACATTTCTTTTACAAAGTCCGTACCAGCCTCTGACACAATCCCGTCGTGTGCGACGTAGATTGTGAGCATGAAAAAACTCTCATTTTTCGCTCTACTGGCTGGTGCACTCGTGCATCAGGTAACCGCCGCCGTTCCTGTGGATGTCTCGCTCAAGGTCACTCCTGAGCGCGACCTGGTCTATCGAAATGGAAATCGGGAAGTCGTGGTGCAAGTGGACCTCGTCGGCCGCACTCCTGAGCGAGGCAAACGATCTCCGATGAACCTCGCCGTGGTAATGGACCGAAGCGGCTCCATGTCGGGCGCGAAGATAGAAAAAGCGCGCCAGGCAGCTTGCGTGGCTTTGGATCAGCTCGGAACGGACGACTATTTTTCGCTCGTGGTGTATGACAACAATGCGGACGTCGTGATCTCCCCAACCAAAGTGCGCGATAAAGATCAACGCGCCACTTTGAAGGCGAAGATTGAACGCATTTCTCCTGGCGGAAGCACCGCGCTTTACGATGGCGTGAAGCTTGGGTCGCGGCAGTTGCAAGATCACCTCGATAGGGAATTTGTGAACCGGGTCATCCTGCTTTCCGACGGTATCGCCAATGTCGGCCCCAGCAGTACCAATGATCTCGTAAAACTTGGGAGGGATTTGCGAGAGGACGGGATGTCGGTCAGCACCATTGGACTGGGGGACGACTACAACGAGGACCTCATGACTGCGCTCGCGGAATCCAGTAATGCAAATTACTACTACGTGAAAGACGCCGAGAAGCTGCCAGGTATTTTCAGCGAAGAGCTCGGCTCCACTCGCTCGATGATTGCGCGCGGCATTAATATTCGCATCACCGTTCCCAATGGGGTGATTCTGAAAGAGATCATCGGACGTCCGGAGATCGAATGCAAAGACCGCGAGGCTTTGATCAAGCTCCCGGAATATTTTGGCGGAGAAAAGCGCCGGTTCCTCGCCCGCTGCGTCGTGGAAGAAGGCAAGGCGGAGGCTATCGAACTGGCATCCGTAGCGATGGATTACGATCAGGCTGATGGAAAGCGCGCCGACAAACAGTCCCAGGCTGCAAACATCAAATTCACCGATGAAAAGGACAAGGCGGATGAGAGCTTGAAAGTAGAAGTGGCTCGTGAACTCGCAGTGATGGACAATCGGCTCGCGAAGGAAAAGGCGGTGAAGTATGCAGACGAAGGCAACGTCAAAGCTGCAGCCGGCATCCTTCGTGAACAAAAGGCGAAAAATGCTGCTCTTCCTGCGAGCGTGGCATCACCCAACATCACAAAGGACAACGACGGGCTGGATACTTTTGCCGCGGAATTGGAAAGCGGCGGAAAGCTGGAAAAATCCAGCCGCAAAAGACTCCAGTATGAAAACTGGCAGGACAAGTATCAGAAACGGTAGGCGGTTATTATTTAGGAATTAGGATTTAAGATTTAGGATTTGGAGGTGGCAGCAACACTGGAATAGCCTCCGATGTCCGTTACTCCCATTGCACTGTGAAAAAAAGCATCTGGATATTTCTCCTGCTGATCATCCTGCCGAGCCTCATACTCGGCTGGCTGGCGCTGTTGAGTACGGATGACCAGCAGGTGCTCGTGGAGAAATGGACATCGGAGCTCTACCAGAAGGAGGCGGAGAGTGTGGCGACATCCGTGCGGGCGCTCGTCGAGGAACAACGCCGCGAGTTTAATCGCACCGTCCGCGAGATGATCGGCACCAAGGATGCCGGAAAACTCGCCGCTACCTTTGCTGCGGATTTACCCAAAGTCTGGCAGCGCAAGGCGGTGGGATTTGTGATCAAGGACGGGTTGATCATTTCGCCGACCGCACAGCAGGCCAGAAACGACAAGGAGTGGCAGGAGTTTTTGATGGGAAACAGCGCCTTTCTTTCCGCTAATGTTCCAGCGACGGTTTACTGGATGTCGGGGGAGGAGCTGAATCGCCCGGACAATATTCTCTGGAATAAACGGGGTGGAAAACAGACGGCACTTATTTCCCAGAATGTGGAACAAAAGCCGCAGGATTCACAAAAGCCAGGAGCTCCGCTGGATACTGCTATCAGCTCAAATTTTTCAGATCAGACAGACTCTTCCGTTTACGATGACGGAAAGGATGACAAAATTGCCGTTGATACCTATGCGTCAGCAGTAAGACCTAAACAGGATAATTTAGCGTATCGAGGGAATGGAGAGACTGATGGGCGGATCTTGAAACTTGATGCTGACGGTGCCATCCCAGCTGATAAGAAAGAGCTTCAGTTTAATTGGGACGCAGTGGTGGGGAAGGATCAGCCCTTAACCATTGAGGCTAAAAATGAAAGTGCAGTGAACCAGCCCAAATCTACCGTTTCGGAGAAAACTTCTGCAAAGGAGTCGAGCGGGGCATCCGACGACGCTAAAATAGTCAGCGATGAAACGTTTACGTTTCACGGGGCTGTGGTGAGCGGTGCCGTCCTCAATGAAACACGAGGCTCGATTTCAGATTCGAAGCTATCACTCCCAACTGAAAATGCGTCTCCGAATGCCAGGAATAATAATGCGGTAGGCGCCTACCGTCTGACTCCCGCTCCTAAACAGCTTCCGTTGGATTCCCCGGCACCAAGCGTCCAGCCGCTTGTCGAAGGCACCCTGTCGGCTGAGATGCAAAGCGAAGGCAGTGTCATCTCTACTCCCAACCCCGTCCCGGTTGCCAAGCCTGTAGTAAAAGCGAAAAACTCCACCCAGGTTTTCGGCGGATTTGAGGAAAGATCTTTTGCCAATGAAACGTCCAGCGTTTCAGGAAAGGGGAAAAAAATGTCCAAGTCATTGCCCGCTCCTGCTACTCCAGTAGCCGCTCCTGCTACAACAGATAAAGATGATGACAAGCAAACGGAACTGTATGCTTACAAAACCGCTATCTCTCGGAGCGTCACGCCACAGCGTCAAAAGGTGCAAGCTGAAGCGTGGTCACAACTCACATCCACCACCGCCGACTTTGGCGCACTCACCGAAGGCAATAATGAAGGGCTGGTCAGCCGTTATGTGCAGGACAAACTGGAGATCATTTTCTGGATGCGTCCGAGTCAGGCTCCGGAAATGATTTTTGGATGCCGTCTCTATGTGAGCAGTCTGGAGGATCTCTGGAAGGACGCCGTTCTCTCTCATGTTCAGTCCAACTACGCAGAGTCGGAAGGCATCTCACTCCCATCACGCAGCAGCGGGAAGAAATCCACCGAGTATGTGTTGGCGCTGCTGGATGACAGAGCCCGCCCTGTAATCACACAGCCTTCCAAGGAAATAGGACGCGACTGGAAACGTCCTTTTGTCGCAACGGAGATCGGCGAAATCCTGCCGCACTGGGAGGTCGCACTGTATTTGATGAAGCCGGATCAATTACAGCTCTCCGCTAAAAACGTCCGACACACGCTCATCTTTTTAATTGTCACCGCACTGGTAGCGATCGCCTGGGGATGCTGGGTGGTGGTGACAGACACACGGCGTCAGTTGGTGCTGGCGCAGAAGAAGACAGACTTCGTCTCCAACGTCTCGCATGAGCTGAAGACGCCGCTGACTTCCATTCGTATGTTTGCGGAGCTGATGCAAAGCGGGAATCCGGAGACCGCCCCGAAATTTCCACAATACTTGCGTATCATCATGGTCGAGGCGGAGCGCCTCACGCGCTTGATCAACAACGTCTTGGATTTTGCGAAGATCGAGCGAAAGCAAAAGACACTGGATCGCAACCCATTGGATCTTCACGAAGTCGTCTCTCGCGTATGGGAGGGACAGGAGCTGCACTTGCAGGAAAATGGATTTGTCACGCACTGGGAGATGGCTGAGCCACCGTATCCGGTCATTGGCGATGAGGACGCGCTCGCGCAGGTGCTGGTGAATTTGATTTCCAACGCTGAGAAATATTCCGGCAACGGCAGCAAGGAGGTGGAACTGCATACTTACATGGACGGTGCTTACGTCTGTGTGAGCGTGCTGGATCGAGGGCTGGGTGTTCCCAGTGGTGAGGAACGTAAGATTTTCGAGGCGTTTTATCGGGCGCACGATTCGCTCTCCAGCGGCATCCAGGGCTCCGGCCTTGGCCTTACCCTCGCCCAGCGCATCGTGCGTGAGCAAGGAGGCGAAATTATCTACCATCCGCGAAAAGACGGCGGCAGTGTGTTCACGCTACGCATGCCGCTCGCTCTGCCCCTGGATTGACGCACCGCACTCTCACAATATCCAAACTGAAATTTTAAAATGAAAAAGCATCTCCTTGTTGTTGAAGACGACGCCCACATCCGGCTGGGGCTTTGCGATGCCCTGCGTAGCGAAGGTTATGAAGTCACCGAATGCGCCGACGGCGGACAGGCGATTCCGCTTTTCAAACAGGTGCGTCCAGATCTCGTCATTCTCGACGTAATGCTTCCCGGCAAAAGTGGCTACGATCTGTGTCGTGAAATTCGCGGAGACAAACACAGCACGCCAATTTTGATGCTGTCGGCAAAAGGACAGGAGATCGACAAGGTCGTGGGGCTGGAACTGGGAGCCGACGATTACGTCACTAAGCCATTCAGTCTCCGGGAGCTCCTCGCACGCGTGCAGGCGCTATTGCGTCGCTCCGCGCCCGGCAGCATGGAGGCAGATGTCCCAGACGCAATCGCTTTTGGAAAAGTGAAGGTGGATTGCAAGGCGTTGCGTGGAAAGCGCGGGAAAGAAACCTTCGAGCTCACACCGCGCGAACTCAAGGTCCTCGCTCTACTTTATCGCGAACTCGGCAAGGCGGTTTCCCGCGACACTATTCTCAATGTGGTATGGGGGGTGGAGTATTACGGCACCACACGCACTCTGGATCAGCTAATCGTCAAGCTGCGTCAAAAAATTGAGGACACGGTGGAACCTAAACATTTGCTGACCGTCCACGGAATGGGCTACCGGCTGGAAGAATAAGGTTTTCATGAAGCTGAACGACGACATTAAAAGTTCGTGGATCATCCATGCGAAGGGCGTTTTATTTTTGTTACTTGGCTTGATGACTGCGGCCCTGCTTTTCATCCAGGTCCCGACGCTGAGAACTGCCGTGCTGATCGTAATCGCGATATGGGCGTTTTGTCGGTTTTACTATTATTTGTTCTACGTGCTGGATCGTTACCTTGGCAGAGAGAAGCGCTTCAGCGGTGCTCTGGACGCGGTGTGCTATTTACTGAGAAAGAATACTGATAAGTCCTTAAGATAAACTACACGGTGAATATATGAGATAGAGAGAGAGATGCCCAAGCAAGACGGACGGACACTGGATCACAAATCACTAGAAACGCTACGCCTGATTGCAGTAAGGCGAGTGGTGGAAGGAGGAGAAAAGCCGAGTGATGTGATACGATCGCTGGGTTTGTGTCGCACCTCGATTTATCCGTGGTTGCGCAAGCACAAGAAGAAGGGTGAGGCAGCCCTTCACATGCGCAAAGCCAGTGGGCCCAAGCCCAAGCTTAACGAGAAACAATGCCAGCAGGTGAGTCGTTGGATTATCGGCAAAGACCCGCGTCAACATGGCTTAGACTTTGGGTTATGGACTCGGCAGATCGTGGCACAACTCGTTGAGGAAAAGTTTGGGATCAGTATAAAACTTACGGCGGTGGGACTTCTGCTGGCCAGAATGGGTATTACTCCGCAAAAGCCGTTGCGCCGTGCCTATGAACGTGACCCCAAAGCGGTGGATCAATGGTTGAAGCAGGACTACCCTCGCCTGCGCCGCCGGGCTAGGAAACATGGGGCAACGATCTTCTTTTTGGATGAAGCGGGATTTAGTTCGGAGCCAAATCTAGGGAGAACCTATGGACTCAAAGGCGAGACCCCGGTAGTCAAGACCACAGGACAACGGCAGAAGGTCAGTGCGATCAGCGCTGTGAGTGCCAAGGGTGGGTTCTGGAGCCAAGTTTATACCGGAACGCTCAATGCCGCGCGGTTTGTGGAATTCCTCAAGGCCTGCCGACGTGGTGGAAGGGGGAAAGTTTATTTGGTGGTGGATGGACACCCAAGCCATCGTGCCAAAGTGGTGGCGGCATATGTGGCAGCGTGTCGCGGAGATTTGGAGTTACATTTTTTGCCGCCCTACTCGCCGGATCTCAATCCTGATGAGTTTGTCTGGCAACACGCCAAGACAAACGGTGTAGCGAAGAAGCCACTGAAAAAGAACGAGGCGACTTTCCCTACAGGAGATTTTACTTGCGACAGAGTCTCAATCGCACAGAATGTCCTCTGTAAACCATGACTCCCGCTCTCCATGCAGCCCGACTCACCCTCGCCACCGCCAAATGCGGTGAAAAGCTGCGCGTAAGGCACATTTGCCCGGATTGTCCCCATTGTGTGCGATTGAGGGAACTGGGGTTTCATGACCGGTCGGTAGTGCGGAAAGTGGCTGATGGGACGGCTATTATCTGTGTTTTGATGGGGACGCGCGTGGCGCTCGGACGCGAACTTTGCGAGCACGTTGAAGTGGAGCTTGCAGCCTGAATTACATGAGCGAAGACGTGAACTCTCAGGATGTTTTGTCGAATCTCCTGCCTGGAGAACGCGCCAAAGTGACTGCGATTGAACTTCCCGGTTCTCAAAAAGGACGCCTCATGGAAATGGGACTCACTATTGGTGTTGCGGTGGAATTCGTTCGTGTTGCGCCACTGGGCGATCCCATCGAGATCAAAGTGCGCGGCTCGCATCTTTCCCTGCGTAAAGTGGACGCCAACGAGATCAAAATCATCCGTCTCTAGCCATGGCTAAAAATCCTGCCGCCAACAGCAAGGAGACATTTCGTCGTGTGGCGATCGCGGGGAATCCGAACGCAGGCAAGACGACGCTTTTCAATCTCCTCACCGGGATGCGACAGAAAGTCGGCAATTATCCCGGCGTCACCGTGGAGAAAAAGACGGGACGCTTTTTTGGGAGCCACGGCGAACAGATGGAGCTGATCGATCTCCCCGGTAGCTACAGTCTGCAGGTGCGCTCGCCTGACGAAGCGGTAGCGCGCGATTTGCTTTTAGGCCGCATTGCCGACACGCCGCGACCCGATGTGATTGTCGCCGTCGTGGACGCATCGAACCTCGGGCGTCATCTTTATCTTGTAGCTCAAATGCTGGAGCTTGGCCTGCCCGTGATTGTCGTCCTCAACATGGTGGATATGGCGGAAAAGCAGGGGCTGGTGATGGATGTGATGGCGCTGCGCGAAAAACTGGGAGTGCCGGTGATCCCCATGGTCGCGACGAATGGCAAAGGATTGATCGAACTCAAGCAGGCGCTCTCCCGGACGCCGCTGTCGAAGCCTGAACATGGCGCGCAGCTCCCGATTGTTTTTGAGCGCGAAGTCGTCGCGATTGCAAAAAAACTGCCCGATGCGCCCGAGATCGCCCGTGCAGAGGCGCTTCTACTTTTGTCGCTGGATGATGCAGCGCTGGATGATTCGCTGGTGCAAAATCCGTCGTTGCGCGCAGAAATCGCCCAGGCGAAACAACGGCTGGCTATTGGCGGCATTGATTCACTCGCGGCGCCTGTGGACGCCCGTTACGACTGGGTCGCGCAAATCTGTTCCGAGGTGATTCATCGCCGGGGAGAAGACACCGATGGCCTGACGCCAAGCGACCGTCTCGACATGGTACTCACGCACAAAGTCTGGGGATGGCTGGCGTTTATCGGGATGATGACCCTGATGTTCTTCTGCATCTTCACCATCGCGAGCTACCCGATGGACTGGATTGACGGAGGGATGTCGGCGCTTGCCGATTGGGCGAAGACCAAAATCCCGGAAGGCGATTTGCAAAGCCTCGTTGCAGACGGAATCATCGGCGGAGTTGGTGGAGTCATCATTTTCCTCCCGCAAATTCTCACGCTCTTTTTCTTTTTGGGTTTGCTGGAAGACAGCGGCTATATGGCGCGGGCGGCATTTTTGATGGATCGCCTCATGTCACGCGTCGGGCTGCACGGGAAGTCTTTCATCCCGCTGCTCAGCTCATTCGCCTGCGCGATTCCCGGCATTATGGCTGCGCGCACCATCGAGAATCGGAAAGACCGTCTTGTCACTGTGCTCGTCGCACCGCTCATGAGCTGTTCGGCGCGGCTGCCTGTTTATATTCTATTAATCGCCGTGATGCTGCCTGCTGCGAGTGCTTGGATACGTGCGGGAATCATGCTGATAATGTATATGCTCGGCTTGATCGCCGCGTTTTGCATGGCGTGGGTTTTCAAGAAGACGCTTTTGAAAAGCGAGACGCCGATGCTGCTGCTGGAGCTTCCGCCTTATCGCAAGCCCGTTTTGCGCGGCATCGCCCAGCGGATGTGGGAACGCGCTCTCATTTTCCTGCGTCGCGCCGGGACGGTCATTCTCGCACTGAGCATTATCTTGTGGGCATTGCTGACCTATCCAAAATCGGCGAATCCCGAAGCAAGCGAGTCTGAAAAGCTGGAGCAAAGTATCGGCGGCAGAATGGGTCGGACGATTGAACCAGTCATCGCGCCGCTCGGTTACGACTGGAAAATCGGGATCGGTCTCGTCGCCTCCTTTGCTGCACGCGAGGTGTTTGTCAGCACCATGGGACAGATTTACAACATTGAGGATGCCGATGAAGAAAGCGCGCCGCTGCGCGAAAACATGGCGAATGAAAAGCGCTCCGATGGCACCCCGATCTTCACGCCGCTCGTGTGTATCAGCCTCATGGTATTTTACGTGCTCGCGATGCAGTGCATCAGCACCGTGGCGATTGTCCGCCGCGAGACGAATTCCTGGGGCTGGGCGCTGTTTCAGATTCTTTACATGACCGTGCTGGCCTGGGTGGGCGCATTCGTCACCTATCAAGGCGGCAAACTTCTCGGATTCCAATGAGTGAGACCATGCAAACCATTATCGCGGGAGGAATTGTCGTGTCCGCCGTGTTGTATCTCGTTGTATCCGCCGCCCGCAAAAAGAAGGGCGGCTGCGACAAAGGCTGTGGCTGCGGCACGAAGCCGCCGGATTTGAAGCAGTAGGCTGGCGCCTAGCAAACCTACACACTGATCTTGCGCGCACGCGCCAGGATCGGCCACACGCTGGAGGCGTGTCCGCCTTCAACCAAAACTGCCTCCGAGTACAGCGCCACTGAAGGGCAGACATGACGCGGGATGCCGTGAAGCGTCTGGCCGACGGAAAACTTCCCAGCGTGGGATGTCTCCACGACAAGATGTTCTTCACTGTGCATAATCGGAGTCGCATCGGGCAGCTCGAGCAGGCGCACGCGCGGTTGCGGGTTTTCAGCAGCCACCGCTTTGTGACCGAGATCGAGACATAGCCGGTTGTCCGACTTGCTCACCACCCGCGTGAGCAAAACCGCAGCGGGGAGAAACGGCATGTCGGCAAATTTGTCGCCGTAACCGAAATCCCACAGCACAGTCGTTCCCGGGCTGCACTCGCGGTCTTCACAGGCTGCATGAAATGGAAAAGTCGGGCTCCCTCCTGCCACCAGCAGCGGCACGGCTAATCCGGCGGCTTCCAGCTCCGCGCGAAACTTCATTACAGGCCCAAAGGCGTCCTCACATTGCTTGCGTCGGCTATCGACATCGGGCTCGTGAATATGGCCATCATATGCGTGCAGCCCTGCGGCATGTAATCCGGCCGAGGATGCAATGAGTTTGTAGAGTTCAAACGCCTCACCACCCGGTTTGATGCCGGTGCGTCCCATCCCGCAGTCGAGATCGAGAAATACATTTACCGTCACTCCGGCATCGCGGGCGGCGACTCCGAGCCCACGAATAGTTGGCGCGCTGTCTGCGATCACACTGAATTTGGTTTTTGGAAAACGCTGAACCAGCTCGCAAAAGCGCAGGATATTGGGGCCAACCGGCGGAAACGCCAGCAGCACATCCGGCGCGTTTTCAATCGCGCACATCTCCGTCTCGGCGATCGTTGAGGTCTTAAATTTCGTGATTCCCAGTGCGACTTGTCGCGCCACCAGCGGACCGAGTTTGTGTGTCTTCACGTGTGGCCGCAAACGCGCCGGACCCCCGGCAATCTTGAGCATGAGCTGTAGATTTGCATCTACCCGCTCACTGAAGATCAACAGCGCAGGCGATGCGATTTCACTCTCATTGGAAACTTGGCACCACTCGGAATTCATGGGCGTGTATTGATTCGCTGAGAGACAGAGGCTGTCATGTAATTTTGCGTTCGGAAGAAATTCCGGAGGGATTGACGGACCGTAGCCCTGGGCAGCACCCGGGGATTAGGATGCATCAAAGATTTCACCCCGGCAGGAGTGGTGGACAAAGACCTTCCAGCACACCTCCGGCGTACGCGCTTCTCCCACGTTTTTCCGGGGGTGCTACCTCCGGCTACGGTCCGATAAACCCTCCGAGTTTCATTCCACCTCTGTAAGTTCAATTCAGAGCGCATGACAGGATCTTAAGATTTAACCTCGAAGATCGCTTCAATTTCGACAGCAATGTTTCCAGGGAGCGGACCCATCCCGACGGCGCTGCGTGCGCCGACTCCGTTTTCGATTCCCCAGATCTCAGCCAAAAGCTCGGAGCACCCATTGATGACCTTGGGATGATCGTAAAAGTCGGGCGCGCTGTTCACCATACCGAGGAGTTTGATGACGCGCACCACGCGATTGAGGGTGCCGAGTTCCTTTTTTAAAGTGGCGACGATTGCCAGCCCGACCTGCTTTGCCGCTGCATGACCTGCGGCGAGATCGAGATCGCGACCGACGACGCCCTCGATCAGAGAGTTATCGGTGCGTAGCGGACCGTGTCCCGAGACATAGGCGAGGTTCCCGATAATCACCACCGGCTTGTAAACCGCGACCGGCTTGGGTGCATTGGGGAGTTCGAGATTCAGGGCGGCAAAACGTTGGTCGGGAGTCATAGGTCACAAAACCTAAAAGACAGAGCGGTGGTGTCACTCCCATTTTTGGTAGCTAAGCGAGGCTGTTAAAAAACCTGATTACAAAAATGGTGTGTGAGGCCGAAGGTTCTTACTCTTTGTCTTGCTCTTGATCTTAATCAAAAGGGGCGTTTTCAGAGTAAGAGCAAGAGCAAGAGCAAGACAAAGAGTAAGATTTCATCCCAGTGATATGCGCCGCTGCACAGCGAAATGGGTCTTATTATGGGAAGCATGGGACCTACACAGTTTACTTTTCGGGCTGCTGCAATTATTCAGTCTTTCGATGGATCAGGACTTTGGACATATCACCGGCGCGATTCTTGCCTCCTATGCGCGTGGAGGAATCAACAATGTGGATGGCTCCAACCTGCCTTCAAAACGCGCAATCGCGGAGATATGCGAGGGGTTGCTTCAGCTTTTATTCCCCGGCTTTCATGATGCAGAACCGATTCATTCCACGCATCTCCAGCGGGTCACTTCCCATCGGGTGCACGCCATTGCCGACAAGCTGAAGGAGGAGATTTGCAAGAGTCTGCGGCTTTCGGAACCGGAATGCCCAGAGACGCGTGCAGAACAGATGGCGTATGATTTTCTCTCCTCCATCCCGAGTGTTCGTCAGCTCTTACAAACGGATGTGGAGGCGGCTTATGAAGGCGATCCCGCTGCCGCCGGAACGAGCGAGATCATTCTGGCGTATCCATTTTTAGAAACAGTCGCCATCCAGCGTTGCGCGCATGTGCTTTACGCGCTCGAGCTGCCGTTGCTCCCGCGCATGATGACCGAGTGGGCGCACTCGCGCACGGGGATCGATATTCATCCTGGCGCGCATCTGCACTCCCACTTTTTTATTGATCACGGCACCGGTGTGGTGATTGGCGAAACCAGCACCATCGGTGCGCATGTGAAGCTTTATCAGGGCGTCTCCCTCATCGCACGCAGCCTGGCAGGCGGACAGGCTTTGCGTGGAAAACGGCGGCACCCGACACTGGAGGCAAATGTCACGGTCTATGCCGGCACCACCATCATGGGAGGCGACACGATTATCGGTGCAGGCTCCACCATTGGTGCCAACGTCTTTCTCACCCACAGCGTTCCTCCTCGTTCGCTCGTGCTCGCGGAAGGTCATGGCGTGAAAGTGCTGGATAAAAACGATCGCAGTCTTGCCGCAGACGACTGGATGATTTGAATCAGAAGTTGTTCAGGGGCTGTTGAAAATGCGGGCATCCAGCCGCTTGCACGAAAATGCCGCTCTTGTTAGGGTGCGCGGCTCTATGTCACAAACCGCTACTTCTCCCGAAAAACATGCATTTCAAGCTGAGATCGCCCAGCTCCTCGATCTGGTGGTGCACTCGCTCTATACCGATAAGGAAATTTTTGTCCGCGAACTCATTTCCAACGCGGCGGATGCCTCGGAACGACTCCGCTTTTTAAAAACCAGTGGGACCGATATTTTTCAGGCCGATAATGAACTGCGCATCAAGGTTTCCACGGATGATCAGGCAAAGACGATCACTTTTGAGGATGCAGGCACTGGCATGAGCCGGGAGGAACTGATCGAAAACCTAGGAACCATCGCGCATTCCGGCTCAAAAGCGTTTCTTCAGCAGCTCAAAGAAAAGGCGCAGGGCGGAAAAGTGGATGCGAGCATGATCGGACAGTTTGGCGTGGGGTTTTACTCCGCCTTCATGGTCGCCGATAAAGTAACGGTCTATTCGCGCAGCTACCAGAGCGACGCTCAGGGATGGATCTGGAGCAGCGACGGGAAGACTGGCTATGAGATCGAGCCAGCTGGGGATCTGGATCGCGGCACGAAGGTGGTGCTCCATCTTCGTGAGACAGATTTCGCGCAAGCCTGGCGCATCGAGGGTATCATCAAGCGCTATTCCAACTTTGTTTCTGTGCCGATCGAACTGAACGGCAAGGAGGTCAATACGGTGCAGGCAATCTGGGCGCGTCAGAAATCCGAGATCAAGGAAACCGAATACGAAGAGTTTTATAAATACATCGCCCACGACAATGAGTCGCCACTCTACCGGCTGCATTTCAGTGCCGATGTGCCGCTGGCGATCCAGGCGCTGCTGTATGTGCCAGTCAAAAACATGGAACTGGCCACACTCACCCGCGAGGAGTCGCATGTGGATTTGTACTGCAAGAAAGTGCTGATCCAGCCGCAGTCACAGTCTTTGTTTCCGCTTTGGCTGAGATTCCTCCGTGGGGTCGTGGACAGCGAGGACATCCCACTCAATATTTCGCGTGAGACCATGCAAGACAGCGCCCTGCTGTCAAAAATCCGCGATGTGCTCACCAAGCGTTTCCTGAAGTTTCTGGACGAGGAATCACGGAATGATTCGGAAAAGTATGCGCGCTTTTTCAAAGAACACGGACATTGTCTGAAAGAAGGGATCACGACGGACTACCAGCATCGCGATGCGCTCGGAAAGTTACTGCGCTTTGAATCCAGTACGACGGAAACGGGGAAAATGACGAGCCTCACGGAATACGTAAGCCGGATGCCGGAGGAACAAAAAGAGGTATATTACCTGAGCGCAGCAAATCGCGAGTCGGCAGACGCATCACCCTATTTTGAAGTGTTCCGTGAAAAGAAATGGGAGGTGCTTTTTCTACAAGACGGACGTGATGAATTTGTCCTCGAACATCTCCGGGAATTTGACGGCAAAAAGCTAGTCGCTGCCGAAAAGGCGGACATCAAGCTGGATAAGGACAGCGAGAAACTCGATACGGAGGCGGCACAGAAGCTCGCCGGTTTTATCAAGGAAACGCTTTCAGATCGCGTGGGCGAAGTACGTGTATCGAAGCGGCTAGTGGATAGCCCGGCGGTGGCGCTGAGTGCAGATTCAGAAATGACGACGCATATGCGGCGCATGATGAAGGCATACAATCGCGACAATGATGCAGTACCGGAATCGAAACCTGATCTTGAGATTAATCCCGGCAATCTACTGATCACCAATCTCGAAAAAATCCGACATGATGATGCGGCTCTGGCTGCCTCCGTGGCGGAGCAGATCTTTGATCAGGCCTGTATCCAGGCGGGACTCTTGGATAACCCGCGAATCATGCTTCAACGGATGAATAGTCTACTCGAAAAATTACTGACAAAGTAAAATTAGATTGGATGACTCCGTCTTGTCCCTCATACTCAATTCTCTTATGAAAAACATCTCTACATTCGTAGTCACCGCATGCTTGGCCCTTGGATTCACCGCATGCGAACAAAAGCCTGCCGCCTCCAAAGATAGCCCGTCAGAGAAAATCGACAAAGCTGCCGAAGAAGTAAAAGACGCCACAGAAAAGTCCGCTGATAAATCTGAAGCTGCAGCAGAGAAGACGACTGAAGCGGTCAAGGAAGGTATCGATAAGACTGCAGAAGCTGCCAAGGCAGCAGTAGAGAAAAAGCCTGAGCCAGCTACAGACGAGGCGGTTAACGCGCCAGCAAACTAATAGTTTTCCCTTTACGAAAAAGCTCAATCCTCAATGGGGATTGAGATTTTTTGTGTTTAAAAGCAGGGGAGTTCGTTCCAAACGCCGATTCTAGGTTAATCCTAACCCGGGATGAACCGCGAAGGACAGGCAATTGAAGATGAAATTAATTAGGGTTTCCGTTTCTCACTCAAGTGGTGATGGCTCTAACTTTTGTAAGGCCTTTATTTCGTGTCTCTTCGTGAAGGTATAAAGTCAGCAGTAATCGGCGCTGGGCAGACCGCGAGGTTTGTTCCAATGTCTCCTCGGAACCTGTGAGTTTCGTGGACATTCCAATGCCGTTTAAAGGTTAATCCACTTCCGTCTCCGCGAGACGTGAGCGGTATGCCTGTCGCGCATGTTCATACGCAGCCACCGCGTCCTGCTTTTCAGCTTCTGCGTAGCTTTTCTCCTTTTGCTCCCAGCACTTGTCCACGGACTTGAGACACCATTCGATGCTGCGCTTCGATGCACGAATTGGTTTTTCATCGGCAATAACGAAAACGGCGTTGGTGTGGGAACTCGGCAGAATGCGCAGTGCAACCCAACTGCTGCGTTCAACCGTGAGTTTGAAATTTACGTCATGCAGGCCGCCGTCGGCTTTGATGATCTGACGGGCGACTGGCTGACCATTGACCACCAGCTCTACAGGCACATCGCGCGTGGCACCGATCCGTGCGCGTTCAAGATGCCAGGAGGTGAGTGTGGCGGGAGGCGTTTGCGGGCTGAGGTAACCGATGAGCGGCGGTGTTTCGGGAGTCTCGGATAATAGCGCTGCGACTTTGGCGGTAATCTCCAAGGTAGTTTTACCCTTCACACGCACTTCACTCAGCGGCTCCCCTTGCTTGAGCGCCTCCCCAGGCGCAACGCCGTTGACTTTAAAATCGATAAAATGCGAGCGACCGTCGGTGACATACGCGCGGCCATCGCCGACGCCTCGGACCCAGTCATCGTAAGTATATTGTCCCTTCAGTTTCACATAGCTGCGGCCCATGCCCACGCGCTCACCATAGACGCACGGGAAATCCGTCTCCCCGCTGACTTTCAACCGGTAACCCGCATTTAAAACGTGATACCAAAAGTTCAGTTCCGAAACCGGCGACGTATCGATCGTGCTCATGAAATCCAGCGCAGGAACCAGCTTCCCGTCGGGACCTGGCAGTTCGTGTGTAACATCCACAATCGCTTCGTTTGCGCCGATTCCATCCATCGGCGGAATGGCGTAGTTTGGAATAAGGGTCTCGGCCACACCCAACCCGGAACCGCTGTGCGCAGGCCCGCAAACAGCGCCCTGCTGCTTCGCCCATTTCAAAGTATTGAGACCAAGAGTTGGCCAGTGAGTGTTCCAGCCAGCGTCCTTATTCTCTCCGGGATAAATTTGCTCTTTCAGTCCCAGCAAACACAGATGCCCGGAGACATGCGAACCGAACCCGCTCACTTCAACATCGTAACGGAGCAAATAGGGCCAGCGCGAATTGACGTCTTCTTTGCCCGTAAAAAACTGACGCTGATATTCAAAACACGGACCCCAAGTGAGATTGGCCCCGATCCTCAAATCCTCACCGCGACAATGACGCGCCATATCCGTGGCATGCACGCCTTCGCTCGGATTTGAATAGTGACGGCAACCTGCCGCGTGGATGTGGTGATCTCCGCTGATCCAGCCAAATGCCGCAGGATCAATCCAGCGTTTCACTTGAAAGCTAAGTTCCTTCAATTCCGGATTCACTGTGATCTGTCGTGTCTCGGTCAGCGACTCCGGTCCCCTGCGAAATTCCACGGTGTAATTTCCATCCGGCAGCTGAACACTCTCCCCGTCTTCGCGATAAACCTGTGGATGAAACCAGAAATCGGGGGCGAGCCGTTTTGCTTGGGCGGGATAAACGCGACCCGCTTTGTCATAAATCATAAACCCGGCCATGCAGGGTTGCCCTTTATCGTCCTTCACACGGAGCGTGATTTCGCGCGCTGGCAGGCAATCGAAAAGAATATCGCAATCACTGCGGAACCCCAAATCCTGCGTGCCTTGTCCGATATCGAAGGAAAAGCGCGCATCCCGTTTTCCTGCATCGCGGCTGTAGAGATTGATCAACATGTAGTCCGCACCCAGACCGCTCAGTTTCGCCTGCATGGGCTGGCGTGTGAAAAAATCCAGATCCAGCCAGCGTTCATTCTGCGGGAGCCTGTCGGTGTCCACCGGTTTATGTCCCTCTCCTGCAAAGACGCGCGCCGCCTGTGGGCTTTTGACATTCAGTGGCGGGGTAACACCAGCTTCATTGACGATCTTCACGAGAAAATTGCTCCAGCCGTTTTGAATGAGCTGCCGTTTCGCGGGCCCGGGAGCGACTTTGACCCGCATCTCGGGATTGATTGTCACCACCAGCAAAACCCTTTCATCGAGAACGGCCTGGATTTTCTCCGAGGCGTCTTCCTTTGAAGCAAGTGCCTCGGCAAAAGCCTTCTTTTTGTCGTCGCTGAACGGATCTCCTAGAAAATCAGTTGCCTCAAAAATCCGGCGTGCGAGGGCGGCAAGCGGTTGGGCATCAAGATTGGAAACGACTGGGGCAGGGTCTGCCGCAACAGCCATGGAGGAAAAGCAAATGAGTGAAGCAAAAAGAAGACGGATATTCATAGGGTGAGACGTGAGGATTTCGAGGGAAGCGCCCAACGCTGCGCGCTGCCACATATATAAAGCCACATCCTGTGTTTTAATTGCCAATATATTCTTCCATCCCTTTTTGAGAAGTGGAAGCCCGTCCGTTTTGCGCGCACAAAATCACACTTCCAAAAACGCAAATTGTAGCAGTCCGCGTAATGGAATCGTTGCCCAGTCCGGACGGTTTTGAAGCTCGTAACGAATTTCGTATAGAAGCTTTTGTAGCAAAAAAACCCGGAGAAGCCACTGGAAATCCGGCTCCTGCAACGGAGCCAACCTAGATTCACTCAACGCTCCACGCCACCCATTCAGAAAACGTTCCTGCATTGTTGCAGACCAAGCCTTTGTCCCGTCTGTAGTGTGCCCCATGCTGTGCGCAGCGTAATCGAATGATCGCATCATCCCGGCGACATCACGAAGTGGTGACTGTTTCATCCGGCGTTCCGCAAAGCTTCGCGAAGGCTCACCTTCAAAGTCGCTGATCACGAAGCTTCCGTCTTTTCTCAACAAAACCTGACCGAGGTGATAGTCGCCATGAATCCGGATTTTCATCCCATAATTGCGGTCCTGCGGCAGAGGCAGGTTCTTCAACCACTTTGACACGGTCAAAAGTGCAGCCGTCGCTTTCTCGGCGGTGTCGTCGCTAAAACGATTTCTGTAATCAATCAGTAATGGAGACAGCGCATCCAACTCCATGCGCACTCCATCGACCAAGGCCGTTACATCTTCCGACTTCAATGGCTCGGGAGCAAAAGCTTCATCCTTGGTATTGTCGGCCAGAACACGATGCATCTCCGTAGTGCAGGCACCGAGTAATTCCACTTTGTTTGTGAAATGCCCGTCGGCTTTTTGGGCGCGCGCATCATCGACTGCCCAGGTCCATCCATCCGTGGCACCACTTACCCACTCCGCACCCACCGCCAGTGTGCAAACGCCAGTTCCTGCAACACTCCTTTCGATCGAACCCAAATAGCGGGCGGTATGTGCAAAGCCAGTCGCACGAAAATAGCGGCTCATTTCCATGTCGGGGTTCATCCCCGGCGAAAGTTTACGGAACCATTTTAGAAACAGGCGCTCCCTATAAACGATTGCGGTGTTGCTTTGAGTAGCTGGCAGCAACCGTGATTCATCACTATCCACAATTCCCCGAAGCTCCCCTGTGGGTTTGTCTGCAAGCAGATGCAGCAGGCTTTTGCGGAATGCATCTTCGGAAAGTGCGTCGATGAGCAGTGCCTGATCTGGTAAAATCTGAACGACAGCTCCCTGCGCAGGCATGCCGCGATGGACTTTCAGTGGCACGCTGTAAAGCTCCGTTCCGCCGTCTGCATACGTCACTCGGAATATGGCGATGATTCCCGGTGAAACTTCCATCGTGTCCTGCAATTCGAGCGTCTGAATCGCGCGCGCTTTCCCTCCAAACCAGCGCTGTGCTCGTAGCCATTCCGTCAGCTTCTGACGCGACAGCCGGACTATCTCGCCGGATAGTTGGATCGGAATGTCATCCATAAAAGCAGAGCCTGGCTTCATGGTTTCTCTGGCTTCGCAGCAGCAGCCCTCGCGATCATACGCTGCATGTCATCGCCAAGACTATGTGCCAGCGCGCTCATCTCCTTCGCTTCCTGCGACGGCAATAAATCGTTGCAATTCCTGTCCCAGATCGCCAGCCAGGCGGCAAAATGTTCTGGCGTGAGGTTGAGACGAAAATGTCTACCCATGCCGCCTGCGTAATGTTTTGGGCCTCCGGTCATCGTCCGCCAGAAATCAATGATCGTGCGAATATGCTCAGGCCAGTTTTGAACATGCTCTTTAAAAATAGCTTCCACTTCCGGCTCATAACGCACCTTGGCGTAAAACCATTTGATCAGTTTCGCCAAACCTTCCTCTCCTCCCAGGCGTTCGTACAGCGTGGGCAATGGACTGGCTGGATCGGGATTATTCACAACGCGCTCATTCTCGTGCGAACAAGCAAAGGCGCAAACTTTTTGATGCTTCACATTCGGGTGTGAATGGAAGTGGTGGGGTGAAAGGGAGAAAGTTGGCGAAGCCAGTGGAGCGGAACAAAGTAGCGTAAGCTTCCAGCTTGCGCCGCGCATCGCTGCCCATTGGAAACGAAGGCGTGTGATCTCCGTGGAATGCTCGCCTGCAACGCTTCGCGTGGCAATACGCGGGCGGCTTCGCCGCCGCTCCTTGCCTCAACCTCACTCACTTCCAATCACCCCCCTCACATACCGTAGATGAACTTTGTCGTTGCAAACATGTCTGGCTCTTTCACCTTCCCGTATTCAACCATCGCCTTTCTGTGAAATCATTTATTTACTTCCTTCTTGGCGCGCTGTGCGTCGCCTTCACCAATCTCATTTACGCCGAAGACAAAGTGGAAACCAAACCAGCGCCCGCCCCAACCACACAAGGAAACAGTAAGATCATCGTCGGAGGCGGCTGCTTCTGGTGCGTGGAAGCCGTTTTCCAACGGCTCGACGGAGTCAAAAAATGTGTCTCCGGTTACGCAGGAGGTCATGTGGAAAACCCGACTTACGAGCAGGTTTGCGAAAAGACCACCGGACATGTCGAGGTTGTCGAAGTCGAATTCGATCCCTCAAAAGTAAAACTAGATACCGTGCTGGATGTCTTTTTTGTCTCACACGATCCCACCACCAAGGATCAGCAGGGCGCAGACAAAGGTCCGCAGTATCGCTCGGTGGTTTATTACCAAGACGACGTGCAGAAAAAAGCCGCTGATGAAGCGGTAAAGCGCAATCAGGCCGAGTGGAAAAATCCGATCGTCACCGAAATTGGGCCGCTGAAAAAATTCTATCCGGCGGAAGATTATCACCAGAATTACTACAATCAGAATGCAGACAAGAATCCTTATTGCAGTCGGCTCATAGGTCCGAAGCTTGAGAAGCTCGTTAAAAAAGGCGTGATCAAGGCGGAGCCGTAGTCAGGAAGAAGCTCCTCCGCTTTGTTCGTAATCCATCTTTAAATTTCACTGGCATCCTTCCGTGAAGTTGCTTTTATCTCCGCCTCTCTCCGCGCGGTTAGCTCAGTGGTAGAGCGCTTGCTTCACACGCAAGAAGTCGCAGGTTCGAACCCTGCACCGCGCACCATTTGCCGACAACGGGCTTGGAACAGTTCATTTTGAAGTTTGATCCAGATGAGTATCCATTTTCCTTTCGATAATAGTTATGCGCGCTTACCTCAACGGTTCTTCGCGAGGATTGCGCCTACTCCCGTGCGGGAACCGCGGCGAATTCACATCAATGTTCCTCTGGCCTTGCAATTGGGGCTCGATCCCACTGCGCTGGAACGAGAGGAAGGCGTGCAGATTTTTGCTGGGAACCAGATGCCGGAAACCGCCGAGCCGATTGCCACAGCGTACGCCGGGGATCAGTTTGGTGGGTTTGTTCCGCAGCTTGGAGACGGGCGCGCTATTTTACTGGGAGAGATTCTGGATCAAAACGGTGTGCGGCGTGATCTCCAATTGAAAGGTGCGGGCCCGACACCGTTTTCGCGTCGGGGCGACGGGCGCGCGGCATTGGGACCCGTTCTTCGGGAATATTTGATCAGCGAAACGATGGCCGCCATAGGCATTCCAACTACGCGCTCGCTGGCTGCAGTTCTCACGGGGGAAACGGTATATCGTGAGGAGGCGCTCCCAGGTGCGGTGCTTACGAGAATTGCCGCGAGCCATATTCGGGTAGGCACGTTTCAATTCTTCGCCAGCAGAGACGACCAGGAGGGAGTCCGGCTCCTTGCCGACCATGTGATTGCCCGTCACTACCCCGATGCAGCCACTGCAAAAAATCCGTATCGCGCGCTACTTGACGCCGTGATTCAAGCCCAAGCCAGCTTGATCGCCCAGTGGCTGCTGGTTGGCTTCGTGCATGGCGTGATGAATACGGACAATATGTCCATTGCCGGGGAGACGATTGATTACGGGCCCTGCGCTTTTCTGGATGAATACAATCCTGCTGCGGTCTGGAGCGCGATCGATCGCACTGGGCGTTATGCTTATGCCAACCAACCCGGCATCGCGCAGTGGAATCTCATGCGACTCGCGGAGTGTCTGCTTCCGCTGATTTCCACCGATTCGGAGCGTGCGATTGCCGAGGCTGAGGAGGCTCTTGAAGCGTTCGCTCCGGAATATGAGAAGGCGTATCAGGCGGGGTTACGCCGGAAACTTGGGTTGTTTACGGAACAAGAAGGCGACGCGGCATTGGGTGGCGATCTTTTGAAAGAGATGGCAGAGAATAAGACCGACTATACGCTCTCGTTCCGGGGGCTTTCCGAGGGGCCGTCAGGACGAAATGAAAATACTGAAATGTGCAATCTGTTTGCGAAATCCAGCGCCTCCGACGATTGGATGAAACGCTGGCGGCAGCGGCTTGATCTGGAACCGATGGACCCATCCGCTCGTCGGGCAGCGATGTGCGCTGCAAACCCGCTTTTTATTCCCCGCAATCATCTCGTGGAAGCAGTCATTCGCGCCGGGGTGGATCGCTCGGACTTTGGCCCCTTTGAAGAACTTCTCACCGTTCTCTCCAAGCCGTTTGAGGATCAACCAGGCTTCACTCGTTATGCAAAGCCGCCGCAAGAACATGAGCGGGTGTGTCAGACATTTTGCGGAACGTAAAAGACAGGAATCGGCGGGACATAGTTCCCACTCTTATTACAAGGTGGGTTGGTAGTTTGGCCTTTGATTAAACCTTGGTTCATCAGGCGGGACGCCGGCGGGACGCCCGATGGCCCCACAGCCGAGACGGACTGTGCCCCTGCGTGTCCGCTTCGCCGATCAAAACCGCTGGGCGCTCATTACCAAATAGGTGATTCATACGTTTTCTCACCACTTCCAATCACACCCATCACAAGCCGTCCACAAAACGCTGCATTGCGTCTTCCTGCTGCTCGATGCTTTCGACAAGACGGAATTGGGTGCGGGTGCGGTCGAGATTGTGAGTGGGTCGCTGGACGCGGAAATAGATGTCGCCGTTCAGATAGTCGGTGAGAAAACGCATACCGATGGTGTAAGTCATGAGCTTGCCGCTGAACGCCAGAAGCGAACGCTCAGCTGAAGTCAGGAAGCCGCCTGCGCCGTCGAGGTATCCACGGGCGAGTGACTGGAATACGGGCATCTGCAGCTGCACTTTGGAAAGATCGGTCTCGTCTTCAAGCGTCGGGCTGGTGGTCGTACGCACCATGTCGCCGAAGTCGTAGAGCGGGCTGCCAGGCATGACGGTGTCAAGATCCACGACGCACATCGCTTTTCCGGTGATGAGGTCCAGCATCACGTTGTTGAACTTCGTGTCATTGTGCGTGATGCGCTCGGGCAGTGTTCCATCCGCGAGCCCTTTGAGGATGACGTCGCAGTAATGTTCACGTTCACGCACCCATGCTATCTCCTCCTGAATGCTGGCGGCACGTTTAGCGGGATCGTTTTCGACTGCGGTCTGAAAAGCCTCGAAGCGCTTTCGTGTGTGATGAAAATTCGGGATCGTCTCAAACAGTCGGTCGCCCGGAAGATCGACGAGTAGCCGTTGAAATTCACCGAAAGCGCGGCCAGCTTCATATGCCTGCGATTCATTTTCCACTGACTCGTATGTGCGCACGCCTTCCACGAAAAGAAGCGTCCGCCAGTATTCGCCGTCTGCTGTCTTGTAAAAGGGCTGTCCGTCGTGCGTGGGAATCACCGTCACGGCACGACGCACCGCCTCCCTAACTCCACCAGCGACCAGTTTTGCGCGCAGGTGTTGCGTGACACGCATGTAGTTTTGCATCACCGCCTCGGGCTGACGAAACACCTCGTGATTGATCCGCTGATGAATGTAGCGCACGAGCGTTCCGCCCTGATCGTAAGTCGCGGTATAAGTCTCGTTGATGTGCCCAACCTTACAGGATTCGGCGTCTAGAATTTCCCCGTAGATCTCGTAGATCTGGAAATTGCGCGAGATGTCGAGCAGACGACGGAGGTTAAGTTTGGCCATGATCGCTTGGATTTAACACGAAGCCCGCGCACCGATGCAACCGGAAGGATCGGTGATTACAGATGGGGAGCGCCTGCGACTCCTCAGGCTATTTTCGGCGACTCGCCAAAAACCTCAAAATCATAAGGTGTAGCCTCCATTTTTCCAAACGCGTGCGCTCTCATTTGATTCCGGGTGTGATTAAAAGCGGGGTCGGAGTCCCGCTGGCTGCACAGGATTTCAATCCTGTGCTCCTTTACTGACTCTTAATCGGAAGCCAGAAGGAAAACACCGCACCGCCTCCCGGCGCATTGTGCGCAGAAATCTCTCCGCCGTGTTCCTGGATAATCTTCCGCGTGATGGAAAGTCCGAGCCCGGTGCCTTTTGGCTTACCAAACGTCGCGAACGCCTCAAATAAATGCTCGAGAATTTCCGGCGCAATCCCCTTTCCGCTGTCCTCAATTTCCGTCGTCACCCGGTCGTCAGAGATGATGAAGCGCAGCGTGACATTCCCCCCACTCGGAAGCGCATCCGCTGCGTTCATGATGAGGTTCCAGACAACACGCGCGAGACGCTGTGGATTGATCTGCAAATGGATCGATGGCGGCATCGCAGGGATCTCGATCGCCAGCCCGCGTTTGGTCGCCTCGGGGGTGATCTCCTCGATTGTCTCGTAAATGAATTCCGAAAAGGAGGTTTCCTCGAAGGTGGGTGAAATCTGATTGCCTCGCGTGAACTCCAGAATGTCGTTCAGCATGGTATTAATGCGCTGCACCTGATTCCCGATCTTCTTTTGCGCAGACACCCGCATCTCCGCCGTTGCGCCCTCCATGCAAGCCAGCTCGCTCGCCATGCCGATGATGGAAAGCGGATTCCGTAAATCGTGAACGATGGTTCCCGCGAAACGGCCCACCAGCGAGAGGCGTTCGGCTTGCAGCACCTGCTTGATATGCTCGCGATTGAACTCGCGAAGACGTCCGCTGATCTGCCGCACCAATGCGACCGAAAGACTCGGGGAGCGCTGGATGAGCTCCAGCATATCGGCACGCGGGATAAAATAGAGTTCCGTATCGCCCTCAGCCTGGGCGGTTGCGGAGCGCGGCTTGTTATCAAGCACCGCCATCTCGCCGAATATTTCGCCCTCGGGGATTTTTGAGAAAACATGCCGTTCGCCCGATTGCATCAGCACGGATATCTGAACCAGCCCCGATTTTACCGCATAAACTCCGTCACCAGGATCGCCTTCCTTGAAGACTTCCTGCCCGTCGGAAAACTGCACGACGCGTGAAGCCTGCAACAACGGCGCGACAATATCGCGTGGCAGTTCCTTGAGTAAAGTGGTGGATTCCAGTGCGACCATGAAATTTACAGCGCATCTCCTGAGCGCTGCGAAGTCCTTCGACAAGAAAGACTTTTAAGAAAGTGCGGACTTGGTCTTACCCTGCTTTCACCGATAGAACTTGAGCTGACCCCAATGAGTGAAGACCTCTTCTGTAAAATCTTTGTAATGACTGAATGGGATCGGAATGCACTTCTCAAATTTCTGGCAGAGCACTTCGATGCTGAATTGGAGCGTTGTTCGGTTGAAGCCCCTTGGGGAACCGTGGATGTTATCCGGAACGACGACGTAGACATCACGCGAGTAGAGGAGGAGGGTGGATTCCTCTATTTTCCATACCTGATCGAAACGGAGCCGGATTGTGGTTTTGAGCGACAGGAGTTTGTCCAAGGTATCTCGAGTCTGCTGAAGGAGCTTAGGAAAGAGGGTTTGGGAGCTGTGGTAGCGTGCGATTTTGAAGATGAACTCAGCTGAGTATGCTAACTCATCGGAAGCATACTCGCCTTTGCTCGCCGGCGTCTTTGCGCGAGGCAATTTGAACAGTCTTGTGAGGTAAGCTATCTGCTGGGAGATCGGCATGTCCTCCCTTCTCCATTCTCTGGAGAGAATCAAAACTTTCTGCTACGGATTGGTCTCTGGCGCTGGATTAATCTGGTGCACAATCTCGGTGACTTCGTGGGGCAAGGGGCTGGCTTTGCTTTTGATAGTGCTCTCGCTCCTGCCTCTCACGTTGCGGTTACGTCAGTCACAACTTGTCTTTAGGCGACGCTGGAACTGGATGAATGGCACGCTCCTCCTCTTAGCGCTTTTCATTGGCGTGTGGCTTGTCAGCGCTTCGCCCACCGGACAGCCCCCGGCTGGTTCGCCAGTCAGCCAGCGCTTCTGTGGAGGGCAACGGTTTTCCCGCTTCGCAGTGCCCAATATCGTCCCGGAGATCGAACAACTTAATCTCGGCTTGCATGTCTTTCCACTGGTGGACCCGATGCTAACACGAGAGCGCGCGAGACGGCTCTCCCAATATACAGTTGATTACTATCTGGAGATGGAGCGGGACCCCAATTTTCACGCCCTCGGATCGCACATGGGTGAAGCTTACGCCGATCTGGCAGGTTACGATCAACCCGAAGGCCACTACTATCTCTACGTCCCCCACTCAGCCCCGCAAGGCCCGTTGCCGGCGATTGTCTTTCTTCATGGCAGCGCAGGAAATTTCAAAGTCTATACCTGGATCTGGGCGCAACTCGCGGAAGAGCTCGGTTGCGTGATCATCGCCCCCAGCTTCGGCTTCGGGTTTTGGGATCGTCCCGAAGGAGTTGCTACAGTCCGACGCGTGCTGGACGACGCCCAAACTGTGGTGAAGCTTGATCCCAAGCGCATTCATCTCGCCGGGCTTTCCAACGGCGGCCTAGGTGTCTGTCATGCCGCCCATGAGATGCCGGGCTTTTTCCGCAGCTGCATTTTCATTTCTCCGGTGATGGCAAACGTGGTGAATGAAGCCCGTTTTCTGCAAAACTGGTCGCGGCGTCCCATGCTTTTCCTCACGGGCGAAGCCGATGAACGCATTCCATTCGATTACGTCTGCAAATACACAGACACGCTGAAGCAAGGCGGCGTAGACATCCAGTTCGCGACCTATCCCGGCGAAGACCATTTCCTTTTCTTTTCTCAAAGACAGTCTGTGATGAACGAAATTTCAAAGTGGCTGAAAACCCAGCCATAAACGTCAGGCATGCGTTGCTCGGAATTAAAAGTTGAACGATTACCGCATCGGGTTACTCTGTCACAGCTGTGAAAACCACCCTGCTCAACCCTGCGGCGCGCATTGCGTGTACGGCGTTGATGATTTTCGCGTGGCTGACGGCGACGAATTGCTGCGGGCTCGGGCTGATGGGCAAGAAAGCGCAGGCAGGCGAGGTCGGTGGATGTAACAAGTGTGAGTTAGCTCAAAAAAAGGCTCCTGAGGATGGAAGTAAACAGCAGAGTGGATGGAGATGCTGCGAGCGCGTGAACAATGTGACTCTGGCGAGCAGTGATGTTTTCAAGCCGGTGATCGGCTGGGTGGATTTTGTTTTCCACCCGACGGCGTTACTTTCGCAGCACCGTCATTTGATTGCGGAGGACAAGCTGCATTACACAGGTCCTCCCGATACCGTTTCGTTTGCTGAACTAGTTTTACAGCGCAGTCTTCCGGCACACGCGCCCCCGTTTTCTGTCTGATTGGAATCGCCGTATTCGCGGCGGTTTCCAACATCCAAACGCCGCATTGATTGCGGTTTTATAAAATCAACGCGTCCGCCTGCACGCATTACCAATCCGCAGGCAAACAAACCCACGCCCTTTCGGGCAAACTTCCACAGACGCGATCCGCCGTTCTGAGGAAGACAATTCGCGGATACCAATAAGAACATCATATGAAAACCATACTCAAAGCCATGATCGCCGTTGCAGTCCTGCTCGCACCATTATCGCTGGCAATCGCCGCCGATGACGCCTGCGCCAAGTGCTGCAAAGGCAAATGCGGGGAATGCAAAAACTGCAAAGAAGGCAAGTGCGACGAATGCTGCAAATAGCCTGATCCCGTAAAATAATAAACGCCGCCCGGCTGCAAAGCCGGGCGGCGTTCTATTTTAAAGCGGTGATTTAAGCGCCCATGCCGTCTTCGAAGCTGCCACCCGCCTGCGGGAAACAGAGGTTCTTCGCAACGTAGGCAATGCCGTCAGCCGAGCAGAAATCGAGATCCTTGTGGGCGCTCTCGGCTTCCACGACGAGCGGTGCGCTCTTGGTCTTGTGCAGCTTGCAATAACGATCCTTGTAACCGACTGCGAGCAACAGCTCGACGTAACGCTGCATATTCAAATCGCCGGATCCGAGATCGGTGAACTGCATTGCGCGCTTGGCCCAGTTGGGTTCCATCGTGCGCAGCGGGAAACCGCGGCGGACAACGTAGTTCTTCACATGGGCGGCATACACGCGTGAGCCGACTTTGAGGAAACGGGTTTCCCAGTCCTCACCTTCCCAGCAATGGGACGGATCAGCATTCACGCCGAGGATTTTGTCTCCATCGCAGATGCTCACCAACATGTTGAAATCGTCTGCGGTGGAGGCAGCGGTGCCGGGATGAATTTCGTGACAGAGATAAATGCCGAGCTTGCGGGCGTGATCACGGATTTTCTTTGTCTTCTTCACGAAACGCTCCTGTCCTTCCTTGAGCAGGTCAAAGCCGCTGCCAGCCCAGAATCCCCATGGATAGCCGGTTGCCAGCTCCCAGCCGAAAGCCACGCCCCAGAACATGGGCAGCACTTTCAGCCCAAGTTCCGCTGCGAGATCAAGCAGGTTCAAAATGTATTTCTCATGCCATGCCTCGATCTTCTCCAGCGACATCTTGGCAACGTCTGGTGCGATGAACGGGTGTCCGGACTTTGTGCCGGTCCAGATCGAGGTGTGCACCCAGAAAGGGCAATGTGCGCTGATGCCGTCGATCGACATCCCGCGCTTCTCGAATTCAGCGCGAATTTCTTTCGGCTTCTTCAGGACACCTTTGGCGTCATTCAGCATGTAATTGCTGGGCTGCGCGCCTGCTGCACCCGCCTTTTTGGCGTAGTCGAGGAATTGACCGAGGGATTTTGCGCCGTGCTGGGCGCCTTCGATGGAAGCATGAAATGCGTTGGCCATATAAATAGTAGGGTTAGAAGGTATTAAGAGGGCTGCTCGTCTAGCGTTGAAAAAGGGTTTTGGTCAAACCCAAACATTCCCAGTGAGTACAAAGGATTGTGATTGGAAGTGGTTGCGAATGGCGCTGGCGGTGAAGGATTACAGGGGATTCAAAGTCCAGGCTTTACCGTTTGTTCATTTACCTTGCCTCTCATAGCTTCCTTTGCGTCTCTGCGTCTTGGCGCGAGACCAATACAAAACCAAAACCTACCCGTTGCGCCGACGGCGTTTAACATTCAGCTGCGCGAGGGATTTGGCGATGGCGGCCTGCACCATGACGGATTCCTCAGAACCCAGACTGTCTTCTTTCAAACGGGCTTCAGCGCGCTTGATCGCGGCTTCAGCGGCTGCTTCATCAATCGCCGATTCCTCCAGCGCCATATCGGTGAGCACACTCACTTTGTCACCGGTGATTTCCACAAACCCTTCTCCGACTGCGAGCGCAATTTGTTTGCCGCCGACTGTCGCCACAAGCTCACCCGGCTTGATCTCGGTGATCAATGGAATGTGCATGGGGTAAACGCCCATCTCGCCCTCGACTGCCGGGATCACGACCATATCCACGTCGTTGCTATAAGCCCGTGATTCGGGAGTGACGATTTCGAGTCTGAGAGTGGCCATGAATTTAAGATTTAGGATTTATGAATTAAGATTTGGAAGTGGCGCGTGCGAATTACGATGGATGCGGTGTGCAAGAAATCTTAATTCGCAATTCTTAAATCTTAAATTCTAGCTTTTACGGACCGTATCAATGCCGCCCTTCATGTAGAATTCGGTTTCGTTCAGGTCGTCATGTTTGCCTTCTAGGATTTCCTTGAAGCCACGAACGGTTTCCTTGATCGGAACCTGCTCACCCTTGGTGCCAGTAAACACTTCCGCCACTGTGAACGGCTGGGAAAGGAAACGCTGGATTTTACGGGCGCGGAACACGGTGAGCTTGTCTTCGGGCGAAAGCTCGTCCATGCCGAGAATCGCGATGATGTCCTGGAGATCCTTGTAGCGCTGGAGCACTTTCTGCACGCCACGAGCGACCGCATAATGCTCTTCGCCGACGATTTCCGGAGCGAGCGCCTTGGAAGCCGACGCGAGAGGATCCACCGCAGGGTAGATGCCGAGCTCTGCGATCGAACGCTCCAACACGATGGTGGAGTCAAGGTGAGCAAAGGTGTTAGCAGGAGCCGGATCAGTGAGATCGTCCGCCGGCACATACACAGCCTGCACGGAAGTGATCGAACCGTTCTTGGTTGAAGTAATGCGTTCCTGAAGCTGGCCCATTTCCGCAGCGAGTGTGGGCTGATAACCCACCGCTGACGGAGTACGACCGAGGAGCGCGGATACTTCCGAACCCGCCTGTGAGAAGCGGAACACGTTGTCCACGAAGAGCAACACGTCCTGATTCTTTTCATCGCGGAAATATTCGGTCATCGAGAGCGCGGAAAGCGCCACGCGGAGACGCGCGCCTGGAGGCTCGTTCATCTGACCGAACACCAGCGCCACCTTGGATTTGCTGAGATCCTTCTGGTCGATAACGCCAGCGTCACTCATTTCATGGTAAAGATCGTTTCCTTCACGGGTGCGCTCACCCACGCCGGCGAACACGGAGAGACCGCCGTGGCCTTTGGCGATGTTGTTGATGAGCTCGAGAATGACGACGGTTTTACCTACGCCCGCACCACCGAATGCGCCGACTTTACCACCCTTGATGAAGGGGCAGATCAAATCAATCACCTTAATGCCGGTTTCGAGAATGGTCGCCGTGGTATCCTGATCCACCAACGGAGGAGCCGGACGATGAATACCGTAACGCTTTTCGTGAACAACAGGCCCGCGCTCATCCACCGCATCGCCGGTGACGTTAAAAATACGGCCCAGCACGCCCTCGCCGACGGGAACGGTGATCGAGTCGCCAGTCGCCGACACTTTCATGCCGCGCTTGAGACCTTCGGTGGAGCTCATTGCCACGCTGCGCACCCATTTTTCGCCGAGATGCTGCTGCGTTTCCAAAACGAGCTTGGTTTGCACGCCAGCCGCCTCGAAATTGATTTCGAGTGCTTCGTAAATTTTTGGAAGGATACCGGATTCGGTAAAGTCCACGTCCACGACGGGTCCGATGACCTGAACGATGGTTCCGATGTTGGTTGCTGCTGTAGTTGCCATAAGACTTGTTTTGGTTTGCGACGCGGGCGGGTTAGCCGAGCGCCATCTGGGCGGTTGTGATTTCTAAAAGTTCGGTGGTGATCGCGGCCTGACGGATCTTGTTGTATTCGAGCGTGAGATCTTTGATGAGCTGCTTCGCGTTGTCGGTCGCGCTCTTCATCGCAACCATCCGTGCGGAGTGCTCGGAAGCGCGGCTTTCGAGCACCATCTGATACACGGCGAAATTGATGTAATGCGGAATGAGACCTTCCAGCACGCCTACAGCGCTGGGCTCAAAGCTGTATTCGAGATTGTTCTCATCCGCCTCGATTTTTTCACTCCCGGTTTGCTCGCCTTCGAGCTCGCTCAATTCAAAACTGGTAACGGGCAGGATGGCGGTGATCGTCGGCTTTTGCACCATCGTGCTCACGTAATCGGTGAACGCCACGGAGACCTTGTCCGCTTCGCCGGAGATAAACTTCTCGATGCAGAACTTCGAGACTTGTTTGCACTCGAGAAAACTAAAGCCGTCCTTCAACTCAAACTCCGCGACCAGCTCGCGCTTCATGCGTCCGAGGTATTGCGCGCCTTTGCGTCCGACTGCCACGAAGATGGTTTTTGCGGGATCGAATCTGTTTAGTTCGCGGAGAAGGTTGGTATTCAGCGCGCCGCAAAGTCCTTTATCGGTGCTGATCACCAAAACCAGTTCCTTCTTGATCTCGCTCCGCTCGGCCAGCAACGGATGCATTTCCGCAGTTGCACCGGCGTTTGCCAGTGCCTTAAGCATCTTGGCCAGCTCCTCGGCGTATGGACGACCATTCAACGCACGAATCTGCGCCTTGCGCATCTTCGACGCAGCCACCATCTGCATCGCTTTGGTGATCTGTGCCGTATTCTTTACCGACTTGATGCGTCGGCGAATATCGCGTGTGTTGGCTGCCATGGTCGGTTCTTAGGCGGGAGCTTAGTGGAAGCTCTGTTTGAATTCAGTGATTGCTTCTTTCAGCGCGGTGGCTGCGGTGTCATCAATCTGACCTTTTTCGCGGATAATCTGCAGTGCGGCGTCCTTCCGGGTAGTGAGATATTCCTGCATCTTGAGCTGGAATTCTTTCACGCGCTCCACGGGAACGTCATCGAAGAAATTGTTCTGCACGGCCCAGAGAATCGCGGCCTGCTCTTCCACGGCGAGTGGTTTGTATTGCACCTGCTTGAAGATTTCCACGACGCGCGCACCGCGATCGAGCTTGGCTTTGGTGGAGGCGTCGAGATCGCTGCCGAACTGCGCAAACGCTGCGAGCTCGCGGAACTGCGCCAAGTCACCCTTGATCTTTCCGGCTACCTGCTTCATCGCCTTGATCTGCGCGGACGAACCCACGCGGCTCACGGAGAGACCCACCGAAACGGCGGGACGGATGCCTTGGTAGAACAAGTCGGTTTCGAGATAAATCTGACCGTCGGTGATCGAAATCACGTTCGTCGGAATGTATGCGGACACGTCGCCTGCCTGCGTCTCGATGATCGGGAGCGCGGTGAGTGAACCGTTGCCGTTGTCTTCATTCACACGGGCGCTGCGCTCGAGCAGGCGGCTGTGGAGATAGAACACGTCGCCGGGATACGCTTCACGACCAGAAGGACGCTTGAGGAGGAGCGACACCTGGCGGTAAGCCACGGCGTGCTTGGAGAGATCGTCGAACACGATGAGCGCGTCCATTCCGTTGTCCATGAACCATTCACCCATGGATGCACCGGCGAACGGCGCGAGGTATTGGTTCGAAGCGGTATCAGACGCGCTGGCGACAACAACGATCGTGTATTGCATCGCACCGGTCTCTTCGAGCACGGCGATGTTACGGGCGATGTTCGATTGTTTCTGACCGATGCCGACGTAGATGCTGTACATCGGACGGAACCCGGCTTTGCCTTCGTTGGCTTTGTTGATCTTCGCCTGGTTGATGATCGTATCAATCGCGATGGTCGTTTTGCCGGTCGCGCGGTCGCCGATGATCAACTCACGCTGACCGCGCCCGATTGGAATCATCGCGTCAATGGCCATGATGCCCGTCTGCACGGGCTGGTTCACCGACTTACGTTTGATGATACCGGGTGCGATTTTTTCGACAGGATAAGTGGCGTCCGCAGTGATTGGACCCTTGCCGTCCACTGGCTGACCGAGGGTGTTCACTACGCGACCGAGGAGACCTTTGCCGACTGGAACGGAAAGCAGGCGGCCGGTGGTCTTCACTTCCGAGCCTTCAGAGATTCCCTTGTCGTCGCCGAGCAACACTGCGCCGACTTCGTTTTCTTCGAGGTTGAGCGCGAGACCGAAAACGCCGCCTGGAAACTCAAGCATTTCGTTGAGCATCACATCGCTGAGGCCTTCGATTTTTGCGACGCCGTCGCCGACTTCGCGGACGGTGCCGACATTGGATTTAGTGGTACCGGTTTTAAGGCCGGAGATTTTTGCTTCGAGGTCTTGCAGGATGCTGCTCATAACGGGATGGGTGGTTGAAAGTTTGTTAAATGGATTGGGAATTACGCGGCGAGATCGAGCGAGAGGCGGTCGAGACGGTTGCGAACGGTGGAGTCGAATACATCGCTGCCGATTTGAATACGAACGCCACCAATATGACCGGGTTGTGTTTTAAACTCAGTCGTGATGTCCGCACCGAAACGGGCTTTGATCGTTTTGACGAGTGCGTCTCTCTCGGCGGAATCGAGTTCGGTCGCGCTTTCAATGGTCGCGTGACGTTTCGCGAGTTCGAGACGCACAAGACGCGAGAGTTCCTTGAGCACGCCTACATACTGACGCGGCTTGTCCTTGATCACCAAGTCGGCGAGCTCGCCCACTTTTTTGCCGTCCAGCGCACCATTGGTAAAGCTGGCACGAAAAAGTGCTTTCGAGAGTTTGCGGGCTTCCTTGGCGAGTTTCATGGCTGAAAATTAAGCGGCGATTTCCCTGGTTGCTTCGTCGGTGATCTTCTTCTGATCGGCGCTGGTGAGCACCTTGCCGGTAACCTTCGCGGTGGTGTCCACCACGAGACGGCTGAGGTCTTTCTTAAGCTCGGCCATGAGACGTTTCTGCTCGGCTTCACCGGCTTCGCGTGCCTTCTGAATGATCTCTCCAGCCTGGGCGACTGCGCGCTGGTTTTCACGCTCGGACACCTGCTTGGCTGCGGCGCGCGCCTGCTCCACAAGCGCGGCGGCTTCGACGTGGGCCTTTGCGATGATCTCGGCGGTGGATTTTTGGGTCTCTGCGAGCTGGGTCTGAATCTTCGCGGCATTTTCCAAACCCTCAGCGATCTTCCTGCGGCGCTCTTCAAGCACGTTCAGAATCGGATTGTAGGCGAATTTCGCGAGCAGAAAAGCGACGATGCTGAAGCTGATGACCTGGGACAAAAATCCCCATGCATTCCAGCCAAAGGTTTCCAGAATATTGGGCTCCTTGGCGCCTTCTGCGGCTGCGGCTGCTAAAATAAAAGACAGATTCATACTTTGAAAAAAGGGCGCTGACGCGGGGCTGTCACCAGCCCCGCGTCAGTTTGATTATTTGCCGTTCCAGAGGAACAGGGCGAAGAACACGATGCCTTCGACGAGCGCCGCGAGGATGATCGCGATGTTCCGAATGGCACCTGCTGCGCCTGGATTGCGTCCAGTGGCTTCTGCGGCTTTCATGCCGATGATACCTATGCTGATTGCTGCACCGAATGCTGCGAGTGCGACGTGGATATTACCGGTGATTTCCGCGAGTTGGGATACGAGGTTCATATTATTTGTATGTTATGTTGGTTTCCTGTCGCCCCCGCAGTCTTGCCACGGTCAGACGGCTGAAATTTTAGGGGGCTGGCTTTGGATGCTTCTCGTCGTGGTGATCCTCGCCGTGCTCTTCGTGCCCTTCTTCATGCTCACAGATGAGCAGGGTGAAGACGGAGGTGAGGAGCATGAACACGAGCGCCTGCACAAGGCCGACGAGGAGTTCCATAAAATAGAATGGCACAGGAATCAGCCACGCCAGTGCGGGCACAACCTGTTGCATGGATTCCAGCATGGTTTCACCAGCGAAAATATTACCGTAAAGACGGAAGCTGAGAGCAACAGGACGGAAGACGATGGAGATAACCTCCAGAACGCCCACGATGCCGAAGATCACGATCATTGCGACTTTCATCGCGCCGGTGTCCTTACCTTTTGGGGCGAAGATGTGTTTGAAGAAGCCGATCGGTCCGTTTGCAGCGAGCGCCCAGATGATCCACCAGACAAAGAAAGTGACCGCCATCGCTGAGGTCATATTCAGATCGGCATTGCCTCCGCGGAAAAGCGGGGTGGTGAGATGCGTCAGGCTTCCGTCTGCATTTGGGGTTCCCCAGCCTATCGTTCCCACGCCAGGCAGGAGTCCGAACCAGTTGGTCGCCAGAATGAAGATAAAGATCGTGCAGAAAAACCAGAAGGTCTTCTTAGCCAGAACGCGCCCCATGATTTCAGAGAGAAAGTTGTGCAGCCCTTCGATCAGAAACTCCCAGAAGTTTTGCGCGCCTTCGGGAACCTCATTGGCTGCATTGGTGTTGGAGCGAATCTTTTCGGTCGCCCTTTGCGCGAAGAAAATCATCAGAAGCGCCACGATCCAGGTGGCGATCATGGAGTTGTTGATGAAGGATGTGCCCCAAAGCTTGGGTGCATCGGCGCTCAGGCCGTGATGTTTTTCATGCTTTTCGCCATGAGCGGCATCCTTTGCGGCTCCTGCCTTTCCTGCCATCTCAGCTTCCTGAGCGGTTTTGGCCGCTTCAATAGCGTTAGCGTCGGGTGCGGTTGCCGCAAACGAAGAAGAGCAAAATTCGGTAAACGCAATCGCCATGACAATGCGCAACGGCCATTGCCTGATGAATGAGAATAAAATGGTGTGTAAGGGCTGGCTCATGTCCTGATAAGCTTTTCGGGGCCTGCGCGAGACACCTTTCGCGCTAGAAAACAGGAGCTGGAGAAAGGAATCTGGATGCGCTTGCTACCCAAGCGGGAGCGGGAGGAAATAGCACGCAACCGGGTGTGGCAAGCACTTTGTGAAATTTTTCACAAAGTTTTTGAGGGGTTCAAAATGTGGTCCGCAATATGAGTTTAGAGTCGGACATGCAGAACAGGATCTGTTTCACATGCGGCAACTATTTCGTTGTAGCGGTTTAGTATTCCCCAAAGAGTCGCCTTGCATTCTCCCGCATTAAATAAGCTGCGTTCGTATACGTTTGCCGTGAGAAACTGTGCCGCGTCCAGAATGTCGACCCGATCTTTCCACTCAGTGTTTTTCAGCAAATATGACGCTCCTTCAACACCATCGGCCAAAGTTACGATTAGAGGCTTAAGTCCGGCTTGCATATTTGCAGACGCCTTACGGATGAGCGCCTCAGAGGGATGGGTGGTAACATGGATCGCGACCCCATTAACCTCAAAGTCAGCGTTGCGCTCTGTTGATTGATCAGCAACAGAGTAACCGTGATGATGTATCAAGCCTACTCCCATCACTATATCGAGTTTCGCACCGACAAGATGCTGCAACATAGCTCCAAGGTAGCTGGTTCCGCCGGCATTTTTTTGAATTTCGGCTGCTTGGCGAAAAAGGTCAGAGAGATTGGCTGCTACCGATTTTGCGTTATCGAAATTCAGTCGCGGTCCTTCGCTAGCAAAATGTAACTGCACTTTTCCAATCCACCACTGAAGCACAGTGTCGAGGTTCAGGCTGCCTTTGTGGTGAATGTTATTTAGCAATTTCACGTAATTTTCCATTAAGCCCAGACTTCCGCGGCCTGTACGCCCGCCCTCTTCTGCTAATACTTTTGAAATGCCAAAGGCCTCAAGAATACTCTGAACGGCTGATTTTCCAAGGCCTGACACTTGCCCTCCCTCATCCGTGCGGAGCGATTCAGGTTTGATAAGGAGACCTCGTTCCTGTGCTGTTTTTGTTATAACCCTAAAAACCGCAGTTGAGAGCGACTGTTGGAGCGTGGTTTTGAGGATAAGGAGAGCCGATGATATGTCCTTTTAAAAATCGGAAGTAAACGCGGCTCAAAATGAGCCTCCAAACATCCATCTGGGT